>Ga0302321_100005986_pt1 | contig 10678 bp, 9 predicted proteins | sample Fen_T0_1_FD_202505 | JGI IMG/M metagenome (GOLD analysis project Ga0302321, IMG submission 202505) | Peat permafrost microbial communities from Stordalen Mire near Abisko, Sweden - Fen_T0_1 | ecosystem: Environmental > Terrestrial > Soil > Wetlands > Permafrost | place: Sweden: Abisko... | reverse complement strand
ATGAATATATTAACTGAAAACAAAAGCTCTGTCAAGACCCTTTTTGAACGCCGGGCTACTTGCGTTGCGGGATCATGGCAAGTCGTGTCTGCAGGAAGAGCTTCATTCTCATTGCCCGAGTGAGCGTTGTACGAATACGACGATAGATAAGAAGCCGTACAAAAGGCTTGCTCATGAGCCTCTCCTTTGGGGCAAAGAGAACAGCTATGAAACTCTGAGCATCCTTGTCCTGGCAATCCTCTACCCCTGCAATGGTGGATCTTTCGGTTAACCTTTACTCTTGGCCAAACAAGAGAATCAGGGGAAGGACGAAGCGGCCTGAGAAGTCGCTTGCAATGGGCTCATCTTGCCCTCATATGGTAGAATAGTACCATACATTTGCTTGAAGCATACACTAACAGGCAGTGAACTACCCCTGGGCAAAAAGACTCAGGGGCTTCGTGAGAAGCCCAAGTTCACCCGACTCAGCCGCAGAAATGCGAGCAACGTTTCTTTGGTCACGACACCTTCGGTTAATGCATCAGACCGTTGCTCTGTCACCTGGAGTGAAGGAGGCCTGGGGTAAGGGCCGGCGCTCCAGGCGTAAAAAGCCACTGGAACAGTGTCGAGATGAGGCCGGATTCTCTTCGTGGTCACAGCGAAGGGATACGCATCACCTGCTTCGGCAGCGTCTTTTGGGTCAACGGATCTGCTCTTTTCCTCTTGTGGCAAGGACAGACCCAGCGATTCATCCGCGAAGCTGAAGACTTCGTGGTTTTCTCGCCTCTATTTTTATAAAAGAGGGATGGACATGCCGCTTATAAAATATCACAAACAGCCAGAACTACGAGACCCTATCGTCATCGTTGCCTTTGGGGGCTGGAATGATGCCGCGGATTCGGCAACAACAGCCATAAAATTTTTAATCGAACGTTGGGCCCCACTTAAACTTGCAGAGATTGATTCTGAAGATTTCTTCGTTTTTACGGAGACAAGACCGACTGTTAAACTTGTCGACGGGATACAGCGTGCTATTACCTGGCCGACTAATCAGTTTCTAGCTCACCTGGCCCCAGACTCCAACCGTGACGTGATACTCTTCATCGGCGTAGAACCACATCTCAAATGGAAAACGTTTAGCAAGGCTTTTATGGACATTTGCAAACATTTTAATGCATCAGAGGTGGTTTTTCTGGGCGCACTGCTGGCAGATGTCCCACATTCTCTTAAGGTCCCTATCACTGGTAGCTCAACCAGCACTGATGTGATGGAACGCCTCCACGAAATGGATGTCCATAACTCTCGCTACGAAGGCCCTACAGGCATGCTTGGTGTACTCCATGATGCTTGTCGACGCGCCCATATTCCTTCCGCTTCACTCTGGGCTGCAGCACCCCATTATTTGGCGGCGGCTCCCAATATCAAAGTGACCGCGGCCTTACTCACATCCCTTAACCAATTCCTCTCGTTTGGCCTGGATCTAAGTGAGATCCAATCTGATGCAGTTCGTTTTGAGGAACAGGTTTCGGCCCTTGTCGCACGCGATCCAGAGGCCCGTGAGTATGTCCGCAAATTGGAGGAGCAGGTTGCCAGCGGTGTCGACCCCGATGAAGAGGAGGAAGACAGTGTGCATCTGGATCGCCCTGCAAGCACAGGTCCCTTACCCAGTGCCGATAGCCTTATTCGTGATGTTGAGGAGTTGCTTCGTAAGCAACGTGAAAATGGAAGTTCTCAGACATCTGATGATGATGAAGAGGAGAGTGAATGAGTATTAGTCCGTACTCTTTAGAAGAAGTTCTTCAACCGCGCTCAGTAGCAATACTGGGCGCTTCCCGTGCACCTCAGAAATGGGGGCATGTAGCAGCAAAACAGTTGATGGCTGGCGGATTCGCTGGCGATATTTATCTTGTTAACCCTTCCGTCTCTGAGATATTAGGGCAACCAACCTATCCAACGCTACGCGCCGTCCCCGGACCTGTGGACCTGGCGATTATCGCAACCGCCTTTAATCATGTATCCCCATCGATTGACGATTGCATTGCCCATGGCGTCAAAGGGATTGTTATTATTACAGCTGGCTTTAGCGAGACAGGACCCGAGGGATACACTCTAGAACGCGAACTCGTTGCGCGTTGCCGCAAGCACGGCATTCGCATTATTGGCACAAACTGCATGGGTCTCTATGTACATCGCTCAAAACTTAATGCGCTGGGAATGGTCTTCCCGCTTCCAGTTGGCCCCATTGGCCTGGTTTCACAAAGCGGCAATCTGGGTATGTATTGGTATGCACAAGCACAGCTTGATGGGGCAGGCTTTAATACTTTCTTGAGCATCGGCAACGCTATTGATGTCACGTTTCCGGAATGTATGCAGTACCTGGCTGATGATCCTGAGACAACGGTTATCGCCGGCTATGTAGAAGCCATTAGAGAGCAGACGCTACACCACACCACACAGGATATGTACGCACGTGGATGCTATAAACCTGTTGTTATTCTTCTCAGTGGCGCAACTGAAGTCGGTGTACGAGCCGCACACGCTCATACTGGTGCACAGGCAGTCGTACGCCCTGACCAGGATAGTAGTCTACTTGGTAGCGGTGTGGTACGCGTCCTGCGCTCAGATGAACTCTTCCCAGTCGCACAAGCACTTGCATTACAACCTCCGACACCACAAGGCGGCCGCCGCATCGCAATCGTGGGCGATGGTGGAGGAAGCTCAGTTGCAACCGGCGATGCAGCCATCCGGGCCGGATTAGAGGTTCCTATTCTCGACGAGCCAGTACAACAAGCATTGCGTAAACTCATGCCCGCGCGTGCAACCGCAACAAATCCGATCGATGTTGCGGGCGCAACAGATGAAGATCCACTCTCTTTTGCCACTATCACCGAGGTCTGTTTACAAGATCCATCCATTGATGGGGTAATCATCACAGGCCTCTTCGGCGGCTATCGGATGCTTCTATCAGAAAGTTTTGGAATGCGCGAGGAAACGGCCGCTCGCGAGTTGGGCCGCCTGGTACAACAGTACCAGAAACCGATACTTGTACAGACCGTCTATGCACGCTATGATATTCCAGCTCTACACCTGCTACGCGAGGAGCGCATCCCCTACTATGAATCTGTTGAAATCACGTGTCGCGCAATGGCAGCACTGACTGAGGTGGGGCAATTCCTGACAAATATGCAAAAAAATAACTCACATTGAGCTTACTCTGTCTTTTACTACGCTCTATAGAAATCAACGATGCCTGGAATACTAGATAGCATTCCAGGCAACCGATAAAAATTGTTAGCGTCGCATACCTCTACAATTTATAGCACGACCGTCACTTTGCGTTGCTTTCCTCCCCTCAGGAAGCTTACTACCATTCTCTCGCCCACTTTATGGCGACGCACAACGCGTTGTAGATCGCGCGGCTCTGTGATAGGCTCTTCATCTGCCGTAACAATAATATCCTGGCGCTTCAGTTCAGCTTGCACAGCTGAGCTTCCAGGACGAATCTCTAGCACTTCCATACCAAAGCGCTGTACTCTTCCAAGAGTACGCTGTATGGTGGCATCCAGCTCTACGCGCATTCCGCCTACACCCAGTGAGATGCCAATAGGTGCCGAACTACGTTTCTGAGCAACGCGGGCAACCACAGCTTTGATCGTGTCTAGAGGAACGGAGAAACCTAACCCGTGCGCCATCGGTAACATGGCAGTGGTAATGCCAACCACGCGCCCCGCGCTATCGACAAGAGGTCCACCTGAATTACCTGGATTGATCGAGGTATCTGTTTGTATAAGATTTACCATCTTTCGTGATCCGGGCACATCAAGTGTGCGACCCAGGGCACTAACAACACCTGCAGTCACTGTCCAATTTAAGCCATAGGGGTTCCCAACGGCAATAACTAGCTGACCAACGCGCAAGGGGGTGCGTCCAAGTTCAGCAACGGGTAAATGATCGGCACCGATACGCAATACCGCAACATCTACTTCAGGGTCACTACCTACCAGACCAGCTGCAAATTTACGTCCATCCGCAAGGGTCACGTGAATACGTTTTGCCCGATCTACAACATGAGCGTTCGTAAGAATTTGACCATCAGAGGCAAAAATGAAACCAGACCCAAGGCCACCACCAGGAGCTGCATAACGCCCATTACGCCCTCCATCCCGTTCTGTATCAATACGTACAACAGTTGGACCAACACGCTCGGCAGCAGAAGTAACTGCGTTGGAGTAAGCATCCAAAGCCAGCGCATCTCGCTCATATGTACTCATTCTAATTTTCTTTCCCGTGGAACCCATTAAGCGTAGTTGCATGCGAGGCTACAACTCAATAAGATTGATAGCTATTTTATCACATATAACACTTCACCTGTCAAATCTCTTCCAATTTTTGGCTTAAGCAAGCGCACTCATCAGAGACAAAGATAGTATAATCATCAAAGATAGCCGCTCAACTCCCTTGTGGGCGCAGCGCATATGTAATGGCAGAAATCAGGTCCTGAAACGAGAATGGCTTCTCCACAAGGCTGGCCCGTGGCGCCAATCGCAACGCTATGGCAATTTCGGATGTGGTCGCAGCAGTACAAAAAATAAGAGGCAGTTCTTGCGTCCGTGGGCTTGAACGCAAAAAACGAAGCACTTCTATTCCCGTCATATCAGGCAAATGGAGATCGAGAATAAGTACATCGACAGGCAACGTCTGGGCTTTCGTTTGCACAGTGACAAACGAGGTAGATAATCGCCCATCTCTGTCGGGCAATAATGCGTCTAAGCACTCGCGTGGATGTTCATAAACCACGACCTGGTGCCCCGCATATTGCAGCATAGTTGCACAAAGTTTAGCAATACGTGTATTGTCTTCAAGTAGACCTATTTGGGCCATAAAATCACGGCATTCCTTGTCTAAGGGCACTTTGTCCAAATTGTAATGTGTAGATATAGATGTGTCAAGAACCGATAGCAGCGTTCCCCTATCTCGGCTAGTATATCATCTCTCGACGACGATAAAGACATGGTGTACAATTTAGACGACGAATGCTATTCCTATGAAAGAAAAACGGACAGAATATGAGCGAATATGATACCATCAGAAAACAGCCTGTTAGCATTGTGCGCTTCGGTATGGGCAAAGAAATACAGTTATACTATGATGAACTCGTTTCTACTGGTCAAGAAGAAGAACACGAGATACGTATTCAACTAGATGCAATTAAGCGTCTTACATTAATGCCTGGCGATCCTAATCCATCTAAACTTATACTGATGGCCGATTTAGATGATGACACAACAATTATCCTTGCTGAAGGTATGACGAATGCGCGAGCATTTCGTGAAATGCTGCCTCACCTCATTGAACGTTGCCCTGACTTACAACTTGACCCATCCGATATGGGAGAACAACTGCGTCAGGCTTTAAATACAAAACGCGCATGGACATTAACATGCTACGGCGCTTTTTTGCTGGTTTGCCTGCTATTATATGGACTCTATCTACTCGTCGCCTACATTGGCACTCTACATCATTGATCTCTTTTCCTTTTCTCCCCAAATGGTATGCTATCTTCCCGGTTCGATGAGGCACAAAAGAAGCGAAGGGCCAATCAGCTGAGCCAATCAGGCCCTTCATGGTTACTTCAGCATGAACTAATGGACACGACGGACGACACGGCGCACTACCATTACAGTCTCCTGCATCTCATAACCCTTCGGTAGCCTGGTAGCCTTGCTATTCTGAGGAAACAGAATATCTTTCATGCCTGCAAGTGCTGGCAGCGAGTGCGAGACAGCGCGATTCGTCTGTAAACGCGCAAGCAGATTGCGGCGCAACAACTCTAGGCCGACACCAACTGCGAGAGCACCAACTCCCGCCGCTACGTTACGCGGCACTGGTGACTTATAGAGTAGGGCAGGTAAACTCGATTGGGTGGATACCACACTGGTTGACACAGGTGCCAGGTCTGCTCCGCAGTTACGGCAATAGGTATCTTCTACACTTTGCTTTGTATTACAGCTGGGACAGTACATTATTACCTCCTCATGAGTTCAGTATATTAGCTAGCTAGCTTTTTGTTTTTGAGTATCTCTGCAACAGCGTCTATAACTACAGCATTTTCTTCAACAGTATTATAAAAGTATGGCGAGATACGTAATAGACCAGGACGACAATCTGTGATGATATTACGTAACAACAATTCTTGCATCACTACCTGCGGGTCTTCAAGTTCAAGCATCACAATAGAGCTGCGCCGTTCAGGTTCCAGGGGTGATCGTACAACCCAACCCTGTTCGCGAGCACGTGCAATCAGATCGTTGGTGAGATAACGTGAACGTTCGCAGATGCTTTCAACGCTCGCTTCTTGCACAATATCCAATCCACCATTCGCAGCATAAACAGCAGCCATTGCAGGCGTACCGGACTCTATACGCCTCGCATCCGGGCGATATTCAAAGGACTCGGTCTTCAATTGGAACTGCTCGCGATGACCAAACCAGCCAGCAATAGTTGGTTCTAAAGTGGGAATCAGGCCCTCACGAATATACACAAACGCCAGCCCTGGGCCGCCCAGAAGCCACTTCAACGTGCCAGTGACAAGAAAATCAATGTCCAGGCTTACAACATTAATTGGGATCTGCCCCGTACCTTGATAATCATCAACAAGTATATATGCACCGTGCTTGTGGGCAATATCGGCAATCGCACGAATATCTTGTATATAACCGCTGGTATGAAATACCCGCGATGTCGCAACCAGAGCGGTCTGGTCATCAATCAGAGCAGCATATGCATCAACAGGAACTGAGATCTGATCAGGGCTTTTGACAAATTGACACTGCACACCCAGGCGCTCTTTCACCAACCACTGGTATGCCAGGGTCGGAAAATCCATATCAGTTACTACTACGTTTTTGCGAGCCTGATAGTCGAAAGCCAGGGAGATAGCACTAAGAGCGTCAGATACATTTGGAGCGATGGCAACTTCATGCACTTGTGCTCCAATCAAAGCTGCAAATTTTTTGCGCGCCTGATCGATCTCTCCCAGCCAGCTCTCATGCCATGCATTGGCCCCCCACTCATTCCATGTCTCTATAAAACGTCCTACATTCTGCATCGAACGCGTTGAAAGCGCTCCCAACAAGCAACTATTCAAGTACGTCTTCTTCTGCAATATCGGAAACTCCTCACGGTACATGAGAAGCTCAGGGTGTTCGAGGGCGGATGGCACTGGGAACTGCTTTCTAGATTCTCCAAGCGACATGTATGCACACTCCTTCGACAATATGCTGGTCGTTTAATTGATTGCACTATATTCTGTTGTCCCTCTATTGTAGCGCCTTTGAAGAAAGGCGTCTACGGTTGCGGCCAATAATCATGTGAGCAAAGCGAAACTAGCCCCTTCGATAGGATCAGCATGATATCTTCTACATTCAATACGAGCGCTCATGCAACAACGGCTTCGCAGATGCAGACACAGCAAAGCCTTTTCTGGCACTATAAATAAGCAAAGCCAGTACCCAGCCAAGCAGAAGAAGGTTTCGCACCGTTACAACGGGGAAAAACAAGGGGATGCCAGGCACATCTAAAATAGATCGCTTCATCAAATAGATGTAAGGATAGATCCAACTCGTTAATAAAGAGATCAGCAGCCAGGGAAATAACCACCAACGCCTACTCTCGCCAACATAAGCCAGCAATGGAATAACCCAGATCAGATATTGTGGGCTAAATACCTTCGATGTTATCATGACTATAAGCAAAGTCAGTAAGCATGCAGTCGCTAGATCGATTTTCGCACGCCAGAGCAGCCAGTAGGTATACAAAACACCAGCCACAACCAGTACAGATGCACAGAGAGAGACGGCAGATGCCAAGGGATCGAGCAGATTGAGGGAGCCAAAAGTGTAAACATAGTTCAATGAGCCTAATCTCACCATACTTGCTAACCAGAGAATCGATGCAGAAAGTGACTCCGCCTGTACTGGACGATAGCCGAAATAATTCAGAGGGGCTAATGTCCCTTCAACGCTTAGCAACAAAGATAGACCTATTACCACAACACAGACCAGAAGAAACACACCCAGCGGAGCCCAACGCTGACGTGCATGCCAGGAACCATGTGATGCCAACTGCTGAGCCAGAAGAAAGGGCGGCAATAATACAGCCGGATAGAACTTTAATAGCGTCGCACACGCCAGGAGCGCAAAGGCCCAATTCCAGCTCTTACGCCTGGCACAAAAGAGCGCACCCAAAGTCAATGCAGCCGGAAAAATATCAAAGCGTCCCGCCAACGTCGCCCAACCGCCTACCACCATATAAGCTGCATAGGCCAGGGCAGCACGCCGGGATCGCCATCTCACGAGCACCAGGTAGATCACTGCAGTAACAAGCAGCATCCAGAGAGCAAAGGCAACCTGGTACCACGACTGTGGTGCCACCATCCCAAGGGAAAACGGAATGAGCGTCAGCAATGGGTATTCATAAGGCAATGCATGCAGGGGCACCGCTGTTGACTGAGCAGCCACAAACTGCACAAGAGGGGCTGGAAATCCGACATGGGACATCCAACCAACAATTACTGGTCGTGAGAGGAGGAGGAGGTGCTGTTGCTCAGGGTGAGTAAGAAATTTACACTGAGAATCCAATACGATATGCAGGGTAGGTAATCCTTGCCAAAAAGCGATAGCATAGCACTGATATCTTGCTGCATCAGTATTTGGCTCAAAGATTTGCCAGGCAGCACCAGCATACAGCAGAGCACACATAATGACGATAACAAGCACATTTTGAGCAATTTGAATAGAGCCGATACGATACGTTTGCTTTGCTTGAGGAGCGCTCATAAGGCAAATAACAACTTCTTTTTCATGGACAAACCCATCACCTATTTCTGAAATATAACATCTTTATAGAAGACGTTTTACATAACCTATCGTCACAAAAGAGTGCAAAATAGTAACTTTTTACCTCCATCGAACAGAAATCATTATGCATCAAGATACACGAATAGCCGTCTATCAATTACCATCATTACATGCTTCGCGAAGTGAAAGAAAGTGGTTATATATGTTACAATGATGCTGCAGAGATGGGATTTCAACAAGATGAGGTGCAGAGCCATGCATATATTGGAAGCAGGCCAAAAATTCGAGCGCTATCAGGTCATACGTCAACTGGGGCAAGGAACGGCGGGCACAAGCTATGAGGCTGAAGATAGCCGGCTAAAGAATACCGTCGTACTGAAGCTTATTCAGCCATGGTCAGAAGTATCGTATGCCACACGCCGCCAGTTTTTTCGCGACATGCAAGTCTTAAGCGTCCTCACTCACCCTTATCTTACCACCATCCTTAATTATGGTGAAGTTGCTGGACAACTCTATGTTGTCCGACGTTATATCAGTAATGGCTCCTTGCTTGGCAGCAATGGACGCCTCTGGCTTAATCCACCTCTTAACGCCAAAGATGCATTTACTTACACCTATCAACTCTCACAAGCTCTTCACCTTATCCATAGTTACGACCATACTCATGGGTCATTGACGTTCTCAAATGTCTTGATATCAAAGCAGCCACACGCTGAGGCTGATAACGCGCCTCTCCTCCTTAGCGATGCAGGGCTGGCCCAGTTTGTACGACGCTTTGGGCGGCCACAACAGAACATGCTTCCTATGACTGCGGCTCCAGAACAATTTAAAGGGCAAGTCACACCGGCAAGCGATCAGTATGCTCTGGCAATCCTGCTTTATGTATGGCTTACAGGACGCCCTCCTTTCGCAGGCCTCCCTGCAGAGATAGAGCAACTGAAACGGGCTGGGAACATATCTATGCCAGATAGGCTGCTCACAGGAGAACAGGAAGAAATTATACGGCGAGCGCTCAACGCCAGGCCAGATGCACGCTATCCATCCATTCTTGCATTTGCCGAGGCCCTTACAAATTCGCTACGCTCAGTGCCAAACACGGCTGATAGCAAAACCGAAGTTTTAAAGCTGCAACATGCAAAAATGGCACGCGACAAAAGCACTATCATACCAGCCAGAAAACGAGAACAGATTACACCGACGGAGCCTCAGATAGTATCGCCACACCCTAAACAAGTACTACAACCGGTTTTAAACACTCAAACAGAGCCAGTTGCAGCAACACCTAAACCAGAAAATGACAGAAACGTAGTAGCTCCTCTACCATCTACGCCTGATATCTCGCAGGCAGTTACAGATCTCCCTCTTGTTACAGTTGAACCTATACAGCCTCAACCGGCCCAAAAGCATGATGAGTCACCTCCTATCCAGGAGACAAAAAATCACGATCCAGAACCACAATCACATGTGGCCACAGTAGATATGCCTCTGACCGCACAGCTCGTTATTACCTCTCCATTCTCACAAGAATCGCGCACAGTGACGTTGCTAAAGGATGAAGTCACGCTTGGGCGAGCGGGATCAAGCGATATCTTACTAGACGAGGACACCATTACATCACGTCACCATGCTCACATTAAACGTGAGAGGGAAAACTACGTTATTTACGACAAACGTAGCACCTATGGAGTTTCAGTGAATGAACAGAAAAAGCTGGAGGAGGGCGTAGGGCATATATTAAGGGAGGGAGACTCTATCCAGATTGGCGATTATCACCTACATTTCTCGTTCCAACCACTGAAGGATACTAACGATACGCATATTGAACATGTCTTACAGTAAAA
>Ga0302321_100005985_pt1 | contig 10678 bp, 6 predicted proteins | sample Fen_T0_1_FD_202505 | JGI IMG/M metagenome (GOLD analysis project Ga0302321, IMG submission 202505) | Peat permafrost microbial communities from Stordalen Mire near Abisko, Sweden - Fen_T0_1 | ecosystem: Environmental > Terrestrial > Soil > Wetlands > Permafrost | place: Sweden: Abisko... | reverse complement strand
GGTCATTCACCTGGCCGAAAAATATCTGGAGGCGTTTGATGCCGGAACCAATTTGTTGTTGCATTGCCCTTGCAGCATCGCCGCGCGCGTCGAAAAACGGCCGGTGGGTGAATTGCATGTCGCCGTCGTGGCCCCGCATCCGAACTACACCTTCGACCCGGCGGTGTTTCCCGAATCGCCGGAGGCGCAGGCCATCGGGCGCAAGCTGATCCTGCCGCCGGGGCCGAATAATCCCGTGGGCGTCGCGTGGATCGGCCTGGACAAGCCCGGCTACGGCATGCACGGCACGCCCGCCCCCGAACAGGTGGGCCGCACCGAATCACACGGGTGTTTCCGGCTGGCGAATTGGGATGCGGAATATCTCGTGAAGCTGGTCTGGGTTGGTCTGCCGGTCGAAGTCGTGCCATGAGAGTAAGGCGGAGCAGGGGGGCACAATCCAGCGTGGGCACCTGGGCACCGCGCGCAGCTTGAGACTGTCGCCTCGAGGTAAAATGTCCTCCGTGTGCCGTCCCCCCGTGTGCCATTCGGTTGTCGCGAAGCGACCTGGGATTTTAGCCAGACACGCCAGTGTCTGGAACCCGCCCTCAATTTTAAATTTGTCCCAGCGGGACAAAGGGAAGCCTACGAAAGGTTACCTTTCCAACCTCGAGAGGGTTAGGGAGAGAATTCTCCCAACCGTAATAGTTCGCGCTTTGAACCCCTGCAACCTCGAAATGCGCAAGTTGTTGATAATCAATTGGTCGATTTTGAGGTTCATGGAAAGGGACCAAGTTTCCCCGCCGTCGCTTCCCGCCGCGCTCCCAGACGCTCCGCCTTAGCCCGGCTTGTGACGCCGCGCGCCAGCGTCTTGGAGTGCGGCGGCCCTCCGCCGCTTTGGCCGCGGCAAACGCTCACCCGATCCCTGCGCCAACCGGTGTGTCACCCGCGTGCCAAGGCTTTTTTTCGTCCCACCGGGACACCCGAAAATAGCCCGGCGTTTCAACGCCGGGACACGTTACAAAATTGAAACCAGTCCCGGCGGGACGGCTGAACCGGAGTTTGTTCCCCGGCATGTTCCCTCGCCCTGTCCAAGCTTCGCGTCCTTGTTGTTAAAATTCCCTGTCCGTGGTTAACTTGACTGCCGCGCTCCCAGACGCTCCGCCTTCGCCCGGCTTGCGACGCCGCGCGCCAGCGTCTTGGACTGCGGCGGTCCTCCGCCATTGGCCTCCGAACAATGGTGTGACGAGCGCGTGCCCTTCCCCGGACCGCGAGTTGTCCCAACTCGCAGCGCGTGGCCAATCCGTGCGCACGGCACAATCCCAACCCCGCTATCCCGCTCTGCGCTGCGTCATCCACCCTCCGTCGATAATGATTTCCTCCCGCGCCCCGCGAACCCGCCAGCGCCGGGTAACGCCCCCAAAAACCTCATCAACCCTGCCAAGGTTGCAGACCACACCGTCGTAGCGCCGACTGGCAGTCGGCTGTATCGCGGGCTGGCAGCCCGCCTGCCGGCTATTGGCACGCCCCGCACCGTCTCCCCGCCACCCGTCCGGCGAAAAATGGGTCCGTTCTTTACTTGATACACTTTCCGAAAGCTGGCCATGGCCATGCTGGCGGACCGCGGAATAAACTGCCGCCCCGGAGCGCCCCCCGGCCGCTGACAACCGCGCTCGTCCTCTGAAGGTTATCCCGCCGTCCTCCCATTACACCAAGCACCATGCTCAGCTGCACCTGGCGCGTCTACGCCTCGCGTTGACAACTTCCCCGCCCTGCGACATTCTGCCCGGATGGCAAAACCTGCATTAGGACGTGGTCTGGGCGCATTGTTGAGCGGAAATCCACCGCCCACGCCTGCCCCTGCGCCCACGGCCCCGGCTCCCGCCGGGTCGGCCGCCGTCACCGCTGCGGTGCCGCCGCCGGCGCTCGACAACCGTGACCGCGTCCAGCGCGTGCCGCTGGACCGGATCCGCCCTTCCGCGCTGCAGCCGCGCAAGGAATTTGCCGCCGAAGCGTTGCAGGAACTGGCCGATTCCATCCGCGAACAGGGCATTGTCCAGCCGCTCATCGTGCGCGAACGCGACGGGTTTTTCGAACTCATCGCCGGCGAACGCCGCTGGCGCGCCTCGCAGCTGTTGAATTTGCCGGAAGTGCCGGTCATCGTGCGCGAGGCGGATGACCGCTCCGTCCTGGAACTCGCGCTCATCGAAAATTTACAGCGCGAAAACCTGAACGCCTTGGAAGAGGCGCTCGGTTATGCCCAGTTGGCGGAACAGTTCCGGCTCACGCAGGAAGACATCGCCCGGAAGGTCGGCAAAAGCCGCGCGGCGGTGGCCAATGCCACCCGCTTGCTGAAACTGCCCTTGAGCGTCCAGGCGTTTATCCGCGAAGGCCGGCTGTCCGTCGGCCACGCCAAGGTCATTCTCGGACTGGCCGTTGAGGCGGACCAGCACCACGCCGCCGAACGGATCATCAAGGAAGGCTTGAACGTGCGGCAGACGGAAGGCCTGGTGGCCAAGCTGCAACAGCGCGGCCAGAAGCCGGTCCATGAGAGCAGTACGGCACCCGCCCGGACTCCGGCGGATGCCAATCTGGCCCGGCTCGAAGACAAGCTCCGCGACAAGTTTGGCACCAAGGTGCACTTGAAATACGCCAACGGCAAAGGCGCGCTCGAAGTTTCTTTTTACAGCGATGACGAATTGCAACGCGTTTTGGAAATCCTCAACATCTCAGCCGACTAGTTCTCCATGATTCTCGAAATTGTCAAATACGGCCAGCCGGTCCTGCGTCAAAAAGGCGCGCGGATTGAAACCATCACGCCGGAAATCAAAAAACTCATCGTCAACATGTTCGAGACGATGGAGGAAAACCACGGCGTCGGCCTCGCCGCCCAGCAGGTGGGCGTGGCGAAGCAGCTCACCGTCATCGACGTGCGCGCCATCACCGACCGCCCCTCCACGCTGGAACTGGACGGTCAGCCCGCCGAGGTGGACAGCATCATGCCCCTGGTGCTGATCAATCCGGAAGTGACGCCCGTCGGCGAGCCCGTGACGGGCGGCGAAGGCTGCCTCAGTTTTCCCGAGATTTTTGCGGAAATTTCCCGTCCCGGCACCGTGGATGTCAAGGCGCTGGATGCCAAGGGCAAACCCATCACCTTCCGCTGTGGCGGCCTGCTCGCCCGCGCCGTGCAGCACGAGACCGATCACTTGAACGGCCTGCTCTTCATCGACCGGATGGACAAGAAGACCAAGGCGGAATTGCAGCCGGAACTGGACTATTTGCAGGCGGAGACCAAGGCGGCGTTAAAAAAGAAGTAGCCCGGCTGAAGCCCGCCCGGCCGCAAGGTCAGCTTGCGCCCGCCAGACCACGGTGTCCGTCCAGTTGCTTGCGGATGGTGCCGAGCAGCTGGATGGGCGTAAATGGTTTCTGGAGAAAGTTTTCGTTGTTGTGCAGGCTCAGCCCTTCGCCGGCAAAATCGGCGCTGTAGCCGCTGGTGTAAATAACTTTGAGTTGCGGTTCATCTGCCTGGAGCTGCCGGGCCAGATCTGGTCCGCTCAGGCCGGCGGGCATCTTCAGGTCGGTGAGCAGCAGCGCAATCGTTTTACGGTGTTGCTGCCAAAGCTGGAGCGCCTCCAGCCCATTGGCCGCCATCAGCACGTGATACCCGCTCCGTTCCAAAATTTTCTGCGTGGGGGCGCGCACCCCGGCATCATCCTCCACCCAGAGAATGGTTTCCGTGCCGCCCGCCGGCCGGGCGGGCGCGGGCACACCAACCGTTTCCTGCGGGCTCGCGCTGGCCGGAAGATGAATCCGGAAGGTCACGCCCTCGCCCGGGCGGTTGTCCACCGCAATCCAGCCCTGATGCTGCTTGACGATGCCAAACACGGTGGCCAGGCCCAGGCCGGTGCCTTTGCCCACTTCTTTCGTGGTGAAGAACGGCTCAAATATTTGCGGCAGCACTTCGGGAAGAATACCGCTGCCCGTGTCGCTGACGCTCATGCAAACATAGCGTCCGGACGCGGCTTCCGGGTGGGTGAGCACGAATTTTTCATCCACCGTGACGGCGGCGGTTTCAATGCGCAGCACCCCGCCCTGCGGCATGGCGTCGCGGGCGTTCACCGAGAGATTGAGCAGCACCTGCTCAATCATGCCCACGTCGGCCTGCGTCAGCAGGGGCGTGGGATGAAAGCAAAGCTGCAGCTGGATATCCTCGCCAATGATTCGCTGGAGCATCTTGACCAGGTTGGTCACCACCTCGTTCAAATCCAGCTGGAGCGACTGCATCGTCTGGCGCCGGCTGAAAAGCAGGAGCTGGCGCACCAGGTGGGCGGCGCGTTCGGTGTCCGCCCGGATTTGCTTCAGCCCTTCGGCCACTTCTTCGGGGAGGTTTTCCACCATCCCAATCAGGTCGTTCTGCATGAGCAGGGCCGCGAGGATGTTGTTGAAGTCGTGCGCCACCCCGCCCGCCAGATGGCCGATGGCCTCCATTTTCTGCGACTGGCGCAATTGTTCCTCCAGCAGCTTCTGCTTGGTGATGTCGCTGACGATATGCACGGCCCCGGAAATCTCGCCGGCGGCATTGCGGATCGGGTCCACCGTCACTTCCAGCCAGCGGCCTGCATCCTGAAATTTCATGGTTTCCCGGTGCCCGCTGTGGCGCGCCCGGGCAAACGGACATTCTGGATGCGGCTCCGCGGTGCCATGCGCGATCGTCCAGCACTGCTGACAGAGCATGTCACACATTGGCCGGTGGAAAAACTTCTCGGCCGCCTTGTTCGAGCGCAGGACGTGGTGATCAACATCCAGCACCCAGATGGCGTCGCCCGTGGCGTCAAAGGTGGACTGCCATTCACACGCAATCCGCGCCAGTTCCTCCTCCGCCCGTTTGCGCTCGGTGATGTCCCGTAGGAAGACCGCAAAACAGCCGGTGCCCATGGGCTGGTATTGGACCTTGATATCAACCGTGAAAAGGGTGCCATCCTTGCGGCGATGCCGGGTTTCAAACTCATCCTGGCCGTGCTGGATGATGTGGTTGATGTGGTCGGCGATGTCGGTCGCCTGATCCACCGCGTCCAAATCGGCAATCCGCATGGTCAGCAGTTCCGGCTCCGTGTAGCCGCTCATCCGGCAATACGCCTCATTCACTTCCAGCAGGCGGCCTTCCAAATTTACCAGCCAGAATCCGTCCATGGCCGTGCGCAGGATGGTTTTGAGCTGCTTCTGGCTCTCCCGAAGCGCGGCTTCCGCCTGCCGGTTGTTTTGCCGGAGCCGCCACTCGCGCAGCGCCCCGGCGACGGTCAGGGGCAGCCGGGCGAAGGCCTCCGGCGACTTCACCACATAATCCATCGCCCCCGCCTTCAGCACCTCGACCACCGTCTGCTCATTGCCGAACGAGGTCATGACCAGCATGGGGCAGGGCGCGTTTTCCAGCGGCTGCGACAGCACTTCCAAGGCGTGTCCATCCGGCAGGTTCAGATCCACCAACACCAGATCCGGCGTGCGCGTGGCGATATACTCATGGTATTCCCGCAAGGAGCCCACCGCCTCGATGTCGGCCCCGCCAGTGACGGCAAAACTGCGCCGGATCGCTTCGACGTGGGCTTCCTCGTCCTCGACGATCAGCAAATGAATGGGCGCCGTATTGTTGGTCATGCTGGTCCCCGGGTTCAGTGCGGATACTGGTTCCATGCCAGCCAATAAAAGCCAAAGGTTTTTATCAGTTCCGTGAACTGGGTGAAATTCACCGGCTTGACCAGATAGCTGTTGGCATGAAATTCATAGGCTTCCGCCATGTCCGATTCCGCCTTGGAAGTGGTCAGCACCACCACCGGAATGGCTTTGAGGCCGTCGTCATTTTTGATGACTTTCAACACTTCCAGCCCGTCCAGCTTCGGCATGCGGAGATCCAGCAGAATGATTCCCGGCCGGGGCGACAAGGCCGGATCGGCGTAGGCATTGTTTCGGAACAGATAATCCAGGGCCTCCTGGCCGTCGCTCACCCGCAACAACCGGTTGGCCAGCCGGCACTCTTCAAAATTTCGATGCACGATTTCGGCGTGGGCATCATCGTCTTCCACCAACAAAATGACAATCGGTTCTCCCTTCATGGTTTTGGTTCCTCCTTATGTATTGTTAACCGCCCCGGGCAGGGTGAAATAAAAACAAGTCCCTTGCCCCGGCCCGCCAGATTCCACCCAGACCCGTCCCTGGTAGAGTTCCACGATCCGCTTGACCAGTGCCAGGCCCAGACCCGTTCCCTCGACCTTCGGATCGAGCTTCTCAAACAGGTTGAATATTTTCTGGTGATATTGTGGGGCAATGCCGATGCCGTTGTCGCGCACAAAAAACACCCGTTCCGTTCCCCGCGCTTCGACGCCGATTTCAATGACCGGCTGCGGTTGCTGCCCCATGAACTTGCAGGCGTTCTCCACCAGATTTTGAAAAATTTCCGCCAACCGCAGCCGGTCGCCCTGCAAGGTCAGCTCCGTTTGGTCCACCTGCATGGTCACGCCCCGTTCCGCGATCCGGCCGGCCACGGCGGCCAGGGTTTCGGCGGCCAGCTCCTGAAAAGTGACGGTCACGGGTGTGTTCGCCGTGCGGCCGATGCGCGAAACCTCCAGCAGTTCATCCAGCAGTTGCGCGATCTTGTCCGCCCCGGCGCGGATGTAATGCATGTCCTTCGCCACCCGGCCCGGATTGGCGGCGGCCAGATCCTGCTCCAAATAGCCCAGGAAGGTGCGGATGGTCACGACCGGACTTTTCAAGTCGTGGGAGGCCGTATACAGGAAGCGTTCCAGCTCGCTGTTCTTCTCCTCCAGTTCGCGGCTGCTGCGCCGCAACGCCTCCTCCCCCAGCTTGCGTCCGGTGATGTCGACATGTGTCCCGAGCATGCGCGCCGGTTTCCCGGCCGCATCGGTGATCAATAATCCTTGCGATAAAATCCAGCGATAGGAACCGTCTTTGTGGCGCAGCCGGAATTCATTTTCATATTTCGGCACCCGGCCGGCCTGAAAATCCCGGATCAGTTCCAGCTTGGCCGCCAGATCCTCCGGATGTACCCGGGTTTGCCATGCGCCCAAATCATCCGCCAGTTCGTGGTCTTCATAGCCGATCTGCCGCTTCCATTCCGGGGAAAGAAACACCCGGTTGGTGGGCAGATCCCAATCCCAGAGCCCGACATTGCCCCCCTTGACCGCCAGCCGCAGGCGGGTTTCACTTTCCAGCAGCGCTTCCCGGGCTTTTTTTCGCTCGGCGACCTCCGCTTGCAGGGACTCATTCGTGCGGGCCAGGTCCGCCGTGCGTTCCGTCACGCGCTGCTCCACTTCCGCGTAAGCCTGGCGCAGCTCGGCCTGGGTTTTTTCCAGGGTCACTTTTTCACTTTGCAGTTCCTGGTTTACCGCCCGCAGTTGGGCCGGGCTGGGCAGGGCCAGAATTTTGGGGAGCAGGGGCCAGATGACCACCGCTGTGGCCAGCGAAATTACCGCGCAAACACTGTCCACCGCCCCCTGCCACCAGTCCACCGGCCGCCAGATGCCGATGACATGCACCAAATGGGTGGTGCCACAGGCCAGAATGAACGCCCCAAACAACAGCAGCGCCCAGGAAAACGGGATGTCCTTCCGTCGCCGGACAAAGATCATCAGGAACACCGGGATTGAGGCATACGACACGGCGATCAGCCCGTTGGCAATCGCCATGACCATCATGAGCGCGGGCGTCCCGGCGCCGGCAATCGCCCCCCGGATCTCCGTGCCCGCCGCCATCGTGATCATCGGCAGAATAATCAGGATGGCCAGCGCCGTGGCCGGAGCCAGCACGCGGGGAATGAAATCGAACAACTGTCGCCCGAGGGACTTGGGCGGCGTCGCCATTTGCCGCCGGGCGCCGCGCAGCCGCAGGCTGTTCGTCACCACAAAGAGCGAGCTGAACGTCATCGCCCCGGCGGCGATCATCGGGCTTAGCAACCCATACGCTGCCAAAGGGATAAGGGCAACATTGTAGAAGAGCGCCCACACCAGGTTTTGCACGATGGTTTGCCGCGTGGCCCGCGAGAGGCTGATCGCCCGGCCAACGCCGCGCAAATCGCTGCCAATCAAAGTGATGTCGGCAGATTCCATCGCCACGTCCGTGCCCGTGCCAACCGCTATGCCTACGTCTGCCTGCGTCAGCGCCGGTGCATCATTAATCCCATCCCCCACCATCCCCACCACCGCCCGGAGGGTGCCGGACTTCGGCGCGCTGGCTTGAAGTTTGCGGATGATCATCGCCTTCTCCGCTGGCAGCACCCCGGCCAGCACTTGGTCAATTCCCACTTGGGCCGCAATGGCCCGGGCGGTGCCGGGATTATCGCCAGTCACCATTACCACGTCCAAACCCAGTTGGCGCAGTTCGGCGATTGCCTCGCGCGACCCCGGCTTCACCGTGTCCGCCATGGCCACGAGGCCCAGCACACGCAGAGGTTGCGCGCTCTCAGCCGGACTGGCGGCTACGAGCATGACCGTTTTGCCTTCGCCCTGAAGCCGCGAGATGTCCGCCTGAAAACCTTCAGTAGCAATGCCTTCCTTCGCCATCAGGCGCGGATTGCCGATGACCACGCGCAAATGCTCCACGGTGGCGTGGATGCCCAAACCGCTGGCTACACAAAATTGCTCCGGCTCGGCCAGAGCTAAACCGCGCTGCCGCGCCGCCGCCACCAGTGCGGCACCCAAGGGATGCTCGGAGCCGCGTTCCGCGCTGGCCGCCAGCCGTAACCAGGCGTTCACCTCTGTGCCCGGCGCAGCGATGAGATCCGTGACTTCCGGCTCGCCGCAGGTAATCGTGCCCGTTTTGTCCAGCACAACTACCGTTACGCGGCCGGCGCGTTCCAGAGCCTCGCTGGTTTTGAACAAAATACCCTGTTCCGCTCCCTGGCTTGAGCCCACCAAAATCGCCGTCGGCGTGGCGAGGCCCACGGCGCAGGGGCACGCGATTACCAGCACTGCCACGGCATACATTAGCGCCCCGGCCCAGCCGACCCCGGGCACTTGGAGCCAGCCGAGGAAGGTGGCCAGCGCCAGCCCCACAATGAGCGGCACGAAATACCGGCCGATTTCATCCGCCAGTTTCTGAATCGGAGCCTTGCTGGCCTGCGTCGCCTGCACCAGCCGCACAATTTGCGCCAGCGCCGTCTGCGGCCCCACCTTGGTGGCGCGAAATGTGAACGCGCCCGTGTGGTTCAGCGTGGACCCGATCACTTCATCTCCCGGCCCTTTGCTGACCGGCAGCGACTCGCCCGTGATCATGGCTTCGTTCAGAACCGACTGCCCTTCGCAAATGACGCCGTCCACCGGAATTTTTTCACCGGGCCGGACCCTGACGATGTCGCCAACAACCACATCATCCACAGGTAATTGTATTTCCCGCCCTGCGCGCACCACCGTGGCGGTGCGGGACTGCAATCCCAGCAAGGCTTTGAGCGCGGAAGAAGCCCGGCCTTTGGCGCGGGCCTCAAGGAATTTGCCCAGTCGAACCAAGGTGATGATCGTGGCGCCCGTTTCGAAATAAACGCTGGTTCCCGGCACCAGCCCGAGTGTCACCGCCAGGCTGGAAAAATACGCCACCGAAGAACCCAGCGCGATCAACACATCCATGTTCGCGATCCCCGCCCGCAGACTCCGCCCGGCACCCAAGTAGAACCGCCAGCCAACCACAAATTGCACCAGCGTGGCCGGCACAAGCATCGCGAACAAGTCATGGCGGAACCCAACCCAGCCAAAATCGCGCCCCATGCTATACAAAATCAACGGGATGGTGAGTCCAAGCCCCACCAGCAAGAGACGCTTTTGCTTCTGAACTTCCGTCGCCCGGGCCTCGGCTTCATCTTCCGCCGAAATTTCACCCACCCCCCCGCTGGCGTCGGGCACGGAAAATCCCAACTCATTGATCCGTTGTATGATGCATAGCGAATCCAACTGCGCTGGATCAAAATTAACGATCAGTTTTTCGCCCATCAAATCCACCCGGGCCGAATTCACCCCCGCCTGCGTGCGCACATGTCGTTCAATGTTCTGCGCGCAATTGGAGCACGACATGCCGATTACCGGCAAGATCAGCGTGGTGGTGGTATTGGCTGTCATTTCTGTCACAGGTTCAAGGTGATAGCCAAGGGCGGCGGCGGCGGCGATGATTTTTTGCGGATCAGTTGGGTCTCGTCAAAATCCACTTCCAAAATCAGCTTCGCATAGCTGGTGCTCACGCGTGTTACTCCCGAAAGTTCCAGCCCCTCAAGGCGCAAGGCACAACTGGGACGGACCATGTCGGCTACATGAAAGGTGGTTTTCATGATCGGGAGCAGTGGGTCAGCTTAGGTTGTATCGGTCCGTTTTAGTTCTACTAAAGCGACATTTCGTCTGCCATTGGGGTGGAGTGATTCGTTGAAGTGTCCTTTGTCTTCGCCGTGATGGCAAGCGGTGTTTCTTTTTATGGACGAAAAAGGGCGCACCTTGGCACCGTGTTCACTTTGAGCCCAACCAGCGTCGCCGTTGAAACTGGGGCGGGCGACCACCAATGCAAACGACTGAGCCCGAAGTTGGTTAAAAACGACCCTCCCGCTGGAAATGGTCGGCCCCAGGGCACGCAAAACGAGGCCTGAAACCACCGCCAAGGGGACAAATCCAACCCATCAAGTATGGATAAATTGGGTTTATTTGGGTTCGAATTGGCT
>Ga0302321_100005982_pt1 | contig 10680 bp, 4 predicted proteins | sample Fen_T0_1_FD_202505 | JGI IMG/M metagenome (GOLD analysis project Ga0302321, IMG submission 202505) | Peat permafrost microbial communities from Stordalen Mire near Abisko, Sweden - Fen_T0_1 | ecosystem: Environmental > Terrestrial > Soil > Wetlands > Permafrost | place: Sweden: Abisko... | reverse complement strand
ACATGCCAAACGCCGTCGTGGGAATCAATCAGTCGACTTGGAATGCAAACAACGTTACCGATAGCTACTGGGCTGCCATGAAGAGCGTCGGCGTCAAACATGATTTTGCTTGGACGACGGGCGTAGCGACCAGCAACGACTTCTTTAACACCGGTGTCTCGGCAAGCACTTATAACGGCGCCACCGCCACGTATTCGTACCTCCACAAAGTGTCTGGCAAGAAGATTTTCGTGGATGACGGTTGCGGTGGGAACACGAAGGAAGATTGGGCTCCCGCCTCGGCCGCAACGCTAAATGCACGCATTCTGTCAGGGGTCATGGCATTCAACCACTGTGCCGACTTGGAGCCGAACTACCAATCGCAGCTTGCTGCGCTGAAGCCGCAGCTCAATTCGACTTGCCAGTAGAGTCGCTCCGCTGTTGTCGATACTGCTGACTATGCCTTGAAGGCAGGTCGAGTGCCCTCTCGAGTGGCTGCTGTTCTGTCTTTGGGTCGGGTGCAGACATGGCAGAGGTTCCACTCGAATGTCGAAGACCAAATCCGTAAGTTGGCGACGCCTGCTCGTCATCTCTCGACAGCATCGCAACGGAAGTAGCGCATTGACGTGAAGCCCCACGACGGCACACCGAAACATCGACGAACACCTGGACCCGAACACCGACTGGTTGCAAAGTCCACTTGCTACCATTGCTGCACTCTGCCGCGCCGCAGTCGACGGGACGCCTGCGCCATTGAATGTTGTGGCCGATTGTCAGGCCAGAGCATCTGACTGTTCGTCGCCAGTCAGGTCAATGCCACAAGTCTTGGCCGGCAGATCACGGCGATTTTCAGACGGAAATGACAAGTTGAGCCACTGCGATAACAGCAACTGTTGATTGTATCTGGATTTCTGAATTCCCAAAGCAATGTGTCTAGGCCACGACACCCGGGGAGGTTGAGATTTGCCCGACTGTCATTCGCAAAACAATGCCGGTCTCGCTGTCTTGTCATTTGTCCGGCGACAAAGACGCCCTTTGGCACACATCGACGAGGATGGAGCGAGGTAACATGCACGTAGAGTACCGCAGGAACTTTGGTCGACTGATTTTGCTCGTTGCATCGGTTTCCGTCGGAGCGTGTTCCGGCAGTTCCGCCTCACCCGGGGGAACGGGCGAAGTTGGTGGAACGGGGATTCTCGGAACTGGCGGCGCCGTGTCGACCGCAGGTGGGCCCAATGCGAGCGGCGGTGCCACGTTGACTAGCGGGACCGGCGCTGTTGGCGGTGCAGTTTCATCCCGCACGAACACGGGTGGTGGCCTCAATGTCGGAGGCGGAGTCTCGAGCGGCGGAGCCTCCGGCTCCGCCCCAACTACTGTGGTGGCAGCGGGTGCTGGCGGGCTCGCGACATCAGGGGGTGCACCAGCGACAGGAGGGCGGACGGCAAGTGGAGGCTCCCTTGCAACTGGCGGCAACACGCCCACAGGTACCGGCGGCAGCGCGAATGGCGGCTCCGGTGGAACGACGACGGCAACCACCGTGGTCAACAATGGGCAGGCTTCGTACTACGTGTCTCCGACCGGTAGCGATACCAACCCAGGCACGCTTGCCGCGCCCTTCCAAACCATCACAAAAGCCCGCGACACCGTACGAACCGTCAACAGCGCCATGACAGGCGATATCTACGTGTACTTGCGCGGCGGCAACTACAGCATCACAAGTACCATCACCTTTGGCACTCAAGATTCGGGCACTGGTGGGCACAAAGTTATCTATCAGGCATATCCCGGCGAAACACCAATCTTGAATGGTGCGACAAAGGTGACTGGTTGGACTTTATCAAGCGGAAGTATTTACAAAGCTACCCTCAACCGCACGACGAAGTTGCGGAATCTCTATGTCAACGACAAACGGGCTTCCATGACCAGCAAGACGGTGACGTCCAAAGGCGGCACCGGAACCTATGCCGTCACTTCGGGTCAAGCCAGCTGGGCTTGGGCTAGCGGTAGCGGCAGCGATGGCGTCAAATACGCCACAACGGACGTTCCTGCCATTGCCAGCAACAAGGACGATCTGGAAATTGTCAATGGAACTACCTGGAACGAGAACATTGTCTGTACCCGGGACGTGGTGACCACCTCCGACGGGAACCGGGGCTTGATGCTGCAGCAGCCCTACGGCGTCATCGCACAGTTGCCAGGTTGGAGCTCCGGGTTCAGCGTTACTGGGACACACACGATTTATAACGCATTTGAGTTCCTGAACGCCGCCGGACAATTCTACTTCGATAAGACCACCAAAACCCTCTATTACTACGCGCGCGCGGGGGAAGACATGTCCACCGCAGATGTCGAAGCGCCCGTTGTAGAGAAGCTATTGGACGTCGCGGGAACTTCCAATGCAAGCCGCGTCAAGAACATCACTTTCCAAGGGATTACCTTCGCCAATACGGACTACAACCTCTACAACGTCGCCGGATCCTACGGTAAAGCGACAGTTCAAGGCGCCACTGTCTACATTGCCTACGGCGACGGAAATTGGCACAACAGCAAATATCGCATCACTGACACGCTGCCCGGCATGATCAACGTGAACAGCGCCGACTCGATCAATTTCGTCGGCAACGTGGTCAAACACAGCGGCAATGAGGGAATTTCGATGATCAATGACGTCATCAATTCCAACATCACGGGCAACTACATTGCCGATATCGCGGGCAGCGGCATTACCGTTGGGCACCCGCAGCACATCTACCTGGGTGACGGCGGTACCCACGAGAAATATGCAGCGGGCGTCGAAGGCATCTGCACGAAAGACTCTATCTCCAACAACTTCATCTACGATGTCAGCACCCTTCGTGGGTTCGGAGGACACGCGGGCGTCACCGCGTTCTTCGTCGATACGCTATCAATCACCCACAATCACATTCATACGACCGCATACAACGGCATCAACCTCGGTTGGGGTTGGCAGAACTTCCTGGACTCGACAACGTGTAAGGCCAACACTGTCAGCTTCAATCGATTCAACAACACGCTAAATCGATTGCATGACAGTGGCGCCATCTACACGTTAGGGCAAATGTCCGGCACCAATATCAACCAGAACTACGTGAAGGGGATCCCGGCGGCAACCAGTGGCCCTACGTATGGTCTGCACAATGACGAAGGCAGTGCCTACATTACGGAGAACGACAATATTCTCGATATTGACCCCGGTGTAAAGTACACCATCAACTCTGAGCTTTACGGAAACAAGCACGATCTGACAATTTTACGCACGTACGCCACCGTCAACAAGATGGGCGTGACTCCGCCCACCAGCACGATCGATCCGCCGGTAGTGGTCTCGGACAACGTTTGGCCGGTAACGCAGTATGGGTATTGCCTCGCAGCAGGCGTTGAGGAAGCATACCGTTCAGTCATTCCGAGTAATCTAATCTCAACGCAGGACTATGTTTTTCCCGCGAGCTGCGCGATCTCAAAAGGAACTGCCACACTGAAGATCCGAAGCAGCGGGAATGCGGCCAACTCCGTCTGGCTCGCGCCAGCTGGAACGACAACCTTCACGGCAGGCGCAACGATGACCCAAGCTACGGGAACGGCGACAACCATTGCTGTTCCAGCCAATACGGGCTCGTACAAGTTGATAGTCGTCGATTCACAAGGCAAAAAGCTGGGTGAATCGGCAGCGTTGCTGCGCGTGCAGTAGGTAACTACGTAGCGCCCGCAGGATAACGCGAGAATCGACTGGAGACTTGAAATGACTCTACGAAACCAACGCACCTTCGCCATTGCAGCGCCGCTAATCGGCTCGATTCTGACCTATTCTGCGGCGTCCCGCGCTGATAACCCCATCGTGCAGACCAACTACACCGCTGATCCAGCTCCTATGGTGTATAACGGGAGGCTGTACGTCTACACCTCTCACGATGAGGACGTTACCGTAAGCAACTTCTTTACCATGAACGACTGGCGGCTGTACTCGACCGCAGACATGGTGAACTGGACGGATCACGGATCGCCACTGGGTTACAAGAGCTTCAGTTGGTCGAGCGGCAAAGCTTGGGCGGGGCAATGCATTCCGCGCAATGGCAAGTTCTACTGGTATGTTCCGCTGCAACAGACGACCGGAGCGCAAGTCATTGGTGTAGCGGTATCGAACAGTCCCACGGGACCGTTCACCGACGCGCTCAACAAGCCATTGGTTACCACCGGATCAGATACCATCGACCCAACGGTGTTCATCGACGCCGATGGTCAAGCGTACCTTTACTGGGGAAATCCTAACCTTTGGTACGTCAAGCTGAACGCGGACATGATTTCCTACTCAGGAACACCCACCAAAGTTTCGCTGACAACGGCTGGTTTTGGAGCCCGTTCGAACACCGATCGCGCGACTGCGTATGAAGAGGGACCGTGGTTCTACAAACGCGGGTCACTTTACTACATCGTCTACCCGGGTGACGGTGTTCCTGAAAACATCAGCTACACCACGAGCACTGGACCAACGGGTCCCTGGACTTTCGGCAGTGTCATCATGGACAAAGAGACCGGAGCCGGCGCAAGCTTCACCAATCACCCGGGCGTGGCGGAGTTCGCGGGGAACTCGTACATCTTCTACCACAACGGCGCATTGCCGGGAGGCGGCGGTTATAAGCGTTCGGTATGCGTGGAGAAGCTCACATACAATGCGGATGGCTCGATTGCTAAGGTCGCCATGACAACTGCGGGGCCAACTGCAGTCGCCACGCTGAATCCGTATGACCTCAACGAGGCTGAAACGATTGCGTGGGAAACCGGAATTGAGACTGAGACGTGCGGCGAAGGCGGGTTGGACGTCACATCGATCAGCAGCGGGGATTACATCAAGCTTAAGAATGTCGACTTCGGTACTGGCGCCACCGCCCTTAACGTACGCGTCGCGTCAGCGTCCGGCACGGGCAACATTGAAGTTCGCCTTAACAGTCAAACGGGCACATTAGTTGGAACTTGCGCAGTCTCCGCCACGGGGGGCGCGCAAACTTGGGCTAACAAGACCTGTACCATCAGTGGTGCATCCGGCGTGCACGACCTGTTCTTCGTATTCACCGGCTCTGGTGGTTTCAACTTCAACAATTGGCAATTCACTGGCACCGGCGGAGGCTCCTCCGGAACCGGTGGAGCGTCATCAACCGGTGGAGCATCGGCAGCAGGCGGGACCGCCTCCGCTGGTGGTACCCGATCAAACGGCGGGAGCTCAAGTACTGGCGGTTCAAGAGCCACCGGCGGTGGAGTCTCATCCGGTGGTAGCGTAACTGCGGGTGGAGTCAGCCCCTCGGGCGGCGCTACAACCATCACCAATACGGGCGGGGCGACGACATCTGCAACGGCAGGTGGCGGAATCAACACGGGTGGTAGCTCGATTGGCCTCGGCGGAACGGTATCGGCTGGCGGTGGTTCTCTGAGCACCGGCGGAGGCAATATTGGAGGAGGTCCAATTGGTGCTGGCGGTGCAGTTGCCACCGGCAGCAGTCGTGCGTCAGGCGGCTCCGTGGGCGCTGTTGGCACCATCGCTTCCTCGACCGTTGCTGGCGCGACAAGCACCAGTGGCTCGTCCGACGGCGGGGGCTGCGGCTGCCGTATCACCGGTCAGAATCGGAGTTCTAGCCCCGTTGTGATATTCGGCGCGCTGGGCTTCTTGATGCTCCGCTCAACCAAACGACGTTCCAATCGCACAGCCAAAGGCTAAATTCGAACCCAGCAAACCTGGGACTGCCTCCGCAACAACCTCGCTCGCCTTCCGCTTGGCACAACGCAGCGGTGGCGGTGGCGGCGCCTTCTCCATCGAGTGAGTTAGAGCAGCAAATACCGAGGTGCAGCCTCGAACTTCCACCAACGAGAGAATATTAAGCCAGTATTGGCCTGGCTCAATATCCTCTCGTTGGTGCCTGCTCGTGGGCGAAGAGCCTAGTAAGCGACGCTTCGCCGTTAGAGCTGCGTGAACTTGTGTTCGAGGGTCCGAATGGCTTGAGCCTTTTTGAGGGAGATGGACCACCTCGCAGGAGACCGTTACATGCGGTTAGCATTGCGTCGGCCAACGTCCCGCAGTGGTGCTGCAGACTTCGACGCCCGCTGCACCCACTTCTTTCAGGCGAACCAGGAGCGCCGCGTAGATCCGCGCTGAGGCAAGCTGGTTTGGACCATTTGCGTTCCTGCCAGCATTCATCGCCTGTCGGAGTTCTGGGCTCATGTCGGGCATAAAGGACGTCCCGGTTGGATTCGCAAACGCAATCATTGGAACACCATTTTAAAGCCCGTGCCGGACAGCAAAGAGCTGCTCGAGGCGGGTGTTAGGCCGATCGTTGTTTGCATCCGCACTCAGGTGGGTCGTCTTTTCCTCTCGTTCAAGAGATGCCGTCATCTTGTGGTTCGCTTCCTCCAATTGCCTCACCGCACTCCAATTCAGTTACAGTCGCTCGGACCGCTCTTTGACTTTGAGTCGCGGGCCACCTAAATTGCATCACATTCAGCTTCGCGTGCGAGATACCGGTCGTGATGAGGATGCGCTTAGTTCGTCAGCGCGAGTTTACAACGGGCAGTGGCGACGGCGGCCGTACTCCGTCAAACTCAATGCACCTCACTCGAAGAGCACGGCTTCAAACAAACTCGACGAGTGGTTGGACCCTACGACCGAACCCTGGTTGCGCCGATACTACGGGGCCGCCAGGGTTCAAAATCGGTGAATCCTCCATCATAATTGATTGAGTTTTGCCGATTGTTCGACGGAACTTGGTCAGAACTCCCACTAGCCTTACACGTAAAGCCGTCAAGCTAAGGCCAACGCTCACTTTTGCTTTGACGTACTGGCTCTGCAATCCTCGTTTTGGAGTACCTCTTCAAATGACTCAATCTCGGAAACATATCGGCGGTGTTTTGGCCGTCGCCTTCGGAGCCCTTACCGCTACGCCGGCTCGAGCAGCGTCCTTGCAGGCGGTCAGCAATTGGAATGGTGGCGTGAGCGGTTTGCCCTCAGACGTGAGCATGTACATCTACGTGCCCGACAAAGTGGCTACGAATCCCCCAATTTTGACTCTCATCCATTATTGCGGAGGAACTGCATCTGCCGTTTTCGGCCAAGCATCGGGGGGAGGCATCGTCAAGGCAGCCGACCAGTATGGCTTCATTATGGTCGTTCCGAGCAGTGGCAGGTGTTGGGACGTTGTCTCGTCCAAGACGCGCACGCGCGACGGCGGGGGTGACACTCATGCCATTGTGCAAATGGTGAGGTATGCCGTCACCAAGTACCAGGCAAACGCCGATCGCGTCTATGCGACGGGTGATTCGTCCGGCGGCATGACGACGCAACTCCTGCTGGGCCTTTACCCCGATATTTTTAAAGCTGGCTCTTCAATGGCGGGCATGCCGGCCGGATGTGGCACGACGACGGCCACAGCCGGCGGATACGATGGCGCCTGTGCGGGCGGAACCGTCACGCATACCCCCCAAGAGTGGGGCGATATTGTGCGCAAGATGGACCCGTCGTACACAGGGCATCGCGCACGCGTGCAGCTCTTTCACGGCGATGCCGATACAACCATACGGTATGCCAACTTCAATGAAAGCATCAAGGAATGGTCAAACGTGTTGGGTCTCTCCACGACCCCAACATCAACGCAATCGGGCTTGACGCTAGGCACCCACCAAGCAACAAGGCAGAGTTGGAAGAATGCGTGCGGCTACACGGTTCTTGACGGGTTCACGTCGGCAGGCGGCGATCACGGCCCATCCGACGCGTTATTCCTTTCTCAATACGTGATCCCATTCCTCGGTCTCGATAAGACCGGCGCGGTTGATCCCGAGATCGCACAGTGCGGCGCGGGCGGCGCGGGCGGCGCAGGCGGCGCCTCGGGAGTCGGCGGCGCAAGCACCAACGGCGGGACCACTGCCAACGCGGGCGGTCGAACATCGACGGGCGGAACCGCGACAACATTGGGCGGTGCACCGGCGACGGGCGGAAGAAGTTCAATAGGTGGAGCTTCGGCGACTGCCGGCAATAGTGCGGGCGGCGCAACTTCGGCGAGTGGCGGAAGAACCGCGACGGGCGGCAGTGTTGCGAACGGCGGAACCTCCGCGATTGGCGGAAGCCCGGTTGGCGGTAGCAACTCCGCGTTGGGGGGAAGTTCGAGCAGCACCGTTACTGTTGCCGGAGGTAGACTGGGCAACGGCGGTAGCAATCCCTCACCAATCGGGGGCTCAGTCGTCACTGCGAACGGCGGTGGTTATGTGAACGGTGGCGCTGGAGTCGGCGGGAGCGCGCCCGCAGTAAGTGGCACAAGCGCGGGTTCGGCAAACGGCCCCGATAACAGCGGTTGCTCATGTAGCGTCCGTACGAAGTCCTCGCCAAGCGCCCTTATCGGACTTGCCCTTGGCTCAATGCTGATTCTCCAAAGGCGCCGAAAGCAATAGCATCGCGAGGTGCCGGTGCGCCGCAACTGGTGCGGGCGCAAACCGGCATGCTCGGTTCAAGCCGAAGCGATCTGCTGCGAGTTTCCCCACTGGACACAAAACTAGAAGCGCCAACGGTCTGCTCACTCCGCTGGCGCTTCGAACTTTTTATTGAACCTGGACTAGGCCGCTTCAACTTATGGGGAACTTACTATCTTGAGCATTACGATGCCGTGCGAAGGTACACTGGTGGCCGTGTAGGAGTCGGTGAAGGGCCCGAGATCTTTCTGGGCATACAGATCTCGAACAGTTGCGGCTCCTGCCGGAAGTCCGATCTGTGTCCACTGAACGGCCATGGATGCGGCACTGCCTGACCGATTGAAGAAAGCAACCGCACGCGCGTTCGTTCCGCTGAGCTGCTTCGACCAAACCTGCAGGTTGGTACCCGGCGTTGCAGCGACGGTGGCTTGCTTTCCAAGCGGATCTTGATTCACAGCGATCACTTCGGCGTTGGTCAGAATGGCTTTCGTTGTCGCGTTCATCGAGCGGATGTCGTTGCCCGTGATTAGCGGCGCGACCAACATTGCCCACATTCCAAAGTGCGAACGATCTTCGTCGGCTGACATCCCGCGGCCCACTTCAAGCATATCGGGATCGTTCCAATGTCCCGGGCCGGCGTACTGGGCCAAAGGCTTGTCCGTGTCGATTAGGCCCGTAAACGATGCCCAGGTATTTGTAATATCGAAGCCAATGCGCCACAGGTTCGTGAGCTTCACCTCATCAACGGAACAAGTGGGCGGCACGCACGAGCCGGCACCGTAGACCGGGTTGATGCTGTAGACGATGGGGCGACCAGTAGCGATGAGCGCGTCGTGCATCTTCTGGAAGCTGCTCATCTGTCCGCCCGAGCAGTGGTCGTATTTCAGGAAGTCAATGCCCCAGCCGGCAAACGTTTTGGCGTCTTGTGTCTCGTAATTTAGGCCTCCCGTCTTGCCCGCGCAGGTCGTAGTGGAAGGCGTCTCATAGATTCCGAGTTTGAGCCCCTTGCCATGCACGTAGTCAGCCAGCGCCTTCATGCCGCTTGGAAATTTGGCCGGATCCGCGAGCAAATTCCCACTCGAGTCGCGACCGCTCATCCAACAATCATCAATGTTGACGTACTCATACCCAACCGCCGCCATGCCGCTTGAAACCATCGCGTCGGCAACCCCTTTGATCAACGTCTCACTCGGGTTACATCCGAAGTTGTTCCAGGAGTTCCAACCCATGGGTGGCGTTGCCGCGAGAACGGTGCTTGATGCGCCGCCAGATGCCGTGGTTCCGCCTGATGCCTTTCCCCCGGATGAAGTTGTACCTCCAGATAAAGTTGTACCTCCAGATGAAGTTGTACCTCCAGATGCCTTTCCGCCAGATGCCGTTGCTCCGCCCAATGCTGTAGTTCCACCAGCCACCATAGCGCCTCCCGCGGCGGTCTTACCTCCTGTTGCAATTGACCCACCCGTAGCGGAAGTGCTGCCGCCAGTTGAGATTCCGCCTCCCGCAACAGCGGTTCCACCTGCCGCATTCACGCCACCCGTGGGGAGTGCACCACCACTGCTGGCAGTTGTTCCACCGGAAGGCCGTGCTCCTCCAACGGCTAAATTTCCGGCGGTGCTCACCGGACCGGTCGAGGTGCGGCTCATCGATCCTCCTGCGCCGCCCGTGGTTGCACTACCGCCAACGGCATTGCTAGCGCCACCGAGCCCCAAGCTGCTTGAGTTTGACCCGCTGCAGCCGAATGCGGAAAGAATCAACGTTGCCACAACGAGTTCAGATGATCTTTTTGTCATAATGCGCACCAATGGTTGAGTGAAGTTCAACGTTCGAACTGGAACATTGCGGGACGTGGGGCAAGAAGTCGCAGCCAGCTCAGTTCCTGTGCCGATCCCCGGATTTCAAGACGCGACTGGAGAACAGCGAGGGCATTGCGTTCCCCAGCTTTCGGGGTGCATCGGCCGCAAACTTGGCTGGCGTTCGACAAGTGCGGTCGCAAGAATTCCCTACGGCTTTCCTACGAAGGTTGTTACGCTTTGGGCACCAAGCGAGAAGGTGAAACGAGAACCCGACACGGTCACGGAGGACTTCGCCGCCAGGCTATCACTCGAGGATGTAACGTACGGTGTCAGGGTACACGGCACTGCACCCGTAATGAACACGGAGAGATCGGCCCCTGCTGCCCCGCTATTCGAAGCAACATCGACTACTGTATCGTCGGTTGGGTTCTTGTAGGCGCTCAGC
>Ga0302321_100005981_pt1 | contig 10680 bp, 9 predicted proteins | sample Fen_T0_1_FD_202505 | JGI IMG/M metagenome (GOLD analysis project Ga0302321, IMG submission 202505) | Peat permafrost microbial communities from Stordalen Mire near Abisko, Sweden - Fen_T0_1 | ecosystem: Environmental > Terrestrial > Soil > Wetlands > Permafrost | place: Sweden: Abisko... | reverse complement strand
GTCTTTCGTTGCGGGCCCCGGGCCGAACTTCGGCCAGGCCCACTTGCCGGATGTGGTGCTCGGACCACCCAAGGGGGCAGGCGCCGTCGACGGTTCGTTCGATGTGGTCACGCTCGGCAACGGCGGTTCGATCACGCTCGGCTTCGCGCCGAGTTCGCTGGTCGATCGCCCGGGTCCGGACTTCATCGTGTTCGAGAACGCGTTCTACGTGAACGGCGATTCGGAGCTGCCGTATGCGGAGTTGGCCAGCGTCGAAGTCAGCGAGGACGGCGAGCATTTCGACGCGTTTCCGTGCACGGCCACGCAAGCGCCGTACGGCAGCTGCGCAGGCTGGCATCCCGTGTACGCCAACCCCGACGAGAACGCGATCGACCCTACTGACCCTGCGGTTGCTGGCGGCGACGCCTTCGACTTGGCAGATCTCGGCGTAGCGCGCGCCCGCTACGTGCGTATCATCGATCGCGTCGACTTGACCGGAGCGAATGGGACCTTCGATCTAGATGCGGTGTCCATCGTCAACGTTGACTGCCCATGAGCGGCAAACGATTGCGCATCTTGCTGCTGGCGACGCTGACAGGGGCCTGCAGTGCGCCTACCATCACGCCCGACGGCCAGGGTGTTTCCGTCACTCCGGGGCCGTGCGGTCGCGGCCTGGTAGTCGTGGAATCGGACTACCAATCGAGCAACGTGTCGCTGCTCGACTTCGATGGCCGGGTTTTGTCGCCCTCGCTGGTTCGCTCCAGCACTGCATCGGGTGGCTTCAGCGTCGCCCTAGGACGTGACGCCGTACCACCATCCAGTTTACAAACGAGCCCGGAAATAGTGCTGATTGATCGCGAACCGGTCGGCGTCCTGCGCTTCGTCGATCTGGCGACGGCGCGTGTCACGAACGAGCTCTCGGTGGCAACCGGGTTCCCATCGAACCCGCAGGACTACTTGCCGCTTGCTCGCGAGCGCGCCTACGTGGCGCGCTATCAGACCAATCCGAACCCAGGTCGACAATCGTGGGATACGGGCGGCGACATTTTGATCGTGGATCCGAGTCTGCCGGCGATCACGGGGCGGATCGATCTTGGCGCCGCACTCGCCGGTGAACCGTCGCAATTTTTGCCGCACCCGGCTCGCTTGATGAACGTCTCGGGTCGAGTCTTCGCGTTGCTTGCTGCGTATGCGAACGACTTCAAGAGCGCTGCATCGTCGCGCTTGGTCGAGCTCGATCCCGAGACCGATTCGCTCGTCTCGACGCTGGTGCTCGACGGGCTGCGGGGGTGCGATGGGCTGGCCGTGTCACCCGACGAGCGAGAGCTGGCCGTGTCCTGCACTGGTGTCGATCTGCGCAACGGCAGCGTGGACGGCTCAGGTCTCGCCTTGCTCGACATCGAGAGCACCCCGCGGCTCAGCAAGCGCTTCGAAGCCGCTGAGTTGGGCGACGACCCGCTCGGATTTTCCCTGGATTACGCCGCACCGGGCGTGCTGTTTTTCAACACTTTTGGGCACTTCGATGAAGAATCGGCTGAGCTCCGGGCGCAGGATTCGTTGTTGCGCCTCGACACCGCCTCGGGACGAATCGATGGCCTGCTGCAATCGCTGGACGAACCGTTCACGCTTGGTGGAGCCCGTTGCGCCGTAGCTTGCGGTGTGTGCTTTGCAGCGGACGCCAAGCGCGCGGGCGGCAGTGTGCTGCGCTTTGCCGTCGACTTCGCCGGCAACTTCGCGGCTCCGACCGCGATACGGGCCGAGACACGGGTCGGCCTGCCGCCGCGCTACTTGGGCGCGTTCTGAGGATCGTTGGACGCTGCGTTAGCCGCGGGAGTTGGCAAACCAGCGGGAGCGGACAGGGTAGGGTAGGGCGTCGCGGCTAGCGTGGGAAGCGCTGCTTCGCTCGGGCGATCACCCTCCGAGACTTCTGGATCCTGCAGATCACCATCAGCCTCTTGATCATGATCGTGATCGCGAGAATTCGTCTTGCGCGGTGCCTCGCCCGGGCCTGCGTAGTCCACCCAATAGGTGTTGGCGTCTCTTACGTCGAGATGCACGAACGACGAATTCGGGTAGTAGCCCACCCCTACCGAAGTCAACGTGCGCAGGTAGTCGCGTAACGTCACGTTGTCGATGCCGGGAATGCTGAAGTCGACCGCGCAGCTCAGCTTGTGCCGGGAATCCTGGAAGAACGACCGCGTCCGGTAGCCGCTCACAATCCGGATCGGGCGATTGCCGAACTTATCACTCACCTTCGCGAGCAGCCGAATTAGCCTAGGATCCGTAGCCGGGCGGGTACCGGTTGCGCCGAACAACTTGGCTACGTCAGATTGTGCGCTGGCTGTGAGCTTGCCCTTCTTGTCCAGCACGTAGCCATGGAAGTGTTCCGAGTAGGTGAACAGATCCAGGTAGCCCTTGTGCAAGCCGAGGCGAGGCAGCTTGCCGTGTTTGCCGCTCGCGTCGGCCTCGATGCTCGAGAGCGAATCACCGGGGCGCGGGATTGCCAACACCTGTCCGGCGCGCAGCGTTACCCGGCGCGTGATGCCGTTGGCGGCGCACAGCGCGTCGACCGTGATCTTGTAGCGCTTGGCAATCGATTCCAGGCGCTGGCCCGAGTACACCTTGTGCTCGCGCGGGCCATCGTCCGAATCGCTGTCGCGATCGATGTCCTGGTCCTTGTCGTCCTTGTCGCTGCGCGTGGAGGCGGGCACTACGGCGTCGCTCGGGTGTTGCGGCGGGTAAAGCGTGCGCGCGCGGGTTCCGTCCGGATCGTCGAGGCCGGGAATGGTCAGCTTTTCACCCGGCTTGAGGCGAGCGGTCTTTGCCAGCCCGTTGGCGGTGCGGATTGCCTCGACGCTGACCTTGTAGCGTTTCGCGATCGACGTGAGCCGTTGACCGGAATAAACCACGTGGAAGCGCTGCGGCTCGCCGCTCTCGCGGGCAGCGACCGGCAACGCCCAGAGCGCTCCGGTGACGGTGAAGAGCGCGATGCGGCGACGAAGGTTGAACTCGGTCATCAGGGGCTCGGCGGGGGGCGGGCGGGCCGTGGTAGGCGGTCCCGGGGGAAGTCCGGTTCTAACTCGTATCGTGGCCGGATCCAGTGCAGTTTGCGCTCGGCCGGGCGAGAAACGTCCCGCGGCACCATCCTTCCTGTAAGCCGCGAGGCCCCGGAGGGCAAAAATTCGGTCTGATCGCCGCCCGTCCCTTGGTTCTTGCACAACCGGAACCCAGCCCATGCCGACTCCTTGACAGCGCAAAATTACAGGGCCGACTATCCCGGCCCGGGGCGCCGTTGCAGCCGCGTTCCGCCACTTGGGTTTCTCCATGACAATCCGCACACGTTCATTGGCTTCGCTCATCGCGTGCGCCGTTCTCTTTGCACCGCACTGGGCACGTGCCGAAGCAAGCGCAGCAGAAATTTCTGCAGCCAAGCGCGCCTTCGAAAGCGCGCTTGCCGCCGAGTCGGAACAACGCTGGGCGGATGCCCGGCTCAAGCTTCGCGAGGCAGTCGCGGTGAAGGATACGCCAGGGCTGCGTTTTCATCTTGCCCACTGCGAAAGCGAGCTTTCGCACCTATTGGAAGCAGCGCTCGAATACGATCAAGCGCTCGAGCTCATGCGCCGCGGCGCCAACGCGCCCGACGTACAGAAGTTGCTCGAGCCGGCGCGTTCCGCGCTGCTGCAACGAATCCCGCGCCTGACCTTGGAAGTTCCCGCCGACGTGCAATCGCCGCTAGTTTCCATCGACAATCAGCCCTATCCCCCGAGCGAGGCAGCCTTGGGTGTGCCTCTCAACCCTGGCCCTCATGAGGTCCGGGTGCACGCGGCTGGGCGGCGAGCCTTCGAACGCGCGCTGAGTCTGAAAGAGGGTGACCGAGTGGTCTTGCCCGTGGCCTTGCCTCTTGCCCCCCCGCCGGGCGGGCCCAGCGACCTGACGCGAGCCCCCGAGCCGCGACTGCAAGCAAGCTCGGGCTCCGTTGCCCCGCCACCCGCGCGCAGCTCGTCGTCAGCTAAGCTGTACTTGATGATCGGTGAGTCAGTGCTGACAGCGGCTGGTCTAGGGGTCGGGATAGGTTACGCTGTGGCCCGGGGCTCTGCCTCCGAGCGCGTCGGCTCGGCGCAAGCGCGCATTGGCGCTGCCGCGCCCCGCAACGCCATGGCCTGCGCGACGTCCGATCCGCAGTTGCTGGGAGCGTGCTCGGATCTGAGCGCCGCGATCGAGGAGCATGATCGCACGGCGACCCTTTCTCAGGTTGGGTTCGCTACCGCAGGCGTCGGCGTGGTTGCTCTTTTGACGACTTGGCTGGTCTACCCGAGCCCGCGCGTGCAGGTGTCCATGTTCAGCGTACAGCCAGTGGCGGGCCTCGGTCGCCTGGGCGTGGTCGGTCACTTCTAGCGCCGCGCGTTGGCTCACAACGCGCGGGGCCCGACCATCTCTCGGTGCGCCCTTGCGCTCTGCCGGATTTTCGGCTTTCAGCGAGCGAAGTATTGAGTCGCGCGCTTTTGCCCTTTGGTCTTCAGCGATTTCTGAGCAATCAGCTTCTTCACTGGCAGGTTGAGCTCTTTGGTTACCGTCCCCATCCCGGCTGCAATCTGCTCGATACGCTGACCGGCGTTGCCTTTCACGTAGTCGAGTAAGCGACCGGTGAGACGCTCGATCTCCAGCGGATCACGCTTTTGGCCTTTTTCCCGGCGGCCACCACCGCGAACCGGAGCTACGGAGGCAGCAGCGCGGCCAGCCCGGCCAGCGCGGCGAGGCGCAGCGCCTCCTCCGAGCGCGTCGCGTACGGTTTCCATCGCGGAGTCGCGAATCAGCGCGCTGAGCTCTTCGGCGAAAGCCTCGACGCGATTGCGGATACGATCGTTCACTGTGTTCTTTGCCATGGCGGGCTTGAATATTCAGTGTGCGATCTCCTGTCAACTCATAAGCGCGTTCGATTCGTTGTGTGGCAGTCTGACGCTATGCGCTGTCTGGTGTGCGCTGGCTTGTTTGGGGGGTATTTCGGTTTGTTGCGGATCGCCACGTGGCGAGACCGGAAATCAGTCGAACTAACCACGGTATCGAGCGTCCCAACATTTCGTGCTCGAAGGCTCGATGATGCAGGACGCTACCAGTCCCGCGCTGCTCCGAACACGCGCCCGTGTTCGGCTGGACACCCGGCAGTGCCGGATAAATCATGGAAAATGATGATTCTCAGATGGTTTGGGCTTGGCTCGAGGATTGCTGTTCAACCCTCCTGACACGTCCGGTGTCACACCGGACGTGGCGAGCGCGATAGAGCGACAGACCGACGAGCCTGTGGTCCTCGAAACACGGAGTAATTGAAATTGACGATCTCGAAGCGCGGTATTCAGTTGCTGGCAGTATCCATGAGCGTTGTCACTTTGCTGACTTCGGCCAACGCGCTCGCCTGCGGTGGCGATTGGTACCCAGAAGTACCAATCGATCCACGGATTCGTGGGGTGGTAGAGGCGGAAAAGACGCTGGCGAGAGGCAGTTACATAGCGGCGGCCGGCAGCGTTGTGCGCATGATACCGCAGATCAAGACGCTGCCCGCCAAGAGCGACCTACTCGTGGCTCGCGCCCCGGCGCGTGTTGGCGGTGGCAAGCGCGCGCTCGAGCGAGAGGTACCCGCGAAGGTGCTCGGGCACTGGCTGGGCAAGACCGACGTCGATCAGCAGAAGAACCTAGCCTGGTCGGTGGACACGCTCCGTCACGAGCTCACCCGCACCCGTATGCCTAACTTCGACCTGGCTCGTTGATCAGCCAATCGACAAGTGTTCTCCCGGACCTGCCATCATTGTCACACCGATGTCGATCCCGCCGGGGGTGATGGCGGTCCGGGTGACACCGGCGGTTTCGGCTTCGCACCGCGCGGCGTCAGCTTTTCGTCTCGCGCCTCGATTCTCGCCGGCTACGTGGACGCGAAGGGTCAGCGGCGAAGTCTGTTCGAGCCAGTGACGGACGGCACGCCCCGCTTGGTTGCAGCGCTCCTGGCCCGCCACGACGAGCTACGCTCGGCCCCGCGCGAGAGCGTGTGGGGCATGCCGCTCGGACTGCTGCCACTGTCTGCCGCAGACATTCAACTCGTGGAGAGTTGGGTGGCACAAGGTAAACCACTGTAGTTCCCTCGCTCCTTTGACAGCGCCGGAAATCTCGCGCTACCGTGCAAGGCTCGATAAGTGGTGGGCATGTTCAAGCACGAGGGTCGAGTGATGCGACGCAGGCGATCTCGTTCGAGTCTGGGTGTGTCAGTGGCTTCGGTCTCACTGGCGGCTCTTGCAGCGCTGGCTATTGGCTGCGGCAGCGCAAACATCGACGACTTGTTCAGTTCGGGTGGTGGCGGCGGGGTTGCTGGCGGCGCGTCAAGTCAAGCTGGCGCGAGCGAGGCGGGCCTAGCTGGCGCGAGCGGTCAGTCCGCGGGCGCCGGCGGTAGCCCTGCAGCGGGCGCCAACGGCGGAAACACCGCGCAAGGTGGTGCGTTTGGAGAGACAGGCGGAATCGGCGGCACTGCCGGTCGCGCAGGCAGCGCCGGTCATGCGGGCAACGCAGGCTGGTCAGGCAAGGGCGGCGGCAGCGGCACCGGAGGTAGCGCGGGTAGCGCGGGTAGCGCGGGTAGCGCGGGCAGCGCGGGCAGCGCAGGTAGGGCGGGCACCGCAGGGAGCGCGGGCACCGCCGGGAGCGCGGGCACCGCCGGGAGTGCGGGCAGCGCAGGTAGGGCGGGCAGCGCCGGGAGTGCGGGCACCGCCGGGAGTGCGGGCACCGCCGGGAGTGCGGGCACCGCCGGGAGTGCGGGCACCGCCGGGAGTGCGGGCACCGCCGGGAGTGCGGGCACCGCCGGGAGTGCGGGCACCGCCGGGAGTGCGGGCACCGCTGGTAGCAGCGCTGGTACCGGAGGCACCGGAGGCACTGCTGGTACCGGAGGCACCGGAGGCATCGCCGGCGCGCCGTGCCACGGCAGCAGCGTTTGTGCCGGGTAATGAACGGGTAGCCAAGCTTCCCGGCACCTACAACTGAGGTAAGGTTCTACACCCGAGCGGCCGCCGCGTTCTCCGTCCCAACCGATGACCTTCGACCTGAGTATTCGCGACGCGCTGTTGCTGGACGGCAGCGGCCAGCCGGCGCGAATTGCCGACGTGCACATCGAGGGTGAACGGATCGCGCTGATTGGTAATGGGCCGAGCGGTAAGCGTGAGATCGTAGCGCGTGGGCGAGCGCTCGCGCCTGGCTTCGTGGATGTGCATGCGCATGACGACGCGGCGCTGCTGAGTACACCAAGGCTCGAGTTCAAGTTATTGCAAGGCGTGACCAGTGTGGTCATCGGCAACTGTGGCTTCAGCCTCGCTCCACTCGTGGCGGGTGGTCCCGAGCCCCCCGGCAATGCCAGCCTTTTCCCGGGATTTTCGGCCCGCTTTTCCGACGTAGACGCTTACCGCGCGGCCTTCGCTGCGGCGCGTCCAGCGGTGAATGCCATCTCTCTAGTCGGTCACAACGCGATCCGATCGCGCGTCATGGGCAATCAGGAGCGCGAGCCCTCGAGCAGCGAGATCGCCGGCATGCGCGACCACTTGCGCCGCGCGCTCGAGCAAGGGGCGGCGGGCTTTTCCACGGGTCTGATCTACCGACCGGGACGCGTCGCGACCACCTCGGAAATCATTGAGCTGGCTCGGCCCCTGTCCGAATTCTCGGCGCTGTACACGACGCACATGCGGAGCGAGGGAGACCGCTTGCTGGAGTCGATCGAAGAGACGCTCAGTATTGCCGCGGCGATCGGTTGTCGGGTGCAAATCTCGCATCACAAGGCAGGTGGTCGACGCAACTGGGGCAAAGTGAAAGCCTCCCTCGCGCGCGTGGACTTGGCGAACGAGGCCGGGGCCGACGTGAGCCTCGACGTCTATCCATACATCGCCGGCAGCGGTCCGATGATCGAGTACTTCGACCTGAACCAGATCGACTTGGCATTGGCCGAAATCGTTCAGGTCGCGTCCTGCCCCGCTTGCCCGGCATACGACGGCCGGAGGCTGACCGAAATCGCTGCCGACGAAGGCCTCGGCCTGGCACAGGTCGTAACGAAAATCCTGAGTCTACCGGGCGCAGAACGCACGGTTGCGATCACCTTCATGATGGACGAGGGAGATGTCGAAACGAACCTGCGTCACCCGCGCGTGATGGTGGGCTCCGACGGGCTGCCGAATCCCGAAGGTCGCCCACATCCACGCCTTTATGGGACATTCCCGCGCGTGCTCGCCGAGTATGGCCGGAGGCGGGGTCTTTTTACACTCGAGGCTGCAATAGTAAAAATGTCGAGCCTGCCGTGCGAGCGCTTCGGGCTCCGCGATCGCGGCCGGATCCAAGTTGGACAATTTGCGGACTTGGTGCTGTTCGACCCGGAAACCATCGTCGATCGCGCGACCTACGGCGACCCCAAGCAGCACCCGGCTGGGATCGATCTGGTGCTGGTCAACGGAGCGGTCGCAGCCGAGGGTGGGAGAACGACCGACGTTCGAGCCGGTCGCTTCTTACGTTTCAATAAGTGAAGCTGCTGCTGCAACTAGCCTCGAGTGATGCGTCTAGTGCTAGCATCGGGTAATCGAGCGCTGGGAATGTCCGTAAGATCCTGCCGGGCCCCTTCGGGCCCGTGAAAGGCTAAGTCGATCGCCTTCGCGGCCGATGCATCCCGGCTGGCTTCGTTGCTCCTCAGTTACATACAAGCAGTATGCGCCTTCGTCGCGCCTCGCCACCCGGGCGCCTCGACCGCGATCATCGACCGACCTAGCCTTTCCCGGGCCCTTAGTACAAAATGGCAGATCCACGAATTCCAATAGCTGGGCGCTACACCTTTGCAGGCGCTCTGAAAAACAGCCAGGCGCTGGAGCGTTGGGTGGGGGTCGAGCAAGACAGCGGGCGACGCGTGGTGCTTGCGGTCGCCGATGCGGGCCGCCTGGCCACGCTCGACTCTGCGCGAGGCGTGAAGCACCGGCATCTGACCTCCGTGCTTCAAATCGCGCGCGACGTCGACCCCGGGAGTTTGCCGAGCGGTCAAGCGCTCCGCCCGGGCTTCGGTGTGGCTGTGGCCGAATTCGTGCCCGGCACGACTTTGCACGGCGAACTGGCACGCAGCGGCATGAATCCGTCCAAAGCCGTTGCCTGGATCCTGCGCGTCGCCGACGCGATGCAAGCGTTGCACTCGGCGGGCGCCGTACATGGCGCGCTCTCTCCTCGCAGCGTGATCGCCGTGCCCGCAGGTCGTGCGATCGCGCCCGTTTTATCGCAATTGGTGGCTCCAGCCTTGGGTGCTTATTGCCCGCCCGAACGCTTGAAGGGCTCTGCCGAAACATCCCCGGATGACGTTTGGGCGCTACACGCTACGCTCTATGCCGCGCTCACGCGGCAAGCCCCGTTCAGCGCACCCACGCGGGACGCATTGCTCAAGCAGATGCTCTCGGGCCGTCCCAAGCCTTTGTCGGCATATGGGATCGACGAACCGGCTTTGCAGGAGATCCTCGATCGCGGCCTTGCCTATGAAAAGCGAGTGCGCGTCACCGAGCTGTTCGAATTGATCGCCACGCTCGATGGCTGGGAACGAGATCCGCGCGCCATGCCGGCAAAGCGCCAGACCCCGCCGCGGCCCGTCACACGCAGTTTGACGGCGATCGTTGGCGCGACGGGCGGCAAAGACCGTGATGACGGCATCGTGATCGACGGCGCGAGCCTGCCGGACGACGAGGGCAGCGAGCTCGAGCCGAAGCTGCCTGCGGCGGCGCCTGCTCCGACTCCTGCGCTGCCGGTAGCACCGCCCTCAGCGCCATCAGCTGCGGCTATGCCACCCCCCGTGCCGCCCCTGGCGCCGCTCGCGCCCTCGGCGCTCGGCTCAGGTGCGCAGCCGAGCGTGAGCGCTTCGTCCTTGCGGGGCGCGCCGGGCGGTGGCGCCTTGCCGATCAAGAAGAAGGTGTCGATCAATCCATTCGAACGCAAGCGTTCGGTGTGGCCGCTCGTGGTGATCGCTGCGATCGTCGGGGGCGGTGGGGTCTATCTGGCTGTCGCTCCGGATGGCGCTCCCCCGCCGCCGGCCCAAAAGGAAGTCGCTGCCCCCCCCGTAGCGCTGCCGAGGACCCCACAGCCCGAGCGCCCGAAGCTCAGTGCCGGCGAACGGCGTGACTCGTGCGTGGCTTCGTATTTCGATCCGGGCGCCTTCGACGCCGGTCAAAATTTCGGGTTCGTCTGCGCCGACGGTGATTTCCGAGACGTCGCTGTCCAATTGCAACGTCTCGCGCGCACCAGCAGGCCACGTGGCGATGCTGGAAGCGCGCCGGAGACTGCGCGCGGTGACGCCGGTGTGCATTCTTCTGAGCTGGACTGGTACGAGCTACCCGCAACCGCCATCATTCGCAAGTCGTGCTGCGACGGCGCGACCCCGATCACGTTGCCTGAAACGGCTGGCTGGTGCGAGCAATTGCAAACCGTCGTCCGCCGGATTGCCGACGATAGCGGTAAGGCCGGTGATCTCGCGCCCGGTGCGCGCGCCTTCGACAAGGCGGTAGCCTGCCTATTCGCGAATAAGCTGGGTAAGTTATACGGCTACGAAAAGGCGCCGACAGACGCCAACCGTCAGGCTTTTCAGCAATTTTTGAGCCGCGCGGCGATCAGTGAAGCGCGACGTTAGGGACGCATGCCACACATCGTAGTGGTCGATGGCCACAC
>Ga0302321_100005980_pt1 | contig 10681 bp, 10 predicted proteins | sample Fen_T0_1_FD_202505 | JGI IMG/M metagenome (GOLD analysis project Ga0302321, IMG submission 202505) | Peat permafrost microbial communities from Stordalen Mire near Abisko, Sweden - Fen_T0_1 | ecosystem: Environmental > Terrestrial > Soil > Wetlands > Permafrost | place: Sweden: Abisko... | reverse complement strand
TGCCATGGCACCCTGGGAGTGGCCGGTCGCGCCGATGTGGGTCGTATCGATGCGATGGTAAAGCGCGCTGGTCGGGTCATCGTTCTGAGCTAGCACCCAGGTCACGCCGACAACCATGGGCGCCGGATTCCCCTGGGCGACGTTGGGGCTGTTCGAGCCAATCACCACGAAACCATGGGAGGCGAGGTTGTTCAGGAGAACCTTGTACATCGTTGGAGTAGCGCCCGTGCCGTTGCCCCAGGTGATCACGGGATGGCAGAGCCCGCCTTGCGCCATGTCCTTGGGACGGAACAGGGTGAACTGAGGGGGAGCCCCACCGTCGATACCTGCGCCTGCGACTGGGCCAACATTTTGCTCGGTCACTGTGGCGAACGGTCCCGCGGCCGAGGGATCGGCCGCTGGCCACGCCCCAACGGTGCAATCCCCGCCGGCTGCACCGCCCGAGCCAGTGGCGCTTGTGCCCGCGCCGCCCGTGCTCGAGCCGCCTGTGCCCGAGCCACCCGTGCGCGAACCGCCACTCCCGGTCATCCCACCCGTCTGGACTGTCGTCATGGAACCGCCGGAGCCAATCGGCCCACCTCCGCTTCCACCTAAGCTCACCCCACCAGAGCCCGAAGGCTGGCCCGAGGTTCCGCCGGAACCGCCACCACCGCCCTTGGAGCTACTACAGCCCCAGGCGCCAAGACAAAGGACAACACTTAGCGCCAACTTCCTACTCATAGTGGCTGATCGCATCGCAAACTCCTTCATCCAGGCGGATCTGTTCCATCCATAAGAGGCTGCGACCCCTTGGGATTGGGTCAACAAAGTTTTCCGGCCAGCAGGGACCAAGTCTCCCACGGCTCAGGTTCGATGCACGGTGAGCCGTTGCCGGACTCAACCTTGTCGTCTCAATTCGTCCCGCACGGCCACGGCAATCGAGTCGATCGTGAACGGCTTTCTGAGATAGGCGCCCGCCCCTAGCGCCACGGCCCGCTGCACACGCTCGGTTTCGGCGAAACCGCTGGTGATGATGGCCTTTTGCCCCGGCTTGATCTTGACGATCCGTTCGTAGGTTTCCAGGCCGTCGATGCCAGGATCCATGATCATGTCCAAAACCAGCAAGTCAACCGAGTTACGCTTGACATAGTCGACCGCTTCTTCTCCGCTGCCCACGGTGGTGACCTTGTAACCCAATTTGTTCAAAATAGAGCTGCACAGCGCCCTCTGCGTTTGGATGTCATCCACGATCAGGATCGACTCGCCATGGCCGTGGAAGTCAGCGATCTTCGCGCTGGCCGCGTTGACTTGAAGCTGCTCGTGGGTGGCGGGCAGAAACAGCGTGACTGTTGTTCCGCGGCCCTGCTCGCTGCGAACGTCGATGAAACCATCGTGGTCCTTGACAATGCCCCACACAATCGCCATCCCAAGACCGGTCCCGCTACGCCCCATCACCTTCTTCGTGAAGAAGGGTTCGAAGATCCTGTCGAGATCGCCAGGGGCGATTCCCGCGCCAGTATCCTTGACGGTGAACGTGGCGTAGTCGCCCTCTGGGACCTGCTCATACTTTGAAGACGGCCTGTCGATATAGACATTGGCGGTGGAAAGGATGATCCGCCCGCCATGGTGGATGGCCTCCATCGAATTGAGCGTGAGGTTCAGGATGGCGCGGGACAGGTGCGTGGTCGAACCTTGGATGTTGCGAAGGTCCGGCGCCAGGGTCGTCTCGACCCGGACTTCGCGATGGCGGGCTTTCAAGTTCAAGAAATCCACCGAGGTCAAAAGCGTGGAGAGGACCTCGTTCATGTTGAGCACTTGCCTGCTCGTGATGCTTCGCCGGGCCATGGTCAAGAGGTCGGCGACCACTGCCGCGGCCCGCTGCCCTGACTTGTGGATCGCGGTGAGGCCTTCTCTAAGCGGACTGTCCTCGGGCAGGTCAAGCAGCAACAGCTCGGGATACAGGACAATACTGCCCAACATGTTGTTGAGATCATGGGCCACGCTACCGGCTAAAAGACCAATCGCTTCCATTTTCTCAGCACGCTTCAGACTATTCGACAACTCCTGCTTCTCGGTCTCGGTCCGCGCGCGCTCGGCGATCTCCTGTCTGAGCTGGTCGTTGCTCTTCAAGAGGTCATTGGTTCGCTCCGCGACCTGCGACTCGAGGTGGGCCTTGTGCTTGTGCAACTCCTCTTCGTAGCGTCGGCGCTCGCCGAGCTCGCGCTGGAGACTTTGTGTCAGGTCCCGAACACGTCCAAGGGCGCAGCTAAGAAGGACCGTCACGATGATGGCGGGGATGCCATTGGAAATCAGGCGATCCAGTTTGAACCCAGCGAGGTCGGCCAAAACCAGGCCCCACGCCGAGTGGACAAGCGCATACGTAAAGCCCCAGCGCAGGCCAAAGACCATGGCAAAGCCGAGTGGCATCAGGTTGGACAGAACGAACGCTCCGTCCCCCAGCCGCGTATGCAATGGCCCGAACAGGGCAGTGAAAAGCAGAAGGACGCAGAAACTTGCGGCGAATGGATGGGCGCGGAGACGATCCATGGCTAACATGGTAACTCCAATCCCCCTCCCAGGTTGATAATCCAATCCCAGGTCAGGCGGCGCCCCTGAGGCGCTTCCCCTCGCCCAACGTTGCAGGTGACAATCCAATCGATGACCCAATTCATCTTCCAGGTTGCATCGAGAAGCTACAATGTGTTGGGCCGAATCACAGCCTGCCCGCGCTGATCATTCGCGCGAGGATCGCAAGAGGCTACTCCACCCTGTTCTCGTAACATGCGGGACGAGACTGGGATGATTCGGCCACCGCCTCACAACGAAACTCTCTACTTGCACGAAGTTGGGGAATTTAGGCCAGGGCAACGACACAGTCGTCGGGCCAGGGTTCGCAAATCGCGGCGGCGAAGTGGCGCAGCCAGTATGTACCGGCCGGGAAGAATACGGCCTTTATGCCTCTGCGAAAGGAGTCGAATGCGGCCTTGTACCCATTGGCGAATTCCTTGTTCCGCTGCAGCGCTTCGATTCGGCTCCATTTGTCTTTGGCCGCAACGTGCGGATTGAGCTCACGGCAAGGTTCCTTGCCCATTGTACTGTCCCGCCAGTCCTGATTTAGAACACCTTGCCGTCCTAGGACGTGCATACCTGTGGATTGTCGCTTAGCCTCGGCCTCGCGTTCGACATTTTCAACGCAGCTTTGGAGCGTTCCCACAAACTCCGATTGCGCCATTTCCGCGAAATCAGGCGGGCGGTGGAACGTCAAGGTGACAGCGGCAGGCATTGGACCGTCTTCACGAAAAAAGTGGTCCGGGCGTATGGCTGTGAAATTGCCGCCACTGACGATGGCGTCGTACGCGTTCACGCCGGGCCAGTCCGCAACTCTTGAAACCAAATTGTCTTTCACGGGGTTGGTCAGAGCGTAGACCATCTTGTCGAGAACATCGGCAGGCGAGACGAGGCGCAGGACGCTGGTTTGTTCGGAGGACCAGAAGTTCTCCCAGCGACCGCGGAGTGAGTTCATGCATTTCGCAAGGAGCTTGTGAAAGTGTTCGATGAAGTCCGGGTACCTACCACAGGGATCGAAGATGCCGGTGTGGTGATGGTTGGATTCAGCGGCGGTGAACAGGACTACGATCCCCGAGCGCTGGGCTGCGACGGCCAGACAGTAGATGAAAGCGTTGTTGGTGGACCTATCAGGCCGAAGCAGAAACTGCCGTTGGGTACAGCGCCGAGTAATCATATAGGTGCGACCAGGAAGGACTTCTCGCGGAAGTGGCATACTCACCTATCGGCCAGGCTTCTGAAAAGTTGCTTGAAATCGATCAACCTGGGAGAGGATTGAAAGGAGAGACAGAAAAAACAACCTGGGAGGGGGGTGATCGAGAATCAACCTGGGAGAGGACCGGCAAACGCCATCATGCCGGCCAGATCGAACAGGACGCCTCGCGACTTGGTGGTGACGTCGATCCACGCCATGAGGGTGTTGCTTTTTCCACCACCGAGCGGGGGCCAAGGCGGGGGCGGCGAGGAGTAGGTTCCGTCGGACTTGCGCATGTGCGAGCGATCCGAGGCTAGACCGGCCAGGTAGTCGGCGGCGGGCACCACTCGGAAGATGGGCTGCCTGTGGGGGTGGCGCATGGGCGGAAAACTCTCGGCCAGATAGCGCTCAAGTGGACAAGGAAAGGGAAGGCTCGAGTCCAAGTCGAGGGCAAGGCGCACCCCATCCGGGTCATCGACCACCGCGAACACGTGATAGTCCCAGCACACAAGGCCGTCCCCTGGCCGTCCGACTTGCTGGCGAAGTGCCACGAAGAAGTCCGACGAACTCGCGACGATGACGGCCCACGCGCAGCGCTTTCCGATCTCACTCCGTGCCAGGAGGCGCCAAACGTTCTCCTCGCAATAGCGGGCCTGGTAGTCGAAAGAGCCGCGGTCAAAGCACAACACGCGGTCATCATACGCTCGGTCGTGTATCTTCCGGGTTCGCCATTAATTGGGGTCCGCCTGGAATCAGCGATTGGGCCTATAGTCCTGTGCCATGAAGCCCCGGCTCATGACCGCCGTCCTCGTCATGGTCAGCGCGTTCACGCAAGGTGGATGCTCATTCCTTCTCGTGGACGGTCCACCACGTCGCAAGGACATACCGTACCGCCGCTCGGATGACTCTCTTTGCACCGAAAGCAACCGCGCCCCGGTCACGGATCTCATGCTTGCTGGCGCCATTCCACTTGGAGGGCTGTCGATGGCAGTCGGCCAGGGGCAGCAAGGTAACGAGACCGCCGTCACAGTCATCCTGGCATCCGCTCTGGTTCTTTCTGGCCTTGAGGTGGTATCTGCCATCTGGGGCTTTCACACCACCGCACGGTGCCGGCAGTACGAATTCCAGTTCAACAAGGGAGACGGACCATGATGAAACTAACTTCGCTTTGGATCGTGCTGGCGGCGGGGACGGGCGGCGTTGCCTTTTCCTTGCTTGCCCGGTCGGGGGCCAGGGCCGAGTCGCCCGGCGGATCAGCGGCTCCCGGTTGCACCGATCGCGACGGGGACGGCTATGGCCTCGGCTGCGCCGCCGGGAACGACTGCAACGATCGCGATCCGGCGATCCATCCCGGCGCGGCCGAAATCTGCAACTTCAAGGACGACGACTGCAATGGTCTGGTCGACGATGCGCCCGGTTGCCTGGCTCCGGCCATCGACAGTAGCCCCGTCCATGTGCCCGCGGGGTCGTTCCTCATGGGAAGCCAAACGGCAGCCGCGGACGAAAGGCCCGTCCATCGTGTGATGGGATCGGCCTTCGTCCTGGATCGCCACGAGGTCACCAATGCCCGCTACCAGGGGTGCGTGCGCGCGGGGGCCTGCGTGGCGCCGTCGCTGTCGACCTCGAACGCGCGGGCCCACTACTTCGACGATTCCGCCTATGCCGACTATCCGGTGATCTTCGTGTCCTGGAAGCAAGCGCAGGCCTTCTGCGCCTTCGCGGGCGGGCGGTTGCCCAGCGAGGCCGAGTGGGAGCGCGCGGCGGCTGGGAGCGATTCGCCGCGCACCTATCCTTGGGGCGAAAGCCCACCCGATTGCTCGAAGGCCAACTTCGCCGGCTGCGTGGGCGACACCGACCGCGTGGGACGACGGGTGGCGGGCGCCAGTCCCTACGGCGCGCTCGACATGGCGGGCAACGTGTGGGAATGGACGGAGGACTGGTATGATGCCACGTACTACAGCTCAAGCCCAAGCCAAGATCCGACGGGACCGGCAAGCGGTCGGTTGAAGGTCATGCGCGGCGGTTGCTGGGCCAGCGGCGAATCCTCGCTGCGCACGACCTGCCGCAAGCCGAGCCTGCCGGGCTCGTGGGCGCCCAACGTCGGCTTCCGTTGCGCCTACGCGGAGGCGCGGCCATGACAACGATCACTCGACCGGCTTTGAACCGACTGCTCGCTTACGCGGCCAGCGCGATGGTGATCCTTGCAAGTGCCCCGGCCTTTCCCTGCGGCGCCGCGTTCGGCCCAAGCGTCACCGTCGATCCACACCAGGACATCATCTTGGTGTGGAAGGACAACATCGAAACCTACGTGTTCCAACCCACCTTCTGCGGTACCTCCACCGACTTCGGCTTGATCCTGCCCGTCCCCGCGCCGCTGTCCGAAAAACCATCGTTGACCGATCAGCAGGCTTTCACCACCGCCGCGACCGTGTCGCAACCGGCGAAGAGACAAGTGGTGCACCACAGCGGCGGCATAGGCTGCGCCAGTGGGGGAAGCGAATTGGCAAACAGCGGCCCAGGTGCGGCCGCCGTGGTCGCCAGCGGACGGGTCGGTTTTCTCGACTGGGTCGAGTTGGCGGCGGACACCACGGCCGAGCTCACGGATTGGCTGACCACCAACGGCTACCCCTATTCCAGTACGGCCGCCAGCGTCTTTGCCTACTATGTGCAGAAGGCTTGGCACTTCGTGGCCTTCCGAATCAGCCAAGACGCGGCGCCGGGTGGCGAAACAATCTGCCGGTCCCTGGGCCCCATCGCCTTGTCCTTTCCAACCCCGGCGCCGGTCGTGCCGTCACGCATGGCAAGCGCCGGCAACGCCGGCACATACGGCGCATTCTCGTGGCGGATCTTCGGCATCACCCGCGGCGACACGGAGCTGGCGTTCGTGGATGGTCCTAACGGCAATCGCGTTCTTTGGTACTCGGGCGCCATCGCGACGGCCGATGCCCCCTCGTTCTCGGGCTTGGCCGTTTCGGGCGATCGTCTGACCCGGTTGATGCTCTCGTTCTACAGTGGATCGCAGGAGCCGGACGTTGCACTCACGACCGCTGCCGCGCACGACTACCGAGGGACCGAGGACGTCTACGTCTACGACGACTCCGCCTGCTCGGTGGGTCGGGGTGGCCGGTCCCCATTGAGCTTTTTACTGGCCCTAACTGGCTTGGCCATGATCGGGCTCTTGTGCTGGCGTCGCTGGCGATAACCAAAGGAATACCATGCGACAGATCTTGATCGCCGTAGCCGTGCTCGCTGGTTTCCTCGGAGTCTCGCCACGAAAGGCCGAGGCCACGGAAGTCACCATCGAGCTACGCCACACGCCCTTCCTGGTCAGGCCGAACGACACCCCCAGCCTTTGCGCTATCGTCGCGCTTTCCCTGACGGACCACCTGTGGCTCGGCGGAGGGTACGAATTGGTTCAGGACTACGACGCCATCGTGTGGACCTCAGAGTACGAAGGACACAAGCCCATTGTCATGTCGGGCATCCGCGCCGGCGGCTGGTATCGCGGTGGGGCCGCCCACCATGGCATGTCCTGGGCTGCCGGCCCACTATTGACCTTTGCCAACTCGGCCATCGCCTACGGGCATTCACCGCAAACCCTCGACCAAGGCACCTATGTTTTCGATTTGGGAGCGGACATCTCCATCGGCCACGTGTGGCAGGGCTTTCGCCTCGAAGCCTTCGCCACACCCGCCTGGTCGCTGGGCCGGATCTCTAGCCCCGCCCTCCACACCCAAGAGAATTACAGCGCCTTCACCTACCGCTTTGGCGTGGCCCTGGCAATTCTCCTGGGTTCGTGAGCGGTCCGCTGGCTACTCGGAAATTTCCGGTTCCACCAGTTGCGCCAGCAGGGTAAGCGATTCCTGCCAACCCAGGTAACACATCTCGGTTGGGATCGTGGCGGGGATCCCTTCTTGCACGATGGTCAGCTCCGTCCCACAGAACACCGCCCTCAGGGACACCGTCGTGCGCATCTCGCCAGGCAGGTTCGGATCGTCGAACTTGTCGGTGTGGGTGATCCGTTCATTGGGAACAAGCTCCACATATTCACCGCCAAAGGTATGACCGTTGCCCGTGGTGAAGTTGGTGAACGACATCTTGTACGTGCCGCCAACCTTGGCATCGAGATGGTGGACCTTGCCTGTAAAGCCATGGGGTGGCAGCCACTTGACCATGGCGTCGGCGTCGAGAAACGCCCTGTAAATTCTTTCGGCCTTGGCCTTGATGACACGGTGAAGTCGAACGGTTCCTGTCGGCATCGCACTGTCCTTTCAGGTTGTAGTCGGTTGGCTTTGGATTGCCGAATCTCGAGAAGGTGACAAGAAGCCTGGCCGGGCCTGTGGAATTTTTCCAGAATCCCTTAGCGAGCCTGGAAGTTGCAGTCCAGTCGCATCGCCTAGCCCAAACGGCGCGGCCGGCGCGTGGTAACCTCCGTCGGTGAATTCGCTTTCGCTTCGGTTGCTCGAACATGCCAACGCGCTTGCCAAGGAAATCGACGCCAAGGCTGTCGTGATCTATGCCGACGCCCTGGAGGGTGAAAGCGATGTTCGCGAGGTGCTCGCCACGATCCATTGCCCGACCATCCTCTTTACTCGCGCGCGTAAGCCGCCCGCCCTTCCTCCGGCAGATGCCCCGACCTGGATTCGGGTCGAAGGCGTTCACACGACGCGCACGGGACAAGCCAGACTTGCCTTGCTCATCTGTGTTACCCGTGGCGTGCTTCTGCGTGGTGACCGCGTTGTGTGCCTGACCGGGCCCGATGGCTCGAACCGGATCGACACCGCCATGGTGCTCGATCTCGGCACCGAGCCCGAACTCTTTCCCTCTTTGGGCAACCTGAACCTTGGCGGCGACTTTTCCGCCGAGATCTTCGAGCGCGTCTTGTGGGTCACCTCCCGCATCGCCTCCGAAGGCCGCGAAGGCCGGCCGATCGGCACCATCTTCGTTCTCGGCGACGCCGAGGAGGTGCTTGACCAAAGCAGGCCGCTGGTCCTGAACCCGTTTCAGGGGCATCCCGAGGCTGGCCGGAACATTCTTTCGCTGGCGTTGGAAGAGACCATCAAGGAGTTCGCGACCATCGATGGCGCCTTCATCATTCGGGGCGACGGGGTGGTGCTGGCGGCGGGTGTTCAGTTGCAGCCCAAACCGGGACTGCCGCTCGACCTACCCGCTGGGCTGGGCACGCGTCACGCGGCCGCCGCGGCCATCACGGCCTCGACCCGCGCCATCGCATTCGCGATTTCACAATCGACCAGAACTGTCACGGTATTCGCGTCTGGCCGGATCCTGACCCAAATTCAGCACTCGGCCGGCCACCGTGACAAGCGCGTGCTCTAGGAGCTAGGCCTTGACCACGCGCCCCGCGTGCGCACTGTAGGACGTGGAGGATTGAAGTCATGAGGGCAAAGAAACAGTCGTCGACTACAGCGACCGCGCAGGATCCGTTGGCAAACAGCCAGGGGTTGATGGTTGCCGATGCGGAGACGTTGCTCGCGCAGGCGGCAGAAGGCGCGGTCCGCCTCAAATTCAGCCTCGACGCTTTCATGCAAGCGGCGCATGTCGCTTACTTGGAAGCCAGTCCGGCCACCCGCGAACGGATGGAGGCAGCCCAGTTGACGGCTCACCTCGATGATCTGCGTCGCCGTGGGGTTCTCGCCACAGCCTGACCTCGAGCGATTCCGCGCCGGCCTCGCAAACCGGACTTGATTCCTCCGCTTTTCACTGGTGAACTTGGCATCCTGTGAAAGGGAAGCCAATCCGATGCCAAGAACGCCACTCCTTCGAGCGATCAGGAAACTGTTTCACGACGCGCACGCCGCGCGAGGAAACGGCATCGCCCTATCCGACTTGCCCGACGTCCGCGCACAAGCCACCCAGGCCAGGTCAGTGATCGAGCAGCCAATCAGCCGGCGGGCATTCGTGACCGCACTTGGCGCTGGGGCCGCCGCGCTGGCACTGCCACGGGTGGCTCGGGCCAAGGGCCAGCCGACCATCGCCATCGTGGGGGGTGGCATCGCGGGTCTGTCGTGCGCGCTGAACCTCGCCGATCACGGCTTGGCCTCGACCGTCTACGAAGCCTCTGGCCGCGTCGGCGGCCGCATGTTCTCGAATACCAACTATTGGGACCAAGGCCAGGTCAGTGAATGGTGCGGAGAATTGATCGATACTGGACATGTCACGATTCAGGCCTTGGCCCAAAGATTCGCTTTGCCGCTCGACGATCTGCACGCCGCCGAACCCAGGAAGTCCGAGGACACCTACAAGTTCTTTGGCCGCTACTATCTGCAGCGGAGCGCGGACACGGATTTTCTGGCCAAGGTCGCAGCCCGGGTCAGCGCCGACGCGGATGCGGCTGGATACCCCACGACCTTCGATGCATCGACGCCAGCAGGCGTCGCGCTCGACGCCATGAGCGTCTACGATTGGATTGAATCGCGCGTACCGGGCGGTCACCGCTCCGAGCTCGGCCAGTTGCTAGACATGGCCTACACGATTGAATATGCCGCGGACTCGACGGATCAATCGGCCCTGAACCTGGTCTACCTGCTTGGCTTTCAACCCGACGCCAAGCACCTGTCGATCTTCGGCGAGTCGGACGAGACCTACCACGTGCGCGGCGGCAACCAGCGTTTGCCGATGGCCATCGCCCAGCACCTCGACCAGCGTCTCGGCAACCTCCGGCTCGGGCACGCGCTCCAGCGCCTCAGCATGACGTCCGCGGGCCGTTACGAGCTGACCTTCGACCGGCCTGGCAAGTTCGACGGATCGGTCGAGATCGTGGCCGATTATGTCGTCCTGGCCCTGCCCTTTTCTGTCCTGCGTGGCATCGACACATCGGACGCCGGCTTCGACGCGCGCAAGCGAAAGGCCATTGCCGAACTGGGCCGGGGCCGCAGCGGAAAGACTCAGATCCAGTTTTCGACTCGCCTATGGAACCGTCGC
>Ga0302321_100005978_pt1 | contig 10682 bp, 14 predicted proteins | sample Fen_T0_1_FD_202505 | JGI IMG/M metagenome (GOLD analysis project Ga0302321, IMG submission 202505) | Peat permafrost microbial communities from Stordalen Mire near Abisko, Sweden - Fen_T0_1 | ecosystem: Environmental > Terrestrial > Soil > Wetlands > Permafrost | place: Sweden: Abisko... | reverse complement strand
GCGCCTGACGGCATCGCCGTCGCGACGCCCTGGATCTCGAAGGCAATCTCCACCACGTCGGGAAGCGACGCTGGCCGTGCCGCCTTCTTGGCAAAGAATAACTACCCCAGCGCCAGGTGCACCACCAAGGATGCCACCAGCGCCCATCGCACGCGCCCATGCGGCTCTCGGAGAGCCGATGGATGCAACGCGCGTTGCGGAAGCCGCCACCCCATAAAGCCGTTGCAGCGGACGATGCCGCCGCAGGGACATCGGGTGTAACCTCGAGGCACCGACTCGGTGGCGGCCTCGCCGCTGAACGGCAAGGCTCGACAGACGAGCGACGCTTAGGTTCATTGGGTCCGGGCTTACAATGAGGGAGTGAAGAAGGGTCGATGTTGGCAAGCAGCCGTGGGGTCGATCCCGAAAAGATGTCAATCACTCCCGCCGAGAAGATCTGGTGATGAACGGCACAACCGTGCTCTAAATCGGCCACAGACGGGTTACCGCTCTACGACCTTTACCTGGCCAGCGTTCGCCGCATCGCCAACGTGGCCGACTGTCTCATGCCCGTGCGCCATTTCGATCCGCTCAGTCCGCACGTGCTGCGCACCCTGGCCACGTTGGCCGCGCAGCCGTTGCAGTGAGAACCCAATCTAAGGCGAGGCCTTGACGGCGAGCTCGGCCTTGGCCTGGTCGAGCGATTTCATGACGGCGCCCTTGGCCTGGTAGCCTCGGATCAAGACCTCCAGCGGCGTACCGTGGCGGGTGGCGATGGCGTCGCGGACGACATCGACCGTGTAGCCGCGGTTGAGCGCACCAGCGATGGTGGCCTTCACGCAGTAAGCGGCGTCCAGGCCCGCGATGTAGAGCTGGCCCACCTGATGATCGGCAAGCCGCGCGTCGAGCGTGGGATTGCCAAACGAGTCGGACTTGGTCTTGGTGATTTCGATGAGATCTGGTGCGCGCGTGAGACGGGTGTCGAATTCGGCCCCCGGCGTTCCGGCCATTCCGGTGGACCCGGTCATCAGTCCATGGAACCAATCATTCGGCATTGTCACCCTGACCAGAAACACCGGCCAACCGCCCGCGCGCGCGGCTTCGATTAGTTGGTTGGCGCCCGCCACGAGGCGCGCGGCTTCGGCGTAGGGCTGCTTGGCCTTGGGGCCCGTGTAGTCCTCTTGCAGATCCACGAGAATGAGCGCCTTGCCCGGCCGGTTGGCATCGATGGGTGCGCCCTTGGTGGGACTGACCGCGCGCCAAATGGTGAAGCCCAAGGAAGAGCCGCCAAGAACGAGCAAGGTGGCAATCGAGATCAGGATTCGCTTCATGGTTTGCCTTTTAGCGCCCCATCCGACCGCGGGCATCCGCAGGGTAGAGGTGGAGGTAGTTTACCGATCCGTTAGCGCACATCTGGAGAGGGGGCGCGACGATCGTGAGAACGGCGCTTGAAGATAAGCGATGTCGAACCAGGCGTTGCTGACTGGGGTGCGATCGAGTTTAGGCAGCAGACGCCCTCGGGTCATCGACTTCGGCAGGCAGGGAACACCTGGCGCGACGCTGGGCGTTATCGCGGATCCTGGGAAATTGCCCATGCTTGAATTCGCAGACGGCCGTAGACTTCTCTTTGGAGGCATGAAGAACGGCGAACGAGACAAGCCAGACGGTGTGATCGGGCTGGCGCGTGAGACCGCGGATGCCTTGGGTCAGCTCACGGTCCAGCACTTGCGGCTGGCGCGCCTGGAAATCAAGGCGGACCTGCGGACCATGGGTCTGCAGGCCGGACTCATCGCGGTGCTGGTTGCGCTCGCCATCGTGGGGTACGGGCTGACCATGGCCGGGCTTGCGGTCATCCTCGGGGGTGGCGCGGCGGGAGGCATTCCCCTGCTCATCATTGGCATCGTGCACGTGGTGGCGGCGGGTCTGGGAATTCTCATCGCCGTGGTCCGCCTGCGCCGGGTGCGGCTGATGAATGCCAGTGCCGACGAGGCGAACCGAAGTCTCGCCCCGCTTGGACTGGGGACCGCCACGAAGCCGGCTTCCGGTCAGTCGGGAGCAAGACCATGACCGCGGCCCGGGACGAAGGCGGCCAGGGCGTCCGCGATCCCGAGATCGTGCGCGCCGAGGCGGACATCGCCCGGACGCGAGAGGCAGTCACCCGCAAGGTGATGGCGCTGCAGCAAGAGATCTCGCGTACCTTCGAATGGCGCGAATGGATTCGACAGCGCCCGCTTCTGGCGGTGGCCCTGGCCTTCGGCGCCGGGGCCATGCTCGGAGGCTGGCGACCAAACTTCCACCACAGGCGCAGATGAGCGACGGAGAGCAAGGAGGCTCGGCATGGACACGACCGTTACCGGGAAAAACGCGGAAAGGACGCATGACAGTGACGATGGGCTGCGCCCCCGCATCGAAGAGCTGAAAGAACGCATGGAAACGCTCAACGACCAGGTCAAAGGCTTCATCAAGGCGCACCCCACGGCATGTCTGATGGGGGCCTTGGGGCTTGGATACCTCTTCGCGCGCATCGCCCGCCGGAGAAGCTAGGTGGCCACCATGAAACCAAGCGAGAGCAGTCTGATCGATCTGGTCAAGGAAATCATCGACATCGAAGGCCGGGTGGAACGCAACCCGTACGGGATGGTCGCGGGAGCCCTGGGCGCCGGATTCGTCCTGGGTGGCGGGCTCTTCACGCGGCTGACCGGCCACATCGCCGGGGCGGTGCTGCGCCTCGGAGTCATGGCGGCGCTGCCACGCCTGGAAAAGGACTTTGGCTGGTGCACAGGGCGAACCACCGAAACGGCGAATCCGCCGAGCAAGAAGGGAGAGTGAACATGAAATTGCAGGACTTGAAGGACATGGACAAGGACGATTTCCTGGGGCTACTGGGGTTGCAGAGCAAGCGCTCCTTCACCGGCGAGCTGCTTGGGTCGCTGGGGACATTCGGCATCGGGCTCCTGGTCGGAGCCGGCGTCGCGCTCCTGCTCGCCCCCAAACCCGGACGGGATCTGCGCCACGAGCTCCGCGCGAAGATCCACCGCGGGAAGGCAGAAGGCGAAGCCAAGAGCCCCGACGGCGCGAACGAGGGTTCGGCACCGGCCGCGTGAGGTGATCGCTGGCGGAGCCAAGCCAAGCCCGGCTCCGCCTACGCGATCATGGGAACCCTGGAAGGCAACTACCGGCGGCGCCGGCGAAGCAGGGCCAGTCCGGCCAGGGCCAGGGCCAGGAAGCCTGCGGGCGAGGCCGAATGTGCCGGGCCGATGGCGCAGAAACCGCCGCCTTTCAGAGTCCCGACCGGAGGCGCGGCATCCGCCTTGGCGGGAGGCGCGGTGTCTTCGTTCACCGGCGCGGCGGTGTCCCGATTCGGTTCGGGCGGCACGGTCGCGGTGTCGGGGCTCGGCTCGGCGCCGACCGGCTGCACATCGGGCAAGATGTCCGTGGGCGAGGTGTCGAATATTTCGACATCTACCCCCAGGCCCACGTCGAGAACAACGCGAACCTCCGCCCCTTGCGCATCGAACTCTGCATCAATAAGCACCGCGTCTGGGTTGGGCTGGACCCCGGGGACATCGGGTGACCCTGTCTGGACGTCCTCCACCTGCCCTTCGTCGAGAGGTGCGAGAACATCCTGACCCTGCACGGCGTCGCTCTCCCCGTCTACCGCCTCCGCATCGACGGCCTCTGCGTCGACGGCCTCTGCGTCGACGGCCTCTGCGTCGACGGCCTCCGTATCAACGGCCTCCACGTCGAGGGCCTCCGTGTCGACCGCCTCCCCATCGAGAGTCCCTCCATCCACAGTGAGCGCTCTGATGTCCAAGGACAAGGTCGGCGGGTTACTCGCCGGGTGGTTCGTGCTTTCGAAGAGCGATTGACATCCCGCCACCAGCAGGAAGACCAGCGGGCCAAGCACGAAGGCCCGCGATGCTCCACGGTGCAATGCCAGCTTGATTCGGCTCGCGCGTTTCATGGTGATACCTCGCTCTTCTTGCCCTTCTCCACGATCTTGAACTGCACGCGCCGGTTCTTCTGCCGGCCTTCGGACGTGTCGTTATCCGTTAGAGGCTCTTGCATCCCGTAACCGTGCGACGACAGGCGCGTGGCGTCGATGCTGCCCTTCTTGACCAGCCACTTGACCACGGCCGCGGCCCGCTTGTCGGACAGCTTCATGTTGTACTTCTTGCCACCGCGGTTGTCGGTATGGCCTTGCACCTCGACCTTGAGGATCTCGGGATGCTCGACGAGCACCATCGCGACCTGCATGAGCAGATCGTTGCTCGCGGGAAGAATCACGGCGCTGCCGGTCTTGAACTGCACCTGGTCGAGGATGACGATCTCCTCGTCGGTGACGCGCACCGAGGTCGGGCAGCCGTTCTTCTGCGGATCCGGATCGGGCTTGCCCTTTTCCTTCGGGCAAGCATCCACGTCGTCGCGAATACCATCGCCGTCGGTGTCGGGCGGACAGCCGTTCTGGGCCGGATCGTCGCTCTTGACGCCGGCGAGATCCGGACAGGCGTCATCCTTGTCGAGGATACCGTCGCCATCGCGATCGGGTGGCGGCGGCGGACAGCCGTTCTTGGCGGGATCGGGGCTCCTGATGCCGGGTTCGTCGGGACAGGCGTCATCCTTGTCGTAGATGCCGTCCTTGTCGCGATCGGGCGGCCGCACCACCTTCTTCGGGGGTGGCGGTGGCGGCGGCGGGGCCGGCTTGGGCGGCAACGGCGCATAGGCCACGCTGGCCACCACGCGCAGGGTCGGCGTGCCAATGCCCCGCGTGATGCCCGGGCCGGCGCCAGCGCCCATCACCATGGGGCCGACCCGCAGCCGCGCGCCCAGGATCCCTTCCAGGCTGGTGGTGTCGCGGGTGAACTTGTCGCTGCCCACCATGAGCGTGGTGCCGTAGAGCTCCGGTCCAATCTGCAGCATGCGGTCTGCCAGCAACAAGCCGACGGCCGCGCCGAAGGTCAGCTCGGACCCGAAGTCGGCCATGCCGGAGCCGGCGTTGTTGGTCTTCTTGCGCACGTCGACGCCAGCGTTAACCGCGTAGGCCACGCTCTCGCCCTCGCCGGAAAGCACCAGCGCGGGCATGCCGTGGATTTCGTTCGCGCTGGTGGCCTTGTCCTTGTTGCCGGTCGGGAAGAAGACGTAGCCCGACAAGCTCAGGGTCGCGAGCGATCGGTTTTCGCCGAGTAGGCGCACGCGCAGGCCGGCGCGCAGATCGCCTGCTGCCGCCCCCGACGGCGCGCCACTGCCGTCGTCGCGCGTGTTGACCAGGGCGAGTGGCATGTTGGCGAAAATCCACAGGCGGTCCCACAGGGAGATGCCGGCGGCAACGTGCAGGAAGAGCTGGTTCTTCACCAGCGTTTGGACTTGATCATCGCCCTGGTAGAGAATGAGGGGCTTGTAGGCGTAGTCGCCGAGCAGCATCAGACGCGGCGACAGATGCCCTCCGGGATCGCCGCCCTGCACGCCGAAGAACCGGTCGCCCGCCGGGGCGGGCTGGAACCGGTCCAGCGCAAGACCACCATCCGCGTTCGCCTTGGCGCTGAGGGATAGCGCCACGATCAGAGCCGAGCCTACGAGCAGCCGTTTCCGAGAGCCATTGGTCATGTTCACCTAGCCTGGCGAGAGAAGTTGGGAAGCCACCTCAAGTTCCGTGGCCGACACAGTATAGACCAACTTGGGGCGTTGGCGAGACGCGGCCACTCGCCGTGTGGCGCGACGCGACCCGCGCCGCATCATACAGGATCTGTGGTACAGGAACGGGGTGAGCGAAACCGAAAAGGAGTGCCCGGACCGCATCCTGCGCGGCCTCATCGAGAGTGGACAGGCGCGCGTCGTGGTCGCGACGGCGACGCAGGCCGTGCGCGAGATGGCCGGCCGCCATCGCATTCTCGGTCTGCCGGCGATCGCGCTGGGGCGCGGCGCCGTGGCCGGCTTGTTGCTCGCGACCCTGACCAAGGATGAAGAGCAGGTGACGCTACAGGTCTTGGGCGACGGCCCGCTCGGCGGCGTGACCGTGGATGCGCGTTCGTCGGGGCGAGTGCGTGGTTACGTCAAGCGGCCGGAGGCCGTGACCTGGGACGCCCAGCTCGCGAACGCAACACGCATCCCGCTTGGCGAGGCCATCGGCAAGCATGGCGTGGTGGTCGTGACCAGGGATCTCGGAATGGCGCAGAACTACAGCGGGCAAGCCGCCCTGCAAAGCGGCGAGATCGACGAGGAAGTCGAGCGCTACCTGAACACCAGCGAGCAGATCGACAGCCTCCTCCGTTGCGAAACGCTCGTCGACGGGGATGGCAACGTGACTGCTGCGGCGGGGCTGCTCGTGCAAACCCTGCCGCAAGCCCGCGGCGCGGCCGTCGTGGAGTTCGTGCGCGACACCTTGCGCGGTCCGGTGTTCTCCACCGTATTGAGAAACGCGCTGGCGGAAGGCAAGTTCGAACCCGAGGCCATCGCGAGAGCGGCGCTCGGCCAGTGCGCCGACGGGATGCAGGTTCTCGACCTGCGCGAGGTCGCCTTCTTCTGCCCTTGCACGCGGCAACGGGCCGAGGCCACGCTGGGAATGCTGCGCCCCGCAGACTTGCAGGAAATGATCCTTGAAACCAACGAAGCGGAGGTGACCTGCAATTTCTGCGGCGCTCGCTACCGATTCAGCGAGGTCGAGCTCGAACAACTCCGCCGCCGCCACGACAAGGACCGGCCGCAGAGCTAGTGACGCTTACGTGCAGGCCGACCGACGAGGCGCAGATCGGCGGTGTAACGCCCACTTGGGGCGCGCTGAAGATAGCGCTCGTAGGCTTCCCTCGGCGCCTTGCCGTGCCCAGCGTTCTGCTCGGCGCCGCCAATGAAGACGCAGGCATCCGGGGCATTCGGATCGGCCACGATGGCCTTCTTGCCCCAGGCGAGGGCTGGGTAGTAAGCCAGGCGTAGAAGCTGGACTCATAGGATTGCCTTGACAGTCCGGTGGAAGGGAAGTCTACAACCACCTCATCAAGGGAACGCATTCCCCACCGCCGATTTTCTTGACGCCCGGTGTTCGCGCGCACATGAAGCAAGATCCAGTGCTTGGCATCGACGAGGCCGGCCGCGGGCCAGGCATCGGGCCGATGGTCCTGGCCGCCGTGGCGCTGGACGAGGCCGGAGCGGCGTTTCTGGCCCAAGCCGGGGTCAGGGACTCGAAGGCCTTCGGGTCAAGTGTCGCTGGCCGTCAGCTGCGAGCGCGGCTCGCTGCGCTCGTTCGTCAGCACGCGATATGGGCGGCCGTGGAGATCTGCGAGGTGACCGAGATCGACGAGTATGTGGCGCGTGGCGGGCTCAATCGGCTCGAGCGCGATCGAGCGCGGCGGCTCATCCTCCGGGCGCCATCCTGCGCGCGTATCATCGCGGACGGCCGCGCCTTGTTCTCGCCCTTGGCCGTGGAGTTTCCGCGGCTCGAAGCCCGCGACCGCGCCGAGGCGGCCCACCTAGCGGTGGCGGCGGCAAGCGTGTGCGCCAAGGCGCTGCGCGATGATCTCTTCGAACGGATCGCCGCCCGCTACCAAACCGAATTCGGCGTGCTCCGCGGGGGCGGCTACGTCAATCCCGCCACCTGCGCCTTCGTGGCGGAGTACGTCAGACGGCATGGCCGGCTGCCGCCCGAGGCGCGCAAGAGCTGGCCCTGGCGCGGGATTCCCGTGCCAGCCACGTCGGAGCAACCAACCGCTTTGCCTGGAGCGCGATTGCGCTAATATACGCGACCCCATGTCCGCCACCCGTAGCGCAGAGCTCATTGTCGACGCAACCCCCGAGGTCGCGCCCGCCGATGAGCTGCACATGCGCGCGGCCCTGGCCGCGGCCGAGCAGGCCAGCGCCTCGGGCGAGGTGCCGGTAGGTGCCGTCATCGTCGTGGGCGGTAGCGTCGTCGCGGTGGCCCACAACCAGCGCGAGACCCGGAATGATCCCACGGCCCATGCCGAGATCGTCGCCTTGCGCATGGCCGCGGCCCAGCTCGCGAGTTGGCGCCTGGTCGACGCGGATCTGTACGTGACCATGGAGCCTTGCCCGATGTGCGCAGGCGCCATCGTCAACGCGCGCGTCCGCCGGCTGGTCTACGGCTGCGACGATCCCAAGGCCGGCGCGGTGCGCACGCTCTTCCAGTTGCTCGACGACCCGCGGCTCAACCACCGGGTCGAGGTGGTGCCCGGGGTGCTCGCCGCGGAAAGCGCGGCCCTGCTCAAGTCATTCTTCTCGCGCCTGCGGGTGCGGTAAGAACCACCTTCCGTTTGCCCCTCACGGCTGCTTGCGCACGGACTGTCCGGGGCGTGGCGAGGTGATCATGGGTTCCTTCCGGCCGCGCTGTTCGCGGCCGCGCAGGTCGGTGATGGCGCCGGCCAGGGCCTTGGCGATGGCGAGCTGGCCCTCCTCGGAAAGGAGAAACGGGCCTTCCTCCTCGTGGTCGAGAAACCCGATCTCGACGAGCACGGCCGGCATCTCCAGACCTTGCAGGACGTCGAGCGTAGCCCCCGCCTGCTTGATGCCGCGATCGCGGTCCCGGCCCAAGGTGTCGGCGAGACGCCATTCGATCCGCCGGGCCGCCGCCAGGCTCTCCTCGGCCGCGGCCCGCAGCTTGTGACCGGCCCACGCCGCCTCGGCATCGTCCTTCGCCAAGAGCGCCACGCGTGCGACCTCCTTGTCCACGTCGGCGACCGGCAGGACGAAGATCTCGAACCCGCGCTGGCTGCCAGGGGCCTCCCCGCCGCCGGCGGCGTTGGCGTGGAGGCTGAGATAGAGGCGCGCGGAAGCCTGGTTCCCGCAGCGCACGCGCGCGCGGACGGGCACCAGGACATCCGTGCTGCGGCAGAGAACGACCTTCAAGTCCTTTTCCCCGGCGAGGAGTCGCTGCACTTGCTTGGCGAGGGCCAGCGTCAGATGCTTTTCGTAGGTGCCCTCTTTCTTGGTGGGCGCGCCCCGGTTCGAGCCACCATGTCCGGCATCGATGGCCACCGTGAACGTCCGGTCGTCCGCGCCCGCGAGAAGCAGGAACGGCACGAGCCAGATCGCGATCACCGGTGCCAAGGAGGATCAGCTTACCAGAAGCACGGAAGCGGAAGCCGTCCTCCGCCTCCGCCCTTCAGGATCGGCGAGCGCGCCGGCGCAGGGTCAGCAAGGCGAGCCCGATCGGGCCGGCCCACACGCCCGCGCGGCTCGCCGCCGGAACGAAACGACAGCTACATCCGCCGCTCGCGAAGCCACCGTAGAGAAACTCATGGGAAAGGCTGCGTGAAAATCGTCGCGCCACGCGAAAAATCTCGGAGGTAGTAGACCAGGGGCGGCTCCGCGGCTGCAGTCGAGTCCGACACACCAAATTCCCTAGATCGAGAATTGCCTCTTCCGAAAACAGTAGTTGGGGAACTTTCCTATGAGCTCATACCGGGAATTCGCACGCACCTCCGAGACGACACGCTGAACCTCTGCGAAGGCTCCGTCATCGTACGAGTCGTCAAAGAATAGGTATCCTCGAGGAAGAAGAAACCGATCAGCATTTAGAAAATCATTCCTCGCGGCTTCGTAGGTGTGCGCCCCATCGATAAAAGCAAAGCCAATTCCGCCTCCCAGTTTCGTGTCGCGTCCCCATAAGTCAGTTCGGACGGCGCAATTCGACCACCAGCGAAAGAACTGGTCTGAAGTTGCCTCGATCGCGTACGGCGGATGATCCTTGCTGAACAACGTGGTGTTCATTTTGAAAGATTGAACGACCCAATCTCGATATTCCTGGGTTCCGGTGCTGAAATAGCCCGCTTTGGGCCGGTCGGCTCCGGCAAACACCCACGGATCGCAAGCGAAGAAAGGCTCACCACGCCCGTACTTGGCCATGGCGTATGCAATGAGAGTGGTCGAGAGTCCAAGGAAGGACCCGATTTCGAGTACGGCACCCTCGGCCGGCATGTTCTTGATGCAGCACTCGAATCCGTTCAAGTTGCCTTGCACCATGAACCCACCCAGTACGAACATCAGATGTTCGGCGAATTCGTCGCGGCGCAAATCACAGTATTCCGCTCGGACTCGCGCCCAGTATCGTTGCTTTGGCGATAGTTTTTCCTCCAGTGCCTGAACGAGTTTCGTTCCCATTTTCAGGAGATCCATGGTTGCCCTCATCTGCTGGGCCGGCCCGCCCCAACCCCTATCGAAAACGAATGGGGTGAAGCCGTCCGGCTCGCCGCACGTGGATAGCACGGCGCTGGCTCGAGTGCGAATTCGGTCATGCGCTCCCGCAGCCCTTGTAGCGCCGGGTTACGATGGCGCAATTCCAACGCCCGAATGACGCGCCGGGTTGCCAGAACCCATCACGACGAGTGACCGACGAGCGAGGGGCTGAGTGGACACCGTGGCGATTTTGCGCAACTATCTCCGTCCAACATGGTGTTCACGGGTAACCCCGGACGCTTCTCGACCGACGGCGCTCCCGCCGAGGTGGTGTCGATGCTCAGGTCGCCCGGAGGGTTGTAAGACGGTCCTGGAGCGGCATGCCAAACCAGGAACCATCGTGTCAGGATGCGATCCTCCCTCACATCCTCATCCGGCCCAATCGCTCCGCCTCGCTGATTGAAGGGATCAGTGAGCTGTGGCAATATCGGGAGCTGCTCGGTTTTCTGGCGTGGCGTGACGTCAAGCTCCGGTACCGCCAAACCTTTCTCGGGGTGGCCTGGGCCATTTTACAACCGCTGGCC
>Ga0302321_100005977_pt1 | contig 10682 bp, 7 predicted proteins | sample Fen_T0_1_FD_202505 | JGI IMG/M metagenome (GOLD analysis project Ga0302321, IMG submission 202505) | Peat permafrost microbial communities from Stordalen Mire near Abisko, Sweden - Fen_T0_1 | ecosystem: Environmental > Terrestrial > Soil > Wetlands > Permafrost | place: Sweden: Abisko... | reverse complement strand
GACGATCAGATCATGCAGACGATCATTCCGGTGATGCTCGCGCGTTGCCTGTCTACCGTCGATGTCCGCGTCCAGGAAACCACACAGAAGGCCAAGGACGAGATCAAGAGCTTCAAACCCGACCTGCTGGTTCTGGACCTTCGCTTGAAGATGGAACGCGGCCTGGACTTGCTGGAGTACATGCGTGCCGTCGACGCGAACCTCCCGGTGCTCGTCTACTCCGGCTACGACGATGAGATCGAGCGCTTGCGCATCGCCCGTGACTTCGCCCGTCTGGAGAACGTGACCATCCTTCAGAAAGGCTCGGACCTCGACGTTTTCATGCGCGTCGTGCCCACGCTGTTTCGCAGGCGCTCGGCAGACAGGGCACCGGAGTCGGCCACAGCAGAAGACACCCCGTCGGCCGCGAAAAGGGAACGGCGCGGCGCGGGAGATCGCCGCTTGCCACGCTCATTGGCTTCAGCCTCGGCGGTGGCGTGCGAGCGACGCAAGCCGCTTGCCGGCGCAGCCGCAGCCTGCGGAGCGGGTGTCGGCAGCCGATAAGTCGCCTCATCGTTCGCGAGGAGCGGCGCCGCGTTGGCGATGCCATCGGCCATGCGCATCACACCGGCCACCTGAAAGACCGCGCGATCACCCAGCTCGCGCGCCAGGCGGCCGCCCGGCATCGAATGTGCCAAAGTGGCAGCCTGCTGCACCAGCGAACGCGCCAGACCGGCTGTGTTCCGCCAGGCCGCTGGAACCTGCGCATCCGCAGGTATCTCCAACGGCATTCAAAGAAGATGCTCAAGGAACAAGCCATGGCCCTGCCCCTGCGAAACCCAGCCTGGCGGCACGCAGCGTGGCTGCCACTGGCCGCACTGCTGCTGATCGGAAGTGCCCTTGCGCAGGCCGCCGAACCCGACTCGGCCGCCACCTTGCGCGAGCACCATGCGCAGCTGGCCCCGCAGCTCGAGCGCAGCCCGTTCCAGCGGCCGTTGAAACTGGAAAGCCTCGAGGCCGGCGAACAGGTGCAAGGCAGCGTTGACGCCGTGGTAGCGCAGCCCTTCGAGCTGGCACGCGAGCACCTGCAACAGCCCGCTGCGTGGTGTGAAATCCTGATGCTGCACATCAACACCAAGCAGTGCACCGCGGCCGGCAACGCACTCGACGTGCGCATCGGCCGCAAGTACGACCAGCCGCTGGCCGATGCCTACCGCGTGGCCTTCGCCTTCCAACTCCAGGCAGCGACAGCCGACTACCTGAGCATGCGCCTGAGCGCGGAGAACGGCCCCTTCTCGACCCGCGACTACCGCATCCAGCTGCAAGCCATCCCGCTCGAAGGCGGCAGCAAGACCTTCGTGCACCTGCGCTACGCCTACGGCAGCGGCTTCACCGCCAAGCTGGCGATGCAGGCCTACCTGGCCACGGTGGGCGCCGGCAAGGTGGGCTTCACGCGCACCGCCGGTGCGAGCTTCATCGGCGGCGTGCGCGGCGCGGTGGAGCGCAACACCATGCGCTACTACCTGGCCATCGACACCTACCTCGCCTCGCTGGCCACGCCCGCAGCGCAGCAGCGCATGCAACGGCTGGAAGCCTGGTTCACCGCCACCGAGCAGTACGCGCGGCAACTGCACGAGCTGGACCGCGCGGAATACCTGGCGATGAAGCAGAACGAGTTTCGGCGCCTGCCAGGCGCCGGGTGAACGAGGGCGAGCACCCACCCGGCACAGGCCGTTCGGCAACGCTGCATGCCCCTTGGCCCGAATGCGAGACTCATTGGCCCCTCGCCAACGGACAGGCGCCCCGGGGCTCGGTATCGTCGAAACGCCTCGCGCGGCACCGGCCCGCGAGCCCGCGACACCAGAATCCCAACCGTGAGATCAACCGAATGAGTACCTTGCCCAGCCCGCGTTTCCCGTTCACGCTTGTTTCCGCGGCCGTCCTGAGCCTGCTGGGTGCCTGGAGCCCGGGCGCCCTGGCGCAGAGCACACCCGCCCCGGATGCCGAGCCCGTGACGCTGCCCACCGTCGTCATCAACGCCAGCGCCGACGCATCGGCCGAAGGCCTGAAGCCCGCCTATGCCGGGCGCCAGGTGGCGCGCGGCGGCCGGGTCGGCTTGCTGGGCAGCCAGGACATGATGGACACCCCCTTCAGCATCACCAACTACACGCAGGAGCTGATGCAGAACCAGCAGGCTGCCAGCGTGGGCGACGTGCTGCAGAACGACCCGGCGGTGCGCGTGGCACGGGGCTTCGGCAACTACCAGCAGCTGTACATGGTCCGCGGCCTGCCGGTGTACTCCGACGACATGGCCTACAACGGGCTGTATGGGCTGCTGCCGCGCCAGTACCTTGCGGCCGAGATCCTGGAGCGGGTGGAGGTGCTGCGCGGTGCGAGCGCCTTCCTGAACGGCGCGGCACCCGGTGGCAGCGGCATCGGTGGCGCGATCAACGTCATGCCCAAGCGCGCGCCCAACCAGCCACTGGCCGAGATCACGCTCGGCGCCGAAACAGGCGGCCAGGGCTACGCGGCCGCCGACTTCGGCCGGCGCTTCGGCCCCGATCGCAGCCTGGGCCTGCGCGTCAATGCGGTCCGGCGTGACGGCGAGACCTCGGTCGACAACGCCAAGCGCGAACTCAGCCTCTTGTCCATCGGCGCCGACTACCGCGGCAGCGGCGTGCGGGTGTCGGCCGACATCGGCTACCAGGATCACAAGCTGAAGGCCGCGCAGCCCAGCATCACCATCGGCGCCGGGCTGGCCATCCCGACGCCGCCCGAGGCCTCGCGCAACCTCGCGCAGCCCTGGACGCATTCGAACGAGCGCGACACCTTCGGCACCCTGCGCGCCGAGTGGGACCTGGGCGCACAGACCACCGCCTGGGCGGCAGGCGGCATGCGGCAGGGCGACGAGTCGGCGGTGTTTGCGAACCCGACGGTGACCGCGGCCGATGGCAGCACCAGCACCTACCGCTTCGACAACACCCGCAAGGACGCGATCCGCACCGCCGAGCTCGGCGTGCGCACCCGGCTCGAGACCGGCGCCGTGAAGCACAGCCTGTCGGCGTCGGCATCGAGCTACCGGGCCAAGTCGAAGAACGCGTATGCCTTTTCGGACTTCAGCGGTTTTGCGGGCAAGCTCTACGGCCCGAGCGAGGTCGCAGCGCCCAGCGCCGACTTCTTCACCGGTGGCGTGCTGAGCGCGCCGCTGTTGACCGAAGAAACCAAGACCTCCAGCCTGGCCGTCGCCGACGTGCTCTCGTTCGCGCAGGACACGGTGTTGCTGACCCTCGGTGCACGCCAGCAGAAGATCGAGAGCTACAGCTACGACTACAACAGCGGCGCGCAGACGGCGGGCTATGCCGAGAGCCGCGTGACACCGGTGGCCGGTGCGGTCTTCAAGGCAACGAAAGAGCTGTCCCTCTACGCGACCTACATCGAAGGCCTGGTCAAGGGCGACACGGCGCCCGCCAACAGCGCCAACCCGGGCGAGGTGTTCGCGCCGTACCAGTCCAAGCAGACCGAAGTCGGCCTGAAGCTCGACACCGGGCGCCTCGGCGGCACGCTGAGCGCGTTCTCCACGCGCAAGCCGGCGGCGTCGCTCAACGCCACCACCAACCGCTTCGAAGTGACCAGCCAGCAACGCTACCGCGGCGCGGAGTTGTCGGTGTTCGGTGAAGCCCTGCCGGGCCTGAAGCTGCTGGGCGGCGTGAGCCTGCTGCACACCGACCTCGAGGGCAAGGACGGCATCGGTGCACCGAAATCGCAGGCCAATGTCGGCGTCGAGTGGGCCGTACCGGGTGTGGAAGGTTTGTCGCTGAATGGCCGCGTCACGCAGACCGCGTCGCAGTTTGCCGACAAGGACAACACGCAGACCGTGCCCGCATGGACGCGCCTGGACATCGGCGCACGCTACCTGCTGGCGATCGGCGAGCACCCGCTGACGCTGCGCGCGCGCCTCGACAACGTGGCCGATCGCAACTACTGGGCCTCGGCCGGCGGCTACCCGGGTGCCGGCTACCTCACGCTCGGTGCGCCGCGCACGCTGGTGGTGTCAGCCACTTATGAGTTCTGAGTTGCCGGCATGCTGAGTGCGAGGTCGCTGCGGGTCTGGTCGTGGCTGCACAAGTGGTCGAGTCTGGTGTGCACGCTGTTCATGCTGCTGCTGTGCCTGACCGGGCTGCCACTCATCTTCCACCACCAGATCGGCGCCTGGCTGGGCACCGAGGTCGAGGCGCCCGCCTTGGCCGCCGACACGCCGCGCGTGAGCCTCGACCGCGTGATGCAGGTGGCCCGGCAGCGCTTCCCGGCCAAGGGCGGCATGTTCGTCTCGCAGGAACCGGACGACGACAAGATCTGGTACGTGACGCTGTCGGACACCCCGACCTCCGAGACCGACCTGATGCAGGTGGCCGTCGACGCACGCACCGGCATCGCACTGGCCGAACCCAAGCTCGACCGTGGGCTGATGTTCGTGATCTACACGCTGCACGTCGAGCTGTTTGCCGGCCTGGCGGGCAAGCTGTTCCTTGGCTTCATGGGCCTGCTGATGCTGGTGGCCGTGGTCTCGGGCGTGGTGCTGTATGCGCCCTTCATGCGCAAGCTGCGCTTCGGCGAGGTACGGCGTGACCGCTCCACGCGAACCCGGTGGCTGGACCTGCACAACCTGCTGGGCATCGTCACGCTGACCTGGGCGTTCGTGGTCGGCGCCACCGGCATGATCAACACCTGGGCCGACTTGGTGGTCCAGTACTGGCGCAATGACCAGATGGCCGAGATGGTGGCGCCGTACCGCGGCGAGCCGCCGTTGAAGCAACTGGGCTCGCTGGAAAAAGCCGTGGCCGCTGCGCGTGCGCGCGAACCGGGCATGAAGATCGGCTTCATCGCCTTCCCCGGCACGGCCTTCAGCAGCGAACACCATTACGGCGTCTTCATGCGCGGTGCCGAGCCGCTGACGGCGCGGCTGTTCAAGCCGGTGCTGGTGGACGCCGTGACCGGCGAAGTCACGGCAAGCCGCACGCCGCCGTGGTACCTGAGTGCCCTGCTGTTGTCGCAGCCGCTGCACTTTGGCGACTACGCCGGCGCCCCGATGCAGTGGCTGTGGGCGGTGCTGGACGTGATCACGGTCATCGTTCTCGGCAGTGGCCTGTACCTCTGGCTCGGCAAGCGGCGCGCCCCGCAACGCAGCACCCGACCTGCACGCGCCGCGCAGCGCGAGGTGTTGCCATGAAGAAGCCGGTGTCTCCCGCCATGGCGCTTTGGGGCTGGCCCGTGGTGATGGCCGTGCTGACGGCCATGGGCCTGTTCTGCGGTTTGTGGGGCGACGGCCCCTGGGACCTGCTCTCCTGGTTGGGCCTGGGCGTGCCGACAGTCGCCGCGCTGTACTTCGGCCTGCGCGGCCGCACCGCGCGGCGCTGAGCCCCGGCGGGTTTCAGCGTGCCCCGAGCATCGCCGGGCGGCTTCGGATGGCCTGGCCGAACACCTGGGCCGTGTGCAGCGTGGCGCGCTCGGCCTCGTCGTAGACCGCCGAACGTTGCATGAAGCCGTGGCCGAGGCCGCTGTAGTTCAGGTAGACGACGCTCACGCCCGACTGCTCGAGCCGCCGCGCGAACGCCCGGCCCTGGTCGCGCAAGACGTCGTAGCCCGCGGCAACCAGCATGGTGGCGGGCAGGCCCTGGAGGCTCTTCGCGCGCAGCGGCGAGACCTCGGCGAACGCGTGGGTCTTGGCGTCGGGGAACACCGTGGCCACCATCTCGTCGATGAACATGGCATCCAGCCCGTAGCCGCTGGCGAAGAGCCCGAACGAACGGGTGTTCCTGCGCGTGTCGGTGACGGGGTAGTAGAGCAACTGGTAGGTCGGCACCGGCCGCCCCGCGGCCAGCTGGCGCACTGAAACCGAGATCGCCAGGTTGCCACCTGCGCTGTCGCCGCCCACGCCCACCAGCGCCGGGTCGCCGCCCAGGCTCGCCGCGTTGGCCTTCACCCAGCGATAGGCGTCTTCGGCGTCGTTGTGCGCGGCGGGGTACACATGCTCGGGCGCGAGCCGGTAGTCGACCGACACCACGACCACCCGTGCCTCGTTGGCGATCAGCCGCACCGCGCGGTCGACGGCCTCGATGCTGCCGAACAGCCAGCCGCCGCCGTGGAAGTACACCAGCACCGGCAGCGCGGCCGGCTGCTCGAGCGCAGGCCGGTAGACGCGCACCGGGATCTCGCCGTCGCGCCCCGGTATGCGCAGGTCATCCACCGAAGCCATCGGCGCGCTGGCCTGGGTCTTGAAGGCCCAGTTGCGGTCGACCCAGGCGCGGATCTCGGCGCGCCCTTTCGGCGTGGCGAACTGCGCAGCCTCTTCGCGCGTGGACTCGGGTGTGTCGGCCGGTCGCGCAATGGTTTCGAGAAAGAACTGCACCTTCGGGTGCAAGAGCACGCCGTCCTTGTTCTCGCGCGGGCCCTTGAGCCGCTCCACGAAGTAGCTGTTCGGGTGATCGAGCACGGCCAGTTGCGCGCGCTCGCTCTCGTTGGGCTGGAACGGGTCGATGGCAGAACCTGCTGCCGCAGGCAAGGTGATCGCGGCAATCGCCGAAGCGAGAAGCAGAGGGCGGATCATGAAGACGTCCTGGGTGAAAACAGAAAGAGGAAGCAGCGGCAGGGAACCGGTGCCCCGCGCTCACGGGTGCGGGTCGATGCGCAGCGCCTGCAGCAGGTACACCGTCTCGAGCGCCCGCAGCTCGGCCTGGCGCTGCAGCGAGGCCAGGCTCTCGTGGCCGCCTTCGCTGCTTTCGTAGAACAGCACGGGTTGCTGCACACTGCGCAGCCGCTCGGCCAGGCGCCGCGCGTGGCCGGGGTGCACGCGGTCGTCGGAGGTCGAGGTCACCAACAGCATCTCGGGGTAGGGCACCCCCGGGCGCACGCTCTGGAACGGCGAATAGCGCGCCAGCGCAGCAGCCTCGGCGGGGTCGTCGGGGTCGCCGTATTCGTTGATCCAGACCGAGCCGGTGTACAGCTTGTGAAAGCGCAGCATGTCGGTCAGCGGTACCTCGGCGATCAGCGCCTTGAACAGGCTCGGGCTCTGGATGCCGGTGGCCGCGGCGAGCAGACCGCCGTTGGAGCCGCCGATCATCGCCAGCCGGTCGGGCGCTACCGCACGAATTCGAACCAGGTCGCGCGCCACCGCGGCCAGGTCGTCCAGGCCGTTCTGGCGCTTGCCGCGCCGGGCACCGGCGTGCCACAGCGGGCCGTACTCGCCACCGCCGCGCACATTCGCCAGCACGAACACGCCGCCACGCTCCAGCAGCGGCCAGCCGATGTCGGTCTTGAACTCATGGTTGGCATAACTGGGCAGCCACGACACGCCGAAGCCGCCGTAGGCGCTGACCAGGCCTGCGGCGCTGCCGTCGAAAACAAAGCTTTTGCGATGCACCAGGTAGTAGGGCACGCGGGTGCCGTCGCGGCTGGTGGCGAAGTGCTGCTCGGTGCGGTAGGCCGAGGCGTCGAACAAGGCCTCGGTGCGGGCAATGGCCTGCGGGGCACGCCGGCTGCCGTACAGCATCGTCGTGGGCGGCAGCAGCAGGCTTTCGACCTTGGCCATCACCACGCCTTGCGTGTTCTCGCCGGTGAGCATCTGCACCGCCGCATGCGGCGGCAGCGGGTGTTCGGTGACGGCCCAGCGGCCCTTGCGGCGCGCCGCCGAATACAGGTGCGCATCGACATGGTTCATCGCAACGAACCACAGGCTGTCGCGCGCCATCGCGAGGTGGAAGATCGGGTCGATGGCCTGCGCCGCGGTGGGCTCGAACACCAGCTCCGGCGCGCCGCGGCCGTCGGTGCGAACGGCCAGCAACGAGCCGGCACGCACCTGCCGCCGGCCCAGCGTGGCGTCCTTCGCGGTCATCACGATGAGGTCGCTGCCGAGTGCACCGACAACACCGCGGTACTGCACCACGGCCGTTGGCAGCTGCAGTGCCTCGGCCGGTCGGTCGAGATGGATGCGCCAGTACTCGGGCGATGGCGCACCGCGCATCCAGACCTCGGCCAGGTACAGCGGGGGCCCGGACGATTTCATCGCGTGCGGGATGAACAGCACCGCGCCCGCAGGGGCCTGGAAGACGAGCCGGGCTTGCGCCAGCGGCTGCCCGCGCTTCCACAGCCGCGCCTGGGTGGCGTAGCCGGCATCGGAGATCGAGCCCGCGCCGAAGTCGCTGGAGACCATGACGGTGTCGCGATCCACCCAGGCAACGTAGGTGCGTGCCGCGGTCGGTATTGCAAAGCCATCGTCGACGAAGCGGCCGGTCGCGAGGTCGAATTCGCGCAGCACGGTGCGGTCGCCACCGTCGGGCGACATCGCCAGCAGGCAGCGGCTGCCCAGCGCGGCATCGCACACCGGGTTCAGCCAGCCGGGTCGGAACTGCCAGCGCACGCCTTCGCGCTGCGCGAGTTCATCGAAGCTGAGCACGGTCTGCCAGGCGGGCACCCGGTCGGGTCGCGCGGCGCCTGTGCCGACCCGCATCACGTGCCAGCTGCCCAGCGGGTGATCGGCGTCGCGCGTGACCTGGTGCACGAAGCCGCCGCTGAGGTATTCGTCGCGCCCGGCGCCTTGGCCGAGCCGCCGGTAGCGCTCGACCTCCGCGGTGTAGCGCGGGTCGGTCTTCAAGCGCGACTCGGTCTCGGCGTTGCGCTCGGCCACCCAGGCCAGCGAGCGCGCACCGCGCACGTCTTCGAGCCACAGCAGGTCGGGGTCGGCGGGGTCGGCCGCTGCGGGCTGTGCGCCGGCCCAGGCCGGCAACAGCCAGGCCAGCGCACAGGCGACACGGCGCCAGCTTGTCGGCAAGCGTGTCATGGCGCACCCCTTGTGTGTTCACGCGAAGCGGACAGGTGCCGATGCAGCCACGCCGCGGTTTCGTCCAGCGCGCGCCGGCTGACCTGGGCCATCGACATCGCCTCCAGGAAGCCATGCGTCGTGCCCGGGTACAGCACGAACGTGGTGTCGACCCCGCTGGTGGCCAGGGCCTTGGCCATCGCCAGGTTGTCGTCGAACAGCACATCGCATTGCGCCACGGCCAGAAATGCCGGTGGCAGCCCGTGCAGGTCGGCCTTCAAGGGCTCGGCCAAGGGGTCGTCGTCAACTGCATCCCCGAGGTAGTTGCGCCAGAAGCCCACCATCTCGGCCGAATTCAACAGATAGGCCGGGCCGCTGAAGCGCCGGTGCGAATCGCTGTCGACGTTGCGGCTGAAGACACCGTAGTTCAGCACCAGGGCGCGCAGGCTCGCCGCGTGCTCGGTGCCGCGCAGCAACAGGCTGGCAGCCAGCGCGAGGTTGGCGCCCGCCGAATCACCCCCGAGCGCCAGGCGCTCACCGTCCACACCGATGCCAAGGCCCTGCGCGCGCAGCCAACCCACCACCGCCGCCACCTGCCGCAGCGCGCGCGGGAAGCGCTGTTCGGGCGCCAGCGCGTAGTCGACACCGATCACCGCGACGCCGGTGCGCTGCGCGTATTCGCGCATCAGCCGGTCATGGGTGTCGATGCTGAACAGCGTCCAGCCACCGCCATGCAGGTAGATCAGCGCGGGGAGCGGTGCACCCTCGGCCGAACTGCCGAGGGTGGGCAGGTGCACCCGCACGCGCACCGTCTCGCCCTCGGCGTCGACATGGCAGTCAATGGTGTCGCCCATCACCGGCCCGCCGCGGGCAAAAGGTGCACGCACCGCCTCTGCGATGCGGCGCGCCTCGTGCAAAGGCAGGCCGTCCAGCGCGGGGTGTTGGGCATAGCCAGCGCTCAGGCGCTGCTGGAACGCGCGGATCTCGGGGTCCAGCCCGTCGTCGCGGGCGGCGGGCGAAGCTTCGGTGTTGTGCAAAGTGGTGAGGCGCGCAGACGGGTGCGGGCTGGCGGGATCGAAGTGACTTCAGGATAGCCGCGGCCCGGCAGGTTGCCTTGTTTGTCGAGGTCAATGACTGTCGCGAACGGGCAGTTCTTCCGGGGCCAGTGGGCACGAATGTCCCACCGCCCCAGGACGCGCTCGTGGCATGCTTCATGCGTCCCATACCGTGTGTGCCTGCCGATCCCGGGGTGCTCGGGCCGCCCCGTCTGGGGCAGTCGGCAGGCCGGTCTATCTGGAGATGCACCTCATGATGAGCAGCCGCGAACTGGAACGTATCCCGCGCCCGGTGGTGGCGCTGGCCGACGAATACGCCAGCCAATTCATCGACCCACCGCACCGCCACGAACGAGCGCAATTGTTGTATGCGTCGTCGGGCGTGATGTCGGTCGTCACCGGCGAGGGCAGCTTTCTGATCCCGCCGCAGCGTGCGGTCTGGATACCGCCCGGGGTGGAGCATGAAGTGGCATGCCGCAGCGCGGTATCGGTGCGCACGCTCTACATCAGCCCGCAAGACGGGCTGCCCACACGCTGCCGCGTGATCGAGGTGTCGGACCTGCTGCGGGCGCTGATCCTCGAAGCCATGACCTTCCCACCGGAATACGACATCGAAGGACGAGAAGGCCTGATCGTGCGACTGCTGCTTCAAAGCATCAACACCATGCCGGTGGCGCCACTGTGCGCTCGCATGCCCACCGATGCGCGGCTGGCCAAGGTGTGCCGGCAGATCCTGATCGACCCCTCGCGCGACGACAAGCTCGACGAATGGGCCGCTGCCGCCTGCATGAGCCGGCGCACGCTGACCCGCCTGTTCCGCCAGGAGACAGGCATGA
>Ga0302321_100005976_pt1 | contig 10683 bp, 6 predicted proteins | sample Fen_T0_1_FD_202505 | JGI IMG/M metagenome (GOLD analysis project Ga0302321, IMG submission 202505) | Peat permafrost microbial communities from Stordalen Mire near Abisko, Sweden - Fen_T0_1 | ecosystem: Environmental > Terrestrial > Soil > Wetlands > Permafrost | place: Sweden: Abisko... | reverse complement strand
CTGCAGGAGCCGACGGACTATTTTATGGTGGCACGACTTTCTTTTTTACACAGCTAAAAGGGCTGGCAATTGTAGTAGCCTATAGCTTTACTGTATCGTTTTTAATATTTAAATTCATCAATTTCATTTTACCAATTCGTGTTAGCCAGGAAGAAGAATTACTTGGTTTGGATGCATCACAACACGATGAAAATTATACACAGGGTACTTTGTTAGTGCAAACCGATGGTGGTATTAAAGAAACCCTTGCAGAAGATTAACAAAAAAGGTACAACCGATATATGAGCTTCTGGACAAAGTTCATTGGTTGTACCTCTTATTTAATAATTAAAATCAATTACAATGTTAAGAAAAATTTCTTTGGCAGCAATCGCTGTGTTGGTATTTAGTGCCCTAAATGCCCAGGATTCCACAAAAACCCTCGCTTTTTCCGGCTCGCTGGACGGTTACTACCGTTACAATTTTGCCGGCAAAGCCAACAACTACACCAGCTTCACCAATTCGCAAAGTTCCTTTGAACTGGGCATGGCCACTTTAAGGGCCGACGCTACTGCAATGTCTGGTAAAGTAGGTGCCACAGTTGACCTTGGTTTTGGTCGTAGGGCAGAGGAATTTTCTTACAATGACGGCGAGTTAAATGCCAACAAAAATGGCTTTTTAACTTTAGCAGCTATTAAGCAGGCGATCGTTACTTACGCGCCCTCTTCAAAAGTAAAATTTACTGCGGGCAAATTTGCAACCCATGTTGGTTACGAACTAGTGGATGCCTATTTAAACAGAAACTATAGCATGAGCTATATGTTTACTAACGGACCTTTCTCACACACTGGTTTAAAAGTTGATGTTACTGCAGGGCCGGTTGCTTTTATGGTTGGGTTAACTAACTATACCGACCAGGCAACCGCCACTACATCTACTAAAAACTTCATTGCCCAATTTAGTGGCGGCAGCAAAAACGGTAAAATAAAATTCTATATTAATTACTCCGGCTTCAGCGGTGGTAAGCTGGGTGCCAATCCCAGTGGTTTAAAATCGCTTAACCAGTTTGATGGTGTTCTTACTGCAACCGTTTCGGGTAAATTTAGCCTTGGATATAACGGTACAGTACAGTCGAGAAAACCAGTTACCGGCACCAGTGGCAGCTGGATAGGTAATGCGATCTATTTAAATTTTGACCCTACTGCTAAAACTGGCATCACTTTAAGAAGTGAGTTGATCTCCGATAGCAAAACCATTTATTATGGTACTAAAAGCATTTTCGCAAACACGCTTTCTGTGAATTGCAAAGTAGGCCCGCTTACAATTATTCCGGAATTCAGGTTCGAATCTGCCCAAAGCAATATTTTCCTGAAAGACAACGGAACGGGTACCAAATCAACAGCTAATGTATTGATAGCTGCGGTATACAAATTTTAATGAAAACACACAAGGGTTAAAATAATTTCATCAATAAAACACTTACATTATGATGTCTACAATTCTGGGTAAAATTAAAAAGCACCGCTTTGTTGTCTACGTTTCGTTTGGTATTGCAATACTGGTGCTGTTGCTGCCTTTTGTAACTATGGCACAAGATCCTACAGGTGCTGCTACAGGTACAATTAAAGATCTGGGTATTGATACTTTGGCCGCAACAAAAGATACGGCTTTAAATAAAGTAGTGGCTGCAGTAAATACGATTGGTGCGGCCGACGGCCACAGTAAAATTGCCATTAACATTATGTGGACATTAATTACAGGGTTTCTTGTAATGTTTATGCAGGCTGGTTTTGCTATGGTAGAAACAGGGTTTACACAAAAGAAGAATGTGGCCCATACCATGTGTATGAACTTTTTAATTTATGCAATTGGTATGGTGGGTTTTTGGATATGCGGATTTGCGATCATGTTTGGTGGTGCATTTAATGTTGCAGCATTGGGCGGATCTGCTGGCGTTATCCCATCTGAATATGTTGTTCATATGTTTGGTCACGATTTTGGTATCTGGGGTAAAGCAGGTTTCTTCTTAAGCAGCAAGTATTATGATGTGGGTATTTACACTTTATTCTTATTTCAAATGGTGTTCATGGACACTACAGCTACTATCCCAACAGGTTCAATGGCCGAAAGATGGACGCTGAAATCATTTGTGATTTATGGTTTCTTTATTTCAATGTTCGTATACCCACTTTTTGGTAACTGGGTTTGGGGAGGCGGATGGTTATCACAGTTGGGTGCAAATTTTGGTCTGGGACACGGGCACGTAGATTTTGCGGGATCTTCGGTAGTGCACATGGTTGGTGGTGTGGCAGCTCTTGCAGGTGCCATTGTTATAGGCCCACGCTATGGTAAATATGGAAAGAACGGTGAAGTAAATACCATACCAGGACATAATATTCCAATGGCTATCATCGGTACTTTTATTCTTGCGTTTGGTTGGTTTGGCTTTAACCCCGGGTCTACATTGGCAGGTGGCGACTTACGTATAGGTGTAGTTGCAGTTAATACTATGCTTGCTGGTGGCGCAGGGGCATTATCTGCACTGTTCTATATGTATGCAAGAGGTGGTAAAGCTGATCCTGGTATGATTGCCAACGGTATGTTAGCGGGATTGGTTGCTATTACAGCGCCTTGTGCTTTTGTAACTTCTCTCTCAGCAGTTATTATTGGAGCTATCGCTGGTATTTTGGTGATCCTGACCTACAATTTCGTTGACAGGAAATTAAAAATTGATGATCCTGTAGGTGCATTTGCTGTACACGGTATGAACGGTGCATGGGGGGTCCTTTCGTTAGGCCTGTTTGCAGACGGAACTTATGGTGACGGCTGGAATGGAGTTAAAGGCAACGTAACCGGATTATTTTATGGAGATGGAAAACAATTTGTAGCCCAAACGATCGGTACACTTACTTGTGCTGTATTTGTATTCGTAGTGATGTATTTCTTCTTCAAATTGTTAAATAAAATAATTCCTTTAAGAAGTAAGGAAGCTGATGAAATTGCAGGCCTAGACATACCTGAAACAGGTGTGCATGGTTATGTAGACTAAACAAACCTATAAATAAAATAACCGGAAAGGGATGTGCGGATTAGTTTTCTAATTAATGCAGCCCTTTTCGGTTTTATAAAACCTTGTAATGAACAGATTAATAAACAGATTATTTTCTCCCATACGCTATTTTATTAATGATAGCCGTGCGGTGGGTATTATACTGATTGTTAGTACGATCATTTCGATTATCCTGGCCAACTCAATTTGGGGTACTGCCTACAGAAATTTCTGGACCCACGAAATTCATTCCACCATTAAACTTCACCTGCCGGGAAGTTATTTGGAGTGGGTGGATAATTTTTTGATGGGTATCTTTTTTTTAATGGCCGGTACAGAAATAAAAAGAGAATTAGTGGAGGGAGAGTTGTCTTCTTTTAAAAAAGCAGTGCTGCCTTTTGGCGCAGCACTGGGCGGAATGCTTGTTCCGGCATTAATTTTTGTTGCTTTTAATATACATACCAGCTACATCAGCGGATGGGGTATACCCACGGCAACAGATATCGCCTTCTCATTAGGTGTGGCTTCATTATTAGGAAAAAGGGTGCCTTTGAATTTAAAGATACTCTTAATGGCATTGGCTATTATTGATGACCTTGGCGCAATAGTAGTAATAGCATTGTTTTATGGTGGCCACATACAATGGCTGTTTATTGGTATTGCCGCAGCTATTTTTGGCGGTATGCTGGCTTGTAATTATTTTAAATTAAAGTTCGGGGTGATAAATATTTTACTGGCATGCTGTCTTTGGTATGCCATTCTTCAATCGGGTATAGAAGCAAGTATTGCCGGTGTGCTTTTTGCTTTTGCAGTACCGGTTAATAAACTGGTGAGTGTTGAAAAGACCATTCACAATTTTGTAAATTTTGGGATACTCCCTTTGTTCGCAATTGTAAACACAGCGCTTTTTATTCCGGCTCATTTTGTGGATGCTTTGGGTTCTACGGTAAGCATGGGCGTTATGGCAGGTCTTGTGATTGGTAAACCGCTGGGTATATTTTTTATGAGCCATATACTGGTATCGCTAAAAATTGCTAAACTGCCTACTAATATAAAATGGAAACAAATTTTAGGTATGGGCACATTAGCAGGTATTGGTTTTACCATGTCTATTTTTACAACAATGCTGGCATATACTAATGATAACACAAGGGATATTGCAAAAGTGGCGATCCTGCTCAGTGTAAGTCTGTCAGCGGTTTTCAGCGTCGTTTACTTTTGGGCAATTGGTATTAAGGCTGTTAAAAAGCCAAAACTGATACATCCGCACCAGCCCGATTTGCATTTAAAACTGGCGTAAGATAATCACAAAGAATAAACTTTTTTCATATGGCAAGCAATCGTTAAAAGGCCCTTTATTTCTATAAGGGGCCTCTATTTTTTTTGCTTTTTAAATGTAGAGAAGTGATATCCTAACTTAAATAAATGAAGTATAAATTTCAGCAGGTAGTAATGTAGTTATTTTATTTTATTAACAACTTCCAGGTCGTCTTTGGATAAGGACTCCCACCATTCATCATTTACATCAGCCAGGCGATATTCTGTATCAATATCGTAATCCCCATCTTTATCGATCTGGTAAAAACAATTATTTAAAGTATCCAATACACTATTTACAGATTTGAGTTCTACAAAAAGCAAACGGCTTACGATCTTTTTGGCAGTTTTGTGTTCCAGCAACTCCACCCTTTGCTGAAGGTCCAGAATTTTATCATCCTTACGGGCTAGCAGGTAACATGCAAAAAATAAGGTAAGGATACAAATTATGATAAGTGCCTGGGTCATTTACAATAGTTTAAAATGAGCTAAAATATACATTGTAAATTTAACTTTTTTTACCCGTAAAACCTGTAATACGCTAATGAATTTTTTAAAATAAACCATGAAAAAAATAAGCAATTCCCCAATAGAAAATTGCTTATTTCAGTAAGTGCGTATGTTGTAAGATATTGCTGTAAAATATTTTTTTACGCAGAATTTCTTCCGGCATTAATAATACCAAATGATGAGCGGATCACTAATTTTTCAAATGTTTCTTTCATTGGCGAATTTACCAGTTGCTCTTCCATCTCCCGCATTTTATTAATGGCATATTGCTGGATAGTAAGTAAGGGTAATACAATTTTTTCTCTCATGGCAATAGATAAACTATCAACTGGGTAGGTACTCATTAATTCCTGACTGCCGCTTAATTGCAGCACATATTTTTTGGTAAGTACATACTCCTGGTAAATCTTATTCCATATTTCACCATACTTTGCATCATTACTTAAATACTCCGTCAAAGGAAAATAACATTTCTTCATCGCCATCTCACAATTATCCATCAGTGTTCTGAAAAATAATGAATTCCTGTACAGCTCTTTAACCTCCGTAAATTTTCCTGCTTTTTCCATGGCAGCCAATGCAGAGCCGACACCGTAGTAACCTGTTACATTTTGTTTTAATTGCGCCCATGCACCTACGTAAGGAATGGCCCGCAAATCTTTCAAAGTAAGTTTATTACCGCTGTTTCTTTTACTGGGCCTGCTGGCAATATTGGTTTCGCTGTAAAATTTTACAGGGCTAACATGCGACAGGTAATCTAAAAAATCGGGATGGGTTTTTAATGCTACATAAGCCTCAAAACTTTTGCCAGCTAGTTGCAACAGTAATTCTTCTTCGGCATGTTCCAATGTAATTTCCTTACTGCTGAAAAGATCGTTGCTTATACCGGCATGCAGGAGTTGTTCAATATTGTACTGGGCCGAATCAATAGTTCCAAAATTGGAACTCACAGTTTGCCCTTGTATGGTTAACTGAATTTCTTTGTTGCTGATATTCTTTCCCATACTGGCATAAAACTGGTGCGTTTTACCACCACCCCTTGCTGGAGGGCCACCACGGCCATCGAAGAATACTACGTCTATATGATACTCTTTAGAAATTTTGCTAAGCGCTTCTTTGGCTTTGTAAATGCTGAAATTGGCCATTAAATAACCACCATCTTTTGTGCCATCACTAAAACCAAGCATTATGGTTTGGCGGTTGTTTCTCAGCTTTAAATATTTCCGGTATTCAGCGTTGCTATAAAGCTCATTCATTATGTCCGAAGCATGCTGCAGATCGTCAATAGTTTCAAACAAAGGAACAATGTCAACTGTCAATGCTTCTTTCTTCCAGCCACAACTTAAGAATAGACCATACACTTCCAGTACATTCAATGCACTATTGCACTGGCTGATGATATAGCGGTTACAACCGGATTCACCATTTAACTGCTGTATTTTTTTGATGCCGTACAGGTTGGTAACGGTATCCTGTACCAATGCATCAGCATAATTTTTTTCAGCAATTACTTCCGGGGCATTCACACAAAAATTAATTTTCTCTGCCGTATTTAATATACTGTATGTTTCGCCGTGTATGGCTTCCAGTACAGTATTATGCACTGTGCTTTCCTGCCTTATATCCAATGACGCAAAGTGCAATCCAAAAACGTTCACCTTATTGATCAGGTTGTTTACCAGGTGCAGGAACAAACCGTTGTGCTGGTAAATAATAATCTCTTTGATTTTATTCAGTTCTTCCAGTATGTACTGCTTGCTCAGTTCGGTTTGATAACCGGGAATAAAAATATTATCGTACAGTTGTTTTTCAAGGCTGTTTAAAATAACATCAATGCCTTTAAAAGTAAGCCTGCGCTTGATCCTTCTAATGTCGAGATAATAGCATTTGATAATACTTCCCCTGAGCGCATGGGCAACTTTTAAAGTAATCTCCGCGGTTACAAAAGGATTACCATCCCTGTCGCCGCCGGGCCAAAAACCCATATTGATAATAGACCGGTTTGTGGGTAGTGCATCATTAAATTGGTTTTTTAAAAAAGAAGTGATCCTTCCTGCAGCCTGGTAAAAAACATTTTCCAGGTACCAAATCAAACTTATGGCTTCATCAAAAGGTGTGGGCCTTTGTTTTTGTAAAAAAGGCGTTTTGCCCAATTGCTGTAAATAGATGTTGATCTTGGCCGCATCATTTTCTGAAAGTGCTTTTGATAAATCGTTAATAATGCCTAAAACTGTACCCGGGTAAAACTGGGTAGGGTGCGCCGTTAGTACCAGCTGAACAGAAAATTCTTTTAATTTTTTCTCCAACGCTTTCTCCTTATTGTTTTTTATCACTTCCAGTTCCAGTTGTTTTAAAGTACCGGCGCCGGCCATGTCTTTTACAGCAGTAAAAGCGGCATCTTCCAGGGCATCAAATAAAACCACCTGCCGTTCCACAAACTGAATGATGCGGAACAACATATCCAGTTTTTCTTTTTCATTTTTAAGAGTAGTATGTTTTTCAAAAAACTCGTCAATAATATCAGTGGGGTTCATTTTCTTTTTAAAACCCTCTTCGCAATTGCTGAGCAGTACCGACAATAAAATGCCCGTCTTTTCAATGCGGTGAAAAGGGAGAGAGGAGAAAAGGCTGTTGTACAACTGAAATTTAATGCCAACGTTGTTATTAAACTGCTGCAAACCCCGGGAACTGTGATGATCCATACTATTCTATATTAAATATTCAAAAAAATGGTAAAAATGGCAGCAATCGGTTAACAAAGATGAAATTTTTTTTGATAATATCCAATCATTTTTTATATCTTTGCGTTCTGTTCAGATGAAATATAATAATTCACATATTACTCCTCTCTCAAAGATAGTACTTACAACTAGTGCTACTACAACTTTTACCATTACAATCCGCTAAGCGGATTGTACATTTTCATATCATCACTTGGGCCTTACGCTTATCTCTAAGAGGAACCTATTCTATATCATTAAAAATTAAACAATGCAGGTAATAAAATTCGGAGGCAGTTCGGTAGCATCCGCAGAAAATATTAATAAGGTAGTTGAAATAGTGAAAACTAAAACCGGCGAAAGAAAAATTGCTGTGGTAGTATCGGCATTAGGCGGCATTACAGATCTGTTGCTGCAATGTGCCCACCTTGCCGCAGCCGGTAATGAATCTTACAAAATAATTTTACAGGAGATCGAATTAAGGCATTTAAATACCGTTAAGGAATTAATTCCCGTTACACAGCAAAGCAGCGTGTTGAGTGCGGTAAAAAAAATGTGCAACGAAATAGAGGACATTTGTAACGGTATCTTTTTATTGGGCGAATTATCTGACCGTACTAAAGACAAAATTGTAAGCTATGGCGAGTTGATCTCTTCGCAGGTTATTGCTGCAAAGTTCAAAGCGGTAGGTATGGACGTGGCCTGGAAAGACTCTCGGGAAATGATACAAACAGACAGTAATTTTGGTGCAGCCCTGGTAGATTTTTCTAAGACCAATACAGCCATAAAAAATTATTTTGATGCGGCAAGTTCCACTTTATATATTCTTCCGGGTTTTATTGCTGCGGATGCTAATGGCACCACCACCACTTTAGGAAGAGGCGGTAGTGATTACACTGCTGCAATTATTGCCGGTGCAATGGATGCAAAAGTTTTAGAAATATGGACCGATGTTTCGGGTATGATGACTGCCGATCCAAGAATTGTAACCAATATCAAACTGATTCCAAAGATATCTTACCAGGAAGCGATGGAATTATCACATTTTGGTGCTAAAGTAATTTACCCGCCTACAATACAACCGGTGATGAGTAAAAATATACCGGTATGGATAAAAAATACTTTTGCGCCGGAAGATGAAGGCACAGTAATTCAAAATGAATCGATGACCAATGGCAGTGCCATCCGCGGTATTTCCAGCATCAACAAAATTTCACTACTTAGCTTAGAGGGTAGTGGTATGGTGGGCATACCCGGTTTTAGTAAAAGATTGTTTGAAGCCTTGGCGAATTATAAGATCAATGTTATACTGATCACTCAAAGTTCCTCTGAACATTCTATTTGTGTAGCGGTTGATTCAGCCAGTGCCGCAATAGCCAAACAGGCCGTGGATGCAGCTTTTGCTTACGAAATTGAAACTAAAAAAGTAGAACCGATTTTTGTAGAAAATGATTTGGCCATAGTTGCCGTAGTGGGCGATAATATGAAAAGCCATACTGGTATTGCAGGAAAAATGTTCAGCGCCATGGGAAAAAATGGGGTTAACATCCGTGCCATTGCGCAGGGCTCTTCAGAAAGGAATATTTCTTCGGTAATTGCCGTAAGCGATGTTACCAAAGCGGTAAACGTTTTGCATGAAGCATTTTTTGAAACCACTTATAAGCAAGTGAATGTGTTTATTGCAGGTGCAGGAAATGTAGGCAGTAAATTATTAGCACAATTAAACCAGCAATTAGAATTTTTAAAGAATAGTAACCGGCTTAATATTAAAATTGTTGGCCTGGCCAACAGTAAAAAAGCGTTGCTTAATGATGATGGTATTGATCTGAATAAATGGAAAGAACTGTTAACGGCGGCTCCCGCTAATACTATTGAAGGCTATATTGATACCATTATTGCAAAAAATTTACGGAATACTATTTTTGTAGATGTTACTGCAAGTGATGTGGTGGCCACCTGCTACAATAAATTATTACAGAGAAGTATTGCGGTGGTAGCCTGCAATAAAGTAGCCTGCTCTTCATCTTACAATTATTACCAGCAGTTAAAAGATAGTGCAAGAGAGTTTAATGCAAAATTCTTATTTGAAACAAATGTGGGTGCAGGGTTACCTATCATTGGTACACTCAATGATTTGATCAGCAGTGGCGACAAGATCAATAAAATGCAGGCTGTACTAAGCGGTACATTAAATTTTGTGTTTAATAATTATGATGGCAAAAAATCATTTGCCTCTGTTGTTAAGCAGGCGCAGGATGAAGGGTATACTGAGCCAGACCCACGTTTGGACCTGAGTGGTAAAGATGTGATGCGTAAGATCATGATCCTGGCAAGAGAAAGTGGTGAAAAAATTGAGATGGACGATATTGCCAATAATTCGTTTATGCCAGAGAGTTGTATGCAGGGGTCGGTAGAAAATTTTTATGCCGAAATGGAAAAACAGGAAGCGCATTTTAAAGCCATTTACGAAGAAGCTGCGGCCAAAGGCAATAAATTAAAATTTGTGGCATCTTACGAAAACGGAAAAGCTGCTGTAGGGTTACAACATATCAATCCAGAACACGATTTTTACCATTTGTACGGAAAAGATAATATTGTTTTATTTTACACTAATCGATATCCTGAACAACCAATGGTAGTGAAGGGGGCCGGGGCTGGTGCAGAAGTTACCGCAAGTGGTGTTTTTGCAGATATTATAAGAGCAACGCATAATTAGGAAACCACCTCCGCCTTTGCCAGCTGGCGGAGGAACTAATTATGAAGGAGATAGAAGCGAAAATTTGAAGGACGAAATGTTTAAATTAACTGCTTAATAATAATGAGCGAACAAAAAAAAATAAAAATACTTGCTCCGGCAACAATTGCAAATTTGGTTTGCGGTTTTGATATACTGGGCCTTGCCTTAAATCACCCGCAGGATGAAATGGAGTTAGCCTTAAGTAGCGAACCCGGCTTAAGAATTAAACATATTGATGCCTACAACCTGCCTACCGAACCTGCAAAAAATGTAGCCGGTGCAGCATTGATTGCATTGATGGAAGAATATGCAGATAAAAACATTGGCTTTGACGTTACAATCAACAAGATCATCAAACCCGGCAGTGGCCT
>Ga0302321_100005975_pt1 | contig 10683 bp, 8 predicted proteins | sample Fen_T0_1_FD_202505 | JGI IMG/M metagenome (GOLD analysis project Ga0302321, IMG submission 202505) | Peat permafrost microbial communities from Stordalen Mire near Abisko, Sweden - Fen_T0_1 | ecosystem: Environmental > Terrestrial > Soil > Wetlands > Permafrost | place: Sweden: Abisko... | reverse complement strand
GAGCGTGTTGCGCTTCAGCGGCATCGGCTATCACGAGGCTTCGGCGATGGATGCGCGGCGGCGGATTGCGGCGTTTTTTCATACGCATCTGGGGGGATGAGAGCCAGAGGATTTCCGCTTCCCCGCGATGGCTGCAAGCTGATATGCTGCGTACGCTGGGAAAAGCGATTTACGAAAGGGAGAATACGACGATGTGGTTCCTTGGGATGGATGTGGGCACGGGCGGAACGCGGGCTGTGGCGGTGGACGCGGCGGGCAAACTGATCAGCGGGGCGTCGAGTGAGCATGCGCCCTTCCGGACACCGCATCCAGGTTGGGCGGAGCAGGATCCCGAGGATTGGTGGAGGGCCGCGCAGGAGGCGATACGACTGGCGCTGGCCTCGACGCCGGAGCCGCGCGAGCCGATTGCCGCGATCGGGCTGACCGGCCAGATGCACGGCGCTGTGATGCTGGACGAGAATGGCGCGGTGCTGCGGCCGTCGCTGATCTGGTGCGACACGCGGACGCAGCCGGAGTGCGACTGGCTGACGGAGAAGATTGGCTACGATCGGCTGATCGAGCTGACCTGCAACCCGGCGCTGCCCAACTTTACGCTGACCAAGCTGCTGTGGGTGAAGACGCACGAGCCGGAGATCTTCTCGAAGATCAAGCATGTGATGTGCCCCAAGGACTATGTGCGCTACCGGCTGACCGGGGAGTTTGCGATCGACGTGCAGGAGGCATCGGGGACGCTGATGCTGGACGTGACGCACCGCTGCTGGTCGAAGGAGGTGGCCGAGGCGGCGGGGATTCCGGAGAGCTGGCTGCCCAAAGTTTACGAGTCGCCCGAGGTCTGCGCGCGCATCAGCGAAAAAGCCGCCGGGCTGACCGGATTGATGGCAGGAACGCCGGTGGTGGCGGGAGCGGGCGACCAGGGCGCGGGCGCAGTGGGGATGGGAATCCTGCAGCCGGGCTCGGTCTCGGCGACGATCGGAACATCGGGAGTGGTGTTTGCGGCAACGGCGGCTCCGACGAAGGATCCCAAGGGGCGTCTGCACACCTTCTGCCATGCGGTTCCGGGGTTGTGGCATGTGATGGGCGTAACCCAGTCGGCGGGGCTGAGCCTGCGTTGGCTCAAGGAGACCTTCTTCCCCAGCCACAACTACGACGAACTGACGGCAGCGGCGGCGAAGGTTCCCGCGGGTAGCGAGGGGCTGGAGTGGGCGCCGTACCTGATGGGCGAGCGCACGCCGCACCTTGACCCGGTTGTGAGAGCAGCCTTTGCCGGCATTTCCTCGAACCACACGGCGGCGCACTTTGTCCGCGCGGTACTTGAGGGCGTGGCCTATTCTCTCGAAGATACCTTCACTCTCTTTGCCGAGTTGGGGATTCCTGTCAGCGCGATCCGGCTGGGCGGCGGCGGGGCGCGCGGTCCGTTGTGGCGGAAGATTCAGGCCGGCATTTACGGTCAGCCGGTCGAGGTACTTACGGCCGAAGAGGGAGGCGCCTTCGGCTGTGCTTTGATGGCTGGTGTGGGCGTGGGTCACTGGACCAATCTGGACGAAGCCTGCGCCGCAGGAATCGAAGTTGCACAACGTATCGAGCCGGAAGCAGCGGATTTGGAGGCTTACAAGGCCGGCTACGCCAAGTGGCGCAAGCTGTATCCGGCGCTGAAGAGCTTGCGGTAGGCGCGGCGGGCGCCGGAAGCATTTCAGACCGTTGTAAAGGACGAGGACGGAAAACACTGGAGCCCAAAGCGGGAGGCACTTGTACCGCAATGTGCGACGTCCGCCCGAGTCGTGACCAATGGCACAAGCTCTCTTAACGGTTCGCGGCGAAAATGAAGCTGTGAGGCCGGAAGTCCTTGAGGAGCCGGCTTGGAGAGAGGATCCATGAGCGATCTTGCACCGTTGGCCGAAGCTGTAGCCGTTGACCCCCTGGTTGGCCACCCTGCCGACTACCATGTTTTTCACAAGTTTCTGGATCGCTGCAAGGGTCTTCCGGCCATCACCACCGCGGTTTGCTGGCCGCTCTCGGATGTGGCTCTGAGGGGTACGGTGGAAGCCGCGGAAGAGGGGTTGATCAAGCCCACCCTGATCGGCGACGAAGAGGGGATCAGGGCACTGGCGGCGAAGACAGGGCTGGACATCAGCCAATATCCGATTGTCGACGCCGAGACTGAGACCAAAGCCGCCGAATTGAGCGTGGCCATGTGCCGGGCAGGCAAGGCTCAGGCGATGATGAAGGGCAGCCTGCACACCGATGAGTTGATGAAGGTAGCCATGGCGCGCGATACGGGGCTGAGAACCAACCGCCGCATCTCGCATGTGTTTGTGATGGACACGCCAGCCTATGCGCGCACCCTGCTGATTACCGACGCGGCTATTAACATCGAGCCTGAACTTGAGGACAAGATCCACATCGTGCAGAACGCGATCGACCTGGCGCATGCACTGGGTATTCCCGAGCCCAAGGTGGCTCTTCTGTCGGCGGTGGAGACGGTCAATCCCAAGATCAAGTCAACGCTGGACGCAGCGGCGCTGTGCAAGATGGCTGATCGCGGGCAGATCACGGGCGGAATTCTGGACGGCCCGCTGGCCTTCGACACGGCGGTAAGCGTGAAGGCGGCGGCGATCAAGGGACTGGTCTCGCCAGTGACCGGCCAGGCGGACATACTCGTGGTTCCCGATCTCGAGAGCGGCAACATGCTGGCCAAGCAGCTTGAGTACCTGGGCGGAGCGCAACTTGCCGGCATCGTGCTGGGAGCGCGGGTTCCCACGATTCTCACCAGCCGCGCCGACTCGGCCGAGACCCGCCTGACCAGCTGCGCCGTGGCCGTGCTACTGCACTATGACAGCCATCCGCTGGGGGAGTAGGCACATACAACAAAGACTCTCGGCGCCACTTCCGCATGGGAGTGGCGCTTCAGTTTTCGGGGGAGAGAGTCTCTCAAGAACTGGCCGTCGTCTGCGGCCGCAAGTGGTACCGCGCAGAGTAAACGATTTCTTCGCTCCACCTGCGAGAATTCGCAGCCTGTGCAAAAGGATTTCTTGAGGTTCACAAGGCAAAGAGAGCACAATGGTTCATCAACTCATTGGCGCCCTCATCTGCGGTTTCCTGTACTTGGGAGGGGAGATGTCCGGAGTGAAGAAGGCCTCAGATGCCCACCCAAGAGGAAGCCATCCTCAGCGCGTTGTTGGAGAGCAGCGAAGACCCGATCTGGTCAGTTGATCTCGAGCACCGTCTGATCAAGTGGAACCTCGCATTGCAGCGGGAGATTGTGACCGCATTCGGGGTCGAGCCGGCGCCAGGAAAGCTTCTCGACGAGCTGCTGCCGGCCGAGCGGGCCGCCAAGTGCGCGGAGTATTATCGGCGCGCCCTGCTGGAAGGCCCTTTCCGGGTTGAGGATTCCCTGTTCTCCGCAAAGAGCCTTGAGCTGGCTTTCCATCCGATTGTCTCTGATGGGAAGGCTGTGGGGGTTTCGGTTCTTGGGAGAGACATCAGTGAGCGCAAGGCTGCGGAGCTAACAAAACAAGCGGCAGAGAGCAGGACTCGCGAGATCTTTAATGGGGCGCTGGAAGGGTTGTTTCAAGCGGAGCCAAGGGGCCCGTTTGTCTCGGCGAACCGGTCGCTTGCGAGGATTCTGGGCTATGCCTCGGCGGACGAACTGATCGGGACGGTGAAAGACCTGGAAGAGGAACTCTGGGCAGACCCTGAAGAGCTTGGCGAATTTCGCAGGAAGATCGATGAAGAAGGCTTCGTGCTTGGCTTCGAATGCCGTTTACGGCACAAGGACGGCTCGATTGTCTGGGCTTCGCTGAGCGGCCGGAAGAACTTTTTGGCCGAGCGGCAGAAGATTTGTTATGAGGGTTCGATCATCGACATTACCAATCGAATGCAGGCGGTGGCGGCATTAGCCGAGAGCGAGGCCCGCTTCAGAAGATTCTTCGAGGAGAGCGGCTGCACAATACTTCTGGTCGATCCTGTCGGAGGCGAAATTGTCGACGCCAATCCGGCAGCCGCCGCCTATTACGGCTATGCGCAGGATGAGCTGATTGGCATGGATATCGACAAGCTCAACGCCATGCCCAGTAGAGAGACCGAGCTTCTGAACGAGCAACTGGCAAACAGGGACCGGCACTATTTCCAGGTCCAGAATCGGCTGGCCTCGGGCGAGTTGCGCGACGTGGAGGTCTACGCATCGCGGATCGAAGTGAAGGGCCGGTCGGTACTTTGCGCTGTCGAGCATGACGTGACCGACCGGAAACGCGCGGAGATACAACTACGTGAGAGCGAGGAGCGCTACCGGGCAACCTTCGATCAGGCTGCTGTGGGCATTGTTCATGCAACGTTTGAAGGCGTGATCTTGCGCTGCAACGCGCGCTTCGCCGAAATGATTGGCTATTCGGAGGAGGAGGTTCCGGGGCGGACCGTGAAGGAGATCACCGCTCCTGAGGATGTCGAGGAGAGTGTCGATGCAATGCGGCGAATCGCCGAGGATCCGAGGGGCGCAATTCGCATGGAGAAGCGTTACCTGCGAAAAGATGGAAAGCCGCGGTGGGCGAGGGTAACGTCATCCACTCAGTTCGACAGCGAGAATCGCCCCATCTACATGATGGCTTTTACCGAGGATATACAGGCGCAGAAGGAGGCCGAAGCGCGCCTGGCCGAGGCCATTGATGCCCTTCGCGCCAGTGAGGAGCGCTATCGCACCGCATTCCAGACCAGTATTGACGCCATCAACATCAACCAGGTAAGCGATGGGAAGTATATCGATGTAAACCAGGCGTTCCTCGACATCATGGGGTTTCAGCGCGAAGAAGTGATTGGAAAGACCTCGCTGGAGCTGAAGATCTGGGCGAACCTGCGCGACCGGCGGAGGATGATCAACAGGCTGCGCCAGGGACCGGGTTGCCGCGGCCTGGAGGCGCAGTTTCGAAAGAAAAATGGTGAGATCTTCTGGGGCGAGATGTCGGCCTCGGAGATTGAGATCGACGGCGTTCCATGTCTGCTCTCAATTACCCGGGATATTACAAAGACCAAGGCCGCCGAGGCGGAGATCAGGAGCCTCGCCTTCTACGACTCGCTGACGGGATTGCCCAACCGCCGGCTCTTCCATGAGCGGTTGCAGCGGGCACTGGCCCTGGGCGTTCGAAACCGGCGCGAGAAGGCGCTGCTGTTTATTGACCTGGACAACTTCAAGACCCTGAACGACACCCTCGGACATCCAATCGGCGATCTTCTGCTGCAGGAAACGGCACGGCGTCTTTCAGCCTGCGTCCGCGAAACCGACTCCGTGGCGCGGCTAGGCGGCGATGAGTTTGTGGTCATGATCGAAGAGTTGGGAGCAACCGCCGAAATGGCGGCCGCCCAAGCAAAGGTGGTCGCCGAGAAGATTTTGCGCGCACTTAGCCAGCCTTACCAGTTGAATGGCCGCGTTTGCCACAGCAGTTGCAGCATCGGGGTGGCGATCTTCGGGATCCACCGCCAGAGCACGGACGAGATTCTGCAGCAGGCGGATATTGCCATGTATCAGGCCAAGGAGGCGGGACGCAATACGGTACGCTTCTTTGCTCCGGCGCTGCAAGCAGCGGTTCAGGCCCGCGCGGCGATGGAAGAGGACCTTCGGCTGGCACTCGAGAGCAAGCAATTCCTGCTCTATTACCAGCCGCAACTTGAACGGGGCAGGCTGGCTGGCGTTGAGGCTCTGTTGCGCTGGAACCACCCCCGGTACGGTTTGCTGCTGCCAGGCTCATTCATCTCACTGGCGGAGGATACCGGGCTGATTGTGCCGCTGGGAGCCTGGGTTCTGGAGACCGCGTTCAATCAGATAAAGGCCTGGGAAAACGCCTCCCCGGCACTGGATCTGACCATTTCAGTGAATATCAGCGCCCGGCAACTGCGTCAGCCGGATTTTGTGGAGACGGTGCTGGCGGCGATCGAGCGCAGTGGGGCCAACCCGCATCAAATCAGGCTGGAAATTACCGAGAGCATGCTGGTGGAGAGCGTGGATGATGTTATCGCGAAGATGACTGCGCTCCGCTCCCATGGCCTGAGATTCTCACTCGACGACTTTGGCACGGGATACTCCTCGCTTACCTACCTGAAGAAGCTGCCTCTCGACCAACTGAAGATCGACTGGTCGTTTGTGCGCGACATTCAGGCAGACGGCAACAATGGAGCAATTGCGCACACCATTGTCGCGCTGAGCAGCGCCATGGGACTGCCGGTGATCGCAGAGGGTGTGGAGACCGAGGAACAACGGGCTTATCTGGAAGGGATGGGCTGCCATTCCTATCAGGGTTACCTGCTGAGCCGTCCACTGCCGCCGCAGGAGTTCGAGAGCCTGTTGCGGGGGATCATTTAGCCCAGATCCGCAGGGCGGAAGGTCCCGGTTCTGTGCTTCCGGTTCCCTGCCCTCTCAATCCATCGACATGCTCAATTGGTGGCGCACGTCGGCGCCGCGAATCCAGAAGATGACGTCGGTAGCGATGTTCGAGGCGTGATCGGCGATCCGCTCGAGGTTCTTCGCCACCAGGATGGCGAGCATCGCCTGAGCGGTATGCTGGGGGCGCTCTTCGATGAGCTTGAGCAAATCGTCGTGGGCGCAGCGATGCATGCGGTCGATCTCGTCGTCCATCTCGCGCACCGCGTCGGCGAGACGGGCGTCGCCGTCGAGCAGAGATTGAATCGCGGAACGGATCATGTGGCCGGCAAACTCACCCATGGCCGCAAAATCCACCGGGAGCTCGACCACATCGTGCTTGAGCATCTCCTTGGTGCGGCGGGTGATGCCCATGGCCTGATCGCCGATCCGTTCGAGGTCGCCGTTGATCTTGATGACGGCCAGAATAAAGCGCAGATCAATCGCCATCGGCTGCTCCTTGGCCAGCAACTCATATGCCATCTCGTCGAGTTCGCGCTGCGCGCTGTTGATGGCAGTCTCGGTCTGCTTGACGAATTTGCAGAGGCCCTTGTCGCGCTGCAGGTAAGCGTCTACGGCGGCCTCGACGGCCTGTTGCGAGAGAGCAGCCATGCCCAGAATCTTGTCCTTGAGTTCGGCGAGTTGCTGCTGAAAGTGGATGCGGGGCACGGCACAGTTCTCCTTAGCTTCGATTGTGCATCATGGAATGTTACCAGCAGATAATAATTGGGAGAGGGACCAGAAAAGTCACGCTCAGAGTGGGACGATGCCGATTCGGTTCCCGGGGCAGTTGCGGACCGGATCGAGCCGGGGACTGAGATAGGCTAACGATATGGACTCAGTACAAATGAATGCCGGGCCGATGCTCAGCCTGGACCCTGCCGAGTGCAGCCCGCGCCAGATCTACAAGCTGATGACGGGAATCATTGTGCCCCGGCCGGTGGCGCTGGTGTCAACGATCGCGCGGAATGGCGGGAACAATCTGGCGCCCTTCAGCTTCTTCTCGGGAGTGGGCTCGGCGCCGCCGATGGTGATTTTTTGCCCGGCGCTGCGAAACGCCGCACTGCCGCTGACCGGCCAACCCTCAGATATGCGCAAGGATACGCTGCGCAATGTGGAGGAAAGCGGGGAGTTTGTGATCAACGTGGTGAACGAAGCCATGGCGGCAGCCGCCAACATGACGGCTGCCGAGGTTGCGCCAGAGGTGGACGAATTTGCTCTGGCAGGCCTGACCGCGGCGCCGAGCGAGGCCGTGCGGCCGGCCCGGGTGCTGGAGTCGCCCGCCCAGATGGAGTGCAAACTGCGCCAGATTATCTACACCGGGAGCGCACCGGGCAGCGGCGTGATCGTGCTCGGCGAGGTGGTGCGCTTTCATCTGCGCGCGGAGTTGATTGACAATTTCCGCGTCGATCCGCAGGGCCTTGACGCGGTGGGAAGAATGGCCGGCAACACCTGGGTTCGCACGGGAGATCGCTTTGAGTTGATCCGGCCAAAGTAAGGCGGCGGCAGGCTCTTCAGCTACTCCAACATCTGCAGATCCAGGGGCTGCTCGAGCAGCGAGTCCATGGTGCTGATGGAGGCCAGCGCGCGGGTAAGGGCCGAGGACTTGCATGGCTCCACGGTGACCACGAAAGGCAGCGCATGGGGTGGATAGCCGGGCTTTTGCACGATGGCTCGGATGTTGATTTTCTCTTTGGCCAAGGCGGCGGTGATTTCGGCAACGATGCCGGGCCGGTCGTCAACCAGGAAACGGATGTAGTGCGGGGCCTCGAATTCGGCGCTGACCCGTGCCGGCCTGGTGGGAATCTCGACGCGGCGGGAGCGATGGGCGAGGGTGAGAAGATCGCTGACGACCGCCACCGCGGTGGGCTGGCCGCCGGCGCCATGTCCTGAGAAGACCACATCTCCGCCGTAGTTGCCGCTGAGGATAACCATGTTCTCCATGCCGCGCGACCAGGCCAAGGGCGAACGGAGGTCGACGAGCATGGGCCCGACCGTGGCCGCGACGTCGACGCCATTGAGTTCGCCGCGGGAAATCTGACGGATGGTGCAGCCGAGATCGCGGGCATAGCTGAAGTCGACGGCGGTGACGGCGGTGATTGGCATGGGTACGATCTCTTCCGGATCGAGCTCGAGGCGCAGCGCCAGACGCATCAGGATGGCCAGCTTGGCGCGGGCGTCGAAGCCGCCCACATCCTCGGTGGGATCGGCTTCCGCGTAGCCTTTGGCCTGGGACTCGGCCAGCACCGTGGCGAACTCCGCGCCCTGTTCCATTTTGCTGAGGATGAAGTTGCAGGTACCGTTGAGAATGCCTTCGATGCGCCGGATGCGATCGCCGGCCAGACCCTGTTCGATGCCGGGGATGACGGGAATGCCCCCGGCCACGGCAGCGCCATATTTCAAGTGGCCGCCGCGCGCCGCCGCCAGCTTCTCCAACTCCACGCCGTGGTAGGAGATCATTTTCTTGTTTGCAGTGACCACGCTTTTCCCGGCTTCGAGGGCCTTGCGAATCCATGTTCCGGCCGGCTCAAGGCCGCCAACCAGTTCCACTACCACATCCGCATCCGAGGCGAGCACTTCGTCGACGTTCTCGCTCCACACAACGCCGGGCGGAGTCCAATCAACGCGCTTGCGGGCGACTCCGCGATTGAAAACGTGGGTCAGCTCCAGGCCCTGCGGTTTGGATTCCATGAGGATGCGCGCGACCGAGCTACCTACGGTTCCGAATCCAAAGATGGCAATGCGCAGGGGGCGCCAATGGTGCGAGTCCGGTGAGGCAGGAGCTGAGAGCGATTGCGGCGAGGGGGGTAGATTCGCGTTGGACACGGGCTATTACCTCAAATGAATGGATGAAATCCGGGTAACTCGATGATACCTGAGAGGCGGGCCGCGCATCTTGCTATCATCCCCTGAAGGTCAGGCAAGGAATCTACACGGGAATAGGATGGGAATCTATGGCAGATCTGTTTCAGAAACTGAACCTCAAAGATCAGCGGCAAATCCTGGTACTGAATGCGCCCGAGAGCTTTCAGCCGGAACTGGCGCGGCTGAACGCGATTACGATTCATCGCAACTTGGAATCGGTTGCCGAGTCCGCGTTCCTGCTGGCGTTTGTGACGCGCAAGAGCGAGGTGGAGGCGCTGGCGGGACCGGTGGCCGAGCGGGCGAAGGGCGACGCCGTGGTATGGTTCGCGTACCCGAAGGGCACATCGAAGAAGTACACGTGCGACTTCAACCGCGACACAGGCTGGGCGGCGCTCGAGGCGCTGGGATTTGAGACGGTGCGCGCAGTGGCGATCGACGAAGACTGGACGGCTCTTCGCTTTCGGCGCAGCGAGTACGTCAAGGCGCGGGGATAGGGACTCTCAGTGGGTTGGGCGAGGAGAGGCGAATCAATCAGCCTCAGGTAAGGCGAGCGGTTTGCAGGCCGTTGGTTCGAAGATGTGAGAGATGAACCAAGCCCTATCGTCGGGAGCCATGACACGAACGGCGTTTGTGAATGCGGCGTATTTGGCGTGACAGACACGCTGCATCTGCATCGCATAATCGGAGTGCGGGTCACCAACTGCCTTGGCGGCATAGGCTAAGTAAGCATGAATGTTGCCCGGCACCAATAGCACGGCTTGGGCAAGATCGCGCGCAAGCCTATCGCGCACCCGCGAGAGCGACAGCATCTCCCGGACAGGCTCCGAGTCACATAGTGAGTCACCTAGCGTCATCCATACAGTCTGTTGTTCATCGTTTTGCGGAATAAACCCCAAGAGCACAGCAGCGGCGTTTTTGCTTAGGGGAGCAAGTTCGAAGCGGCGGGCTGCGAGGACCAGGCGTGCCCGATAGCTATCCCCGGCCTTCTTGCTGTTTGCATTCATCGATGCAATCGTACTCGCCCGTGCCACTTTGGCTATTGAAACGATCTCAGCACAATTCGTCTCCTGGGCGCCCAGGTTGACGCAAGAAACGATGATGCAAAGAAGCGTCAGCGTGACTATTTTTCGATTTGCCATAAGCGAGCCTCGTTCTATTCCATCACAAACAGCCCTGGCAGCACCTCGCCGGCCTTGCCTTCGACGATGTGAGTAAAGGCCGATGCGTTCAGCGGTGGCTCTGGCCCAATGTAGACAGTGCGCGCGCCATGCATGCGCGCCCAATGAACGAAGTTGGCTGCAGGATAGACCGAGCCCGAGGTGCCGACGACAAGCATCAGCGACGCCTTGCGGATCTCGTCTTCGATGCGGTCCATATCGAGAGGGATTTCGCCGAAGAAGACGATGTGCGGGCGA
>Ga0302321_100005973_pt1 | contig 10684 bp, 10 predicted proteins | sample Fen_T0_1_FD_202505 | JGI IMG/M metagenome (GOLD analysis project Ga0302321, IMG submission 202505) | Peat permafrost microbial communities from Stordalen Mire near Abisko, Sweden - Fen_T0_1 | ecosystem: Environmental > Terrestrial > Soil > Wetlands > Permafrost | place: Sweden: Abisko... | reverse complement strand
GCCGTGGTCGTCCTGGCCGTGAACAAGGTGGACGCGCTCCGAGACAAGGGCCAGCTGCTGCCGGCACTCGTCGCCTATCAGGAGCTGCGAAACTTCGCGGCCCTGATCCCGATCAGCGTGAAAGCCGACGATGGCGTCGATCGCGTGCTCGACGCGTTGGCCGAGGCTTTGCCGGAGGGCGGCATCGGCTTCGACGAGGACACGCTCACCGATCGGCCAACCAGCTTTTTCGTGCGCGAGTACATCAGAGAACAAGTGCTCTTGGCGATGCGCGGGGAAATTCCGCACGCGGTGGCGGTATCGATCGACGAGTTCGCCGAAGGCCCCAAAGCCTCTTCGATCAAGGCCACCGTGCACGTGGAGAAGGTCGGCCAGCGCAAGATCATCATCGGCACCGGGGGCCTCCAGATCAAACAGATCCGTGTCGGCGCCCAGGCGCGCATCGCCGAGCTGCTCGGGCACAAAGTGCACCTCGAGCTCTTCGTGCGCGTCACTCCTCAATGGAAGAGCATGCCCCGGCAATTGGCCGAGCTCGGCTACGAAGCACCAGTCGGCCTGGCCAAAGTGGAAGCTGCCAAGAAGCCCACTCGCAGCAAGAACAAGAAGCGTTCCGCGCCGAGGGCGAAATGAGCGCCATCGTCGCCGTCGTGGGCCGGCCGAACGTCGGCAAGAGCACGCTCTTCAATCGCTTGATCGGTAAGAAGTTGGCGATCGTCGACGACCAACCGGGCGTCACCCGCGATCGCCACTACGCGCCGGCACACATTCACGGTCACAACGTGACGTTGGTGGACACGGGCGGCTTCGACCCGACGAGCGACGACCCGATGCAACAAGGCATCGCACGCCACGTCAATGCGGCGATCCAAGAAGCGGACGTCATCGTGTGCGTGTTGGATGGCTCGATGAGCGTGACCGCACCCGATCGCGAGGCCGTGCAGCTCTTGCGCCGTTCGAAAAAGCCCGTGATTTACGTGGCCAACAAGGTCGATACGGCCAGCAAAATCACGGCCGCCAACGAGCTTTACGAGCTCGGGATCCCGGAACTCATCCCGGTTTCTGCCCTACACGGCCGTGGCACTGCGGATCTGGCGCTGGCCGTGGCCAAGCACTTGCCGAAGGCGGCTCGTGGCGCGCCGGAGTCGGAAGAGACGGACGAGATCATTCCACGCATCGCCCTGATCGGCCGCCCCAACGCCGGCAAGTCGTCCATGTTCAACCGGCTCAGCGGGAGCGAGCGTGCGTTGGTCGACGATCGCCCCGGCACCACGCGCGATCCAGTCGATGCGCGCATCGAAGCCGACGGCCGAACGTTCCTGATCGTGGACACCGCCGGCATTCGCAAGAAGGCACGGGTCGAACGCGGAATCGAACTGATCAGTGTGCTGCAGGCGATTCGCTCGATCGAACGAGCACAGGTGGTGATCTTGATGTGCGATGCCGTGCTCGGCGTGCAAGAGCAAGACTCGCGCCTTTTGGGCATGTGCCTCGAGCGGCGCCGCGCGGTGATCGTTGGCTTGAACAAGGCGGATCTGCAAAACAAAAAAGAGCAGCTCGAGTCCGAAGAAAAGGCGCGCGACGAGCTGCGCTTCGCCGGCTGGGTGCCAATCGTGCATCTCAGCGCGAAGACCGGCCGCGGCGTCAAAGAGCTGCTGGATCTCGCGGCGCGCGCTGGAAAAGAGTTCAAACGCCGCATTCCGACCGGCGAGCTGAACCGGTTCTTCGAGGACGTGCTGAACCGCCACCCACCTCCGACCAGCAAGGGCCGCGCGCCGCGCATCTTCTACGTCACTCAGGCCGAGGCGCATCCGCCGCGCTTCGTCGCCATGTGCAACGCGCCGGACTACATCACCGAAGCCTACAAGCGCTTCGTCGCCAATCAGATCCGTAAGGCGTTCGACTTCCGCGCCGTGCCCATCACGGTTGAGTATCGCGCGCGCAAGCGCAACGAAAACGCGCCCGCGGGCGTCAATCAGTCTCGCTCGCGGAAGAAATAGCACTCCAGCGGGCAGAAGAACCATCCGTGGCTCGGTAGATCTTCCGCCCTTCGAGCTGCCGGCGCTCAATCACAGGTGCTCATGCTCCGAAGCGCCTTTGCCGAACCCTTGCCGCTGGCACAACTGGCGGCGCTGATGTAGGCGCCTGCCGGCGCGAGGCAACTGCCGCGTGCTGGTAGGGCGGGGCCAAAAGGCTGCGACCAGCCAGGTGGCCCGGGGCGGCGAGCACGAAGATCGCAGCCATGCTCATGCTTTCTGCGTCTACTACAGGCAGTCGGTGGCGAGAAGTTGCCGCCCGCGCTGGAGCCGCGTTCAAGGACGGAGCAGCGCGGCCACGCGCGACAGACTGCGCACGTCATGAACGTCCGCCGCCAATACGGGAATGCACAAGATCGGGGTACGATCGGCGCCGAGTAATCGGTCGAGTACCTGCAGCTGTTCGGTCTCGAAAGCAGCCCGCGAGCGGTCGTCCTCGGCGGCCCGCTCGATCCCCGCCAGCGCCTCGGCCGTGAGCTCGAGTCCGAGTTCACGCGCTGCTCTTGCGACTTCGCTCGTTTCCGCGAGCGCGGGACTCGGCTGCAAGCGATTGACCACGACCGCATCGGGGCGCATGCCCTGTTGGCGCAGCCGCGCCGCGAAGTAGCTCACCTCGTCAATCGCGGCCGGCGCCGCCGAGGTCACCAGCACGTAGGCCAAATCCGCGGAGCGAAAGGCCTTCGCTACGGCCGCAGCGCGCTCGCGGAAGCCGCCGAACAGTTCATTCAGCTCCGCCACGAACTCCGCCAGATGCTCGAGGAAGCCCTTACCCGTGAGCCGACCCAGGCCGCGCAAAACCAGAGCCACCCCGCGGGCCACCAAGTTCAAACTGAAACGCCCGGACTTCTCGAATGTTTGCACCAGCCAGCGCATGGCCGCGCTGTCGATGGCCTCGATCAACCGCTCAGGGGCATCCAGAAAATCGAGCGCGTTGCTGGTCGGCGGCGTGTCGAGCACGATGCGATCGAAGCGCGGATCTTGGCGGACGAGCAGCACCTTCTCCATCGCCATGTAAGACTGTGTGCCCGCCAAGCTCGTCGACACGTAGCTGTAGATACGATTCTGCAAGATGCGATCGCGCACCTCGGGGCTGGAGGCGTAACGGCGCACCAGCTCGTCGAAGGTGCGTTTCGTGTCGAGCATCAGCACGGTGAGCTGCCCCGAAACCACGAGGCCGGCGCTTTCGAACAGCTCCGGGCTGACCTGCTGCTCTTCCGCGCTCATCGCGCCGATCCCCAGGCTGTCGGCCAGGCGTTTGGCCGGGTCGATGGTGATACACAGCACGCGTTGGCCTCGCTGGGCAAAGCCCAGGGCAATCGCGGCCGCGACGGTGGTTTTGCCGACTCCGCCGGCCCCCGCGCAAACCACGATTTGTTTGCCTTCCAAGAGCGGGTTCAGCGAGTCGGCCATGTCGAGCTCACGCGTGTAGCATGGGACGGGCGCGATCGGCGCTCTGCCAAAACTTGGCCCCGTCCCCCCGGGGCGGCAAAAATGGGCACCAGATGTTCGACCCCAAGCAAGATCGCCGTCAGGCCCGCAGCGAAAACACTCAGGTGGCGCTCACCCGCTTGCTGGAGGCGGCTCGGCGCTCGGCCGCGCTCGAGGCGCTGGCGCTGGGTGATGAGCTCGGTTTGCTCGTCGCCGGCGCGGGTGCGGCCGAGTTGTGCGACGAGCTGGCGGCGGTCGCCCCGCTGTTCGGCTCGCCCAATACCAGCCTGCCGACCAATCTCGATATCCTCGGCCGCGGCACCGAAGTGCGCCGCTTGGCCGTCGATGGTTGTCAGATGTTCATTTCCGGGCGTGGCGCGGGTCTCGATCGGGCGCTGGGTGGGATCGCAAGCGGCTGCCAGCGGATCTTGGTCGAGAAAAACTCGCGATTTGCGCACTGAACGACGCGGCACGGCGTGCCCTTTTGCGCCGCGCGACTAAGCTGCATAACCATGAGCGGCTTCATCGATCTGCACTGTCACTACGTGCCGGGAATCGATGACGGCGCAAATTCGCCGGCCGATGGCTGGGCCATGTTGCGTGGCTTGAGCGAACTCGGCTTCGCGCGCGTGCTGGCGACGCCGCATACCCGCCCGGGCATGTTCGACAATAGCGCCTCCACGATCCGCGCGGCTTTCGCGCAATTCCAGAGCACGCTGCCCGCAGACGCGAGCTTTCCGGAACTGTCACTCAGCAGTGAGCACTACTTCGATGAAGTCGTGTTTCAGCGGCTGCTGAGCGGTGACGGCTTGCCCTACCCCGGCGACAAAGCCGTGCTGCTCGAGTTTTATCAAATCGATTTTCCGCCGATGGTGCAGCATCGCCTCTTCGATCTGAGAACGCGCGGGCTCCTGCCGATCATCGCCCACCCCGAGCGCTACCAATGTTTGTGGCGTTCACCGGATATTTTGGAGGCCCTGGTGGACTCGGGGGCGGCGGCCCTGCTCGACGTCGCGGCGTTGGTCGGCAAATATGGACGAAAGACCCAAGATTGCGCGGAGGCGCTGCTCGAGCGCGGGCTTTACCACGCCGCGTGCAGCGACGCGCACCGCCCGTCGGACATCGCCGATGTAGGACGCGGCATCCGCAGACTCCGCGAGTTGTACGGAGACGAAGAAGTCTCGTTCATGTTCCGTGAGGGGCCCGAACAATTGCTCGCGGGTACCCTCCCGGAATAAGACGCACGCAATTTGGCCTTGCCGGCTCCCGCCTGCTAACGCAAGCGGAGATGCGGAAAGCCCTGTGCAGCTCGCTCAGCCTGGCCGGCGTCCTGCTGCTGGCCGCGCTGCTCTTCGCCCACAGCGCGATTGCCCGCGTGAGCGGTGATTCGGAGTACAGCAAAGCGCAGACCTACAGTGGGGCCCTGCGCTACCTGCGGGTCGACCTGGGTTACGAGGTGGTGGAGCGCGACCCCGACGCGGCTTACCTGATTTTTCGCTATCAGCTGCCGGGACAGAACAAAGCCACCGCGACGGGCACCGTCGAAATCGTGGATGCGGATGGCCACGTCAAATTATTCGTCCAAATCCCGACTATGCCCGAATACCACGAGCGCGTGCTGCGCGATGGCTTGGTCCGGAAACTCCGCGACGAGTACGGCGCGACACCTCACAGGCCGCCGCAGCCTCCGCCCGCGCCACCCTCGAAAAAGCCGGAAGGCGACGCGGGCACGGATTGAGCGATTGAAGCCCGCGCTGGGCCCGGGATAGATAACAGGCTCCGAGAAAATGGAGCCCTCAGAGCAAGGCCTGCCGACGCAAATCGGCCGCTACAAGATCGAGCGTCTGCTCGGTCGCGGTGCGATGGGGCGCGTGCTCTTGGCGCACGATCCGGTGCTCGACCGCAGCGTGGCGATCAAGCTGCTGCGTGACGACCTGAACATTCCGCCAGAGCAACACGACACACTCTTACATCGCATGCGCCAGGAAGCACGCGCGTCGGCACGCGTCAGTCACCCGAACATCGTCGCCCTGCACGACATGGGCGAAGATCCGGAGCTCGGGCTGTGTTTGGTCTTCGAATATGCCGAAGGGCTCACACTGAAGGAGCGCCTGCTGAAAGGCCCGCTGGGCCCCGAAGCGGCCGCCAAGCTCGCGCGTGAAGTCGGCGACGCTTTGACGACCGCCCACATGGCGGGAGTTTTGCATCGGGACATCAAGCCCGAAAACATCATTTTGACGGCCACCGGGGCGAAGGTCGCAGACTTCGGCATTGCGCGTGTTCCGGACTCCACCCTGACGCGGGACGGCGGGCTACTCGGTACGCCCGCTTACAGTGCGCCCGAGTGCATCGCGTCCGGCAAATTCTCCCCGCTCAGCGACCAATTTTCGCTCGCCGCGACGCTCTACGAAGCAATCAGCGGGCAGCGGGCCTTTCCCGGTGAAGACGCGATCGCCGTTGCAACGCGCATCACCACCGACGAGCCCCCGGGAGTCGCGGCTCACGTAGGCCTCGACCCACACGTGGACAGGGTTTTGGCCCGGGGCTTGGCGAAGATCCCCGGTGCGCGCTACGAAGACGCGCGGTCTTTCGGCAAGGCGCTGGCTGAAGCGCTCTGGCAAAGCCCGCGCCAGCAATTGCCAACGCTACCCGACGAGCGTCACCGAAATCACGCGCCCTCTGCGCACGAAACGCGCACCACCCGGCTCGTGCTCGGCGGAGCGGCCGTCGGCGCGTTGCTCGGAATTGCCGGTTTCCAACTCAGCATCGGCCTGCGCGAACCCGAGCGCAGCACGGAGCCGCGCGCCGAACTCGTGCCGATGGTGCAGCCGACCAAGGCCCCCGAACCGCCCTCGGTGGAGGCTGCCCCCAAAAAGAGCAAGCCGGTACGCAAAGACACCGCGCGCGATGCGGGAGCGGCCAAAGCCACGCGCCTGGCTGCGCCCGATGCGGGCGGCCAGCCCGCAGGCGACGCCGGCAACGAGCAGGTCGCGCCACCGTGAGGCGCGGCACGTGGCGGCTCAGCCTCGGCGAACGCTTCGCGTTGAGCGTCGGCCTAGGCTTGCTCTCGACCTTGGCCGCGCCCCCCGAAACGCATGCGGAAAGCTGTCCGAGCGCGGTGCTTCTGCCCTGGCCGATCGCGCAGAGCCCGAGCGAGACTGCCCTCAGCGGTGGGCTGGCCGTACTCCGGTCACGCGGCTCGCTGATGATCCGCGTCCCCGCTTCGGAGTTCATGATGGGCTCGACCTCCGCGGAGATCATCGATTCCACCGTGCTCTGCCAACGCGAACCGCTGGCCGCCAGCTGCGACGAGCGGAGCTTCGCGGACGAATCCTTGTCTCACCGCGTGCGGCTCTCGGGCTTCTTCTTGGATCGCCGGGAAGTCACGGTGGCCGATTTCGAAGCCTGCGTGCGCGTGGGTCGCTGCAAAGCGCCGCCCTTCGAGCGCGGCGCGCGCCGCTTCGAACAGCCCCACTATCCGGTTACTTTGGTAACTTGGGACGATGCGCAAGCGTTTTGCGCATTTCGCGGCGCGCGACTTCCGACCGAAGCGGAATTCGAGCGCGCGGCACGCGGCCGAGAAGGACGCCGCTTTCCCTGGGGAAACTTGCCCAATACCCACCTAGCCAATCACGGGCGCCTGGGGCTGGACGTCACCGACGACACGGACGGCTACAGCGAACTCGCGCCGGTCGGCTCGTTCAATGCCGGTCGCACACCCGACGGCTTTCTGGACTTGGCGGGCAACGCCGCCGAGTGGGTTCAGGATCGCTACGCGCCGCAATACCCCGACGCCGAGCAGAACGATCCGCAGGGGCCCGACGCGGCGCAGGCCACGAGCGCGCGGGTCGTGCGCGGCGGCAGCTACGAGTCGCCCGTGGCCTGGGTACGCGGCGCGGCGCGTGGCGCCTACTTACCGAGCGAGCGGCGTCCGTCGCTCGGCTTCCGCTGCGCTCGGTCGCAGCGACCCATTCAAACGCCATGAGCTTCGACAAACCGCTCGACATCCCCAAGCCGAAGCTACGCCTACCGATCCACGAGGCGACACAATTCGTGCTCGTGCGCCCGCACTACCCCGAAAACGTGGGCGCGATTGCGCGCGCGATCAAGACCATGGGCTTCACCCAATTGACCCTGATCAAGCCCGGGCGATTGGCGGTACCGGAACACGAAATGGCCTTCAAAATGGCCGTCAAGTCTTGGGATGTGCTGAACGCATCGCGCCGCGCCGATGATCTCGGCAGCGTACTCGGCGACGTCAGCCTAGTGCTCGCCACCACTGCGCGCCGCGGCGTGTCCGGCGTGATCCAACCGCGTGAAGCGGCCGCACGCGCCGTGCAACACGCCGCCGCGGGCGGCAAAGTCGCGTTTCTCTTCGGAAACGAAAAAACCGGACTGTCCGAAGCCGAGCACGCTTGGGCCACGCTGCACGTACGCATCCCCATGGCCGCCGACCAGCCCTCGGTGAACCTCGCTCAAGCCACACAGATCATGGCTTACGAACTGTTCGTGGAGGCGCTGGCTGAACGCACGCGGCAAGGCGCGCCGATTACGCTGGATACGTTCGACGAAGAGGGGAACGAAACCAGCTAGACCTGCGCCGGGAAAGTCGTGGACTGAGCCGAAATGGGGCGCGGCGGGTGACCCGCCAAAACCTATAGTAGGCTCAGCTCGAGCATGAGCAGCGAGCCCGTTTTCGATTTGCGCTCGGACACCGTAACGCGCCCAGGGCCCGCGATGCGCGAGGCGATGGCCCGCGCGGCGGTCGGTGACGACGTATACGGCGAAGACCCGACGGTGATCGAGCTCGAGCGCCGAGTAGCGGCGCTGCTGGGCAAAGAAGCGGCGCTGTTCGTGCCCTCGGGCACGATGAGCAATCAGATCGCGCTGCTCGTGCACACTCGACCGGGCGACGAAGTGGTGATCGGCGAGGGCGCGCACGTTGCGTTCTACGAATCAGGCGCTGGAGCGGCGCTAGCGGGCGTGCAGTTTGCACAGGCGGGTTCGGGCGGCTTGTTCGATGCGGATGAACTGAGCGCGGCGGTCAAGCCCAAAGCGGACTATCACCCACGCACTTCGTTGGTGTGTCTAGAGAACACGCACAACCGCGCAGGCGGGCGAATCTTTCCGCAGCCAACGGTGGAAGCGGTGGTGAAGCGCGCGCGGGCGCACGGGCTTCGAGCGCACCTCGACGGAGCGAGACTATGGCACACGGCGCTGGCCACGGGCACCGCTGAAGCCGAGCTCGCGCGGCCATTCGATACGGTCAGCGTCTGCTTTTCGAAGGGGCTCGGAGCACCCGTGGGGTCAGCGCTAGTGGGCTCGCGCGAGACGGTGAGCGCGGCTCGGCGCTATCGTAAGATGCTCGGCGGCGGCATGCGGCAAGCGGGGATTTTGGCTGCAGGTGCGCTGTATGCACTCGAGCATCAGCGGCAACGCCTGAGCCTCGATCACGACTCCGCGCGAGCCTTGGCGAGGGTGCTCACAGAGCTGCCTTTCGTGCACGTCGTGCCGCCCGAGACGAACATCGTGTCGATTGCGCTGGACGGGCTCAGCGCCGAGCGCGTGGTTGCCGAGGCGCGGGAGCGCGGCGTACTCATCAATGCCACCGGGGTGCGCACGCTGCGCGCGGTAACTCACCTGGACGTTACCGCGTCGGACGTGGAGTCTGCCGCGCAGCGTTTGCGCGACGCTTTGGTCGCGCTGCGCGGAGCGGCCAAGTGAAGCGCGGGTTGGTGTTTGCCTTGCTACTCGCGGCGTGCGCGCCGACCCTACCCGCTGCCTATGTGAAATCGCGTGACGCGGCCGAGAGCGCGTACGAAAAGGGCCAATTTGGCTTAGCCGCCGAACAATGGCTGGCGGCCGCAGAGAGCGCAGGCAGCGCTCGCGATCGCAGTGACGCGCGTTACCGCGCGGCCGCTAGCTACGAACGCGCTGGCCGCGACGCCGACGCGCGCAAGTGGTATGGCGTGCTCGCCAGTGGCAAGAGCGAACGAGCACCGAGGGCGACCTTTGCGCTCGCAGATTTGCGCTTGGAAAGCGGCGACGCGAGCGGTGGGCTCGCCCAGCTCGAAGCCGCAATCCGCAAGTACCCCAGTTCAGCCATCGCCGGCCTGGCCCTGCGCCGGTATTTTTCGGCGCTCGCCGAACACGGCGGCGATCAGGCCGTGCTCGATTACATCGCACGGGTCGAACCGGAGCTCGGCCAGACCGAGCTGGCCGAACAACTCTGGTACGAACGAGCGCGGCGACTCGACACGCTCGGCAAGCAGAACGAGGCCGCGCAGGCGTACGTGGTCGTTGCGGATCGCTTTCCGTATCCTTACGGTGCGTATTGGGACGACGCGCTGCTTCGAGGTGCGGAGTGCGAGCTGAGGCTCGGGAAATCCGAGAGCGCGATCGCCCTGCTCGAACGCATGTTGCGCGCGAGAGAGACGGCCCACCTGTCGGGCAGCTATGAGCGACCACACTTCGCAGACGCGGCTTACCGATTGGCCGAGCTGTACCGCGACGCCAAGCATGATCCCGACGCCGCACGCCGCGCGTTCCACGGTGTGTTCGTGGAGTACCCAACGAGCACGCTGCGTGACGACGCGCTGTGGCAGGAAGCACTGCTCGCGCGGCGCGTTTCCGAGCAACTTGCCTGCGCGCCGCTTTCGCTGCTCCTGGGCCAGCTGCCGGACTCGCGCTACGCGCCGTGCGCTCACGAGCTGTGCACGCAGATCGCAGCTGTCCCGCGGCGCGAGTGCGCCGCGTACATCGAGCGTGATTTCAGTGAGTCGGCTTCCGAACCGAAGCCAGCGTCAGGCAGATCGGCCGAATGAGCTTTGGCCCACGCGGCCTAGCTCACTCCGGCTCTTCTTCTTTCTCTTCTTCTTCTTCGTCGTCGTCGTCGTCGTCGTCTTCATCTTCGTCGTCGAAGTCGTCGTCCGGTTCGTCCGGTTCGTCTTCGTCGTCGGCGGTTTCGCTCTTTGCTTCCGTCTTGAGGTCGATGCCGACTTCGCCGAGTTGGGTCTCGAGCAGCTCGAGCAACTCGTCGACGTCGTCACCGCTCCATTCGTCGATCACGTCGGTCAAGAATTCGAAGAAGTCGCCATTGTCTAGGCGACGCTCGATTTCCTCGACCTGATCTTCGGTAAATGCCTCGAGGATGTCTTCCCTGAGTGACTCAGTGTCATCCTCCTCGATAGCCTCTTGCGCAGAAAGTCGAATCTGCCGGACAG
>Ga0302321_100005972_pt1 | contig 10686 bp, 9 predicted proteins | sample Fen_T0_1_FD_202505 | JGI IMG/M metagenome (GOLD analysis project Ga0302321, IMG submission 202505) | Peat permafrost microbial communities from Stordalen Mire near Abisko, Sweden - Fen_T0_1 | ecosystem: Environmental > Terrestrial > Soil > Wetlands > Permafrost | place: Sweden: Abisko... | reverse complement strand
GGAATAGTGGAAGCATTTGATCTTAATGACGTAATTCCAAAAAACCCTATTCCGGCTTCTACAATGGGGTAACGTTTTCGGCTTGCGGGCCTTTTTGTCCAGCCGTGACTTCCATCGTCACGCGCTGCCCTTCATTTAAAGATTTATGGCCATTGCTGTTGATGGCACTGTGGTGTACAAATACGTCTTTACCACCTTCTTGTTCAATGAAACCGAAACCTTTTACATCGTCAAACCACTTGACCTTGCCTTCTACAATTGCTGACATAAATTTCTCGTTAAAAACCATTGTTAGGGTGTTACCGTGGCTTGACTAATCCACGCATGTTCAATTATAACCTGTAAAGTACAGCAAGAACGGACATTCAAAACTTTTAACCAGTTGACGAACCCACGGGCTCCAGTCGACCCAGGGCGTGTAAAAACGTGCAAAATTCTTAGGGCTAGTCAACTATTCACTTAGAAAGTCGATTTTTGGTGTTATCCGCTTTTTGACGGGTTTTAAATTTGTTTCCCCGAGCTTTGGTATTTTTCTTATAAAGGTAGGGTCATTGCCCGGTAAATTGAAAAAACGCATGATAATGGCCTTAAACCACCACCATGGCCTCCATCAGGGCGGTCGTTCCAAGTATCTTCATAATGGCCTTACTCAATTTCCAAGGGAATGTCAAATTTGCACTATTTAAAAGCATTCCGTTGCAGCATTCGTAAATAAACCAGAATTTCTGGTATGGCCCCATGCTTGATGCCCATTGGGATTTGATCGACAGCTTAGTCGTACACAGATCTCTTTATATAGGTATTCGTACGGATATTGTTTAAACATCGTTTTGATTATTGTGTAGTCGTTAGTCCACAAACCTGTACCCCTCCGCTTGGTTTTCCTAAAAAACTGCCCGTTCATGTACATTTCGCTGGATTATCTGGGCTTTGTACAATTCTTTCATGTACAGGGAGACTACTTAAACAATAGGTAATGAGGTATTTACCATGTCGAAGATAATACATCAAAACAGAGAGACCTCTAATGTTGGCTTAGCTACACTGGAAACCAAAAAGGGGCAGCGTAAAATCGGCCTGATCCTCATGTTACCATGGATAGGGAGCACGGCATGGGCGGCATTGCCAGGTGGCAGTTTAGACCCTACAACCATACCCAAATACGCCACTCCCTTATATGTCCCCCCGGCAATGCCTAAAGCCGCAAGTGGGGGTGTGTCTGGGATTGATAGCTATAAGATTGCCGCACGCCAGATTAAACAGCAGGTGTTGCCCAAAACCATGCCAAAGACCACACTTTGGGCATACGGCTCCATCGATCACCCGAACACTTTTCATTCGCCTTCCCATACCATTGAGGCAGTGGTCAACCGTCCGGTACGGGTTAAATGGAGTAATGAACTTAAAGACAGCAACGGAAATTTCTTGCCCCATTTGCTGCCCGTGGACCAGACAGTGCATTGGGCGAACCCGCCCGGAGGCCCTGGTGGACAAGACAGCATGGGGACAGACCCTGCGCCATACCAAGGCCCAGTGCCTTTAGTTACCCATCTGCACGGCTCGCACGTCGTGCCGGGCAGCGACGGTTACCCAGAATCCTGGACATTGCCAGCGGCAACTAATATCCCTGCCAATTATGCAACCCGTGGGAAACATTGGGCGCAAATTGCCGGTGCATCCGATGAGGTGGGTGCAGCGACATACCAATATTCCAACGACCAACGCGCCACCCAACTGTGGTTTCACGACCACACTTTAGGCATGACCCGCAGCAACGTCTATACCGGATTGGCGGGAAACTATATGGTGCGCGGTGGCATGACAGACCTGCCGAGCTTGTTGTTGCCGCAAGGGAAATATGAAGTTCCGCTACTGATTCAAGACCGTGCGTTCAATAGCGACGGCAGCCTGTTCTATCCAGGGGATCGTGCTTTCTTCGAGGGCTTGGCGAAGGACGACCTGAAAATTCCTTTTATACCTAACCAAACCAATGATGGACACAGCAGCGATGTTTCACCCATTTGGAATCCTGAGTTTTTCTCTAACGTGATTTTGGTGAACGGTAACAGTTGGCCCAAATTGGACGTTGAAAAACGCCGTTACCGTTTCCGCATCCTTAATGGTTCCGATTCACGCTTCATGATCTTAAAGATTGCCAGTGATGCAATTGCCCGTCCTGCCACTGCAACAGTGCCGTTTTGGGTAGTGGGTGGTGATGGCGGTTTCCAAACTAAACCCAAAAAGTTGGATTCGCTCCTGATTGGACCAGCCGAACGGATCGATGTTGTCGTTGATTTCAGCCATGTCCCTAGCGGCAGTCCGCTTTACCTGATTAACGAAGGGCCAGACGAGCCTTATGGTGGCGGTGTTGGGGGCGTGGATTATGAGTATTCTGATCCACACACAACAGGGCAGGTGATGCATCTTAATGTTGTACCCAAGACTTCAGTGGATAATTCAATTCCACCGCACCTGATACCAGCCTTGCTGCCAAGCCAAAACTTGGGCAATCCCACCAATGTACGCAAGGTTTCGGTCAATGAAATGGAGTCCGGGGCTGTCTTTGCCGATTACAACACCGATGCCGACGGAAACTTAAAAGATATTATAGAGAGCGTTACGGGTGTGCCGTTCGGCCCTACAATTTCGATGCTTGGCACGATGGATAGCTTTGGCGCCCCTGCACCTTTTCCTTGGATGGCCCCCATAACTGAAAATCCCGGCAATGGCACGACTGAGATATGGGAAATCTACAACTTCACCGAAGATGCCCATCCTATCCATATGCACTTAGTGGAATTCCAAGTGGTGAACCGTGAACCGCTGTTGAGCGATACCATAGCGCCTTTGCTCCCAGCAACACCACAAGGTCTCGTCCGTGGGCCAGAAGCGTGGGAACTCGGATCAAAAGATACGTTAATCGCTTATCCGGGTGAAGTGACGCGGGTAAAAGCAAGGTTTGACCGTCCTGGCCTGTATGTTTGGCATTGCCATATCCTGTCGCATGAGGATAATGACATGATGCGCCCGATATGCGTAGGCAATCAAGCGGATTGCCCAGTCCCAGTGGCAAGTCATTAATAGAACGATTATGGCAGCCCTGGGCCAACAATTTGGTATCCGGGCTGCTATTTATCCATAAGGATCGTAAGAGTGCAGCGCCTCCATTAGATATTTTCATTAAGTTGACCAACTGTTTTCATCAAAATTGACCAGAATAATTACTGATCTAGAGTTTAGAGTAAAAGCAGTCTTCTATCCCTGAATAGACTGCTTCCACGTTCCCAATTTTTGCCCTGATAAGTCTGGATATCAATGCTTTCGTCTTAAACTATGCTCGATATAGAGCTATTGCCTGATCTGGTGGCTTGAATATTCGGGACTTTGGGTTCCACCAGTCCCGAATGCTAACTTGCCATAAAATACGGTGCAACCCCAAACGTATTTTGCCTGCCGTAATGGGCTGTGTTGTCCGCCAAGGTGTCCATTGGCATAACCGGGTCAATTGCTCCTTCGGCAACAGCGCCAGTAATTGGGGCAAGGCGTAAGCCAAGGTGACAATTTGCACCCAGCGATGCAATACCTGTCGCGTCTGTTGCCAGGTTTCCTGCAAGCCCCAGGCATGTTTGAGCTTGTTGAACATCGGTTCGCAACACCAGCGTTTTTCATAAAAGGTAAGGATGCTTTCGGCAGTTAGTTCCGTCAGTGTGCTAAGCGGCAGCCTTGTACCACTTAAGCGACCTTGTCCGTCTTCAAATTGTACCCAAACTGCTTTGACCCTCTGGCCACCCAAAAACCGTGCCATCACCACGGCACTTCGATAACGGACCATTTGTCGCTTGCCATAGAGGGTCAAGGTAGTCCTTTGCTCAGGCAATGCCGCCAACCTGTTGGCCGTATACTTTTCGCCATAGCGCCGGGGTCGACCCCGTTGCCTTTGTTCGGACAATACTGGACAGGCATACGGTGCGGTGTCTTTGCGCACTTGCCCCATCACGCCATAGCCTTGTTGGGTGGCATGGTGAATGACTTTCTGCCGCATATACCAACTGTCCAGCAGCACAATGGCTTCCTGAGACAACCGCCCCACATTTCGGCTTTACAGATATTGAATCACCCAAACAGTGAACGGCAAATTGTAAATTATGAGGCTGCAAATGGTTATTTATCATTACATAGTTAGTTTTCGCTTATCAGATAGCCCTTATTATTTTGGATGGCATACACCACAACGCTTTTCTTCAAGCCAAGTTGCCGCATCTACGACACTGCCGGATGATAATCCCTTTAATATCTACAGGTGTTCAGGGGGCTTTCCTTTTAAACCTTATCAATCCGGTTGTCATGTTGCAGACCTATTTTCACCATCGCCACGCCCAACATCGTCATATTGATCCCCAAAAATAAACCCAATAACCACTGCGGGATATCGGACCAGTACGCCAAGATGATAAACGCTAAAATTGTTGCCGTTATGCCGCTCAACAGCAAATATCCCCAATGTGGCAACGGTCGCATCATCATTGCCATGTAAATTTTGATAATACCTTCAACCGCAAAAAATAAGGCCAGCATCAACGTTAGCGTGAGCACTCCGGCTATCGGATCGGCGATGAGTAGAAAACCTACGACCAATTGTAAAACTCCGAGGCCTAGCCACAAACCAAATCCCGGAATCCTCGGAAGAAATAAGACACGGCTTATTTGGGTAACACCGCCAATGACAATAATCCAGCCCAGAAAAATGGCAATGAACACGGAAAAAAACCGGGGGATAATAAAAGCACAAAAGCCCAGGAGGATGAAAAAAATGCCTTCAAATAAAATTAGCCGCCAATGTGCCTGCATGTAAGCCAATAGTTGCTGTTGTGCTTGTTTCAAATCTGTCACGATATCATCTGTATCACTCATCACACCCACCTCTTGTCGTAGTGTTGCAATCAAATTAAGAATGCCATCGCCCTTTTGAGGGCGAAAGATTCAGGTTTTTTCCGTAAGCAGTGTACATGCGTACTGATAATTATAATGATAGTGTCATCATTATCTTCCGATTTCTTGGCACAAACCCTAGGCCTTCGAATTAAGCTATCACCGGGTAACATGCGGTCAAGGCAGCTTCCAATGCGTGCACTATGGCCAGGACCGACGTAAGTTGGCTACAATCTCGTATGCCCCTTCCCAAAGCTGTACCTGACTGGAGTCTATCATTATGTCAAGTTGTACGTTCATAAACCGAATCAATCACAGGGCAGCAATAGTGAATCATCGGACTGAAGCGTAATAACCCCCCGGTACGCCATCCTTGGAAAATACAATCTGCCAGAGCTGGTTGCCGCGCGCCCTAAAGCCGCCGGCACACGACAGCAAATAGTATGTCCACATCCGAAAGAACCGGTCATCATATTGGTGTTTGATTGTCGCCCAGTTATTGTTAAAATTTTCATACCAGCACATCAAGGTCTTGTCATAATCGGCGCCAAAGTTGTGCCAATCCTCCATAATAAATACTCCCTCCGTTGCTTTGACAATCTGCCCCATTGAAGGAAGCATGCCGCCTGGGAATATATATTTCTCCAGCCATTGATGGGTAGAAACAACTGATTTGTTGCCCCCGATGGTATGGAGAAGAAATAGCCCATCCGCCTTAAGGCAGCGTCGAACAATGCGCATAAATTCGTTATAGTTCTTATAGCCGACATGTTCAAACATCCCGATCGAAACAATATGGTCAAATTCTTCGTCGAGTTCCCGATAATCGGCCAGCCTTATTTCAATCGGCAAGTTGGCACAGGAGGTATTGCCATAATCGAACTGACCTTCCGAAAGGGTGATTCCGACACAGGTGACCCGGTAGCTTTCAGCCGCATATTTCATAAACCCGCCCCATCCGCAGCCGATATCCAAAACTTTTTGTCCGGGTTGTAGCTTCAATTTCCGGCAAATCAGGTCAAATTTATGTTCTTGGGCTTGGTCGAGCGTCTTTGCCTGTTGCCAATAGCCGCAACTATAAGCCAAGTGTTTGCCCAGCATCGAACGGTATAACTCATTCCCTAGATCATAATGCTGCTTGATCGCGGCTGCAGCCAGCGTCTTGCTCTGCCGGTTGGTAAAATACGCCCACAACCTGTTTTTTATCGCTTGCGGATAGAATTTCACCTTATAGACAGACTTTCCTGTGCAGAGACGATGAAACATCCCGTCAAGCTGATCGCAATCCCACCAACCATCCATGAAGGCTTCGCCAAAGCCGATGGAGCCCTCGGTCATCATCCTTTCATAGAGCTTCGGGTTATAGACCTTGATATCCCAAGGATTATGGCCGTTGAAGGCGATATTATTTACAGCCAGAAATTTCTCCAGCTTTTCCCGGTGGGCATTTTGGGTATCGTCAATTTCTTTGCTCATATCGATTAACTGGATAAGTTTTTATGTCAAAAGGAAAGCGCTTGACAATGTGCAAGTGACAGGAGTAGGGTGTGCCTGCCAGCAAAGAATCTGGCGTGGTAGGACATAATAGAACTTTTAAGCTATCGTTGTTATGGGAAGGTAGGTAATAGCAATAAATAGTTACCTGCCCAGCCAAGGTTAACAAAAGTCCTTTGCCATCCAAGTTGCAAAGGACTTTTTTGTAACCCCATAAACGTACAACGAACTTAATCTTTACCTTTTTGAAGGTATTAGCGATTTGCAGGGTCCCGAGCATAACAACTCGTATGTTAAAGATTTGGTTCGTTGTACGTCAAATTTCTGAATACTCATTATTCCAGGTGCCTGCCATATAACTTGTAATCTTTGGGTGCTTGTCCACAAACAGACCTGAACTTCCTGGGGCTTTTCCCTGTCATACTTCGTCCACCAGCAAATTTATAAATGGTTGGTGATTTTTCCAACGATAAGTATGGAAAAGGCGTTTATCAGTGGAAAACAATACGCCCGTGACCAAGCTCCTCAGCCAGAAGCACAAATGCCGCATCAGCCAAAGCCATAGGCAGGTCAACATATTGGGTCATGAGTTGCATCATGCGCAGTAAATGCGTTTCCTTAATAGCTTTAAATGAAACAAGCCTTTTTGTTGTGCCATTAAAAAGTCGGTGGCCTTGCGTGGATTGCAACACACTTGTAATAAATAGGACCGCGTCCAGGATTAGCGCAGGGTGAACTGCATCGCAGCTTCGGGATAACGAGCGCCTGCCGCCTGGCTTAGGCAATTTAGCTCATCTAATTCGGCGGTTGTCAGTTCGAGGTCAACAGCTCGGACATTTTCCTCAAGGTACTTAACCTTCCTAGTTCCAGGAATTGGGCAAACATGGTCGCCAAGTGCCAGCACCCAAGCCAAAGCGACTTGAGCCGCAGTCGATTCCCGTGCCGAAGCGACCCTTTCCACGACGCGTACCAGTTCAATATTCTTCTCGAAGTTTTCGCCCTGGAAACGAGGGTTGTCGCGTCGCCAGTCATCTTCGGCGAGGTCGTCAATCGATTTGATCGCCCCAGTTAAAAAGCCACGACCCAACGGCGAATAGGGCACAAAGGCAATGCCAAGCTCTTTACACGCGGCCAGGACATTGTCGATCGAGTCCCGGGTCCAGAGTGAAGCCTCGTTTTGTACTGCAGCTATCGGGTGAACGGCATGCGCTCGGCGCAAAGTTTCCGCAGTGACTTCCGAAAGGCCAATCGCCTTGGTTTTACCCTCAGCGACAAACCTAGCCATTTCGCCCACGGTTTCTTCGATCGGCGTTCGCGAGTCGACGCGGTGAAGGTAATACAAATCAACGTGGTCGGTTTCCAACGCAGCTAGGCTTTTTTCAATACTCTTGCGGGCATAAGCCGGTGTGCCATCCACGATCCATCCCGCATTTTGGGCTACCAGGTCTTGATGGCTCGTCATTGAACGATCGGTAACGTTTCCAAATTTGGTCGCCAAGAATACCTTGTCGCGATTGCCCTTGAGCGCCATAGCGATCAGCTTTTCATTATCACCGGCACCATAAAGGTCGGCTGTATCCCAATGGTTCACACCGAGTTCCAAAGCTCGGTTTAGCACCCGAAGGCTAGTTTCGGTATCCGCAAAACCATAGGCCCAGCTCATTCCCATGCATCCCAGGCCTATGGCCCCGACACGCGTACCTTTAATTGTTCTTTGTTTCACTTAGCTATCTCCTTGGTCTTTTCTCATAAGCCCTTCCAGATCCAGAAAGCTTGGGAGGGGAGGGCGAAGCACATTTGTTTTGTGACAGTGGAAACCTAACCATCGCCAAAAGGATTCACATCCTACGAGCAGTGGTTAAATCAGTCCACGATCTGGCCAAAAGGAGCCTATGGGTCAATTAGTTGCCAGTCATTGATTTGTTCAATCACCTAAGGTTCTCCTAATTTTAACTAAACTAAAAGTATCCACCCTTTTAGGGGTATAACGAATTTCAAAAATGGGTAATATTCCATTAATATCCTTAAGAACAAAAGCGTATCTGGGGTGTTTTGTTATCAAGCTGTTTATGTAAATAAAAACAACAACAATTTACCGTCTGTTCAAACGTCTAGGCCTTTTTCGGGATCGTCTTCGGACACCTTGACTAACCATCGGCAATTGCCTGTTAGAACCCCAGAGTTGAGGCAGTTTACGATTCAACCTGCCAACTAGTAGTCACCGATATAATCCATTTTACCTAACTCAACACCGTTATGCCGCAGTATCGCGTACGCCGTGGTGAGGTGGAAATGAAAATTGGGGTACACAAAATCCAACAAATTAGAAGGATAGACTAACTTACTGATATATAATTGATAATATCTCATATATTTCATCTGCGTGGCTGGCAATTTCTCTTGTAACAATGCGCCCCACCATCATTTGTTGATGGCTATTTAACAGCCTTGTCTTTTGTTGGACAAGGGTTTCCGATGGTTCGCACAGGCAGTGTGCGAGGTAAGCGATGTCTGTTGCATCCCGTATGATCGGCTTGGTTTGGTCGGGGCGTAGCTGGTTCTCGACCACTTGGGGGAAAAACTCAGGTAAATGCCACTGCCGCAACAACGCCGAGCCCAATTGGCAGTAGTCGAAACCAAAGCGCTCCCGTTCCACCGTTTCGATGGGCCGACCTTGCTCGCGACTTTCCCGCAGGGCCTTAGCTGACAATTCAGGCGCTTTGGCGTACATGGCCGCATGGCCGATTTCCAACAGCAACCCAAGCGTGAAAAACCGGTTGTCGGCGGGCAGACGGCAATATCTGGCGACTCCGCGTGCAGCAATACCCCGTTTAATTCCTTGTTGCCAGAAATCGTGGCAGCTTAAGGTTTGCCCTGGAAGATCGGTAAACAGCCGCATAAAAAGACTGCCCAACAATACATCATGGAGTTGTCCTGCACCGACCAAGGCTATGGCGTCATGAAGGGTATGAACTTTGCGGTCAAACCTCCAAAAATCACTGTTGGCCATCCGTATGACAACGACCGCTAAAAGGGGTTCGGTCTGGATTAGTTTCTCAAAATCGATAAGCTTAACGTTGGGGTTTTCCATCAATAGCCTGGTTTTCCGGTACAAGTCCGGCATCGGGAATTTTTTGGCAAAACCGGAGACTGACCCAAACGCGTTGTCCATGGCTGTTTACCTGAGGATGGCCTTTTCCATTTCTGAACTGGCCTGTAGCGCCTTTTCCAAGGTGGCTTGGATTTGTCCGGGCACTAAATTAATTGTGTCCCAAGCCTCAGGGCTTATCAATTGCTCAAGCGTCTGCCCGGTATCAGCAAAATAATGCTGTGCATACCCGTGTGCGACATGTAAGAGGACAATTCCTAATTGCTGGTCCGGGGCTTCTGAAGGTGTCGGCTGGAAATAGGTCATTACCTGAAAATTGGTTGGCAATTGCCATTGCGCCATCAGGTTGGCCCCCATTTGGCCATAATGGAAACCCAAAATGGCTTGTTCGGCAATATGGATCATCTGCTTGCCTTCCTTGCGCCGTTCAATCGCTTCTTTGGCTTGTCGGGGGTATTTTGAATAGATAATCAAATGCCCTATCTCATGCAATAAGCCGATCACGAACAGGCCCTCATCATTGCGGATTTTAAGTTGGATCGCCAACAACCGGGCCAGGACACCGGTAAACAAACTGCACTGCCAGAATGTCCTGAGCGGGACAATATCGTTCGGGAAATCCAGCGATGTCATGGCCGAAGCGCCCAGCGCCATGTGGTGCAACGTGCCGAAGCCCAGCAAGGCAATCGCCCTACTGATACTGTCAATTTGCCCAGGAAACCCAAAATAAGCGCTGTTGACCACCTTCAACACCGTCCCGGCCAAATTGGGGTCACTGCTTACAACTTCGCTGAAATCCCCAATAGCTGAATTCGGGTTTCCCATCACGCGGCGAAATTTTAGGTAAATTTCGGGCAAGGACACCAAGCCCTCGATTTCCTTAAGGGTTTGTTCCATCGGTTTCAGGGGAAACATTGACTCATTGCCTGTTATCAAAATTCTCCCGGCTCAGGTAACGTTAAATAGTTTCAAGGGCGGAATGGCCTTGTTGCCGGGCCTTAAAAGCGGGGTGTCCTACCGTACAGGCCATCGCAGAGCAATTTTATCATTGGGTAGCCTTGCAAGCTGGAATAGCGCTTCGCATCGAATGACGCCAGATCGGATTTGCCGCTGCCCACATAGTCAAACAAGACTTGTCGGTGCGTGGCAGCAAA
>Ga0302321_100005971_pt1 | contig 10686 bp, 12 predicted proteins | sample Fen_T0_1_FD_202505 | JGI IMG/M metagenome (GOLD analysis project Ga0302321, IMG submission 202505) | Peat permafrost microbial communities from Stordalen Mire near Abisko, Sweden - Fen_T0_1 | ecosystem: Environmental > Terrestrial > Soil > Wetlands > Permafrost | place: Sweden: Abisko... | reverse complement strand
CCAGATGTTCATTTGACCAGATGTATTAACAAAACAAATAGCCACATGGCCCATACCTGAAGCTCCTGAAAACCATATAGGGAAATACACACCTATAGGCCAGCTTCTATCTTCATGCTTTCTCTGGGCGGCCAGCCATCCAGCCCATGCGGTTGGATATAGGCGAGCTGTACCAAAAGCAGTTTCTACTGTGGCAAGGCACCAGCCATACCAGTCATTAAGTGCTACTCCACCCTGATACACAACTGGGTCAAGGTTAGGTGTTGATAATTGTTTCCACATAGTTACTCCTTACTATTAACGTGTTCATGCTCTACTACTTGATTATGCACAGTTTGTTTATCAATAACAAGACCATGTACAGCATCTATAATCTGGTCTTTGTTCTGCATAGATATTTCTGCAAGATGTCCATTACGGGCTTTGGCTTCATCTGCACCACGCTTGGTAGCAATAGCAATATCTTTATTAGTATCGGCAACTTTTTCCATACCGTTTGCCATCTTCTCGACAGCTTGAGCAAATCTAGCACGTTCTTCTCGGTTGGCGTTGGATTCTTTCTGTGATTGGCTAATCATTATTTTAGCAACAGCTAGGAAAGAACCGACAATGGTTACGATAGCTCCAATCATAACGGTTATGTCGCTCGATGTAATATCAGCGAACGCAAAGGTCATTTCTTTGCTTCCGCTTTCTCCACGATGGATTTAAGACCCTTTTTCTTAGGCTCTTTCTTCTCTGATTTAGCTGGTTCTTTCTTCCCTAATTTGGCATATAAGAATGCTCGTTGGGCTGAATTTTTCATTACTGTACTCCTGCGTTACTTAATAGTGATGCGGTATTATCGTTATTTGTTCCATCGCTAACTGTGCCATTTTGACCTCTGGTAGCGACTGTTTGGAACATAGTACGCAAGGTTTGTAGCTTCTGTAGGGTAGTTTCTGGAGTATCAAACGCTTGTGGCATCATCTGGTTGTAGAACGTAGCCTCACTTGTGCTAATGGCAGCACCCGTTCGTAGGCGTTGCACGATGTCTTTAGCCTGTTGGATAGACGCATCATACTGTCCAGTACCAAGTAGATTTGCACCAGCGCCACCAAACATACTACGGCCAGGTATAATTGATTTCTTTTGAACTGATGGGTCTTGTTGCATTTGAGCAATAATGTTATCTATAGAAGCTACTCCAGCGTTAGCATTTGCTATGGCAGTAGCAGCCGATGTACTAAGTGGTTTAGCGCCACCATTAGCACTTGGGCCAAAGGCTTTAAAGCCGTCCATAATCATGCTAGCAGCCTTAGTGTTACCATCTGCAAGTGCAGCCATATAAGCCTGTTGGACTAATTGTGGGTCTGAGAATGGCCCTGCTGGGGTATCAGGAGTAACGGGTTGAGTGTTATTAGTACCATCATATTGGTCTACTGCAGTAAGGTCAGCTTGTGCTTGTTCTGGTTGCATACCCTCTGGTAGTAGTGGGCCAGCGATAGTACGTGATATAGCTTGTTTAGTTCCAGCTTTAACGTATGGCATAAAGCCAGTTTTGCTTGGTGCAACTCCAGCCTCGCCAGTACCGTTAGCTGCTTTATCAAGCTTACGAGTAACTGCTACCTTAGCATCACGAACCTTGTTAAGAGTACCCTCAACTGCCTGGCCAGAACCACGGATAGGTAGATTAACGATAGGTAATTTAGCATCTACAACCCTACCAGACGAGGCATTAGCCCTAGCGGTAGCTTCTTTAGATATTCTAAATTCTTGTTGGGCTGCTTTATATTCAGGAGAAGCGTTACCAGTAAACTTGCTGACAGCATCTCTAGCTACTTTGTTTATAGTAGAGTTTGCGGTGCCAGCTGCATCACCAGCAGCATTAAACTTAGCACCAGCATCTAGCGTTCCACTTCGATACTTGGCAAGACTTTCAAGGTCTTTTGAATCCTGAGCGTGGCGAATCCTATTAAGAATATCTTGTTTAAGTTTAGGATTAGAGCTAGCAACATTGGTATCTTTAGACCATGCAGTTTCAATTTCTTTAGCAAGCTTATCTCGTTCTGCTTGGGTAACGGGGCGATTCGTTCTAGTAAGTGTTTCCTTGAGATTCTTAGTAACTTGTTGGTGATTAGCCTCTAGTTGCTGTGCTGCTTTCTGTGGCTGTGTTGCATCTATGCCCTTACTCTTAGAGTAGGCGGCAAGTTCTTTCCTACGAGCATCATTAAGTGGTGTTTGATAACCCTTAGTAGTAGTGTTATCTCTACCAAATAAGCTTTGCGCTCTGTTATTCTCTGAGTTCTGAGCAGATTTCTCTAGCTTACCAAGTTTCTGTGCTGGTAATGGTTCAGATACGGCAGCAGGAGCCATTTGCTCAGGTGCAACTGCTTTAGTAGGAGCTTCAACTTTAGGGGCTGTTTCCATGGTTGGCTTAACAAGCGTTCCAGCCTTTGATTGTGTTTCCAGTTGTGCGATGGTAGGAGCTTCTTTTGTAGTCTGTATGTATGGAGTTTGGAATTTATCAGTAGTCATGCGGCCAAGTTTTGCGGTCTGTCCAGAAGCTTGCAGGTCTTGTAAATCGCTAATAGTAGGATTAACAATGGTTTTACCAATCTTAGGTACGTTAGCTGCCTTAGTAGCAGCTGCCATGCTTTCAGAACCTTGTAGTGCTTTCTCGGCAGCTCCAGCGCCTTTGGCTGCTGCTCCAGCCTCTGCAAGAGCTTTAGCACCTGAAGCGCCCTTGAGAGCTTGCATACCCTTTCCTAAGCCACCAACAACACCTGGTAGCGCACCCATAGCGCCTTGGCCAGCTATTGAACCCCAGTTAGTCTTTTCGCCTAGAAGTTTCTGTTTAGCATATTCGCCAAGAGCAGAACCACCAGCACCACCAGCAGCAGTTCCAAGTACAGGAGCTACTAGTGAACCACCAACAGCACCAACAGTACCACCAATAAGAGGGAGCATGTTAGCTATTAAGCCTTTCATACCACCTACTTTTTTAGGTGCGTTGGCTGCTTTCTGTTTAGATAGATAGCCATTTATCTCTTGTTGAGAATATCCTGCCTTTAGAGCTGATTGTGTATCAAATGCCATTAGAAGAACTTTCCGAGTAAGCTTTTAATTCCGCTGGTAGCTTTAGGTATGAGTGCCTTTCCAGCTAGATAAGTAGAGTATGGAACACCCGTGACTGGGTTTGCAAGAGCAGCTGCTTTAGTTAGGTTACTCATATTATTGCTTTTAGCCTGATTCTTTTGTGCGGCTGCGTTTGCATTACTTACAGGGTCGCCAAAGTTATCGTACCAGACACCATTCATTTGGTATTTAGCAACGCCCTTGTCTTTCATATTGATGTTAGCTGAAACATTATCAAAGCTACCCAGCCCTGGTCTATTATCAGCTGCTCCGCCACCACCACCATTGCCGCCACCATTCCTAAGCGCATTAAGTAGTGCTGCGTACTGTGCATCTTGCGCCCGTTGTGCTGCTGCATTGTCTGCTGCTTGCTTAGCTGCGGCAGCATCTTGTTCTCGTTTGTATAAAGTATCATATAAAGCTTGTAGTGAATTGCGTTTAGTGTCTTGGCCTGTGAGGGTCATCTGAGCTTCCTGAGCAGCCCTAGAAGATAGGTCAGATAGATTAGCATTTTCGTTAGATAAAGCGCCCTGTTGCTGGCTGTATTGCTCTGCAATAGGCGCACGTTCGTTAGCAACCATACGGCTTCTCTGAGCCTCTGTGACAAGTGAATTAGAAGTACGACCAGTAACAGATGGGTCTACTGCATTTAAGGCACCCTCGGTACCCATAATAGCGCTACGAAGTCCAACAAGACGTTGGCGTGATTGGTCAGTACCATATTTACTCTGGGCAGCGTTCAAAACATCATTAGGGTTCTGTGCTGTTGCGTTAAAATTCTGAATGTCTGCTAGAGCTTGTTGTGATGTGTCTGCCATAATTTTGAAAAAAGTCCTTGTAAATAAAAAAATAGATGCTATGGGAGCATCCTCTAGGTATAATTATACCACTTTTTTAGTAAGTAAACACTAACTTGTTATATCCTGCACGAACACATACGTTCGCACCTTTATAACGCAAGGGGCGAGGGGATTAGGGCCATTACCTGGTAGCGAGCTACGGGTCTTTTCCACGATATAGTTAATGTTAGTAGCGTCAGCACGTATATATAAGATAGCAATGTCTGCTGGGGTCACTGAGGCAAGTATCATGTAGTCCTGGTTATACGGTTGCAGAATAGTCCTGCTGGCTGGTGGAGTTGTCATAGTTATCATAGACCACATCTGAGGTATGTAGCTATAGCCATGAGCAAAAGAATATACTATAGTTGAGTTAAAGCTATCTAGTGCTGGCTCTGGTGGGTCAGTAGCAAACGTCAGGGTTATATCCCTAAAGCTTACCCCGTTTGTACTATCTAGCTTAGCGATAGGATAGGTCATGTTTAATAAGAGCTGTAAGTTAGTAGCAGTTCTTGCGTCATATCCTGGTGCGGATATTTTTAAACCATAGTCTGCCATTAGTAAGTCACCTGTATATTATTTGATGAAAACATAGGGTCACGAAGTATTACAAGGGCGGCTTTAGAGTTGGCTGCTGTTGGGCCAATGTTCAGCTGGTAGGTATACGTTCCATCAGTATTAGCCGTCACGAATAGTCGAGGGAAACTCTGGTTGTAGTAGTTCACGCCATCCCATTTGTTAAAGACGTTCTTAGCAAATCCAAAAGCCCAGAGTGGTGTCTGCACAGTTGGCGTATAGAATATATCCCTCGTACCACCGCCCAAAGAACTTGTGACCGCATCTGCTTCTGTTTTAATAGTAAGTATCTGTGGGCTTTGGCAACGGGAGTGTAGGATGAAATCTCGCATATCAGTACTGGTAATATCTCTACCATCCCTCACAATCTTTATACCAAAGTCATTATCATAGGGAGCCGTAGTACCGCTAGTCTTAATGAATGGGTACTCAATGCTTGTTTCAAGATTAATGTTATAGCAGGTCATGTGTACTGATACCAGCGAGGTGCTTGGTGTCATGGATAGTGTGGTGCTGGTAAGACTGTAGCCAGAGATATATCTAGCAGCGTGTTGAGATACATAGGTTTTAGTCCATATTGCTACGAACGGTATAAAGCCTAAGTTATGAGTGAATACAAGGTCAGTAGCACCACTGAAATCATCAGTACCACCGTATAGACTGCTCGTAAATGTTTTCTCAGCAGCGATAGGCATAGTAGGCCAGGCAGAGCTAAAGAGCAGGTTTGAATCTGCTGACTTAGTAGCATCATAGAATGGCTGAGATATTTTTAGCCCGTAGTCTGCCACATAACCCTCCTAAAATTGGTCTTTATCGTAACCTAAGTCCATGCGGATTGTACCGCTATCATCAACAACAAGTATTCTACCCTTAACAATTAAGTCACCCCTGCTGTTACCTGTCGATACCTGGCGTGGCAATACACGGTCTACCACATTAGATTCTATGGGTACGTCTGGTACGTTATCATATTTCTGGACATCTGGGTTGTCAAACATTTAGCCCTGCATTTCGTGGTAATCACTATTATATATAAGAGTAACACAGTTTACTTCAGCTGGGCTAACAGTTGCCCCTAGCGTAACTCTAGTACTAATATAGTAGAACCGCTTGTTAATCTTGAGGTTTGCTACCTGACCAGAGGTGACGACATCTCCATCTACCCACGTGCCACCATCTATCCTATAGCCGAGCTGTACGGTTTCACCAGCCGATAAAGTTGAGAATAAAGCAGATACTTCTATACCCGTCTTGAGCTTAGTACGTTGTCCATTATCAAACGTAAGCCCCTGCCAGACGGTAGAGGTTTGTGGGTCACTGTTGTTGTCTACAACGTCTACCCCAAACGTACTTGCTCCATCTTGCCAGCTTATATGTAGGGTATCAGCAAAGTTCTTAATCATGCCTATCTTGAGGTTGCCTGATGTATTGGTCAGAGTGCCAGTAGAGATAGGATAGCTAAAGCCAAATGTTTCAGGAAAGTTTTTATCAACTGCACCATAGCTATAAACTCCATGTTCTATAGTTGTATTAGTAGTAGTAGAGGGGAAGCCAAATAGGTGTACGCCACGCCTAATGGTAGCCATGTTAGGGTACACAATCGTTTGGTCTACAGTATCGGTAAATTCACTATCAGTATTCGGCATAGTACGAATTTTTACAGGGGCTGCGTTTGCATAGCCATACCATGCACCGCCAGCGAAGTAATACAGTATGTTCTTGTGTTCGTGTATAGAGTAAGGTGACCCCTCTGGTATCTTAACGTAGTAGTTATAGGTAGAGCTAAGACCATCCCAGAAGAATATATACCCCTGTTGAGCTGAAACTGAGGCACTAGTACTGCGTTGTTCACAGGCGATTGCGAGGTATTCATTAAAGACTGACAAACCACAGACTTCTAGCCCTGCTGGGAACGTCAGGCGGTGTCTAAGCCATTCTGCATTGGTAGGCACATCAGACAGTGGTTCCCAGGCGCTGAGGTAATTTCCGTTGCCAAATACTTGGTACTGCAAGAACGTTTCCTGTGGGTGCATACCGTTGTTCGTCTGGACAAGCCTATCAGCCCAGTATTCAAAGTCACACGTGTTCAGGTCATTCGCAGTTGAACTCGCTACGGTACCGTCAGCTACGGTGCTTGTGAGGTGAAAATGATATGTCCGAGCATTTGGTTTAACATATTGTCTGACCTGACTAGAGAATGAGAAGTAGTTTATAGCATTACTTGTAAGGCTAGCATTAGCCACCGTTACTGTACCTAGGGTGTTGTTTATACCATCATGCAGGGTAAGTGTCCAGTTACCCGTACCCTTGGCAATAATCTTTACGCCTATCTTTACACAAGGTTCTATGTCTGGTTGGTAGGATTGTAGGGCATTTAATGATTCGGATAATGAGGTAGCAATCGCTGTAGTGAGCGTACCGCCCGTTAGGTAAGCTGTAGATGAGCTAGATGCACTTGCACCGTACTTATCAAGCTTAATGGTAGGGCTACTAGATATTGGGCCGTATTCTGTGACCGCATTAAGGCTCGTGGCATAGATACAATCAGTATCACGCCTATAAGATAAACCATGTGATCCTGCGCTGTTAAGAGTAGCCTGGGTAGACCATACCCCAGCGGTTGTGCGCTTGTAGAACTTGCCTGTGCTACCAAGGGCATAGATAGTACCGTCATTTACCATAACTTCGTTCTGCACGAGGTCTACTACGTTACCACTAGATTCTTTCCTAGCACCTGGTAGAGCGCTGAACTGGGTAGGTTTCTTTCTAAAGTCTATACCCCGTGAATAAGCAAAAGAACTGGGGCCTCCCAGTTGGTCGTCAGTAGCCCAGCCACCGTAAAAAGAGCTTTGTACTAATGGTACAATCTCTAGTCGCCTAGCCATTATTTACCACGTTCCTGTTGCAGCAGTTGGCGGTAACTGCCAAAAATTATATGCAGGGGCTTCTTCGGTGATTACTTGTGATGCACTTGAGCTAGCGTACTTAGCCTTAGCGTCTGCTACTGCTAGTTGGAATTTCGTGTTGTGATAGGTAGCTCGGTCTGGGTTGTTGCGTACTTCAAAGTAACGCCCCAGAGCGAAATCTACTGGTGCATCGTGGTATTCATCAGGGAATATAAATGATTCACCTATAATAAAGGTCTTAGAACCTCCGCTAAGCCCGATGTAGGGTTCTTCCAGTGTAAGTACTGTACCGCTGGAATAAGCGGATACTTTATAGGTGTAGCCGTCTGAGCCATCAGTCACTTGGAATGTTCTGCCAACCATTGTATTGGTAAAGACAGTTGTTGCGCCAGTAATGGTAGTTGAGCCGTTCGTTACTGTAACAGTACCAGTCGTGTAATCTTCATTGGTTATCTGGTGGTCACGTGGTTCGTAATATATCTCTAAGCCATTAGTAACAGCTTGTGATGGGATAGGCCATAGACCAATTTCATCTGCCCCACGTACAAAGTAGTAGGTAGCCCAGTTGCCAGTTTGCTGGATAGTGTTGATAGCTCGCCACTCATATTCAGAACGTATCTGTCTAACTGGGTATTTACGCCCGTTGCTTAGGGTATTCGTAACTCCTCTAACACGAATACAGTCTGGTGGTGTCTGGTAGTATTGCTGAGTTGCTACGGTATCGGTTGATTTAGCTTTACGGGTGAAATAGCGGTCTAGTGCTGAGTTAAATTTAGCAGCACCGATGTTCATATCGTCTTTAGCTTGCGTTAAAGCTTCTGCCGTTGTATCAGCAGATATGCGTTGGAATTTTGCCTGTGATTGTGTCCAAGTTGCCATAAAATAAAAAACGCCCTATAGGGGCGTGTCCTCTGATAGTATTATATCATAATATTTAAGCAGCTTCATATTCTATTAAACGTATTAGTTGCCTATAAAATATCCCATAAAATAACAGTTTGCTGAATTGACATCTATGGCTACCGCAGAACTTCCAAAAGTACGAGCATCAACTGTATCTCCAGCGGTTAGTTTAACCGTTGCGCTAACATTGACCCCAGCTACTGCCGCTGTATATCTAATATCATTACCTCTCTTTAATTCGGCACCATTCTTAAATAAACTAATTAAAAGTAATGTTGGGGTTCCTGTTGTGGCAATATGAGCATCGAAATGATAATAACCAGTAACTGGGGTTGTAAAGGTAGAAGATGCAAAATTATTTCCTATATCAAATTCTTCTACTTGAAAGTTTGTTTGAGCAAAAGCAGAGTTACCTGTATTTTGTGCTGTAGTGCTATAAGCAGAAAACCCATAAGATAGTGTTAATTTAGCTGATGTGACTGCACCAGCTGCAATATTTGCTGTAACTACCGAGTTAGAAGTTGTAAGAACACCAGAAGTTATACCCAGCCCATATACTGTTCCAGTTGATGCACTAGAAAAGCCTGAAATAGAATCTACCGTTAAAGTTGGGTTGGCTATAGTGGCCGTATTTATAACTGGGCTGGTGAGTGTCTTATTAGTCAATGTCTGGGTAGTAGACAAGTCAACCAAAGTACTACTTGCATTAGGTAAGGTATATGTTCTAGTAGTACCAGTGGTTATCCCTGATACATCAAACTTAGCCTTTTTAGTGGTATCTGCGTTACCTTGGAGTATAAATACGTTGTCTGTCTGAGTTATGGTGTTAGTAGCATTGATGGTTTTGTTAGTGACTGATTGGCTGTCTGTAGTGCCTAGGGGTGCGCCTGTGATACCAAGTAGGCTGTTCCGTGATATGCGCTTTGTTTGATTATTAGAATTATCTACGATAGGAATAGAATCATTAACCGCATCGGGGTTTGAGTAGCTAGTTAGTGATGAGATTTTCGCGTTACCCATTATGCTGCCTCATAGGTTCCAGTTATTGATAAAATAGAACCCAAAGCCCAAGCACCTGGTACAGCTGCTGTTATATTATTTGCAGCAACATAGGTTGCAGATGCGTTTGCTGCATAAACTCTATTTGTAGTTGTTGATATTGGACTTATAAATAAGAAATATATACTTCCTGAAATAACAGCACTACCTTGTCCAGCAACAAAAGCATTAATATTTATAGCCGCTTCGGTTACTGGCTTCGTGTAATCTATCGAGGTTAATCCAGTAAAACTTGTTGTTGTTCCAATAGTATATATTATTTTGTAATTAACTGTTTTTCCGATTTGTTGATAAAAACCAGTTATAACTGCATTACCGTTTGTTGTTCCGCCATTAAGAGTAAACGTTGGTGAGTAAGAAGTCCAAGCCCAGCTAGAACCCCAAGCACCAGTATTATTATGAGCTGGGTTAGTGACTGAGTTGGTGGTCTGAATAACACCAGAAGCAATACTGAGGCCAAATACAGACCCGTTACCTGCTACCGTATAACCACTAATTGAATCCACTGTTAGGGTTGGGTTAGCAATAGTAGCCGTATTAATTACAGGGCTTGTCAATGTTTTGTTTGTTAGGGTCTGGGTGGTCGATAGGTCTACGAGGGTTGAGCTTGCGTTTGGTAAGGTATAGGTACGGGTAGTAGCAGTTGTAATCCCCGATACGTCAAATTTGGCTTTCTTCGTGCTGTCTGCATTTCCTTGAATAATAAAGACGTTATCAGTTTGGGTAATGGTATTAGTCTGGTTAATTGTCTTGTTGGTCAGAGATTGCGTATCGGTGTCGCCAACAGGTGCGCCAGTAATGCCTAATAGACCGTTCCGAGTGACCTTATTAGAGGTGTTAGCACTAACGTCAGTTATTTCAAGAACGTCTGTTGTTGCGTCTATTGCCCCTAGTGATGGTAGTTCGGTTATAAGCTTAGTCATATTATGCGTCTATCCATATTGTATCATCTTTAGGGGTATAAGAACCATCGGCAGTTATCCTAGAATCACCTGAAATCGTTACTCTTGTATCGCCTGATATGGTCACTCTGGTAGCTGTTGCGCTAGAGCCAACATCACCATATCCATCTACTCGCCAGACAGAGCTAGCCTTAGTATCAGTTGCACCCCAGATGGTATCATCTTTCGGTGTTACTACTGATGAATCTAGGATTAGAAAGTCACCCGATTCGGTAATAAGAAAATCGCTACTTTCGGTAATCATAAAAGTATCAGTGATACTTGTTGCATCACCTGTACCTGATTGTGGTCGCCAAATTGTAGCTGACTTCATTTAAGACCTCT
>Ga0302321_100005970_pt1 | contig 10687 bp, 9 predicted proteins | sample Fen_T0_1_FD_202505 | JGI IMG/M metagenome (GOLD analysis project Ga0302321, IMG submission 202505) | Peat permafrost microbial communities from Stordalen Mire near Abisko, Sweden - Fen_T0_1 | ecosystem: Environmental > Terrestrial > Soil > Wetlands > Permafrost | place: Sweden: Abisko... | reverse complement strand
CTCCCCGCCCACCTGCTGCCCGCCGAGTTCACCCTGAGCGAACTGCAAAAGGTCTACGAGATCGTGCTCGAACGCCCGTTAGAGAAAAGCGCCTTCCGCACCCGCGTGATGGCCACCGACCTATTGGATGAAGTGCCGAAAATGCGCGAAGGCCCGAATCGCCCGGCGCAGTTGTACAAACTTAAAAGGCCGCAGGAACTGGTTTACTTTCCGAGGACGTTCAATCCGCCCAGGTAATCGCCTTGGCGGGCTTCAACACAAACCAACAACAAGAATAGAAAGCGTTTCACCATGAATCTGCCTACATCGCCTTACCTACAACAAGTCCACGAGTGGCCCGAAGAGGGCAAGCACATCCTGGCCAGCTATGACGATAGGACCATTGTCGTCTATCAGGCCTATCGTCCCGCCATCGGCGAATACGCGATCCGCAATGGACATCTGGGCGGCCCGGATTTCAGCTACTCCCGGATGAGCTGGATCAAGCCGAATTTTCTCTGGATGATGTACCGCTCCGGTTGGGGTTCCAAGGAAGGCCAGGAGATCACTCTCGGCCTGCGCATAGGACGGCCGTTTTTCGACCGCATCCTTGGGCTGGCCGTGGCATCCACTTATTACCCGGACCGCCATCCGACCCACGAAGCGTGGCAACAGGCCCTCACCGATTCCGACGTGCGCCTGCAATGGGACCCGGACCACGACCCTCATGGCGTCAAGCAGGCCAGACGCGCGGTGCAATTGGGCCTGCGTGGTGCGGTGCTGGAAGCCTTTGGCAAGGCCGAATTGATCGAGGTCATCGACATGACGGCCTTCGTGGCGGAACAGCGCCAGCGGGTCGAGGCCCGCGACCTGCAAAGCCTGCACACCCCGCGGGAGCAGATATACGTCCACGCGATGTCCAATTGATTGCGTTGAAAGGATTTGAAATCATGAACCGCATCGAGTTCTACGGCACCCTGGACCCCTACGGCGAGTTCTCCAACTTCGCCAAGATTCGCATCTGGCTCAAGGAGAAATACTGGCCCACCACCGAGCACTATTTCCAGGCCCAGAAATTCGCCGGCACCTCGCACGAGGAAGAAGTGCGCCTGGCCCCCACCGCCATGATCGCCGCGCGCCTGGGGCGCGAGCGGCATCGCCCGCTGCGGGCGGACTGGGACGTGGTGAAGGAAGAAGTGATGATGGATGCCCTGCGCGCCAAGTTCACCCAGCACAAGGAAATCCGCCAGCTGCTGCTGCACACCGGCGATGCGGAACTGGTGGAGCACACCGCGAACGACTTCTACTGGGCCGATGGCGGGGACGGCAGCGGGAAGAACCGGCTGGGAATATTGCTCATGCAATTGCGCGCCGAACTAAGTGCCGCCCTAGAATCGCACGAGTAAATTGAGTTGGTTGTCGAAAGCCGCATTTCGGTCGGGCACTCAATGTCGATCTCGCTAGAAACGCGCCTTCCGAGCCTGCGCAATTTCGTCTTGGCTGAGTTGAGTGGCAAACAAGCCTCGACCTTTGGCCCAATGGCCGCTGCACACAATATCCAGCAGGTCGGTAAGCTCGTCATAAAGGGGGTCAGCGCCTCCGGTGGTCGCCATCAAAGACGCGAATAAGACATACAAGTCCGCTTGGCCGACACCATCTTTTCGCAATGCCTTGGCGAGTCCAGTCAATGCATCATTTCGCTCCTCCGCATCGAGCGCGGCGTCAATGCGCGCACGTATCGCGGGACCCGCAATCGCCGGCGGCAGGTCCTGATATAGCTTGATCTCAAGCAGTCGACGGGTTTTGGTATGTGCGATATTGGCCTCTACCAGCGCTCGCGACACCAGATCGATGTTCTGATTCCGTTCCTTGCGCACGGTCTTTCCATCTTCCTCCTGGAACCAGTAGAACGTCCGCGGGAGGACGATGTGCGCTAGATGACTGAAGTCGAAGGGCTGGCCCCAGGTACCGCCGTCGTTAGTTCCAATTGGCCCGAGTTCACCTTCGCCTGGCAATCCAGCAGACCAATAGTGCATCTTGTCCTCGCCGTCTCCGAAGACGGTCCAGAAGCACCAGGATGGGCTACCCCACTCGCGTCGTTGCCCTTGACCGAGCACGCGAGCGCTAACGCGGAAGAACGTGAGCCACTGTTCGTTGGTCATTGCGTCGTGTGTGTGTCTGAGTATGGAATATAGGTATGTAGCTTGCCCGTGTAAACACCCACACATAGGTGCCCAAAGTACGTAAGCTCAAGAATCGCTCATTGCAGCGTGCCTACGCACGCCCATCCCATGGACCGTCCCGCGCCGCATTGGTCGGCCTTCTCCTGGCCAAAAATTCTTGAGATCGACATCGAACGGGTGGCTGCATATTTGCTTGCCGGTACTGGCAAGGTGAATTCTTGCCGAAAATGTCAGTTGTTTTATAACCTACCCCCTTCAAACTCCCACAGAAATCCTGCCAATTTGCGGGGAGAGGCGAGCACCACCGGCGAAATTTCCTGTGATTCGCTGTGGTCCCCCGCCAGCCGGCCCGGGCTGGGGCGGGAAAATTTTTAGTGCAAAAAGTAAGTGGTTTTATAACCCCGGGCTGGCGCGGCACCCTGTTTGTGCTGTGATTTACAGTCTTTTGTAAAGGAGGAGGCGTTCAAGGCGGCGCGGATTTATATGTTTTTATAGGGTGGGCGGGCCGGGAGACCGGACGGCTGGTAGGGGATTGGGGCGCGTCTGCTGCGGTGCGGCAATCCGGCGGGATGCGACCTCGGGCATTGCAAATCGCGGCCCTATCCAGTACCGTCCCAACTTCGCTGGGGGTCCTGCGGTGCGTGGTTTTGGAAAACGCGCCGTCTGGTGAGAAAAACCCTTGGAACCTGACGCGGGTAATGCCGCCGCAGGGAAGCGTTGAGGTAAGCACCCGCAGTCCAGCTTCTTCCGCCTTTCCTGCGCTCACTGTTTTGTCAAGGAGCGCACATGAATGCCAATCCCAAGTTTCTAGCTGCCACTGCCGAGGTTGACGAGGCGGCGGTGCATCCGCTGCCCAATTCGCGCAAGGTGTATGTCGAAGGGTCGCGGCCGGACATCCGGGTGCCGATGCGCGAGGTGTCGCAGGCGGATACGCCGACCATGTTCGGCGGCGAGCCGAATCCGCCGCTGTATGTGTACGACTGCTCGGGCCCGTATTCGGACCCGGCCGCGAAAATCGACATCCGCTCGGGCCTGGCGCCTATCCGCCAGAAGTGGATAGAGGAGCGCAACGATACGGAGCTGCTCAGCGGCCCGTCCTCGCAATACGGCATCGAGCGCCTGGGCGACCCCAAGCTGGCCGAGCTGCGCTTCAACCTGAAGCGGGCGCCGCGCCGGGCCAAGGCGAGGATGAACGTCTCGCAAATGCATTATGCGAAGAAGGGCATCATCACCCCGGAGATGGAGTACATCGCCATCCGTGAAGACCAGCGCCGCGAGCATTACGTGGAGAGCCTGCGCACCGCCGGCGGCAAGACCGGGCAGAAGATGGTGGACCTGCTGATGAAGCAGCACCCGGGCCAGAGCTTTGGCGCCTCGATACCGGAGAAGATCACCGCCGAGTTCGTGCGCAGTGAAGTGGCGCGCGGCCGCGCGATCATCCCGAACAACATCAACCATCCGGAAAGCGAGCCGATGATCATCGGCCGCAACTTCCTGGTCAAGGTGAATGCCAACATCGGCAACTCGGCGGTCAGCTCGGGCATCGGCGAGGAAGTCGAAAAGATGACCTGGTCGATCCGCTGGGGCGGCGACACGGTGATGGATCTCTCCACCGGCAAGCACATCCACGAGACGCGCGAGTGGATCATCCGCAATTCGCCGGTGCCTATCGGCACCGTGCCGATCTACCAGGCGCTGGAGAAGGTGGACGGCAAGGCCGAAGACCTGACCTGGGAAATCTACCGCGACACCCTGATCGAGCAGGCCGAGCAGGGGGTGGACTATTTCACCATCCATGCGGGGGTGCTGCTGCGCTATGTGCCGCTGACCGCCAAGCGGATGACGGGCATCGTCTCGCGCGGCGGCTCGATACTCGCCAAGTGGTGCCTGGCGCATCACAAGGAAAATTTCCTCTATACGCACTTCGAGGACATTTGCGACATCATGAAGCAGTACGACGTCGCGTTCTCGCTGGGCGACGGCCTGCGCCCGGGCTCGGGCTATGACGCGAACGACGAGGCGCAACTCGGCGAGCTCAAGACCCTGGGCGAACTCACCACGGTGGCTTGGAAGCACGACGTGCAGGTGATGATCGAGGGCCCCGGCCACGTGCCGATGCAGCTGATCAAGGAGAACATGGACCTGCAGCTGGAGCAGTGCCACGAGGCGCCGTTCTACACCCTGGGGCCGCTGACCACCGACATCGCGCCCGGGTACGACCACATCACCTCGGCAATCGGCGCCGCGCAGATCGGCTGGTACGGCACCGCGATGCTGTGCTACGTGACCCCGAAGGAACACCTGGGCCTGCCGAACAAGAAGGACGTGAAGGACGGCATCATGGCCTACAAGATCGCCGCCCACGCGGCCGATCTCGCCAAGGGTCACCCGGGGGCGCAGATCCGCGACAACGCGCTTTCCAAGGCGCGCTTCGAGTTCCGCTGGGACGACCAGTTCAACCTCGGCCTGGACCCGGACACGGCCAAGGACTTCCACGACGAGACCTTGCCGAAGGACTCGATGAAGGTGGCGCACTTCTGCTCCATGTGCGGCCCGCATTTCTGCTCGATGAAAATCACCCAGGACGTGCGCGAGTACGCCGACAAGCTGGGCACCGACGCCGACACCGCGCTGACCAAGGGGATGGAAGAGAAGTCGATCGAGTTCGTCAAGCAGGGCGCGCAGATCTATCACCGCGCCTGAGGGCGGCCAGCGGGCCTGGGGTGGGTTCGTATTGGATCTGCCCGAGGCTGGAGCCGGCTGGTCCAGGGCTAGGTCTACGGCTGGGGCTGGCGCCAGGGCCCGTGCGCGGTTTCAGTTGGTGTTGTTCTGAGTCAGGCCCCGATCGTGTATCTGGATCAGCCGGGTTCGTCCTGGGGCCAGTGCAGGGCTCGCGCTTCGACATGGCGGAGCTACTAGCTCGGCGGGAACGGGGTGGGCGGCATGCAGGTCTGCCCGCAGCCGCGGGCGATTCCCCAAAAAAAGACGGGGCACACAGGGGGAGAGTTGTGTGCCCCGCGCAGAGGAGACATTGCAGTACGGCGGGGTGATGCGGGTAATTCAGATACAACGCGGAGGCAACTCAGAGGCTTTGCAGCGGGTCAAGCTGGCGTCGTGTTGGGCAACGCCGGTCCAGCAGGAAAGCAATAGTACGGGGAAGCAATAAGACGGGGTGTTGCGTGGACCGCCAAGGGTCCGGTACTGCGTAAACCCTTATGCCTCGCCGGCGGATTCCTCGTCGAGGTCGCCGTCGTCGATGGCGGCGTCAAAGCGGGCCAGGTCGGCCGACTTGCCGGCGCGGTTCGGGCAATCGAGCGGATGGCAGACCCGGCTTTTCAGGTTCCAACCCTCGGCCTGGCGAATCGCGGTTTCGGCGTCGATGCCGCCAAACAGGTTGGCGAAGTGATTCGGTTGCAGGGTTTCGTGTTCGTGTTGCATGGCAGTTCTCCCAGAGTAAAGCATGGCGTAACGACGGTTTTGAATCCTGATCGACGGTGCTTTATCGATGGACCCAGTGTGCGCTCGACCCCGGTTGCCGAACATCGGACGAACACCGAGTATGGTGTAGGAAGTTTTCCTACAAAAAAGCCCTGTCCGGCCTTTTCATGTCTCGCAAGTGATTGAATAATAGATGAATTGCCGTCCCGGCTGCGGCGCTTGCTGCATCGCGCCCTCGATTTCCTCGGCCATTCCCGGCATGCCCGCGGGCAAGCCGGCCGGGGTGCGCTGCGTGCAGTTGGACGCGGACAACGCCTGCCTGCTGTTCGGCCGGCCCGAACGCCCCGCAGTGTGCGGAGGGCTCAAGCCCGCGCGCGAGATGTGCGGGGAGAATGCGGCGCAGGCGATGGCCTGGTTGGACCGTCTTGAGCTGGCCACCGGTGCCACGGGTGCGGCGTGAGTGCGCCCCGCCTCTGGCCTGGTGTGTGGTCTTGTGCGGTGCCTTGTGCGCGGACTCGTGCGTGGCCTTGCGTGCGGTGCGGCGCTGCGCCTGATCTGTTTTCTCGTATTGTCTGTTGCGTGGTGTATCACCTCGTGTCTCGCCCGGTGTGCGGTCTTGTCCGAGATCTTGCACGGGGCCTCGACTCGGCCTCGCATCGGGTCTCGTGCGGTGACCCGCGTATGGCTTGGCGTGTGGCCCGTGCAGGGCCTCGCGTGTGGTTCGGCACGTGGCCTTGCGCGTGATCCCAAGGCCACCGGGGCCGGCGCAGCGCCAGGGCGGCTACGCATGCGCTATTCGCACGGCATAGGGCCATGCGCGCGGCGCGCATCCGGTATCATGGTTGCCGGGGGTAGCCACGCAGCGGGCCGCACGGATCGCATGGTTCGGGCGGGTACAAGCTTGTACTGGTACAAGCCTGTGCGGGTAAAGGCCTGTGCGGGTAAAAGCCTGTGCGGGTAAAAGCCTGTGCGGGTAAAAGCCTGTGCGGGTAAAAGCCTGTGCGGGTAAAAGCAATGGGGAGTTGTCAGAATGGAATTCGCTAGCCGGCGCTATGCCGAGGTCGCCGTGGCCAGTCCCATCGGCCGCATCGACCATGCCAGCGCGGACGCCTTTCGCCTCGCCCTGGAGCCCATGCTGGCCGCCTGCAAGGCCGGCGGGGACTGCGTGCTGCTCGATTTTTCGCAGGTCGAGTACATCAGCAGCGTCGGCCTGCGGGTGCTGATGCTGGCGGCCAAGCAGGTGCGCGCCCAGCAGGGCAGCATCGTGATCGCGGCCATGCAGCCGGTCGTCAAGGAGATCTTCGACATCAGCCGCTTCAGCTTCGTGTTCGAGGCCCACGCGAGCATCGCCGATGCCCTGGCCAAACTCTCGCCCGCCGCCCTGGCGGCCTACCAGCCGGACTGAGGGGCGGGATGCGCATACGCTTCTGGGGCACCCGCGGCTCGATCCCGGTGGCGCTGACCGCCGCCCAGGTACGCGCCAAGATCGCCGCCGCCCTGCGCGGGGCGCGCGGCAAGCCGCTCGCCACCGACGCCGACATCGACGCCTATCTCGACAGCCTTGCCTTGCAGGACGCCGGCACCTACGGCGGCCATTCCTCCTGCGTGGAGGTCGAGACCGGCGGGCCGGAGTACGTGATCTGCGACCTGGGCAGCGGGGTGCGCGCCTTCGGCCAGGCGGCGCTGGCGCGCCACGGCGCGGTGCCGCAGACCTACCACGTGTTCATGTCCCACCTGCACTGGGACCACATCATGGGCCTGCCGTTTTTCGGGCCGGCCTACATCCCCGGGAACCGGATTGTCATCCACGGCTGCCACGCGCAGCTGCGCGAGGCCTTCCTGCGCCAGCAGGCGGCGCCGTCGTTTCCGGTCGATTTTTCCGAGTTGCGCGCGCAGATCGAGTTTGTCACCTTGACGCCGGGCCAGAGCTACCCGATCGCCGGCATGCAGGTGACGCCCAAGCTACAGTTGCATGCCGGCGACTCCTACGGCTACCGCTTCGAATCGCAAGGCAAGGTGGCGGTCTACACCACCGACTCGGAACATACGCTGGAAGACCTGTCGGCCACCGCCGCCTTTGTCGAGTTCTTCCGCGCTGCGGACGTGGTCGTGTTCGACGCCATGTACTCGCTGGCCGACGCCATTTCGGTGAAGGCCGACTGGGGGCATTCGAGCAACATCGTCGGCGTCGAGCTGTGCCAGCTGGCGGGGGTGAAGCGCTTTTGCATGTTCCACCACGAGCCGGCGTTCGACGACGCCGATATCGCGCGGGTGCTGGCCGATACGCGGCGCTTTGAAGAGATCACTCGCAGCGGTGCGCCGCTGGAAGTGCTGGCCGCGTACGACGGGTTGGTCATCGAGCTGTGAGGGGGGCGCCTGGCGGCCCGGCACGGGAGAGGGCGTCCGGCGGCCCGCTGCCGGTGCGCCGCCGCGCGGCGCATCGATGAACCGCAGCCGCGTCGTCGGCCTGGCGGTGCTGGCCGTGCTGCTGCTGGCCGCGGTGCTGGGCACGCCCTGGCAGCAGCGCCTGCGCCTGGCCTGGTTCGACACCTACCAGGCGAGCCTGCCGCGCGAGGTGAACTCGATGCCCGCGGTGGTGGTGGCGATAGACGAAAAGAGCCTCGCCGAGCTGGGCCAGTGGCCCTGGCCGCGCAGCGTGATGGCGGGGCTGATCGACGCGATCAACCAGGCGCAGCCGGCGGCGATCGGCATCGACGTGCTGATGCCCGAGCCGGACCGCATGTCGCCGGGCAACCTGCTCGGCCACCTGCAACTGGCCGACGCCGACCTCGCGCGGCGCCTGGCGGCGCTGCCAAGCAACGATGCCTTGCTGGCCAAGTCGCTGGCGCAGGCCCCGGTGGCGCTGGGCATCGCCGGCCTGCCCGACGAGACCGATCGCCCCCTGCGCACCGCGCCCTTCCGGGTGCGCGGTGGCGATCCGCACGGCAGCGTGCGGCCCTATGCGGGGGTGATGACCAGCCTGGACGAACTGGACCGCGCCGCGCCCGGCCATGGCCTGCTCTCCACCGACGCCGAAGGCGGGGTGGTGCGGCGCCTGCCGCTGGTGGGCGAAATCGCCGGCACCCTGGTGCCCGCGCTGTCGGTCGAGATGCTGCGCCTGGCCGGCGGCGCGAGCGTGGTCGACCTGGACGTGCAGCGCGGCGAGGTCAGGGCGGTGGGCGCGGGCGGGCTGCTGGTGCCGACCGCGGCGGACGGCGCGGTCTGGGTGCACTTTTCGCCGCGCGACCCGCGCCGCTTGGTCTCCGCCAGCGACGTGCTCGCCGGCCGGGTGCCCAAGGAGCGCCTGGCGCAAAAGCTGGTGCTGATAGGCGCCACCGGCCTGGGCCTGCTGGACCATCAGGCCACGCCGATCGGCGAGCGCATGCCGGGCATCGAGATCCACGCCCAGTTGCTGGAAAACATTTTCGACCAGACCCTGTTGGTCCGCCCGGCCTGGGCCGCGCAGGGTGAACTGGCGGCGCTGCTGCTGCTCGGCCTGCTGCTGATCTGGGCGGTGCCGGCGCTGTCGCCGCGCCTGGCGTTCGGGGTGGGCATGGCGAGCGTGGGGCTGTTGCTGGGTGGCGGCTTCGTTGCGTACCGCGCCGGGCGCCTGCTGCTCGATGCCGCCAACCCCGCGCTCGGCCTGATGCTGCTGTTCGTCGCCATGCTGGCGCTCTCGCTGGGCGAGGCGACACGGCGCAGGAAGGCGCTCGAGATCGAGGTGCAGGCGCAGCGCGAGCACGCGGCACGGGTGGCGGGCGAGCTGGAAGCGGCGCAGCGCATCCAGACCGGCATCCTGCCGCGCGCCGAGATCTGGAAGGCCGAGCCGCGCATAGATCTGGCGGCCAGCATGACCCCGGCGCGCGAGGTGGGTGGCGACCTGTACGACTTTTATCCGCTGGACGCCGACCAGGTGTTTTTCCTGATCGGCGACGTCTCCGGCAAGGGCCTGGGCGCGAGCATGTTCATGGCGGTGAGCAAGGCGCTCTACAAGAGCGCGGCCCTGCGCGACCTGGCGAGCGAGGACCCGCTGGGCGCGCTGATGACTCAGGCCAACCTTGAGGTCTCGCGCGAGAACCCGGAGTCCATGTTCGTCACCGCGTTCGCCGGCATCCTCAACCTGGCCACCGGCGAGTTGCGCTATTGCAACGCCGGGCACGACAATCCCTACGTGCTGCCGGCGCCGCTTGCAGGCCTGCAGTCCGCGGGGGCGCCGGCCCTGGCGCGCCTGGCGGACGGCGACGGCCCGCCGCTATGCGTGATGGACGGGTTTGCCTATGCCGGCGCCAGTCGCATGCTCACTCCCGGCGACACCTTGTGCCTGGTCACCGATGGCGTCACCGAAGCGCTGAACGCGGCCAGCGAGCTGTACGGCAGCGAGCGCCTGCAGGCGGTGCTGACGCGTTGCGCCACCGATGGCACGGGCAGCGCCGCCATCCTCGGCGCGGTGCGCGCCGACGTCGCGCGGTTCACCGGGCCGGTGGAACTGGCCGATGACCTGACCATGCTGGTGCTGCGCTGGAACGGCGCGGGTGCCTGAAGCGCCAGGCTCCCCGATCGCGGAGCGAGTTCGGAGCCGGAGCGTCACCGATGCGTCACCGATGCGGAACCGGTGGAGCGCAACTGCAACACCAGGGTTACATTAGTGCGGCGCAAGCGCGGCACGCGTTGCACAGGTCCGATAGTTGCTTGGCGCCATTGCGGCGTCGCTGGTGCGATAAGAAAGGGCCGCGTGGGCGGCCCTTGGCGATGACGCAGCTCAGCCACTCAGCGCACGATGATCTCGACCCGCCGGTTTTTCGGCTCGGTCACCCCGTCGGCAGTCGGTATGATGGGTTCGCGTTCCCCGCGGCCGCTGGCGCTGATGTTGTCGGCGGCAATGCCGCGGCCGATCAGTTCGCGCCGGACGAACTCGGCGCGGCGCAGCGACAGCGCATCGTTGGACTGGTCGGTGCCGACCCGGTCGGTGTGGCCGACCACCGCGACTTCAGGCGCGGGGCGTTTGGCGATCTCGGCGAAGATCTGCTCGACGGTGCGCTTGGCCTCGTCCGAGAACGTGTCGCTGCCCTCGGCGAAGTAGAGCAGGA
>Ga0302321_100005969_pt1 | contig 10687 bp, 10 predicted proteins | sample Fen_T0_1_FD_202505 | JGI IMG/M metagenome (GOLD analysis project Ga0302321, IMG submission 202505) | Peat permafrost microbial communities from Stordalen Mire near Abisko, Sweden - Fen_T0_1 | ecosystem: Environmental > Terrestrial > Soil > Wetlands > Permafrost | place: Sweden: Abisko... | reverse complement strand
AGCCGAGCAGCAACAGCATGGGAAAGGGGTACGATTTCATGGTTGTGTCTCCTGATGTGGGTTCGATTGCGTGGTTGCCGATGAAGGTCGAGGCAGGTCCAGTCCGCGCCGCTTTAGGCGCGGCAGGCTCAGCCCGCCACGGTTTCAGTGCGGCGGCTCAGCCCGCTGCGTGCCGGGCGCGGCAGGCAGAGCCCACCGCGTGAACCCCATTGTGCGTACCGATCTGGCATGCGCGATGGAGGAATCTGGGAGAACCGGTGCAGAATTGCGACGCCGCGTGCAGGGGGCGGAAACTATCGCCGCGCCGCCGTGTCGCATTACTATCGGTCGCCGTACAGCTTGCCCGGCGCGGCGCCGTGGCCGGCACTGGCCATCCGGAAACCAGCGGCAGACCCGCGAACCGATCCCCCGTGCCGGCCAGGAAGCGCTTACCATGTCCCCCTCACCGCCTGTCCCGCCCGTCCAAAGCCACAGCGCCACCCGCCAGGAGTCCACCCCATGACCGAGCACCCACAGAGCCTGCCGGACCGCTACGACCGCACCACCATCCTGCTGCACTGGCTCACCGCGCTGCTGGTCGTGCTGCTCTGGGGCAGCGCGCAGATCATCGATTTTTTCGCCAAGGGCCCGCCGCGCTGGAACATGCTCGGGGTGCACATGACCCTGGGGGTGGCGCTCACCGGCGTGATCCTGGTGCGGATTTTCTGGCGCCTGTCCGCCGGACATCGCCTGGCCACCGTGCCCGGCATGCTCGGGCTGATCGCGCGCTTCGCCCACCTGGGGCTGTATGCGCTGATCCTGGCCCAGTTGGCATTGGGCTTCGCCAACGCCTGGGTGCGCGGCGACCATGTGTATACATGGTTCGTCATCCCCGCCTTCGATCCGGCCGACAAGGTGCTGCGCAAGGACGTGGGGGAACTGCACGACCTGTTTGCCAACCTGATCCTGATCGTCGCCGGGCTGCACGCCGCCGCCGGGCTGTTCCACCACTACTTCCTGCGCGACGGCGTGCTGCGCCGCATGCTGCCGCAGCGCCAGGGTTAAGCGGGGCGCGCCGGGTTGCCGCCCCCGGGCACGACGCGGGTTGCGCTCTTGCGGGGCGCATACCGCCAGCCGACCGCGCCACCCCGTGGGCGTCCGCCGCCCCTTTGTAGCCTGACGTCCCTTTGCACCCGACTGTCCCTGAGCGCCCTGCGCCATGGCGGCAAGCTGCGGCGCCTTGCCGCGCCAAAGTCCCAATTGACCTGCAAAGCACGTGCTGATCGGCCGATCAGCCCTGGCGGGCCACGCGCACACTTTTCGGACGGTCTGATCACACCCGGGCCGTCCGGAGGTTGCCATGCAGCAGAGTTCGCAGCAGCACTTGTTCGAAGTCCCGCAGGAAAATTCGAACCAAAGCCCGCACCAGAACCCGTACAGCAATTCGCACCAGGGATCACTGCTCCCTTTCATCCGCGACGCGGAACAGTATGTCGAGAACGCTCTGGGCAAGACCGGAGATGACCTGGTGGCCGCCGCGCGCGCCATCGTCAGCTACGACCTGGCCATGCTGGCCTACGGCTTTCGTCCCAGGGTGAGCATGCATTGCGCGGCGATGACCGCCGCCGAACTGCTTTGCCTGGCCGCGCAGCTCGAACGCCGGGGCGGCGGGCCACCGCAGGAGCACGAAATCGAAATCCACCCCGCCCAGGCCGATGGCGGCGCGCGCCAGTCCGGGGCGGCCCTTACGGTCTGCGCCCGCGCCCTCGAAAAGGATGCCGATGCCCTGGGCGCCCTGCTCAAGACCCTGACCCAGGCCGACATCGCCCACGCACTGGCGCACTTCCGGCAAGCGGCCACCGAAAGGGGCATCGACCTGGTGATGTCGCTGGCCCTCGAATTGAAAGGCGTGCGCCTGAAGCAGGTGGCGCAGCGCCACCAGGCGCTGAACGCCTGATCAGGCGGCACGCACGGGTGCCGGACGCCCGCCCCGTGCCACCGACGCTGCGCTCCCTCGATCCGTGAAGCGCAGGCCGGTAGTTTGCCATGCAGGCTATCGCATGTAACCGGTGATTATTGACCCGCGATCCGCCCCATAATGTCAGCGATCGTACATAGCTGCGGCGCGGCCCCCTGTAGAGTAGGATGACCGGCACAACATGCCTGGAGCATAGCCCCCTTGTCACCCGTCCCGGACGCAGCAATCGCAACCCGCCCCGCCAACGAAGCGGAACGCCTGGCGGCGTTGACCCACCTGGAGATCCTCGACAGCCTGCCACAGCAGGCTTTCGACGACATTACCGCGCTCGCCTCGGCTCTGTGCGGAACGCCGATCGCGCGGATTTCGCTGGTCGATGCCGACCGGGTCTGGTTCAAGTCGCGGGTCGGCTTCGCCTACAGCCAGGTGGGGCGTGAAGGCGCCTTCTGCGCCCACGCGATACTCGACCCGGACCGGGTCATGGTGGTCGAGGATGCGCGCCTGGATGCGCGCTTTGCCGGCAATCCGCTGGTGACCCAGTCACCGGCGGTGCGCTTTTACGCCGGTGCGCCCGTCGTCACGGCCGGCGGCCTGGCGCTGGGCACGGTGTGCGCGATCGACACGGTGCCGCGCAGCCTGAACCCGACCCAGCTCGCCGCCATGCAGGCGCTCGCCCGCCTGGTGGTCAACCTGATCGAGCGCGAGCAGCACTTGCGCGAGGAAGCCCGCAGCGCTTCCGAACTGGCGCAGCGGCGCAATCAATACCTGGTTGCGGTGGCCACCGAGGCGCTCGACCTGAAGGCGTTCGTCGACCGCGACTACGTGTACCGGTATGTCAACCAGATCTACCTGGACTACTGGCAGCTCGGGCGCGGTGCCGTCGAGGGCCGGCCCATCACCGAGATCATGGATGCGGAGACCTTCGGAGACCTGGTCAAACCACATTTGGACGCCGCGCTGGCGGGCCAGGTGGTCTGCTTCGAAGCGACGCTCAATTTTCCGCTGCGCGGCACCACCCACGTCGAGCTGACCTACCTGCCGGCGCGCGATGCCACGGGCACGATCATCGGCGCGGTGGTGCGGGTGCACGACATCCAGAAACTCAAGGAGCGCGAGCAGGTGCTGCGCAGCACCGTCGCGCTGCTCGAGAGCAAGGCGCTGTCCCAGCAGAAATTCATCCACATGGTCTCGCACGACCTGCGCGAGCCGCTCAATTCGATCGTCAACTTCAGCTCGGTACTGGCCGACGAACTGGGGCCCGACCTGTCGGCCCAGGCGCGGCGCTACCTCGACTTCGTGCGCAGCGGCGGCGAGCGCATGAAGCTGCTGCTCGACGACCTGATCGGCTTCGTGCGCCTCGAGATCCACGCGATCGAGCCGCGCCCGGTCGACATGACGCGCATCACCCAGCTGGTACGCGACGACCTCGCCCTGGCGATCTCGCGGACCGGCGGGCGGGTCGAGTGCGGCAGCCTGCCGGTGGTCCAGGGCGACGAGTCGCTGCTGCGCATCGTGGTGCAGAACCTGGTCGCCAACGGCCTGAAGTTCGTCCGGCCGGGCACGGCTCCAGTGGTGCGGATCTCCTGCTCCTCGAACCAGCTCTGGCACGAGATCAGCGTGCGCGACGAAGGGATCGGCATCCCCTTGTCGCAACTGGAGAACATTTTCGACATGTTCAAGCGCCTTAATTCGCGCAAGGAATACGATGGCACCGGCCTGGGACTGTCGATCTGCCGGCGCATCGCCGAGTTGCATGCCGGCCGCATCAGCGCCACCTCGGCGCCCGGCTTGGGCAGCTGCTTTTCGCTCTATCTGCCGGTGATGCAACCCCACCAGACCACGGCGCCTGCCCATGCCCTCCATTGAACGCATCCTGCTGGTCGACGACAACGAGGCGGACAACGCCTTCCACGAGATCATGATCCGGCGCGCCGGCTTTGCTGGCGAACTGCTGGTGCTCGAATCCGGCGCCGAGGCCCTGAGCTATCTCGAGTCAGCCGACCTGGACATTCCGACCTATATTTTTCTCGACATCAACATGCCGATGATGGACGGTTTCGAAGTAGCCGAGCGCGCGGCTCCACTGTTGCGCGAGAAGCGCACCGTGATCATGGTGATGGTGACCTCGTCCTCCGACCCGCACGACCTGGCGCGCGCCGGCGAGCTGGAGGTGATCAGCGGCTTCGTCACCAAGCCGCTCGCGGTCGAGGCGATCAGGCGCCTGCTGGCCAAACCGGCCTGACCGGGCGGACCCGGACGCCGCTCTACTCCGGCTTGACCGCCTGGTATTCGGCGAGCATGCTCAACGCCTTGGTCTCGATATGCCGGCGCACCCCGACAAAGCCGGCTGCCTCCAGGGTGGCGAGCACCTGCGCCGGGGTGGCGCAGGCTTCGATGGTGTCCCAATAGTAGCGCCACAACAGGCCGGTGCCCTTGGCGCTGCCGACAAAGCGCGCCAGGGTCGGCACCACGCCTTTCATGTAGGCCTGGATCAAGCTGCCGGCCAGGCCCTTGTCGGGCCGGGTGATCTCCAGCAGGCACAGGCGCGCGCCCGGTTTCATCACGCGGTGGAATTCGCGGAAAGCCAGGGCCAGGTCGCCGATATGGCGCAGGGCATAGCCCATGCTGAGAAAATCGAAACTATTGTCCGGAAACGGGATCGACTCGGCCGTGCCCTCGACCAGCGCCACCCCCGCCGGCACCTTGGCATTGGCCATCATGCCGGGGCTGGGGTCGACGCCGGTCACCAGGGTGGCGTCGCCGACGATGCGCGCCGCTTCGCGCGCCACCAGGCCGGTGCCCACGCCGACATCGACGATGCGCATCCCGGCGGTCAGGCCGGCACGCACCAGCGCCTCGCCGCGGTACTTCGGACCGGTGCCGAAGCCCAGGATCAGCTCCATCCGGTCGTAGTCCTGCGCGGTGCTGTCGAACATGCGCCGCACGAAGCCGGCCCGCTCGGCCTCGCTCGAGTAGTAATCGGTGAGCGGGGCATGCGGCGCGTGGACCAGGGGCGCTGCCGGTTCGGTGGTTGGGCTCATTGGGGCTTTGCAGGGTGGTGCGGCGGGTGTTCTGCGGAAAGTGCCGGTGCGACCGGCTTGCAGCCACCCCGCGCACGCAGTTGCGCAAGTGGCCGGCGCCAGCCGATGGCCCGGCGCGCCGGCTACTGTACCCGAATCGGGAGACGACCACTTTGATGGCTCCCGCCAGCGCTGACCGGCGCGGGCCGAAATATCACGCGCTATGTGCCGTAACGAACAAACCGGGCGGGGCGGACCGGGTAAGGTCTGGATCGAGTCGATTGATGCTTGCACTTTCGCGATGGTTGAAACCGGGCTCGCCGCCAAGGATAGAGATGCCCACTTCACCCAGCCCGAAAAAACCCCGCGCCAGCGCCCCACCGGCGGCGCGCGCCGAGCCCCGCAAGCCGACGCTGGCCGCCATCTCTGTGGTCGACGTCAAACCGGCGCCCGGCGCGGGTGGCGCCAAACCAGGCGCCGCGCCGCGCAAGGGCGCGCCGGCCGCTGCCTCCCACCTGCACGCGCTGGCCGTCAATCACCAGCCAACCTCGAACCGGCTGCTCGCCGCGCTCCCGGATGCCGAACTGCAGCGCTGGCTGCCGCAGCTTGAGATGGTCAACCTGCCATTGGGCTTCGTTCTCTACGAGTCGGGGCGGATCGAGAAGCAAGTCTACTTTCCGACCACCGCCATCGTTTCGCTGCTCTACGTGATGGAAAACGGCGACTCGGCCGAGATCGCGGTGGTCGGCAACGAGGGCATCGTCGGCATTTCGCTGTTCATGGGCGGCAACTCGACCCCCAGCCGGGCGGTGGTGCAAAGCGCCGGCAAGGGCTATCGGCTCAAGGCCAGGCAGATGATCGACGAATTCGCCAAGGGCGGCCCGGTGACCCACCTGCTGCTGCGCTACACCCAGGCATTGATCACCCAGATGGCGCAGACCGCGGTGTGCAACCGCCACCACACCCTGGACCAGCAGCTGTGCCGCTGGCTGCTGCTCAGCCTGGACCGGCTCGCCGGCAGCGAACTGGTGATGACCCAGGAACTGATCGCCAACATGCTGGGGGTGCGCCGCGAAGGCGTGACCGCCGGCGCGCTCCGGCTGCAGAAGGCCGGGCTGATCCGCTATGCACGGGGCCGCATCACGGTGCTCGACCGCCTCGGCCTGGAGCAGCGCGTCTGCGAGTGCTACAAGGTGGTCAAGCTGGAATACGACCGGCTGCTGCCGAACGTGCTGGCGGCATAGGAGGCCAGGCCGGCGGCGCCGCGCCGGACACGCGACCCGCCCGCGCCGCGACCGCCCGGCCGCTGGCATTGGGCGCGCCCGGCCCCGCGATGCCCTGCCGGCGCACCCGCTGCGGCGCCGATACGTGCGCTTGCCCGCCCCCTGCAGACCAGCCACCGGTTGAAATGCAGCCTGGCCGGACTGCGACCAGGCGCGCCAAACTCAGCGCCCCGGCTGATACACCACCGCGCGATTGCGCCCCTGCTGTTTGGCCCGGTAAAGCGCCTGGTCGGCGAACTCGATCAGCATCTCGGGCGCGGTGTCGGCGTCGGGCAGCAGGCTTACCACGCCCTGGCTGACGGTGACGCAGCTGTGCACCTGGGAACGGGCATGCGGCATGGCAAGCTGGGCGATATTGGCGGCCAGGATGTCGGCCACCCGGATCGCGCCATCGGCGCCGGTGGACGGCAGGACCAGGACGAACTCCTCGCCGCCGTAGCGCGCGGCCAGGTCGCCCGGGCGCTGGCAGGACGAGAGCATCGCCACGGCGATGCGCTTCAGGCATTCGTCGCCGCCTTGGTGGCCGTAGGCGTCGTTGTAGGCCTTGAAGTAGTCGACGTCGATCAGGATCAGCGACAGCGGTTCGCGGGCGCGCGCGCCGCGCCGCACCTCGGTGGACAGAAAGGAGTCGAAATAGCGCCGGTTCGACAGGCCGGTCAGGCCGTCCTGGCGCGACAGCATTTCGAGCTGCCGGTTGCTGGCGGCCAGCTCGCGGGTCACGTCCATCAGGCGCCGGCGCATCACCTCGATTCGGTGCAAGGCGCGGATCTTGGCATTGAGCACCACATAGCTGACCGGCTTGACCAGGTAGTCGTCGCCGCCCGCCTCGATGGCCCGGTCCAGGTCCTGGTCGTCTTCCATGGAGCTCAGGAATATGATCGGCACCCAGTCTTCGTGGTCCTCGCCGCGCATCCGCCGGGCCGCCTCGTAGCCGTCCATCTGCGGCATCATCACGTCGATCAGGACCAGGTCCGGGCGCGCCGCGTGCCACAGCTTGAGGGCGTGCACGCCATCGACGGCCTCGGTGATGGAGTGCCCCATGCGTTCGAGCTGGATGCGCAATCCGGCACGGATGGTGGGTGAATCATCGACCACGAGGATTTGCATCGCGTCTCCGGAGGGAACTTCAACAGCACGGTCGAACAACGGGTCAGACCGGCCAATTCTCCCACAGGCGGCGCGCCGCGTCAGAGCCCGCGGGGCGACCTTCCGACCAGCGGGCGTTTGTCTCGGCGCGTCGGTTGGCCGCGACCCCGCCGCCGACCGATGGATTACGTCAGCCGCGCGGCATACTTGAGGATGCGGCCGGAGAGCCGGCCGCGGATCGGAGACCCGCGCCGGCCGCGCCGCCCCAAGCAGCCTGTCGGGCTCGAAGGGTATCGGCCGCAAGACGCGCCAGCCGCTTCATATTTTCCCTCGCTCCGGCGCCCATGGAGCGACCAAGGGCTCGAAGCACGGATAGATCTGTCTCCGCCCGGCGCGTTTGTCGCCTCGATTTTTCAAGCCCGGCAGGCTACGAGCCTGCCACGAACAGCTTGAACAGCAGCGGGCAGTCGCGGTCCTTGATGCGTACCGACCAGATGTCCTCGATCGGGTTGAGCCAGGAGGTGTCCTGCACGTGGAATCCGCGTGCCGCCAGCTTGGCCTGCATGGTGCGGAGGCCGATTCGAGGGAGGCGTCTTTGCCGGGAATGAAGCTTTCGGTGGCCATGGGCGCGCCCTTACCAAGCGCAATCAGAGGGCGATATGTACACGGATTCGCGCCGGCTGGGTCGCGGGCGATGCGTAACCTGAATTAACACATCTGACAATCTTTAACACACCATGACGCCGGGCTGCTCCTAAGATCATTGGACTAAAACCAATATCCGGATCTGCCGCGTCCACTCCTGGGCCGGCAAGGCCAGGGGAGATATCCGATGTCCATTCGAACCGGGCGCCTGGTGGCGTCCATCGTCGGCAGTTGCCTGTTTTTCGCTCTCGTGGCGCCCAGCCGCGGCGAGGACGGCGTGAGCGCCGACACCATCCTGATCGGCCAGAGTGCGGTGCTGTCGGGCACCCAAAGCGCCAACGTGATCAACAACAACAAGGCGACCCTGGCCTATTTCGAGCGCATCAACGCCGAAGGCGGCATTCACGGCCGCAAGCTCAAGCTGATCGCCCTGGACGACGAGCTCAAGGCCGACAAAGCGCTGGCCAATTACAAGAAGCTGGTCGAGGAGGACAAGGTATTCGCCCTGTTCGCCGGGGTCGGCACCCCGACCACCGCCGCCTCCTACGCCTACCTGAACGAGAAGGAAGTGCCGCTGGTCGGCCCCTACGCGGTGGCCGACTCGGTGCGTGCCAAGACGGGCAAGCAGGTCTACTACCTGCGCGCCGGCTACTACGACGAGTCGGAAAAGATCATCGAGCACCTGACGACCATCGGGCTGACCCGGATCGGCCTGCTCTCGATCAACAACCCAGGCGGCAAGGAGGTGCTCGCCAACATCGAGAAGCAGCTCGCGGCGCGCCAGCTCAAGCTGCAGGCCGTCGCCCTCCTGAACGTGGACAACAGCAACCTGGCGGCCGCGTCCCGGGCGCTGGTCGACGCCCGCCCGCAGACCATCATGGTGTTCACCGGCGGCGGAGCCAGCGGCGATTTCATCAAGCGTGCCGTGGAGGACGGCTACGACGGCCAGTTGTTCTGCTTTTCGATCTGCTCGGCGGCGGTGATCACCAAGAACATCGGCGAGCGCGCGCGCGGCATCGGCTTTTCGCAGATCGTGCAGTTTCCCTGGGAGAGCGCCAATCCGGTGGTCAAGGAGTATCAGCAGTTGGCCAAGACGGCCGGCCTGACGATCGACTACGCCGGGATGGGCGGCTACCTGAGCGGCCGCTTCATGGTCGAGGCGCTGCGCCGCACCGGCAAGAACCTGACCCGCGAGAAATTCCGCGCCGCCCTCGAGGCCGGCCCCTTCGACATGGGTGGAGTCACCTACACCTTCAAGCCGGGCAGCCGGTTCGGGTCCACCTACGTGGAACTGGTGATGCTCACCCGCGACGGCCGTTTCGTCAAATAGGAGAGCCCGGCGCCGCGGACCGGCCGGTCGGCGGGCGTGCGGGCGCCTGCATGGGGCCGGGCCGGGGTGGATTTCCAGACGGCGGGCGATGGCCCCACGCTCGGCAACTGCATCCCGGTAGGCGCCGCCGGGCCGCCGATTGTTATTAATTGTCAAATGTAACAAGGGTTGACAGTCAGCATACGCGCGCGGCCGGAGAATGGTGTGCATCACGTTTGCGGGTCCGCAGCCGCGGCATCCCACCAAATCCACGGAGCCCTTCCATGACACCTTACATTCGCAACGGCCTGCTCGCCCTGTGCACCATGCTGGCCTCTCCCGCGTTCGCCGATGTTGCCATCGGCCACGTGCTCTCCCTCACCGGTGCAGGTAGCCAGGCCGGCCGGGAAATGAGCGCCGGCGCCAAGGTGTATGTCGACAAGGTCAACGCCGCCGGCGGCGTCGACGGCCACAAGATCGTCTACCTGGTGCGCGACGACGCCGGTCAGGCCGCGCAGGCGCTGGCCCGCACCAGCGAGCTGATCGCCAAGGACCACGTCATCGGCCTGCTCGAGGGCGCCAACCGCGACAACCTGCTGGCGGTGGCGGGTAGCGGCATGCTGACCCAGAACAACGTGCCGATGGTCGGCATGCAGGCCACCGCCCAGGGCATCGCCGCGGCGCGCCAGGTCGGGCTGGTGGAAGTGGTTCCGCCGCAGCGCGATATCGAGCCGGTAGTCGACGAGTTCAAGCACGCGCTGGAAAAGTACGGTCCCGCCGACCTGCCCGCCAGCGCCGCCGCCTTGCAAGGCTACCTCGCCGCCAAGGTCCTGGTGGGCGGCTTGCGGATTCTCGGGCCCACCCCGAGCCGGGCCGAGTTCTATGCGCTCATGCGAGCCATGGTGGTCGACGTGAGCACCAGCCTGGTGGTCAGCAACTACCCGTCGAAATAGGGACAATCCGGCGCGTCCCGCACCGCGCACACCCGAGTCGCGCGGTCCGCCGCAGGATGCGGCCAGCAAGGCCCGTCAACGCCAGAGCGCAAGTAGCTTTGGGGCTGGCGGGCCTTGTGCGTTGGATTGCTCCGCCCGCAAGCGCGGCAGGCGCGACAGCGCCGACACGGCCCGGCCAGGCCGGCTCGCGCCACCATCCCACGCCACTGCCCTACGCCACCGACCCGCTTCACCGACCGGCACCACCAATCCACGCTACCGCCCTACGCCACCGCCGCGCTTTACCACTCCGGGCCACCACCCTGCGCCACCGGCCCGCTTCACCATCCCATGCCAAAAAGAAAGGCTCCCTTGGTGTGGGACCAGGGGAGCCTAAATCGGACTGTTATAGAGGAGGAGGAGGAGACTAGCAGTCCGAGGAGACAAACCTATTC
>Ga0302321_100005968_pt1 | contig 10687 bp, 7 predicted proteins | sample Fen_T0_1_FD_202505 | JGI IMG/M metagenome (GOLD analysis project Ga0302321, IMG submission 202505) | Peat permafrost microbial communities from Stordalen Mire near Abisko, Sweden - Fen_T0_1 | ecosystem: Environmental > Terrestrial > Soil > Wetlands > Permafrost | place: Sweden: Abisko... | reverse complement strand
CGCCCGCTTTGCTCACCACGCCCACATCGGCGACATAGGCCACGGTGCCGTCCGGGTTGAGGTCAAAGCCGATGCAGTTGGTGTACGGCGCCTGCGCCTGGAGGAACAGGTGCAGGTACGAGGCGGCGGTGGGCAGGTTGACGGGGTTGCCATAAAAATCCACGCAGGTGTAGATGCCCGCCGGATAAAGGTTCACGGATTCACTGCCCTTGACGGTGTTATACAAGACATGGTTGATGACCTTGGAGCAGGAGGTGAGGGCGATGTTTTGAAATTGCACCGGGTCGCTGCCGCTGGCGGCGTCGTAGTAAAGGCTGCCGTAGCCGTTGCCGCAGCCCCAGAAATGGCCGGCGCCATCGGTGGCCACGCCGCGGGGATTCGTCTTGCCGGTGGCGGTGCCATACCACTGGTTGCCGCGATAAACGGTGGTGTAATTGCCGAAGGCATCCACGGTGGCCACGCCGCGTTCGTAGCTTAAATTGGAGGGAGCCGTCTGGCCGCCGGTGGTGATGGACAAAATGTCGCCGGCGTAACCCGCGAAGGTCAACACGCTCCGGTCATCCGACAAGGTCATGTTGCCTTCCGTGCCGGCATTGCCATTCACCATCAAGGCGCCATAGCCATTGGTGGGCACGGCGATCTGCACGGAGGGATTGGTCTGGTTCACGCCGTTCGGGTCAAACTGATCAATGAAAATCGGGTTCTGGCGGCTGCCGAAAATATCGGAGGCGGAATAATTGGTGATGCTGGTGACGGCGCCCAGCGGGAGGCAGCGGTTGGTGCCGCCGTCGCCGAACTGGATGACGGCAATCTGGCCGGGGGTGAACACCGCCGGCGGCAGGGCGTGGGCCGCCGAGGCCAGCAACGCCAGCAGGCCGGTGGAAAATAGGATTCGTTTCATTAATGTGTTTGGTTGGGATAACTGTTTCTCGCCCCCCGATTATCGCCAGCCACGTGACAGGCCGATGGCGGCCGGGTGACGTTTGTGTGAACTGCGCGCGGGCGGCCCGGCCGGTTGGCGGGTGTCACCTGTTTGTCACCTGTTCCCCATGCAACTGTAACCTGTTGGTCGGATAATCAGCGCTGTTGGAGTCGATAATCCTAAATACTTACATGAAGAACACGCCGCTGCCTCGCACCCGTCAGGGTTTCACCCTGATTGAACTGCTGGTCGTCATCGCCATCATCGCCATTCTGGCCGCCATGCTGCTGCCCGCCCTGGGCAAGGCCAAGGCGCGGGCCCAGGCGATCAACAGTCTGAGCAACACCAAGCAATGGGGGCTGGCCCTGACGCTCTATGTGGATGACTACAACCAGATTTTTCCCATGACCAAGATTCCCAACGGCACGCCTGGCACGACCTCGCTCGGCTACAATGAAGACGCGCCGACCTGGCTGGATCTCACGGGGGTGGAGCACCAGAACCTCGTCACTGGCGCGTCGTATGGCCGGGATGCGTGGTTCAATGCGCTGCCGCCGTACATTCACGCGGATCCGCTCTACACCATTGCCATCACCACGCTCACGGGGCCGACGTCGAAGAAGGAAAATTTTTACAGCGGGAAAAACATATTTTGGTGTCCCACGGCGGCGGCGCAGTTCGACCCGACGCTCTCCACCGACCAGGCGCGGTTCTCGTATGGCATCAATTCCAAGCGCGTTGATCCGGATGATCCGGTGAAACACCCGCTCAAATTTACGGCGATCCGGAATCCCTCGGCCATGGTGGCTTTTTCGGAAAACCGGATGCGCGCGAATGAAGCGCCGTATTACGGTGACGCCACGAAGGCGCTGACGCTGGGCAGCCCGCAATGCTATACCACACGCTTTTCCTCCCGGCACAACAAAGGTGGGAACATTGCCTTTACCGACGGCCACTCCGCGTGGTTCAAGTATGACTACGTGGTCCTGCCGCTCAACAGCAACGGCAAACAAGCCGCCGACCCTGGTCGCGAGGATATCTGTTGGACGGCGGATGGTCATGTCGTACCATAATCACTAATACATAGCATATGAAATGCCGATTAAAGTCAGTTTGGTTTCCGCGCACCATGGTCATGGCCGCGCTGTATGCGACGGTCAGTTTCGCCGCCGTGGCGAAGGAGACGCCGCTCCACTATCTGGTGCCCGGCGAGCCGGAGGCCGCCACGCTGCTGGCGCCCATCCCGCTGCCGGATTCCGCCGAGCAGGCGGCCGACCTGGAGGCGGTGCGCGCGGTTTACCACGCGGCCAGCAGCAACGACATGGCGATCGCCTACGGCGAAAAGAAATTCTCCGTTTTCAATTTCAGCGTGGCGGCGGGCGCATTTTTTCAATCCAACAACCTGCCGCAAACCGCGGTGTTTTTTAACAAGGTGCAACTGGATGCGGAAACGGTGACGGACCTGGGCAAGGATTATTTCCACCGGCCCCGCCCGTTTGTGACCGATCCCAGCCTGGTGAACGGCAAATTGGAAAAGTCGTTCAGCTATCCCAGCGGGCATTCCACGGAGTCCATGGTGCTGGCGCTGGTGCTGGCTGATTTGCTGCCGGACCGGCAGGCGGCCATTCTCGAGCAGGCCCGGCTGATGGGTTGGCACCGGGTGCAAATTGCGCGGCATTATCCGACGGACATTTACGCGGGCCGTGTGCTGGCGCAGGCGATTGTCCGGCAAATGAAAACGAACCCGGATTTCCAAAAGGAGTTTGCCTTGGTGAAAACGGAAATTGGCGCGCTGGCAACGGCCGGCCGGAACTGACCTCAGACGCGCAGGGCGTTCTCCCGGCAGATCTGCGCGTACACTGACGCCAGCGGTTTCAGGGAGCGTGGCAGGCTGGCATCCGCGAAATCCACGGCGAGCAGGCCGAATTTTTTCGTGTAGCCAAACTGCCATTCGAAATTATCCAGCAGCGACCAGTAGAAGAAGCCCCGCACGTCCGCGCCGGCGGCCATGGCCTGGTGCAGGGCGGTGAGGTTGGCACGCAGGTCGCGCTCGCGGAATTGTTCGTCGTGCGAGGCGGCGCCGTGTTCGGTGAGGTAGAGGGGCAGCCGGAATTTCCGGTGCAGGTACGAGAGAATTTTCACCATGCCTTCCGGATAGCGCTCCACCATGTCGTCGCAGACAAACCCAAACTGTTTCAGCGTTTTCACCGGCGTGCCGCTGGCGGGAATCATGGCGCGGAAATGGTGGAAGCGCACGCGGCCGTAATAATTCAGCCCGATGAAGGTGGAGTCGCGCCGCCGGCCGCCGCCGAGAAAGGCATCGAGCACAAACTTGTTGAACGTGTAATGGCACGCGAACGCGGTGGTGCGGTCCCACGGGGAAAACCGGTGGTAGGCGTGGAAGAAGGTCCAATTTTTGGCGATGCCCACTTGCGGCGGCCGGCCCGCGTGGCCGTCGCGGCGGATGAGGCGGCTGGCCTGCACGTGGGCGCGGGCCATGTGGTCGATGACGCGGCGGAACTGCCCGAGCTGCCATTTGCGCTGCGGGGGAAAGCCGCCGAGCAGATACGCGACGCACGCGTAGGTGTCGGGCTCGTTGAAGGTGTTCCACAGGTGGACGCGGTCTTTCAGCGCGGCGACGAGCTGGCGGACGTAATCGACGAAGGCGGGGATGGTCGCGGGATTGGTCCAGCCGCCCGCGGCGTTGATCCAGGGCGGATTGGAGAAGTGATGCAGCACCACCATGGGCGTGATGCCCTTTGCCTTCAGGCAGTCCAGCAGGTGGATGTAGCGCGCGAGCTCGGTGGCGTCCAGGGGCGCGAACGGCGCGGCTTGCAGGCGGGACCATTCGAGGCCGAAGCGGTAGGCGTTCGTGCCGAGTTGCGCCATCCATGCCACATCTTCGGGATAACGATGGTAGTTGTCGCACGCGAGATGGCAGGTGCCGCCGTCCTGCGCGGTGAAATCCGTCCACTCATTTTGGATGTGACCTTCGACCTGGGTGGGCGAGGTGGCGGTGCCCCAGAGGAAATGCTCCGGGAACTGCAAGACCGTTTCAGGCGTGGGCGAGGACATTGATTCGGCGCGTCAGATGAACGCAAGCGACCGGGAATTCAGGATGGCCGGCCGGATTTCGTGGCCTGCTCAATCGCCTGAAACAGTTTCTTCGGCGCGCTGTCGATCCAGGTGCGGAATTTTTCCACCGGCAGCCGCGCGGGCAGCTCCTTGAGCCGGTCGAGATTGAAACTGGTTTCCGCCACGCCCAGGCCGAACTGCTGGGCATCAATGGCGTTGACCTGCTGCTCAACGTGGTTTTCCACGGGCACCAAAAACAGCGGCTTGCCGAGCCACGCCGCTTCGCTCACGGATTCAAACCCGGCGGTGCAAACCACGTTGCGGCACTCGGCCATCATCTGCAAAAATTTATCGCCGTCCAGCTTGTGAAACGTGAGCGAGGGAGACTGTTCAAATTCCGCCGGCGCCCCGGGCTTGTCGTAGAAGCAATGCAGCCGGGTCGCGGGATTTTTTGCGCTCCAGGCGATGATCTGGTCGGCATAGCCGTGGTTCAGCAGATAGACGAGCGTGAACGCGCCCTGCGGATTGGCGGTCAGGGTAAAGAGCTGTTTGCGCAGGATCGGCGGGCCGACGATGATGCGCTTGGCGGGCAAATCCGGCGCTTCGTAGAGCGAGAGCGCCAGCTTGGTGGCGCGCACGCCCAGCAGCCAGGCGTAAATTTTCATGCTGATGAGCTGCTTCCACAACTGCGGCGTGCGCACATAGCCGGGATGCTGGAACATGAACTGGTGCCCGATGGCGACCACCGGCGGGCGCTGGCGGCGCGTCAGCGCGTAAAAGGCGGTGATGGGCTCGAAGAAATTGATGATCACGTCCGGCTGCGCGGCGCGCACGACCTCCTCGAGCTGGCGAATGATGCGGCGGTATTTCGGGAGGTTGCCCAGCACGCCGAGCAGGGTGGCGGTGTTGCTGACGGAGCGGCTGTTCTTATATTTGAACTCCAGCGTCGGCAGTTGCGTGACGGGCATCTTCATCGCCGACGCGAAGAATTCCGGCAGCGGGCGATGCGAACTGACCCCCAGCGTAACGGCGACGACCTGATGGCCGGCCGCCTCGACCATTTCCTTGACCGCCATGGCCTGGGTCATGTGACCCCGCCCTTCGCCCAGCACGCAAAACATCAGTTTCATGAAAGTGTATCAGTTTGATTTTCCCGTCAAAATCTTCCACTAAAGCCGTACAGCTTTCAACCCAATCCCCACAGTTTAAGTATTGCATGCCGTCAATCATTTTGGTCTCCGCGCGGTGAATGTGGCCGCAGATCACGCCGTCGGCCCCCTGGTTGCGCGCCATCGCCGCGAGCGTGTCCTCGTAGGCCGTGACGAACTTCACGGCGGACTTCGCCTTGAATTTTAGATACGCCGCCAGCGACCAGTAGCCAAAGCCGAGCGCGCGCCGCAGCCGGTTGAAATACAAATTGAAGTCGAGAATCCAGTTGTACAGGTGCGAGCCCAGCTTCTCGAGCAGATGATTGAAATGCGTCAAGCCGTCCGCCTGATGGCCGTGGATGACCAGGTATTTTTTACCGTCGGCGGCCGTGTGAATTGCCTGCCGCGCCATCGTCACGCCGCCAAACTGCATGCCGATGAACTGCTCGATGAACTCGTCGTGGTTGCCGCTGATGTAAATCACCTTGGTTTGTTTGCGGCTTTTGCGGAGCAGTTTTTGAATGAGCACGTTGTAGTCGTCGCGCCAGTACCAGCGGAACTTCAGTTCCCAGCCGTCAATAAAATCGCCGACGAGATAGAGATACTGGCAGTCCACCGTGCGCAGAAATTCCAGCAGCTCAGTCACGCGCGCGTGCTTCGTGCCGAGGTGGATGTCGGAAATCCAGACGGAACGGCAAACCAGCGGCTCGCCCAGGTTCAAATCCAGATCAGGTTGATCAGTGTTCATAGTTTATGACCACTTGACTCTGCCCATCCCGCCGCCGGGCCACAAATGTTTAATGCGCTGGTTGCCGAATCTTTACCGGGGCGTAACGCAAATGGAACAATCGCGTGGTCGTGGAGCGTTTTTTGCGCGGGTATCCGATGTGATGCCAGCGGCGCGCCGGTGAGGAGGGATATTCCGTTAAGGCGATTTTCACCCGGCCACCTGGCGCACGGCAGCCAGCCGGTTTTCCACGCCCAGCTTGGCGAGGATATGCTCCACATGCTTGTGTACCGTCCGGGGGCTGATGCGCAGGAGCAGGGCGATTTCCGGACTGTTCTTGCCTTCACTCGTCCAGTGCAACACTTCAGTCTCGCGCGTCGTGAGGCCCAGTTCGCGGGCGCGATCCGCCGCAAGCACGTCCTGCTTTTCGGTAAAGATCAGCCGCGTCGCACCTGCGGGTACCGACTGGAAACGGACCGTTAGCGTCGCATGGCGTTGCTGCGCCGTGAAAGCGACGGGCGGTTTGGTCAGGGCTGTTCCCTTGGCCAACGCCGACTGTTGCGCGTGCAACCATCGCGTCAGTGCCTCCGGCAGTTGGTCGGGATGTTTGCGGGCAAGCGGAAAATACCGTTCCAGCCAGCGGCGGGCGGTGGGCGTGGCCCAAGTTATCAGGCCGGCGGAGTCCACCAGTGCCAGACCTGCCGTCATCGCGTCCAAAGCGCCGGTGAGCTCCTGCACCCGGCTCTCCGCCATGGTGATGGCAATGGCATTCTGCCGCGCCCGGATCAAATGCGGACGCAGATAGTCCAGCACCGTGCGGTCCCGATCGCTGAACTTCTTTTGCTTGCGATTCAACCCGATGCCCACATCTTCCGCTGCGCCCAGTTCGGAAAGCACGCAGGCCAATTGATGTTCGGTATCCAGATGCCGGTAAACTTCCTGATAAATGCCCTTTTGGCGAAACTGCCGGAGCGAAAGAAAATCCGTGGTCTGATAAACGTGCCGGTCGGCGGATTGCCGGTAATGGTTGAGTTGCGGATGTTCGTCGAAATGGGCTTCCAACAGCGGTGCCAGGGCGAACACTTCTGATACCCACGGCTGCATTTGCATTACCACCGCATTGGTTCGGGAATCGATCTCATTATAACTGGCGTGCTCGCACGGAATCAGCCGCAACAATCCCGCCAACACCGTCTGTCGAAAGGCTACGGCGTCCGTCTGCGCGTACAATTCCGGCAGAAAAGCCGAAACCTGATTCCAATCGTTATGGCTCAATCCCATGAGAGGCTCCTTCTGTTGAATCCGGCCAAAGTATGTCATGGGTGATTAGTCATACGCAAGTGTGCGTATATGTTTTCCAGCGCGGCTGCTGGCATACTGTGTCCGTTCCACCCGGTCAGCACTTAACAGGCAAGAGATTGGCGGCTGGCGGGGCAGGGGGCCGAGTTTCGCCGTTGAAACGGCGGCGGTCAATTTTTCCGCCAGAAAACGTAAGTTGCAGGCAACTTTAATTAAAAATTAAAACATTATCCCAATCAAAACATCTGTGAAAAAACACCCGCTCATTATTATTGGCGCAATATGCGCGTTGACCTTGGCCTTTGGCACCGGGTGCCAAACGCCGCCCAATACTCCCGATTCCAGCCGCCCCATGATTTCCTCGCTGGATACCCTGACCAGAGAATCCAGTCCTTGGTATGTTTTCTACAACGATGGAAGTGCCCACCATAGTCTTGGCGGATGGTTGGTGCATGAAGTGGCAAAACCATTTGGCGGCGATTGGTGCAAATCCAAGCAGTGGCACCAAAGCAGTCTGATGTCTATTAACGGCCAGCTACCCTTTCCTGAAGTTGGCTATGCCTACTATTGGTTCAACGGGTCAAGCCCGTTGGGGAGCCTGCCGATAGTGTCGTCTACGAATTCTTGGTTCTGGGAGGGGGTTATTAACCAAGTAGGTGATACAAATACAGTTGCCAACGCACGAGCTGCTTTGACCGAAATGCAACAGGCCGCAATGGAACTAGCCATCAACGCGGTCGATTTGCAGAATCAATTGGCAAAAGTTGGTGGAACAAATGGTGCAGCCATTGGAACTCTCGGCACGACCAACGCCACAACGCGCTTAAGCCAATTGGAAACCACCATGGCGATGGCTCGCTCCAACCTGCTCAGAAACATTAACCAGAAAGGCATTGTGGTTGCCCGCTGGGCTACGTTGGATAATTCCAAGGCCAGCATTACTGCCTCTGACTATGGCTCCGCCTCCGCCGCGAATCGTGAATCAAGAAGTGGGTTTGTCATCTTGAATGGGTTGCGGGTGCGCATGCTTTATCCGGGCAGTGACATCGATCAATATTACACCAATATTATCAACATCGTTGGTGCTAAAAATAAGTTGGATGTTGGTGTCATAACCTACTTGCTGCAAACGCACGATTTAGCATATGCCGAGGACTACGATCATTTGACGACCTTGTTTGCAAAAATTGATTTTTCAAAGATTTTTGCTCAAGTGTCAGGAACCAATCTTGACCTGATAAATACTCTGACACAGATGGACATTGCGCTGGAATTATATCGCTCAACCATGACGCAGTTGGGCAACTACGGCTATCTTGGGGGCATCCAGTGGAGCAAGAAGAATCTGAGTAATTGGAATACGATCGGGACGACGATCGATGAATCCGAGCCAAAGTTGCCAAACTTAACAAACGATTGGCTTACCGTTTACTCGGTTTTGACTGAGCCCAAAGCACTTCGACACACAAATTCACCGTGCCTAAAAAACTGACCTGTTGGCAATTGCAATCTGGGCAATACATTAAAGCGAAGCCGGGTTATTCGAGCGGTCGGAAAGGAGCCGGTATAACTTCTGACTCAAAACGCGGCTGGCGTTGGCCGGGCCGGAAACTGACTGGATGAGTGCTCGCGGGTCGCGCTGATACCGGTTCACCAGTCGCGGAGATGTGGTACGCCGCGTGAGGGTGCGCAGCTCCAGCTGTCAGCGCGATCCCCCGTTGTCGCGTAAGCTCTGAAACGGCGCGTCCTCGCGACCGCGACGCTCCGGTCGGCACGCCGGTCTGAAACCATCGGATTGGCTGGGCGTTCTCTGACTTTTCACCTCGCTGCGCCCGGGGATCGGCGCGCAGCGAGGTGTAGTCCACGCCAGGCACTTGGCGGCTTGTTGTTCACCCCATTTTTTGCCACCGTAGCTTTCGTCATTCGTCATTGCCCGCAGCACTTTAATTCGCGTTTCATTCTGTCCATTCTGTCAAAATCCTTTGCTCGTCTTGACCAGACGAAGGAACAGGCGGCCCCGCCGCCGGCGCGAATCCGTCCGCCCTTTCCCCGGACCGCGAGTTGTCTCAACTCGCAGCGCGTGGCCGATCCGGGCGCATGGCACAAATCCAACCCGCCTATCCCGCTCGCGCGGGGGCGTCCGCCATCCGGCGATGGTGATTTCCTCACGCGCCCCGCGAACGCATCAGCGTCTTGGACTGCGGCGGCCCTCCGCCGCTTTGGCCGGGGCCGGATACAACCTGACCCCTGCGCAAACCCGCATGGCCCCGGCGCGCGCCCACCGACAACCTCACTCCGCCGCAGTTCAAGCCGCCTGCTTTTCGCTCGCCGGCTCGACTTTGTTGTCCAATTTTTCCGATTTTTTTCCCCGCGTTATTTTCCCCATAAGCCGGGCTTGGACACCGCCGCCTTTTCGTGTACTGTCCGCCCCAAGGACTATGAGCACCGACAAGCTGAATTCCGGCCAGAAGGCACTGCGGATCAATCTCGACGCCAAAAAATACGGCACCTTCGCCGAAATCGGCGCCGGCCAGGAAGTCGCCCGCTGGTTCTTCCATGTCGGCAAGGCTTCCGGCACCGTCGCCAAGACCATCTCCGCCTACGACATGGCCGTGAGCGACGCCATTTACGGCCCGGCCGAACGCTACGTCTCCCGCAAACGCCTCCAGGCCATGCTGGACTTGGAATTCGATCTCCTGCTCCAGCGCCTCGACAAGGCCGTGGGCGATCGCCGCACGTTTTTCGCCTTTGCCGACACCGTCGCCACCAAGCACGTCAGCAAGCCCGGCCAGGAAGAGGGCCACGGCTGGCTCGGCGTCAAGTTCCAGACCATCCCCCAGGCCGCGCCCTCCACCATCATCATTCATGTGCGCCTGCTGGATTCCGAAACCGCCCGGCAGCAGGAAGCCGTGGGCATTCTCGGCGTCAACCTCATCCACGCCGCGTTCTACCAGCACATTGATCCCGAACGCCTCATCGGCTCGCTGCTCGACGGCCTCACCAGCCAGCGCGTGGAGGTGGACATGATCAAATTTTCCGGCGCCGCCTTCACCGCCGTGGACAACCGCCTCATGGCCCTCCAGCTCGTCCAGCAATGGCTTACCGAAGCCGCCATGTTCACCGCCGACGGCGAAAGCATCATTCCCAGCGAACTGCTCTACAAAAAGCCCGTGCTCCTCGAGCGCGGCAGCTTCCGCCCCCTGACCAATCCCATGCTCGACATGCTGGAGGGCGCGTACGAAAAATTCGTGGCCGAACCCGCGCTCCAGGGCGAAACGCCCGTCGTGATCTTCGAGATGACCCTGCGCCAGTTGCAGGTGGGCGATGCCATTGATCACCGCGACTTTCTGGACCGGGTGGACACGCTGAGCGCGCTCGGCAAGCCCGTGTTGATCTCCAACTTTCTACGCTACCATCGCCTCGTCAATTATCTCTCCCGCCAGACGCAGAAACCCATCGGCCTGCCCATCGGCCTGGTGCGTTTCCGGGACGTGTTTGACGAGCGTTTTTACTACG
>Ga0302321_100005967_pt1 | contig 10688 bp, 9 predicted proteins | sample Fen_T0_1_FD_202505 | JGI IMG/M metagenome (GOLD analysis project Ga0302321, IMG submission 202505) | Peat permafrost microbial communities from Stordalen Mire near Abisko, Sweden - Fen_T0_1 | ecosystem: Environmental > Terrestrial > Soil > Wetlands > Permafrost | place: Sweden: Abisko... | reverse complement strand
CTTTGATCTTTCTTCCGTTAAGCTCAACGAGTTTGTCAGATTTAAATTCCGATAATAGTCTTATAACAGATTCTGTTGCAGTACCTACAATATTAGCAAGCTCTTCACGGGTAAGCGAAATATTAAGGAAATTGTCATGATCTAGTCCAAAATCATGTACAAGAAGAAGAAGTATTTCTGCGAGCCTTTCCCTTACAGTCTTCTGAGCAATATCAGTTATGAATGAATTGGCTTCGCCCAGCTCATGACAAGCCAGTTTAAGGAGCTCCAAAGCATAAATAGGATTTGTTTTAATGAATGAAGTCAGAATCTCAGATGGGATAAAACAGACCTGGCAATCTTCAATAACTTTTGCGGATGTGCATGCCAATTCATTACTTAGAACACTCCTGTAAGCTATAATATCTCCTTGTTTGGCAAATCGGATTATTTGCTCTTTACCATCAAAACCTGTTTTAAACACCTTAATTATACCACTGTTGATACAAAAAAAGCCACTTATTCGATTACCTTCCTGATAAAGAATATCACCACGTTTATATTGCCTGAAATCCTTTTCAAAATTAAGAGTTTGAACTTCCTCGAGGGTTAAATGTTTGAAAATAGATCCTGATTCAAGTGCGCAAGTATTACAAAGAGGGACATGTATTTCTTGTTGTTTCATTTCGTCTTCTTAATTAATATAAAATGATTAACATTATATAAATTATAAATGTTCATTATAATTAAAATGCAGTTTTGAACTGATCGAGAAAGCGGAGGTCATTCTCAAAATATAAGCGTAAATCATTGACTCCGTATTTTAGCATCGCTGCTCTCTCAATACCCATTCCAAATGCAAAACCAGTATATTTTTTACTGTCTATATTTGAGGCTTCCAGAACATTAGGGTGAACCATACCACAACCCAGAATTTCAAGCCAGCCTGTGTGTTTACATACATTGCATCCTTTTCCTCCGCAGATCTTACAACTTACATCCATCTCTGCAGATGGCTCGGTAAAAGGAAAATAAGATGGCCTTAACCTTATTTCTGTTTCTTTTCCAAACATCTCTCTTGCAAAAAAAAGTAATGTCTGTCTGAGGTCCGCAAATGATACATTCTCATCAATATACAGACCTTCGACCTGATGAAAAATACAATGTGCTCTTGCCGAGACAGCTTCATTACGAAATACTCTGCCTGGCGAAATGGTACGAATAGGTGGTTTTTGATTTTGCATTACACGCACCTGAACAGAGGATGTTTGAGTACGAAGCAGGATATCTTCAGGACTTGAATCTTCAGAAGATAAACGTGAAATATAAAATGTGTCCTGCATATCTCTTGCGGGATGCTCAGGAGCAAAATTGAGCTTTGTAAATACATGATCGTCATCTTCAATTTCGGGTCCCTCAGACACTGTAAATCCTATACGGGTAAATATGTCAATGAGTTCATTCCTGACTATTGAAATAGGATGCCTTGAACCTAATGAATAAGGATAAGGAGGCCTTGTAAGATCAGTTCCATCTGATTTTTCATCTTCATTAAGTAATTCATTTTTAAGAGTATTGTATTTTTCGAGGGCACTTTGTTTCAATAGATTAAGCTTTTGACCAATCTCTTTCTTCTCCGTTCCGGGTACATTCTTAAAATCTTCGAATAAATCAGACAATAATCCTTTTTTGCTTAGAAATTTTAGACGGAAAAGCTCCAGCTCTTCGGGATTTTTTACTGATATAGAGGAGACCTCGCTTAGCAGATCATTAATTTTTGTCAGCATTAATAAAATGTATTAAATCAATATTAATCAGTTTTTTATAATTTTTATTTTTATAATTTTAATATCATTAAGAGGCTTATCCTTACTGTCGGTTGGTACTTCGGCTATTTTGTCCACAATATCCAAACCTTCAGTTACCTCACCAAACACTGTGTAAGTACCATCAAGACGAGGTGTACCACCAATAGTTTTATAGATATTTTGTTGTTCATCGGTTATTTTATACTCTTTAAAAGCAGTAAGGTATTGAAACATTTTTACTGAGGCAATATCCTGAATTTCTGAATCTGTTATTGTTTTTCCGGTTAGTCTTACACTGTCAGTAGTTAGTCTGATAAACTGGTTAAACCGGGTTTGTTTCATTTTACTGTTTATCCTTTGTTCTGCAATCTTTAAGTCATCATCATTTAATTTGACACCCTGAACAATATAAAACTGTGTGCCGGAGGATCTCATTTCTGGATTTACATCATCACCCTGCCGGGCAGCTGCCAGAGCTCCTCTTTTATGAAAATATAAATTGTTGAACTCAGCTGGAATTGTATAAGTTTTCAGAGAATCAGGGAGTTTATGTGAAGAAGCTGACTTAGTCTCAGGATCACCAGCCTGGATCATAAAATTCTTAATAATTCTGTGAAAAGAAACACCATCATAAAAGCCGGAATTAACGAGACGAATGAAATTATCCCGATGAATAGGAGTTCCATCATATAGTCTTATTTTAATATCCCCCAATGAAGTTTTTATAGAAACAATTGTGTTCTCATTGCCTCCCGGAGCGTTACAGGATAATAGTACTATAAATACTGAAAGAAAGAATAATATTTTAAAATATCGGTTCATGAAACAACGGAATTGGTTTATAAAGTTCTGCAATTGTGGGTACAAAGATATTTAACTTTGCACGATACAAGAAAATATTAGTTTTCAAATTGATAATTTTTATCAATTAAGAGCAGAGAATATATTGGTAAATTCATTAACAGTATATTTGTCAATGAAAAATTTTAAAGTTTTTTATATAGATAGATGAAAATTTGGACTATAAATAAATCCATAAATCAGTTAGCTAAATATTCTGATGAAGAGTTAGCAACTATGGATCTCAGAACAAATATTGAGAAGGAAATATTACTTGAACCATTGGAAAGAGTTATTTCTCCTACAACGATGTTCCTGGAAATTCCTGTAAGTTTTGAAGCAAAAATATGACCCTGCAGAGGATTAACCATTGAAAGAAATCTTATAAGGCTTAATTCTTACGGGACAATAGCTGCTGATTTCAAAGAAGAAGTTTGTAATAATCTTGCGAACTTATCATAAGAATATTTCGTTATTAAGAATGGAATAGAATATGAAAGACGATAATTGCGAAACATAAAAAAGCTGTTTGTACATTGATTGAAAAGCTGATAGATACTGAAAGAAGAAGATTGAGATTTGGATATACAGGTAAGAAATTATTATGAAATCATTTAAATATTGGTATGCATTGTTTGTTATTGTTGTTACAAGTATAACAGCATGTAATAAAGGTGTCTTTCCTTCAGGGAAAGTGGTAAAATCAAGTACAGGGTATGATGAAGCTGCATTTAATTATGTTTATGTTGAAGCTATTAAGCAAAAATTGATTGGAAATGGGGGCGATGCTTTAAAATATCTAGAACAGTGCATTAAAATTAATCCTCAGAGTGATGCAGCTTATTATCAGATGGCTCAGATTGTGACTGCAAACGGAGATATTAAAAATGGGAAAAAGTTCACTAAGAAAGCACTCATAATCGATCAGCAAAACATATGGTATCTTACGATGCTGGCAGGATTATACTATCAGGAAAAAGATATTGACAGCGCAATTATTTATTATGAAAAAGCTGTAAAATATTTTCCTGAAAAAGAAAATCTGCAGATAACATTGGGTAACCTTTATTCGGAGAACAAGAATTATGATAAAGCCACTTCAATATTTGATGCTTTTGATAAGAAATATGGAATTAATGAAACTTCTACGATATCTTTCATTAAAAATCTGATGGCAAATGAAAAATATGATACTGCTTTGGAAAAAATAAAGTCTCTTTTAACTGAATATCCTGATGAAATACTATATAATGGTTTGCTTGCAGATGTATACAGAGGTAAAGGCGAAAATACAAAAGCATTAGATGTTTATAACAAACTTTTAGAACGAAACCCTGGAAATTCACAGATACAACTTTCGCTATGCGACTTTCTGATTACTGAAAAAAGTTATGATGATTTGTTTATGCTTCTGAATACAGTTATTTTAAATACAAATGTTGAACAGGAAAGTAAGATTTCATTAATGGCCAGGCTAATCGAAGTACCAGATGTGATAAAGAATTATGGTGAAAAGATGACTATTACTTTAATGGTTTTGGAAACAAATTATGTCGATGATAATATAGTTCCATTACTCAGACCTGAATTGTTACTTAAACAAAATAGAAATCTTGATGCTTCAGAAAGACTGGAAGAAATTATAAAGGATCATCCTGAGAATTATTATGCCTGGGAGAAGTTGCTTATAGTGTATCTTCAAATGAAAGATTATGAGAAGCTGATTAAGAGTGGAGAGGAGTGTGCTACTAAATTTAATCGCTCTTTCCCGGCAAAATTATTATATGCAAATGGAGCACTGGAACTGGGTAAGTACACTATAGCTTTAGAGGAGTTGAAAAAGGCTGAAATTCTTGCTGCTGATAATAAAGAATTTATGGTTCAGGTGCTTACTATGCGTGCTGATACCTATTACAGGATGAAAGATTATCTCAAAGCATTTGAAACGTTTAAGGTTGCAATGAAAAAAGATGATCAGGACCTGACAGTTATAAATAATTATGCCTATTATCTTGCGGAGCAGAATACTAATCTGAAGGAGGCTGAAGAAATGGCAAAGAAAGTTATAGAAAAAGAAAAGGGAAATACAACATTTCTTGACACATACGGCTGGGTTCTGTATAAAAGAGGTAAATTGAAAGAAGCTGCAAAGATTATGGAGTCGATCATTAAGAATAATGACAAGCAGGATGCTGAGTGGTATGAACATTATGGATATATTCTTAAAAAACAGAAGAAATGTTCTGAAGCTGTATTAAACTGGAAGATCGCATATAAAATAGATAATTCAAAAACGGAATTGCTTAAAGAAATTGAAAATTGCGAAAAATAGCAATGATATTGTTCACGGGAATTCTTTTAGCCGGATGTTCTTCACTTCGAAAATCAAAAAGTGAAAAAGAGACTGTCTTAAATAATCAAACTACCGTTAACATTTTGAAAATTGTTAATAATCAGAATATTACAAACAGAAGTTTTTTTATTCAAAAAGCAGAAATTGAGTTTACTACAAAAAATGAAAAAACAAAATTTATCGGTAATATCAGATTCGAGTATCCGGATAAATATTTAATAAGTCTTAAAAGCAGGACTGGAATTGAAGGTGCAAGAATTTATATAAATAAAGATTCGGTACTCATTAATGACAGATTAAACAAAAGAATGTATTTTGGGAAATCAAATTATTTTAGACGAAAATACGGACTGGACCAGAGTATCATGCCTTTAATTTTAGGAGATTTAATCGCTGACAAAAAATGTGAATCGAAATTAAGCAGTTGTATTGAGGAAAAAGCAAATTTTGAGTGTTATATTATGGGTATTTCTTTGCAGTATATTCTGGATTGTAATAAGGGAAAGGTATTGATGGTTAGAGATTTGAATAACTATAATCAGTCAGATATCGAATTGAAATACAGTAAATATTTGAAATTAGATAATATATTAATCCCAGGAATAATTGAGTTTACTGATTCCCAGTATGATATTTTTGTTAAAATAAGGATTGTAAAAGTAGAATATCCTTGGGATGGGAATGTTAAATTTATTCCTGGAAAAGGATATGAAATAATAGATCTTATATGAAATATCCTGTTTCCACGATTTTCATATTTTTGTTATTGTGCAACAATTTATTTGCACAAACTAAGAAAGAACTGGAAGAGAAGAGAAAAGCAACTCTTGATGAAATTAATTATGTTGATGACATGCTTAAATCCACTGCAAAAAAGAAGGAAGAAAGCATGAATGAAGTAAAGATTATAGGAAATAAATTAAATTTACGAGAGACTGTTATAAGAGGAATGAGAGCCGAGATCAATTTATTGAATGATAGAATAGACCTAAATAATATCGCAATAGATATGATGGAAAGTGATTTGGTCGTTTTAAAAAGTGATTATGCAAGGGCTGTTATTAATTCATATAAATCTCAGAAAGAAAATCCTGAACTTGTATATATTCTATCCGCAAAGGATTTTAATCAGGGATATAAAAGATTGAAATATTTGCAACAAATAACAAAGTTCAGAAGGCGAGAGGCAGAGATTATTATTGAATTAAAAGAGCAAATAGAGATTACAAAGAACCGATTACAAAATGATTTATCGCGACTATCTGATCTGAAAACAAAAGAGGAGCAGCAAAAATATCTGTTATTATCTGAACAGAATAGGAAACAGGAAATGGTGCAGTCGCTAAATAAAAAAGAACGACTGCTTCAAAAAGAACTGGAAGAAAAGAAAAGAATTGCTAATAAAATTGAAAAGGAGATAGCACGAATAATCGAAGAAGAAAAAAGGAAGGCAATAAAATCAGACAAAACTCCTGAACAGAAAATAATCGGAGAAAATTTTGTGGAGAATAAGGGAAGGTTACCCTGGCCGGTAGAAAAAGGGATAATTACAAGTCAGTTTGGACTGCAAAAACATCCGGTATTAAAATATGTAACAGAAAATAATCCGGGGATAGAGATAACAAGTTTAGGAAAGACCTCGGTAAGAAGTGTTTTTAAAGGGGAGGTAGCAAGAGTGTTTTCAATACCGGGAGCTAATATGACAATAATTATTAGGCATGGTAAATATCTTTCTGTTTATAATAATATTGTAGATTTGAAAGTCAGAACAGGAGATAAGGTGGATATAAAGCAGGAGATAGGGTATGTTTATTGCGAAACAGAGAATGGGAATAAATCTATCTTAAAATTTATGATAACAGAAGAGAAAGAGTATCTTGATCCAGAAGCATGGATATCAAAAAATTAGATGTTTAATGTAACAAATTTTCATATTTTAAGTATAACGGTTGGCATTTGATTAGTATGTATAAAAAGATCAGGATAGAATCTCAGGTAAACAACCTTAGGATTGTAGAAAATGCAATTGATGAGGCTACTTCAGTAATAGGTATTTCTCAGGATAATTATGGGAAGATACTGGTTTCAGCTATGGAAGCTGTTAATAATGCTATTATACATGGAAATAGATCGATACCTGAAAAGATAGTGGATGTCGAAATCTCTTCAGAGAAAGATGAATTGATAATTAAAGTAACAGATCAGGGAGCTGGATTCAAGCCAGAAAAGGTTCCCGACCCTACTACACCAGAAAATATTGAGGAACTCAATGGAAGAGGAATCTATCTGATGTCACATCTTGCAGATAAAATCGAGTATAATAAGATAGGAAATTCTGTAACGATGACTTTTAAAAATATTTTATCTTGAGCATCAGAATTTTTTATGACGAAATAAGTTTCAGGCTTAAAGGTTGGAAAAAAGCCGAAAAAATTATAAAAGAGGTCATCGCGAAAGAAGAAAAAATTTCGGGTGACCTCAATTTTATTATTACCAATGATGAGAATCTGAAAGAAATTAATATTGAGTTTCTTGAACATGATTACTACACTGATGTTATTACATTTAGTTATAATACGGAAAATGTAATAAATGGAGAAGTCTACATCAGTCTTGATAGAGTAAAGGACAATGCATTAAACTATAATGTTAGTTTAGAGGATGAGATATTTCGTGTAATTATACACGGTATACTGCATCTAATGGGATATAATGATTCAAATGAATTTGAGAGAAGCAATATGAGGAGATTAGAAGATTTTTGGCTGGAGTCAATGAAGAAAATGTAATGGATTTTATTTACGATATAATTGTTGTAGGAGGAGGACATGCAGGATGTGAAGCGGCACATGCATCCGCCGTAATGGGAGCCAGGACTTTACTTATAACTATGGACATGACAAAACTTGCACAAATGTCATGTAACCCGGCAATGGGAGGAATAGCCAAAGGTCAGATAGTCCGGGAAATTGATGCGATGGGAGGGATGAGTGGAATTGTTACAGACCGAAGCATGATTCAATTCCGGATGCTTAATAAATCAAAAGGACCGGCAATGTGGAGCCCAAGAGCTCAGTGTGACAGACAAAAATTCACAAACGAGTGGAGAAAAGTTCTGGAAAATACGGAAAATCTCTCAATCTGGCAGGAACAAGCTACTACACTGTTATTAGATGGACAAAAAGTTGTTGGAGTTGAAACAGCTTTTGGGACAAGATTCCTGGGATCAGCTGTTATTCTGACAAACGGAACTTTCCTAAATGGTTTAATGCATATAGGTTTTTCTAAAATTTCGGGAGGTAGATCTGGAGATCAAAGTTCGACAGGATTAAGTGAGCAATTAGAAGAACTTGGTTTTTCTGTTGAGAGAATGAAAACCGGGACAAGCGCAAGGATAGATGGAAGGTCAATTGACTTCGGAGCTATGACCGAACAAAAAGGGGATGAGGAAGGAGAATCATTTTCATATCTTAAAGAAACTGGAAGAAAGTTAAACCAGAAAAGCTGCTTTATTACACATACAAATGAAGAGGTTCATGAAGAAATCAGAAAAGGATTCGAATTCAGTCCTCTCTTTACAGGCAGAATAAAAGGGAGAGGCCCAAGATACTGTCCAAGTATAGAAGATAAAGTTGTTACTTTTAAAGAGAGGAATTCTCACCAGTTATTTATTGAACCTGAAGGAGAGGATACAGTAGAATTTTATATAAATGGTTTTTCAAGTAGCCTTCCTCTGGAAGTTCAATTAAAAGCTCTCAGAAAAGTTAAAGGTTTGGAAAGGGTTGAAATGTTCAGACCAGGGTATGCGATTGAATATGATTTTTTCCAGCCTACTCAACTTACACATACGTTAGAAACTAAGAAGATCAATAATCTTTATTTCGCCGGACAGATTAATGGAACAACAGGATATGAAGAAGCTGCAGCGCAGGGATTGATGGCAGGGATTAATTCTGTTCTTAAAATTAGGAACCTGGATCCTTTTATTCTGGGTCGCGAAGAATCTTATATTGGAGTATTGATTGATGATCTTGTAACAAAAGGTGTGGATGAACCTTATAGAATGTTTACTTCAAGAGCTGAATACAGAATTTTATTACGACAGGATAATGCTGATGAAAGACTCACAAGAAAAGCCTATAATATAGGAATAGCCAAAGAAGAGCGAATTTTAGTGTTGGAAGAGAAAGAAAACCTTATAAAAGAAGTAATAGATTTTTTGACTGAAAACAGTGTAAGCCCTGATGAAGTAAATGATTTTCTGGAAAACGCAGGAACCAATAAAATTAGTCAGAAAGTTAAGGCTGTTACTATAGCCTCCAGACCACAGGTAGAAATCGGAGCACTTTTGAAAATTATTAACGGAAGTGAATTACTTAAGGCATTAAACTCAGATCGGTTTAGAGAGATAGCAGAATCTGTTGAGATAAAGATAAAGTATGAAGGATATATACAAAGAGAGAAGATTGTCGCAGATAAAATAAAAAGATTAGATAATTTGAAGATACCTGATGATCTTGATTTTAATGAGTTGGTGTCAATTTCTACAGAAGGGAGACAAAAGCTTACAAAAATCAAACCGGTAAACATTGGTCAGGCTGGAAGGATAAGTGGTGTTTCTCCCTCTGATATTAATATTCTTTTGATGTACCTTGGAAGATAAAGTGTTCCACGTGGAACAATTATTTTAAAAACCAAAAAAAATATTTATGAAAGTCTATGGATTGTTGGTAGATATTCACAAGCGGGATATTTATCCCGCAGCTATAACTATACAGAAAGGGAAGATTACTGACATCTCAAAGGTAGATTGTGCACCGGAATTTTATATTCTTCCAGGTCTTATTGATGCACACATTCACATTGAAAGTTCTATGGTTACGCCGGGAGCTTTTGCACTGGCGGCGGTGAGGCATGGTACCTGTTCGGTTGTATCTGACCCTCACGAAATTGCAAATGTACTTGGGGTAAAAGGTGTCGAATTTATGATTAATGATTCTAAGAAAGTTCCCATGAATTTTTATTTCGGTGCTCCTTCATGTGTACCGGCTACTGATTTTGAAAGTAATGGAGCAGTTTTAAACTCTGATGAGGTAAGAAAACTTCTGGAAAGAAAAGAGATAAACTATCTGTCTGAAATGATGAATTTCCCCGGTGTAATTTATGGGGATACGGAGGTTCATAATAAACTGAAAATAGCACAAAAAATGGGAAAACCCATCGATGGTCATGCACCAGGGCTAACAGGTGATGCCTTAAGGAAATATGTTCAGGCTGGAATTTCTACGGATCATGAATGCAGTAAAATTGAAGAGGCAAGAGAAAAAATATCTCTTGGAATGAAAATACTAATAAGGGAGGGAAGTGCTGCCAAAAACCTTGATTCACTTAAAGAATTATTAATGACTGATCCTGAAAATGTTATGCTTTGTAGTGATGATTTACATCCTGAGACGCTACAAAAAAGACATATTAACAGGCTAATTGGAAAACTTATTTATGAAGGTTACGATTTGTTTGATGTTATCAGAAGCGCTACTATTAATCCGTCGGAACATTACAATCTGAATAGTGGGTTATTACGTATTGGAGATAAGGCGGATCTTATTTTGGTGGACAATCTGAATGATATGAATGTTAAGGAGACCTGGATAAATGGCATTAATGTTTATTCTGAAGGTGAAGTAAAGTTTGAATATGAAGCCTCG
>Ga0302321_100005966_pt1 | contig 10688 bp, 11 predicted proteins | sample Fen_T0_1_FD_202505 | JGI IMG/M metagenome (GOLD analysis project Ga0302321, IMG submission 202505) | Peat permafrost microbial communities from Stordalen Mire near Abisko, Sweden - Fen_T0_1 | ecosystem: Environmental > Terrestrial > Soil > Wetlands > Permafrost | place: Sweden: Abisko... | reverse complement strand
TTTCGGCGTGAAGGATGCGATCCTCGTTACCCAGAAATTTCATTTGCCGCGTGCGCTGTTTTTATGTAACATGTTGGGTGTAAATGGGATCGGCGTTGCCGCAGATAATTTCAGATATCAGAAACGCTCTTTGTTGTATTGGAATATGCGTGAACTGCCTGCTACCGTCACTGCATTTATGGATTTGATCACCCAGCCATTACCAGTGCTTGGCAACCCCGAATTTATTTTCCCGGAGAATAACCCATGACTCGTGTTGAAGCTTTAGCCTTGGTTCGTGAATATGTAAAAAACGAAGGACTTATACGTCACATGCTTTCAGTAGAAGCCGCCATGCGCTTCTATGCTGAAAAGTTTGGCGAGGATGTGGAAGCTTGGGGTTTGGTGGGTCTGCTCCATGATTTTGATTGGGAGATTCATCCAACGCTTGAAGGACATCCACAAGACGGCGCGCCGATGTTGCGTGAACGCGGCGTCAGCGAAGATATCATTCAGGATATTTTGAGTCATGCCGATCATTTAAATCTGCCGCGCGATACGATGCGCCGTAAAGCGATCTGCGCGTGTGATGAGATCACCGGCTTGGTCACTGCGGTTGCATTGGTGCGTCCGTCCAAGTCTTTATACGACCTTGAAGCCTCCTCTGTCAAAAAGAAGTGGAAGGATAAAGCCTTTGCGGCTGGAACCTCCCGTACGGAAATGGAACATGCCGCGCAGGAATTTGGCATTGAGTTATGGGAACATGTGGGGAATGTGATCCAAGCCATGCGTAAGATCGCACCCGAGTTGGGCTTGGTGGGTTTGAGCTAAGTAAACTCCGAAAATAGAGGGATTGATTTGTCTTATAGGAAAACGCGAAGCACAATCAAAATTCTATTTGGATCAATTTTGGATTGGAGATGATATGAGCGATAAATTTAAGAATGTCAAAGATCAAGCCTCAGCTACCGCTGCCGAACAACTACAAAATATTAAGGATAGCATATCTGAAACCGCCGATAAGATCAAACACATGCCCGGAGATGCTGCCGCTGCAACTGCAGATAAGCTGAAGGATATTTCAAACAACGTTTCCACAGCTACTTCCGAAAAGATGCATCAATGGGTGCGCGAGTTTAATGAAATGGTCCCCACAATGAAAGCGCTTGGTTTCTCGGTCAGGAATTTTTCCATTGGAGTTGGGTTGATTCCTGAAATGCAAGCTACTCTGGTTGGTTCAGTGAACTCGCTGGATACGGTGAAAATAACGGAGTGGCGAGAACGTACAAGCAATAAGCTCCTTGGCATGATTTTGGGAGGCTTGCTCACTGCGGCTAACTTTAAAAATGAATTGACCAGCTTTGGCATTAAAGGCATGGAAATTAATATTAAACTTGGAATGCCTCCGCTAATTTCAATAAACTTGCTGGCTTAAAGCCTTTCATGAATTTGTATTTTAAAAGGCTGGCGTCCAAAAGCCAGCCTTTTCTTTTTCCAGTAAAATAATGTAACTAAAGAATACAAGGAGTGATCATATGGGTGTCATGTTGCAAACCTTCTTTTGGGATTGTCCGCGCGTGGAAGGGAAAGAGTTTCAATGGTGGAATACGATTCGTGAGCAGATCCCTGCATTGGCAAAGGCGGGATTCACGTCATTGTGGCTGCCGCCGGTACATAAAGCCGCGAACTTGAATGGTCCCTCGATGGGTTATGACCCATATGATTATTATGATCTCGGTGAGTTCGATCAGAAGGGTACGATCCCAACGTGGTTCGGAACGCGATCAGAGTTGGAGTCGCTGATTGAAACAGCACACAGTAACCGGCTGGGTCTGATCGCGGATCTCGTCATCAATCACAATAACGGCGCGGATGCGCAGGAGTTGAATCCACTGATCAATCAAATGCGTTGGACTCTGTTCGAGCCAAAGAGTGGCAGGTTCGCACGTAACTGGGAATGTTTTCATCCGTGTATGTTTGAAAGTTGGGATGCGATGACCTTTGGGGATATGCCCGATCTCGCGCATCGCAATCCGTATGTGTATGCTGAATTACTTAAGTTCGCAAAATGGTTGATCGAAGAAATTGGCTTCGATGGTTTTCGGTATGACTTTGTTAAAGGTTATGGCGCCGAGACCATCACGGCGATCCAGGAATATCGTTATATGCGTGCTGATCAGCCGTTTGTGCCGTATGGTGTGGCTGAGTTTTGGGATAACGCACGCGCCATCGAAAACTGGGTTGACCTTGCGAACTTTTCGAACACCAATCCGGTGGATGCGTTTGATTTTCCGCTGCGTGAAATGCTCAAAGCCTTGTGCGATCAATATGGATTTAGTTTGAAGAGCCTCACCACCTGGGAATCGGTTTTACAAAAGCAACCGCAAAGCGTAGTGACCTTTGTTGAAAATCATGATCTGCGTGATGAAGGACGACCCATTGTCAATGATAAATTGCTGGCGTATTCATACATCCTCACACATGAGGGGTATCCCTGTGTGTTTTGGTATGACTACTTCAATCTCAATCTGGCGCTTAACGATACACCGCATGGCATTGCGGCATTGGTCAATGCGCATGAAAAATATGCAGGCGGTACTACGGAAGTGTTATATGTGGATGACAACCTCTACGTTATGCAGCGCACTGGTTTCACTTCGACCGGGCCTAGTGCAAGTGAGGATAAACCCGGACTCATTTACGTGCTCAACAATCGTGGGGATGATTGGAACGGGCACATGGTCACGACAAAATTTATCAACGCCTCTTTTCAACCCGTAGCCTGGTGGAGCAAAACTGATCTAGCGCGCCCGATCAACCAACCCACCGACCGTGACGGTCGTGCGCAGTTTTATGCGCCTCCGCGCGGGTATGCGGTGTATGCGATCAAATAAATAGGAGCATTAATGACTGAACTTCAGCTCTCTACCAAATCCATGTCGAAGCCCATCCTTGTTTTTGATGGGCATATTATTGAATTCTTCTACGATGATCTACGGGAAGGAAGTCGTCGGATACATGTTGGGCATATCAGGTCTATTGAGATTGTCCCTGTTGCGCATGGCAAGGAAAAATATTCGTTGCAGATCAAAGGCGAATATCTGCTCAGTGTTACGGATGTGAGCGAAGCCGCCCTGCCCAAAGCTCAGGAAATGGTAACAGCTATTCAACTGGCAATGGCTTCTTTGATATTATGACTTTCACCTGAGCTTTATAAAACATTACTTTTTTTCAAAACTTTAAAGGAGATTATTCTCCGCCTGCACCTTCAGCGCCTGCTTCTTCTCCTTCTTCACCCTCTGCCTCCTCGCCCTCATCATGTTCCATTTCATGTAAGGCTTCGGCGGCTTCGGTTGCTTCATGCTCGCCTTCATCGGCTTCGCCGCCTTCAGCTTCATCAGATTCTTCACCTGATTCGACTTCCACCTCTTCGCCTTCGGACTCAGACTCTTCTTCTTTTTCCTCTTTCTCTTCCGCTTCTTCTGGCTCTTCGCTCTCTTCTTCGTCTTCTTCTTTCTCTTCCGCTTCTTCTGGCTCCTCGCTCTCTTCTTCGTCTTCTTTTTCTTCTTCATCATCATCTTTCTCTTCGCCTTCGCTTGCTTCTTCCTTTTCCTCAGCTTCTTCCTTCGACTCCTCTTCTATCTCTTTCTCTTCTTCCTCTTCTTCGCCTTCCTCCTCAGACTCTTCTTCTGCTTCCTCGCCCTCTTCTTCCCCTTCAGCTTCTTCCGCTGGTTCATTTTCATTTTTTTCAGTATGCTTTGTTTCAGCTTTATCGCCTGACTTTTCTTCATCAGCTAATTCTGACGCGGACTCATCCTCAACTTCAGCTTTGTGGGGTGATTGAAAATTTGCAATGACTTGTTGATGCACATCCGGCAGAATGTGCCGCAGTGATTCCATCATGCGAGCATAGTTTGCATATACCGCACCGTCATGCCCGGGCTGTGCTAATTCAGTATGGATGGATTTCACCAAAGCCAGCGCCTCATCTGCGTTGAGATCTTGTGATTGCAGCAAGGATTGGACAAGTGAAATCTTATCCGCAGCATTGGATTGATGGAACAAGTCATTGTGATTGGTTGAGAGTGGCATGTTTTTACCTTCCGGGAATATAACTTCAACGAAGTATAATCCTGTCAATGGTATCACCTCTTCCCGCAAAAAATATTCATGTGCAACTCGATCAGGAATCCGCGACAGAAGTATGAAATTTAAAATGCCCGTCCTGTCGTTTGTTAGCATATTGCTCTTTTTACTTGGTATTGTTTGTGAATTAACTATTTCGGCTGGTATGTTGTGGAGCGAAATTGAAACGCGGATATATACGCCGAAATCTGATAGTCTTAATTTGGCAGTGCAGTGCCCGCTACTGCTTTCATATACTGAAACCGGAACAATCAATACGGTGGTCAGCAATTCATTGGATGAAGAAGCGGAGCCCGTGGTTGTGGCGGATATCAGCCGAAACGGTGATGCGCAAGAGTTCAGCGAAATCCTAACTTTGCCCCCACATACATCCAAAGCCATGTTCTGGAATGTGGATGCCTCGAATATCATATTTGGCAGGATGATCCTGATTAGTGTGACACAACGGCCGTATCGCGATCTGCAGTCACGACAGGGATATTGCGGCATATTGCTTTTGGATCTTCTGGGTCTACGTGGCTGGCAGATGTTATTCCTGATTTGTTCAGCGAGTCTGCTTTGCTTGATCCTTGGTGCGGCGCTTTGGTTGAAGATTTATACTGCAATGGATGAACAGACGCGAACTGTAACGCGCGCTTTTGGCAGCCTTGCCATTTTTGCTTCACTGGGATTGGTCTCTGCTATCCTGCGTTGGTGGGGCTTGACCATGATTTTGGATGGCATTGTGCTCATGTTGATCGGCGTCATTTTTACAGAAGTTTTATTCAATCCCCGTTAGGAGATGCGGTAATATGACAATGCATAAAGGAGATCAAATGTACGAGCATCATAAACAAAAATTGGCAAGCAATAAAGTGTTTGCTCAACGTATCATGAGTAATGTTCTGATCGGATTTGTATTGCTGGTGTTTTCATTGGGGATCGGCATGATCGGTTACCATTATCTTGAAAACTTATCCTGGATCGATTCGTTGTTGAACGCCTCGATGATTCTTGGCGGTATGGGACCAGTGAATCCCTTACAAACCGATGCCGGTAAAATATTTGCGTCATTCTATGCATTGTATTCAGGTGTGGTTCTGCTCGCTTCTGTCGGTGTGCTGGCTGCACCAATTTTCCATCGGTTCTTGCATCATTTTCATTTGGCTGAAGACAAGTAAAGATACGCTCAATCCAAAAAGGTATAATGAACTCCGCACCTATGCGGAGTTTTTCTTTTCTATCGAGTTTTTGGAAATATCTATTGGCGTTGGGGGTAATTGCCTCGGTCACAGCGCTTTTCTTTGCGTTGCGTAATGTGCTGGATATTACCCTGATCGCTTTGTTGTATTTAATTCCATTAGGTTCGATCACAGCTTTTTTCGGGTTGGGTCCAGGTATTACCAGCGCTTTGATCACGTTCCTTATGTTCAATTATTTTTTTATCCCGCCGCATTACACGCTGGCAGTTCATCGCCCTACGGATGTGGTGGTGCTGGTGGTGTTTCTGGTCGTGGCGGTGGTGATCAGCCAATTGGTTGGGCGAATGCAGGCGAGTCTCATTGATGCAAATGCCCGTGAGCGCGAAGCCACACAACTTTATGAGTTGAGTATCGCTTTGACCGGCTTGCATGATGACCATGTCATTGCGCAAATCCTTGCCAGGCAGCTGCAGGTTGTTTCGCAAGGTGAGCATGTGGAGATCAATATTACCGGCGCTCAACCTTTCGCTTTTCATTTACCAGATTTGACAGCGCCACTGCGCTTGCCCGAATTAATTGTTCCTATTCAGGCAGCGCGCGGCGTACTCGGAGAGATTCGGTTATGGAAGGCCGCACCAGCCATTTCGTTGGGCGAGAAGCGGCTATTGCAGACGTTTGCAAGCCAGGGCGCGTTGGCGCTTGAGCGTGCGCGCCTCGCCCAGGCGGAATCCCGTGCGCGAGTCCTTGAAGAAAGCGATCATTTAAAATCCATTCTCCTGTCTTCGGTTTCGCATGAATTGCGGACGCCGCTTTCCACCATTAAAGCCGCGGCTTCAAGTTTGCGCGGGAATGAAGTTAGTTGGGATTCGCCCGCGCGTACTGAGTTGATCGCGGCAATTGATGATGAAGCCGATCATTTGAATATGTTGGTTGGAAATTTACTCGATATGTCGCGCATTGAATCGGGCGCCTTGAAACCAAAACGTGAATGGAATATTTTGCCTGAGATCGTTGGAAGTGTGCTGGCGCGTATGCGGCATTCAACCGATGAACATAAACTTGAAATTGATGTGCCTGAGAGTTTACCGTTTGTACCGGTGGATTATGTGCAGATGGAACAAGTTTTTACGAACCTAGTCAGTAATAGCTTAAAGTATGCGCCGTCTAATACCATCATCCGCATTCGTGCAATGATAGAAGGCGATGTGGTGCATGTGCAAGTCAGTAATCAGGGACCGCAAGTGCCGCCTGAACATTTGGAACGTATCTTCGATAAGTTCTATCGCATCACCGCTGCAGATCGTGTGACCGGCACCGGGCTTGGGCTTTCGATCTGCAAAGGCATTATCGAAGCGCATGGCGGGCATATTTGGGCTGAAAATATTTCAGATGGTCTGGCATTCAATTTCACTTTGCCACTCACCTGGGATGGTGCTCTGCCTCCCAAAATTCCAATGGATACGGAGAATGTATGAGCAACGAGCCGCATATTCTCGTCATTGATGATGAACTACAAATCCAGCGCGCGATCCGCACCATTCTCACTGAAAAAGGATTCAGAGTCACAACAGCCAGTCGTGGTGAAGAAGGTCTTGCGCTGGCCGCCACAACTGAACCCGATATCATTATTCTCGATCTGGGTTTGCCCGATATGGATGGTGTGGAAGTTTGCATGCGTTTACGTGAATGGACGCAAACGCCGATCATCATTCTTTCGGTGCGTGACAGTGAGCGCGATAAAGTTGCGGCGTTGGATAAAGGCGCCGATGATTACCTGACCAAACCATTTGGTATTGAAGAATTATTGGCGCGTGTGCGAGTGGCGCTACGTCATTCCACACATACACAAGGGACGCAGAGTAAAGTTGTAACTGCCGGTACACTCACCGTTGATCTGGCATGGCACATTGTCAAGTTGGGCGAAGAAGAAATTAAATTAACCGGCACTGAATATAAATTGCTTGCCTTTCTGGCTGCCAATCACGGACGTGTGCTTACCCACCAAAATATCCTCACGCAGGTATGGGGTCCCGCCGATGCTGATCATACCGAGTATCTGCGCGTGTATATGCGGCAACTGCGTAAGAAACTTGAAGCCGATCCCGAACGTCCACAATACATCCTCACTGAACCTGGTATTGGCTATCGTTTCATTTCCGATGGGTAATAGATGTCACTGATTCGATAGTGACATATTTCTTAAATTCCCCATTGTTGGGGAATTTTTATTTGTTCTTTATACGATTGAATATTTTCTTTGTCGCCGTTTTATAAGGGCTTGATACGATGGATATATCTGTGAGGTGACATGAATAAACTTGATGTACGTTCCCCCGAATTTGCAGTAGCCCCCGCCTCTGATTCTAACATTCAGCCTACTGGGCGTTTAATTGTTCTTTTCCCTTCATCTGAGCCTGAAACCCCCGACCTCGAGAATCGAATTTGGGAGTTTGCGCGTTCATTGCAACTGGATGTTTTGATCCTTAGCCTGACGCATGATTTTGATGAAGAGGAACACCTTCGGCGTAAATTGATCACCATGGCTGCCATGATCAAAGACCCGTTTGTGTCCACAGAGATCTTGATCGAACACGGCTATGACTGGGTGGGACAGGTCAAAAGGATCTGGCGTAAGGGCGATATTGTTGCATGTTATGCAAACCAGAAAGTCGGCATCATGCGAAAATCATTAGATCAGATTCTGCGCTCCAATTTAAATATCCCCGTTTATATTCTTGCCGATGCCCAGCCCATCCAAGATTCCAGGTCAACATGGCTCTCCCGATTTTTCTTTTGGTTGGGTTCTTTCGTAACTGTCGGCGGGTTTTTCTGGGCTGAGGCAAGACTTATTCAACTGCCCCAAGATTGGGCACACACTGCTTTGATCTATGTGTGTGTCTTGATAGAGGTTGGCGTCCTTTCGTTTTGGAATTCGCTATTTACTTAAATTAAATTTATTTTTCAAAAGGTCATTATGTCAGAAACAAAATCAAAACAAAACTCATTGTCAGATCACCTGACGGAAGAATATAAACGCCAACAGGCGTTGTTTTCTGTTCAGCCTGCCATCATCCAGCGCTTTTTGGAAGCGCAGGGGAAGCAGATCGCGGAAGCGATTGTTGATGGCGGATCACAAATCCGCTTTTCGTTGCCAGATCGGATCATATGCACTATCGAAAATGTTGATCAGCCTGCGCTGGTGACCATCCCGCAAAATCAACGAACGTACTCGGCGGGTAGTTTTATGAACCGCCTGCGCAAGGTGGAACTCTATAAGGAACTTCGCCACTCCTTAACCCAGTTGGAGCAATCACCAGACCGAGCTGTATCGGTGGCAACGAGTCTGTTACGTCATGCCGCTGTAAATCACATGGTTTACAACATGCTACCTGCAGGTCGAACGGTTGCCTACAAACTTGCGGATGCAGAGGAAACGATCCCCTCCATCCCTGAGAATGATTTCCTCGAAGCAGAATCAGCCATCACCGCGTCCACTGACGCGATTGCCGAAGGGGAGAAAAATGAAGAAGGACGTGGCGAGCTCTTGGTGCCGTTCGTTCCATTCGCCAGAAAATTTTTCCTGCCTCAATGGGTTGCCTTCGATGAGAACGGTGATCTATTGGTCAAGTCTGTGGGGGAGGCAGAAGCGCACATCAAATCCATGCAGCGCTTCATGGAAGTATTGTTCCTTGCGGTGGCGCTTGCTCCCTATATCTCAGCGGATGAAGAATACGCCAAGAAGCGTTATGGCATGCTCGGTCAACTGGTCAATCAAGGACGTGCGCTGGCGATTTATCAATCCAAAGAGATCATTACCCGCATCAAGGAACGCGCCGCTTCTGGCAACCTGAACCGCGGACTCAGCCTGAGCCTGCCGTATTTTGATGATCAGGAACTGCGTGTTGATATTACTAAGTTCGAAGTCATCCCCGCGGGACGAATCATGTTCGTCCCTGCGTTTGTTGTGCGCGCTGTGCGTCAGGAGGAAATGAAAGTTACTCAAGATACGCGCCTTAACCCATCTACTCGCAAACATCTGTTGTATTTGCTCGAACTGCTCGAGCAGACATTTGAAACTGTAAATCAATAGGCATAAGAATGTTATTTTCAATCGCTTTATTAATTGTAATTGTAGTAGTTTCTATACGTATCTCGCCTCGCGAACATGAGGCGGATGCTCATATACACGGCGCAGGTCAAATCGGTTTACTTGCTGCTATTGCGCTTTTCGGTGTTGATTATTTCACTTCCTATTTTTATGCTACCGGTGAATTGATGAGTGCACTTCATCCTTATGGCGAGCAAAAATATGCATATATTGCTGTAGCTGTCATTGGGCTGGCGAACCTTGTGTTCGGCGCATTATATATGTATTCATTGGGAATTTTTAACGAAGGCGGCGGTTCATATACCGCCTCGATGCGTTATCTCAAACCCACTCTGAGTTTGATCGTAGCAGTTACATTGATTGAAGATTACGTCTTGACTATCGTTGTGTCAGCGCTCTCAGGCGGAGACCAGTTGCTTTCGATCCTGAATGCCTACGATGCACATTGGATTTGGCATTTTGCTATTGGCGCTGCACTTGCCGCTATTACCTGGTATCTCACTATTCGTGGGCGCGGCGAATCGGCTCAAACAGTCTTCGCTATGTTAAGTATCTTTGTGTTGCTTACCGTCGCTATGGTGATTGGGTTATTCGTTGCCCATTTCAGTGGTGTGCCAGCAATTGTACTTACCGAGGCGCCGAAAGCCGCGAGTTTGGCTCAAGCAATTCTGCACATCATTACTGCTTCCATGAAGGGGATGGTTGCGCTCACGGGTTTGGAGGCAATGTCAAATGGCATTCAATTCGTTATCAATGAAGATTCCGGTTTTGTAAAATGGGGCAAGAAGCATTTTCCAAAATGGAAAAAATTATGGAATTTCTATAGCGGCAAGGAAGGCGTTGGACGTGTCGTGCAAACTTCCTTCTTGTTCTATGGTGGAATTACCACTTTGATGTTGTCCTTCTTCGCAATACGCTTTAATGTTTTTGATGGAACGCTCGGTCGAACCCTTGTGGGAAACCTCGCCTTTATTGGCTTTGAACAACTCCCAGGCGGAATCATTCTCTATTGGGCTTACCAAATATTGGCTGTGGCGCTTCTTGCCGCCGCATCCATGACTGCCTTTCAAGATGCGCAAGCTACTGAGTGGCGCGATGTAGCGATTGGCGAAATTCCAGAGATCATTATCTATCGTGACCCAAATGGTACATTCACGCGTTCGGTAACTATTACTTTTGGTATATCTGTTTTGATCATGTTGCTTGTGCGTGGCCAAACTGGTGTCGCTGCGCCGTTTTATGGCGTAGGTGTGTTCCTGCCGATTATGATTATG
>Ga0302321_100005964_pt1 | contig 10691 bp, 8 predicted proteins | sample Fen_T0_1_FD_202505 | JGI IMG/M metagenome (GOLD analysis project Ga0302321, IMG submission 202505) | Peat permafrost microbial communities from Stordalen Mire near Abisko, Sweden - Fen_T0_1 | ecosystem: Environmental > Terrestrial > Soil > Wetlands > Permafrost | place: Sweden: Abisko... | reverse complement strand
TCCGGCCAAGCGACACAGCGCCGCCCTGACCGACGGCCCGGACCGGGCTGCGGCGCGCGGCATGCTCAAGGCGATCGGCTTCAACGACAGTGACCTCGCCAAGCCGATCATCGGCGTCGCCACGACGTGGATCGAGACCATGCCGTGCAACTACAACCAGCGACGCCTGGCCGAGCACGTCAAGGCGGGCATCCGCGCCGCCGGCGGAACGCCGATGGAGTTCGGCACGATCGCCGTGTCGGACGGAACCACGATGGGCACGGAGGGGATGAAGGCCAGCCTGATCAGCCGCGAGGTCATCGCGGACTCGATCGAGCTGTGCTCGCGCGGCCACCTCTTCGACGGCATCGTCTGCCTGGTGGGCTGCGACAAGACGATCCCGGGCGCGATCATCGCCCTGGGCCGCCTCGACATCCCCGGCGTGATCCTCTACAACGGCACGATCTATCCGGGCGTCTACAAGGGCAAGAAGGACGCCACGATCGTCACGATCTTCGAGGCTATCGGCGCTTACCGGGCCGGCAAGATCACGGCCGAGGAGCTCTACGAGGTCGAGTCGGTGAGCTGCCCCGGCGCCGGCGCCTGCGGCGGCCAGTACACGGCGAACACGATGTCGATGGTGCTCGAAGTCCTCGGCCTCTCGCCGTCGGGCCTCAACGGCATCCCGGCGCAGGACCCCAAGAAGGACGAAGCCTCGCACCGTTGCGGCGAGATCGTGATGGATCTGGTCCGCCGCGACGTTCGGCCCAAGGAGTTCGTCACCCGCAAGTCGATCGAAAATGCGATCGCATGCGTTGCCGCAACCGGCGGCTCCACAAACGCCGTTCTGCATCTGCTCGCCGTCGCGCACGAGTACGGCATCCCGCTCGACATCGACGAGTTCGGCGAGATCGCCGACCGGACCCCGATCGTGGGCGACCTGGTGCCCGGCGGCCGATATGCCGCCTCGGACCTCTACGATGCCGGCGGTCTCAGCCTGGTCACGCGGGAGCTGCTGAAGAAGCACCTGATCGACGGCACGACACCGAACGTGGACGGCGGAACGATCGCAACGGCGGCCGCAAGGGTCGAGGAGACGCCCGGCCAGAAGGTCGTGGTTCCTGTCGAGGCGCCGCTCAAGGCGACCGGCGGCCTGACCATCCTCCACGGCACGCTCGCCCCGGACGGCTGCGTCATCAAGCTCGCCGGCCACGAGCGCCGCTTCCACAAGGGTCCCGCACGCGTCTTCGACAACGAGAACGCCTGCTACGCCGCGGTCCGCGCCCAGCAGATAAACAAGGGCGACGTGATCGTGATCCGATACGAGGGTCCGGTCGGCGGCCCGGGCATGCAGGAAATGCTGTCCGTGACGGCGGCGCTCCAGGGCGAAGGCATGGGCGAGCACGTGGCGCTCCTCACCGACGGCCGCTTCTCCGGCGGCACCCACGGCCTGATGATCGGGCACGTGGCGCCCGAGGCGGTCCTCGGCGGCCCCATCGGGCTCGTGGAGGAAGGCGACGAGATCATCGTGGACGTGGATCGCCACGCCCTGGACCTCAACGTTCCGGACGATGTCCTCGCCGCTCGGCGCGCCCGCTGGACCCCGCCGGCACCGCGCTACAAGAGCGGCGTGATGGCGAAGTACGCGGCGCTCGTCTCCTCGGCGTCAAAGGGTGCCGTCACCACCGGCAGCCGCCTCGCGGATCAGCTCGGTACGTCGGCCGCGAGGAAGTAACCACCACCCCCGCGGCGCAAGGCCATCGACATGGGCCTCGCCAGCGCCGATTTCCGGCCGGCGGGAGAATCGGACGCGTCGAGCGTTCGGAAGCGGAGGCAATTGTGGCTGGCGAAACGGAGAGCGACCGAGACGGGATGTCTGAGGCAGAGCTCTCAGAACTGGTCGAGCTACTGCGCTCGCTGATCCGGATCAAGAGCGTCAATCCGCCCGGTGACGAGATACTCGCCGCCCGATACCTGGAGCGGGTGCTCACCGACGAAGGACTCCAGCCCACGGTCGTGGAACCTGCGCCCGGCCGTGGATCCATCGTTGCGCGCGTTCACGGCGAGGGCGGGTCCCGGGGCGGTGCCGGCGACGCGCTGCTGCTCCTGTCGCACCTCGACGTGGTTCCGGCCGACGCGGCCGGCTGGACGCACGATCCGTTCGGCGGGGATCTGGCGGATGGCTACGTCTGGGGGCGCGGGGCGGTCGACATGAAGGGCATGGTCGCGATGGAGGTGCAGGTGATGCGCCGCCTTGCCCGTGCAGCCAGGGCGGCCGGCCGGAACCCAGCCACGGACCCGATCCCCGGACTCGCCCGCGACGTGATCTTCTGCTCCACGGCAGATGAAGAGGCCGGCGGCTGGCAAGGCGCCAACTGGATCGTGAACGAGCATCCCGATTGGCTTCGGGCCGCGGCCGCGCTCAACGAGGCCGGCGGCATCTCGACGACGTACGGCGGGATCCGCTTCTACCCGATCCAGGTCGCGGAAAAGGGCTTCGCGGTGTACCGGTTGCGGGTCAAGGGGCGCTGGGGCCACGGCTCCGTCCCCACCGATGACAACGCCGCGGTAATCGCGGCCCGCGTGATCACGCGTCTCGCCGAACCCGGGCCGGTGCGTCTCACAGATCCGATCCGCCTGATGATGGAACGAGCACTCCCCCACGTCCCGTCGGGCGCCCGCGACGCGATCGCCGGCATCGCCACGGCCGAGCCCGCCGCCATCGACGCCACCCTCCGTCGCCTGTGCGATCCCGCGCTGGCCCTCACGATCTCGGCGATCATCAGAGACACGGTATCAATCGGCATCGTGACGGCCGGGCTCAAGTACAACATCATCCCCGGCGCCGCCGAGATCGTGATCGACTGCCGGACGCTGCCGGGCACCACAGAAGAAGCAATGAGGGCCGAGGTGCGGCGCCGCGTCGGTGACGAGCTGATGGCCCATGTCGAGATCGAGCTGGAGCAGGCCGCCCCGTCGGCGCAGGCTCCCATCGAGAGCGATATGTACCGGCTGCTCGAGGACGTCGTCAAGGCGCACGACCCCCACGGGGTGCCGCTGCCGTTCCTGGCGCCTTTCGCGACGGACGCCAAGCATCTGGCTCGAATCGGCGTACCCACATATGGGTTCTCGCCGCTGCGGGTACGTCCCGAGGATGGTCTCCTGAACCTCATGCACGGCGACGACGAACGCGTGAGCGTAGAGGCACTCCGCTTCGGACTGCCCGTCCTCTGGGACGCAGTCCGGCGTTTCTGCTCGTAGGCCACGGCGACTTTGCCGGAGCGCCGGCCCCATTTCGTGCCCGGCGCGGGCGGGTTGGCCCCCGGAGAGGCGGGTCAAGCGGCTCTACTCCGATTGCCGGCATCCACCCGACAATGGAGTCCACTCAACCACCACGCGGCGCCACACGCGTGATCGCCTGACCAGCCACATCCGGAGATACCGATGGGTCAACCGTTTCTCGTACAGATGCCCAACCGGCCGGGCGAACTCGCTCACCTGGCCCGAGCCCTCTGCGCTCGCGGCGTCGGCATAGACCGAATCCAGAGCACGGGTGCCGGCGACATGGTCAGCGCCAGGATCGAGACCAGCTGCTGCGAGGACGACACTCGCGACGTCCTGCGCAGCATGGGTTACTCCTTCGTGATGGTCTCCGCCGTAGTCGTTCAGATTGACGACACACCGTGCGCCTTCGGCGACATCAGCGACCAGCTCGCCGCGGCCGGCGTATACGTGCACGACTACGCAGTCGTGGATCGTGGCAACGGAAAGGCCACCTGGTCGATCACCGTAGACAACGAAGGGCTCGCGCGCGGCGTCCTTGGACTGCCCGAGTCCGCCGATCTGGCCGGTGCGGCAAGCTAGGTCGACTCCCGCGTTCCAGGCTGACCTTACCTCGCCGGCCGCTGCTTGATCAGGTGACCGCGTCGGGAGATCGCGTGGGTCGATAGGGCCGCCACGCCCATCGCGACGACGGCACGTTCGGCAGTGGGCAGCGGTCTGACGATCGCCAGGAACTCCTGGGCGCGTGCCCGGTCCACGATTCCCAGGAGCGCGAGGCCGCGTCCCGTGAGCGTCAGCGTCCGCTGGCGCCTGTCTTCCGAGTCCTGCCGCCGCTCGAGCAGCTGCCGCTTGACCAACCCGTCGACCATGCGGCTCACCGCCGACGGCGACCGGCCCAGCGTGTCGGCCAGATCCGCCACGGTCATCGTCCCGCTGTCGGCGAGTACGTACAGAGCGGCGAGCTGAGTGAATCCAAGGTTCAACTCCCCGAGCTGAGCCGCAAATCCAACGACCAGGTCACGCCAGATGGCACGTCCCATGGCAATCCGGTCCGACAGCTCGCGCGGGTTCTGGAGCCTGCTCCTGGCCGCCTCAACCGGGGCCGAGAGCAGCTCTCGAGCCGCCGTCTCTACGGCGGTCCGGCTCGGGACGTTGAGCGACGGGAGCTGCAGGAACGGCCGGCGGCGCGGAGTTCTCAGCAGTCTCAGCGGCGAGGGGCCGCCCTGACGCTCTGCGGCCCTCGCCGGCTGGGCGACATTGGCAGGAGCCGTGTCAGGGTCGGCGCCCGCCCGCCCGGTACGAGCCCGGGCGTCACCGGCATGCGGATCCGCGGGCGCGGGCGGAGGGGCCGAGGATCCTGTCTCGATTGGGCGCTGGACGATGCCAGGAAGCCTCGTTCTGAACTGTGGCATGGTCCGCAGGGTACGCTCGGAGGCCGATACATGCAAATCTGCACACAATTTTCGCGTGGCCCCACGTAGTTGGCTTACTCTTTTCTGCGCAAGCCCGCGTACCGATCCGCGACCGACCGGCCGCCCGACAGAATGCCGGCCCTGCCGCATGACAGCAATGCGCAGATGAGCCGAAGGAGACCTACAGCAGCAGATGGACCGCATTGCCTTCGTATTCCCCGGCCAGGGCTCCCAGTCGGTGGGAATGGGAAAGACCCTGGTCGAGGCCTCGCCGGCCGCCGCCGCAGTCATGGCGGAAGCCGACAAGGCTCTGGGCGAACAAATCAGCGACCTGACCTTCAACGGCCCCGCCGAGCAGCTCGACCTGACGGTCAACGCCCAGCCGGCAATCGTGGCCGTTTCGATCGCATTCCTTGCAGCGCTTCGCGAGCGTTGGGAAGCAGCCGGGGTCGGGATCGAGCCTGCATACATCGCGGGTCACTCGCTCGGCCAGTACTCGGCGATGGTCGCGGCTGGAGTCATATCTCTCGGCGACGCGGTCCGGCTGGTCCGCGAGCGCGGCAGGCAGATGCAGGCATCCGGGCAAGGACGTTCCGGCGCGATGGCGGCGATCATCGGCCTCGATGACGAGCGCATCCCCGAGTTGCTCGCCCTCGGCGCGCCGTTCGGCAGTGTCACTGTGGCAAATCGCAATTCCCCCGGGCAGATCGTCATTTCCGGCGATCGAGCCGCGGTGGAAGCGGCCGTTGCCGGAGTCAAGGATCTCGGTGCACGCCGAGGCATCGTGCTTCCCGTTTCGGTCGCGGCGCATTCATCACTGATGGCCGAGGCAGCTCAGGGCATGACCCGCGTGCTCGCGCCAATCGCGTTCTCCGCGCCGTCGGCGCCGCTTGTCGCCAACTCGGACGCCCACCCGATCACGACCGGCGAAGAGGCTCGGGCCGAGCTCATCGAGCACCTCACCCGGGGCGTCGATTGGGTCACCGCGGTTGAGCGCATGGCCGGCGACGGCGTCACCACATTCGTCGAGGTCGGCCCCGGCAAGGTGCTGACCGGCCTGATCAAGCGCATCTCCACCGAAGTCACAACCGCAGCCACGGACGAGGCGACGGCGCCCGGCGGTATCGCCGTGCCGTTCCTCGACGGCTCCGCTGCCGCCTAGCCCATTTGCCGGCGGCAGCCAGGCTGTCGCGGAGCCGAGCCCCAGGAGGAACTGAAACCAGTGCGCAAGCCCGACTACAACAGGAGAGTGGTCATCACCGGCCTGGGGGTTGTCTCCCCTGTCGGTAATGACCTGGACACGGCCTGGGATTCGCTGGTCAACGGCCGATCAGGCCTTGCCCCGATCACGCACTTCGACACCACGCCGTACGAGCACAAGGTCGGCGGCGAGGTGAAGAACTTCGACGTGACCCAGTACTGGAACTTCAAGGACGCCCGCCGGACCGAGAGCACCGTCCATTTTGCGGTTGCCGCCGCGAAGATGGCGCTCGCACATTCGGGTCTGGAAATCACCGAAGAGAACCACTACGACGTGGGCGTCATCTACGGATCCGGCGGCGGCGGCCAGGGTCTCTTCATCAACAACCAGGAGGTCTGGCACACGAAGGGCGCCCGCGCGGTCAGCCCGTTCTTCATCGCAAACGGCCTCGTCGATGCCGCCTCGGGCACCATCGCAATCGAGACCGGCGCCAAAGGGCACAACTTCTGCCCGGTTTCGGCGTGCTCCACCGGAACGCATGCCATCGGCGAAGCCGCCGAGGTTATCCGCCGCGGTGACTGCACGGCCGTTATCACCGGCGCGGCCTAGTCCCCGCTTCTGGAGCTGGTCCACATTGGCTTCACCAACATGCGCGGCCTGGGCAATCCCCTCGAGGGACAGCCGCCATCGGGTGCATGCCGACCGTTCGACAGGACTCGCGATGGGTTCATCCTCGGCGAGGGCGCTGGTGCCCTGATCGTCGAGGATCTCGAGCACGCCAGGGCGCGCGGCGCAACTATCTACGCCGAGATCGTGGGCTACGGCTCCGCGGCCGACGGTTTCGACATGATCGCCCCCGCGGCGAAAGGCGAAGGCTCGGCCCGCGCCATGAAGATGGCGCTCGAGCGCCGCGATGTTCCCGCCGAAGCGATCGACATGATCAACCCTCACGGGACCGCTACGCCCATGGGCGACAAGTGCGAATCCGAGGCTATCTGGGCGGCCTTCGGCAAGCACACCCCCAACATCCTGATCTCAGCCACGAAGTCAATGACCGGGCACATGATGGGCGCGGCCGGCTCGTTCGAAGGCATCGCGACGGTGATGTCGATCTACCATCAGACGGTTCCGGGAACGCTCAACTACCACGAGCCCGATCCCGAGTGCAACGTCAACGTAGCCACCGAGACGATCGAGCGCCCCATCAACTACGCGCTCTCCAACAACATCGGTCTTGGCGGCCACAACGCGGCGGTCATCTTCAAGCGGTACACGGGCGACTGAGAGAGTTGGGCCGGGAGGCCCGGACTTCCTGGACCTCACCGCGAGCATGACGTGAGCCGGCGAAAAGCGGTGTTGTCCGCGTGGACCCCGGCGGGTACGCTGTGATCCCGGCAGCCTGGAAATTGGGCGGCGTCCAGCCGGGCGTTCGGCGGAGGATCTGCAGTGTCGCGTGACCTCTCGGTGGCCTGGGAACTCCTGACCGCCGTCACGCGCGTTCACAGACAGCTTGCCGCCGCGCGCCCCCAGATCTGGGAGCGGTTTCGCCTCCCGACCGCGGAACACACCACGATAGTCTCGGTCCCGTCGGAACCCGATCAACTTGGGCGTACCGATCCCTCCGGAGACCACGTAGCCGTCCGGATCTCGCTCGACACGCATCTGCCTGACGGACGGCTGCTCAGCAGCTGCCTGGACATAACCGTGAGCGCGCACCGGTGGCGCACCCAGCCCTACATCGCGCTGTCGGGCGGGGCCACCACCACCTTCCTCTGGCAGGGTCAGGCCGTCGAGCGCGACGACACAACGGGTTTCGTCGAGATGATCGACTCCGTGACCCAGAGCCTGCTCCGCGCCACGATGGGCATGGATTTCGGCGCCATCGTCGCCGGTTAGCCGATCGCTGCCGGCGGAGCTAGGAGGGTCCCGCTCCGTCCTGGTCCGCGCCGCGCGGCTTCTTCTTCGGTATCAGCAGTGACAGGATCAGGCCGAGCAAGACGAAACCCGTGGCCGCGAAGCCGGCGAGCCGAGCCGCATCCACGAAGGCAGCCTCGATCGGCGGCGCGACAGTCTTGCCCAACGCGGCGACCATCGCGGGGCTGATCTGGCTGCCGAACTGCCTGGCCAGCGCAGGGTCGACTTCGCCGTTGCGGAAGCCGATCAGGGCTTGACCCGCCGATCCCTCGATCGCCTGGCGGACGGCCACCTTCGCCGATTGCGGCATGCCTTGAATGTTCGCCAGTCGGTCGCCTGTACCCACGCCCAGCGATACGAACAGGATCGAGCCGAGGATCGCGATGCCAAGCGCCGACCCGATCTGGCGCATCATCGAGTTGGTACCGGAGGCGAGCCCCGAGACCTCCGTCGGAACGTCGCCCAGTACGACGCTGGTGAGCTGGGCAGTCGCGAAGCCCACACCCAGTCCGTACACGAACAACGGCGGCACGAGCAGCAGGACGTTCAGATCGCGTGAGAGCAGAGCGGCCGTGACGGCGATGCCGATCGCCTCGAGTCCCATTCCCAGCGTAACCACGCGCCGAGGCCCGTATCGATTCGCCAGTCCGGCAGCGAGCGGCGCAGCGAAGAACGATCCCACCGCCAGCGAGAGGATCGTCAAACCCACCTGGAAGGCGGACATGCCGAGAACCGCTTGCAGGAACAGCGGCAGCGAGAACAGCAGTCCGAACTCGCCGAGAGAGACGATCGAGCCGGCCAGGTTCCCGTAGCGGAATGCCGGGTACTTCCACAGTGAGAAATCGAAGAGGAAGAACTTGCCCGCCCGCTGGCGCCTGATCTCCACAACTGTGAAGGCCGCGAGACATGCAAAGCCCAGCGCGAAGGCGAACGGGATGATCGAGATGGAGTCGAGCGGCCAGGTCCAGCCTAAGAACCCGAACTTCTCCGACGGCGCCGTCCAGCCGTACGTGTAGCCCTCGATCATTCCGAACACGATCGACGCCAGGCCCAAGGTGATGAAGAGAAAGCCGAACGGATCGAATCCGGCACGCGCATCCTCATCACAGGACTCATCGATCCAGCGCCAGGTTCCGACGATTGCGAGAATGCCCCACGGGATGTTGACGTAGAAGGCCCAGCGCCACGACAGGTAGGTCGTGAGCCAGCCGCCGATGAGGGGACCGAGGGCGGCCATTCCGCCGATCATCGAGCCCCAGATGCCGAACGCAATCGCCCGATCGCGACCGCGGAAGTTGGAGTTCAGGATCGATTGTGTGGCCGGCAGAATCGCCGCGCCGCCCAACCCCTGCAGCAACCGAGCCCCAATGAGCGTCTCGCCCGAAGGCGCGAAACCCGCCAGTACCGACGCCACAAGAAACACTACGAGCCCGATCAGGTACATCTTGCGGCGTCCCAGACGGTCCCCGAGCCGGCCCATCGTCACAAGGAACGCGGCGAAGACCAGGGCGTAGATCGTGTTGACCCACTCGGTGCCCGTGCCCGAAAGGCCCAGATCGCGCGCGATAGACGGGACTGCGACGTTCACTATCGTCGCGTCGACGATGATCATCGCCACGCCGAGGCTGAGCATCACCAACCCCAACCAGCGTCGACGTGTGGAGGCGCTGGACTCTCGGGATGGAAGGTCGGTCATCTGTCAATCCTTGCGTGACGCAATGTTTAGTAGACACATTATGGTATATTCGAGGCATGTCTGACAAGTCCTCTGTTGCCCCGTCTCGACAGCGCGACCGCATCTCGGATGAGACGCTGGAAACGAGCCGCCTGCTTGTGGAGTTCCTGCATGCCGCATATGCCACGAGGCATCAGGACGACGCGGCGTCAGGCCGCGGAACCGCGACGCCGGATGGCGTCCCTGCCGAAGACCCGGCAATCGGACTCACCGACCGCCACAGCCGAGTTCCATCGGCCGTATCCGGACACGCGGTGCGCGCCGCGATCCATGTCTACCAGCACGGCGAGCGAACTGTTGGGCAGATCGCGTCGGGCTTGGGGATCTCCTACGGTTGGGCGAGCCGCGTAGTCGAGGAACTCGAGAAGGTCGGCTATGTAGTCCGTGAACGCGACGCTACAGATCGGCGTGTGGTACGCGTTCGTATGAACCCCGATGCCCTCGAAGAGGTCGAGCGGGCGTATCACTGGCGCGGTCGTGCGGTCGAGGAAGCGATGCGCCCGCTGTCGGACGACGAGCGCGAGGCAGTCAGATCGTTCCTGCGACGCCTGTCCGGGCTCCTTCGCGAGGGGACATTGGACCCGAACTGAGGGGCCGACCGTCCGGAGCCATAGCGCCTCCCGAGCCGGTACAATGGCCGCGGTTGGTTCGAGAGGGGTGGAGCTTCCCATCGAGCCGACAGCCGTCCCACCGATGGACAATGCGTACCGTCGGGTCAGATGAGCTGGGCGCCGCCGGCGGTGGTCGCCTCCGCTTGACAATCGTCCTAGGAGATGGCCTGTGCCCACCACGGATCCTGCCCGTCGCGTCGTCGCAACCGGTCTCGGCGCGGTTACCCCAATCGGAAACACGGCCGAAGCCTACTGGCAGGGCTTGATTTCCGGTGTTTCAGGCGTAGGGCCCATCACGCTGTTCGACCCGGTCGGCTTGGACGTGCGCATCGCGGCCGAGGTCAAGGACTTCGATCCCACGATCGCAATGGACCGCAAGATGGCGCGGCGCATGAGCCGCTTCATCCATCTCGCGATGGCCGCCGCGACCGAGGCCGTGAACAACTCCGGCATCGACTTCGCGTCATACACGCCCGAGCAGCTCGATCGGGTCGCAGTGGTGATCAACACCGGCGGCGGGGGACTCGAGCAAGTCCTCGAAGGCACGCGTGTTCTTG
>Ga0302321_100005963_pt1 | contig 10691 bp, 11 predicted proteins | sample Fen_T0_1_FD_202505 | JGI IMG/M metagenome (GOLD analysis project Ga0302321, IMG submission 202505) | Peat permafrost microbial communities from Stordalen Mire near Abisko, Sweden - Fen_T0_1 | ecosystem: Environmental > Terrestrial > Soil > Wetlands > Permafrost | place: Sweden: Abisko... | reverse complement strand
CGGGGCGAGCGCGCCCCCGTCCCGGTCAACGACTTCACCCCTGGCATCTGACATGGACCGCGGCCGCCCGCTCTCGCGTCGTGCGTTCCTGGCCACGGCCGCCGCGGCTGCAGCGACGGCGACAGAGGCGGCGTTGCTCGTGACCGGCGCGGGACGGGCGTTCGCGCAGCCCCGGGTGCCGGTCAACACCGTCCCGCCGCTGGCCCCACGGGACCAGATGACGTCGTTGATGCCGCCGCTGCCGAAGTTCATCCGCTCGGGGCCCAACACGCAGCCCCGCGTCGCGCTCACCGTGGACGACCTGTTCACCGCCGCCAACGCCGACGACCTGAACAACCTGCTCGACGTCGCCAAGGCCAAGAGTGTGAAGTTGTCGTTCTTCCCCACCGGCGGCGGGTTGCAGGTGCATCTCGACGCGGGCAAGAGCGCGGTCTGGCAGCGGGTGGTGCTCGAGGGTCACGAGATCGGCAACCACACCTGGTCGCACGCGAACCTCACCAAGCTCACCGACGCGCAGATCCGCGACGAGTTCGGACGCACGCGCGACGTGCTCACCAAGGTGCTGGGCAATGTGCCCTACAAGATGCGCATGATGCGGCCGCCCGGCGGCGCCGGTGGTTACGTCGACGGCGGCGACCCGCGCATCCAGAAGATCAACGCGGAGTTCGGTTACGCGATGGCGATGTGGACGATCGACTCCAACAACACCGCAGGGAACAAGTCGCTCGCCGACAAGGTGGTGTCGACCGCGCAGAACGGCAGCATCGCGCTGTTCCACTTCACCACGTTCTCCGAGGACAACTTCGCGCCGATGATCGACCGCCTCCGCAACGAGCGGAAGCTCGAGCCCACGAACATCACGGGGCTGTTCGGTTCGTGACCTTCGCGAGCGCGAGGAGCACCAGGTTCACGTCGGTGCGGAGCTTCTCGACCGCGGCGTCCACCTGCGGCGCAAGGGTGTTGCGTTTGGTGACCGCCTCGTTGTAGGCGGGGACGTCGGCCTTCTTCCCCGCATCCAGCGCAGCCTGCACGAGCAGCGCATCTTGTTGTTGGAGAGCGGCGACCTGCTGCATCTCCGCGGGGAGCGCGGAGAGCTGCGGCCGCACCGACTCGATCGCGTTGCGGGTCGCGGCGAGGCGATCGGGCGAGCCCGCTTGGTCGCGCACCGCGAGTTCCGTCTCCAGCCGACGTCGCTGCTGCTGCGCGTCGTCACGCTCACGGTTCGCCCACACCAGGGCGCCGCCGGCCACCAACGCCAGGAGGAACGACGCGAGTACCGCGGCGATCAGCCAGCCCGACACGCGACCGCGGGTCTCAGGCACCCGTGGCTCCGTCGGTCGTGCCGAGCCCGGCCAGCGCCGCGTTGGCCTGCTCGACCGCGGTCTTCACCGCGGCGGTCGCCTGGTCGAGCGCGGCCACCGCCGCGGCCGCGTCTGCGCCGAGCGCGTCGGCGATGCCGGCCTCCGCGTTGTTGTACTGCGCGGCGGCCTTGTTGGTCGCCGCGACCGCGGCCGCCGTCGCGTCGTTCTGCGCCTTGATCGCGATGAAGAGCGCGGAGAGGTCGTCGATCGCCTGGTCCGACGACGAGAGGTCGGACCGCAGCTTCTCCGCGCGCGCGGCCAGTGGCTGGTTCGCATCGTGCGTGTCCTGCGAGTCCTGGTAGGTCAGGAACGCGAGCACGCCGAGCCCTCCAGCCACCAGGACGAGGAGTACCGCGACCACGGCGAGCACCGCGTTCGCCCGACTCCGTTCCCGTCGCGGTTCCGGAGTGCGACGACGACTGGCCTGCAACTCCGCGCGGGTGGGCCCGCGGCCGACCGAGTCGGTCATCGCCGGCTCACCCCGTGGTCGATCGCCGGAAGCAGGTGTGCACGTGATCGTCGACGAGGCCCGCGGCCTGGAGGTACGCGTAGACCGTGGTCGGGCCGACGAACCGGAAGCCGCGCCGCTTGAGGTCCTTGCCGAGCGCGGTCGACTCCGCGGTCGACGACGGCAGGTCATCGAGCGCGCGCCAGTCCCCCACGATCGGTCTGCCTCCCACGAACGGCCACACGTAGTTGTCGAACGACCCGAATTCCTCGGCCACCGCGAGGAGGGCCCGGGCGTTGCCGACGGTCGACTCGATCTTGCCGCGGTGGCGCACGATCGCGGGGTCATCCAACAGCCGTTGCACGTCGGCAGCACCGAACGCGGCGACGCGCTCGGGGTCGAACCCCGCGAAGCAGTCGCGGTAGCCCTCCCGCTTGCGGAGGATGGTGGTCCAGCTCAGGCCCGCCTGGGCGCCCTCGAGGGTGAGCATCTCGAAGTGCCGGTGGTCGTCGTGGACGGGCACGCCCCACTCGTCGTCGTGGTAGGTGACCATCAGCGGGTCGGTGCCCGCCCACTCGCACCGGATGGGCACGGAAGGGCCGGCAACGTCGTCGGTTCGGGCCTCCACGAGCACGGCAGCCTATGACCGGAATGTGTCTACAGAGACGACAGGGCATGCCGATCAATTGGGTATGGCCCTCGACGAGATCAGCAGCCGCCGCCTCGGCACCGCGTTGCGCGACGCCCGGATGGCTGCCGGGCTGAATCGCCGCGATCTCGCGGCCCGCGCCGGGTGCTCCACCCGCCAGATCAAGGCGTTCGAACGGGGCGAGGCCCAACCGGACGATGCCCAACTCGAGTGCCTGGCCATGGCCTGCGCCCAGCCCGTCGACACGCTGCTCCCCACGCGGGGCGAGGTTCCGGTCGCGTTGGCCGAGGGTCGCCTCCACGTCGGCACCACGAGTGCGCCCTTGCGCTCCGAAGAGCCGCCCACGGACGAAGTGCTCCGGAGCTACCTCGGCGTCGTCTACGAACTGCGCGAGTCCAAGCCCGGGAGCCGGATCCCGCTGCGCGACCGCGACCTCGACGCGCTGGCCACCGCGCTCGGCAGCGACCCGGAATTCGTCGAGACCCGCCTCGTGGAGCTCATGGACGTGACCCGGGAGGAGGCGGCCGCCCTGCGCGTCGCACTCATCCGGCGCCGGATCCTGCTGCCGGCGGCGAGCATCGCGCTCGGAGCGAGCATGGTGGTCGGTGGCGCGCAGCTGGTCGACGGTGGCGGATCCTCCGCCCCGGAACGCGCGGCGGTGCAGTCCCCCGGCGTCGGCAACATCAGGATCGGGACCGCAGCCGCGACGTCGACGGCGCAGCCGGAGATCGGCGACGCCACCTCGGTGGCCCGCCCGGTGGCCGATGCCGCACCGGTTGTCGACGCGGCGGCTTCGTCGATTCCGGTCGAGGTCGCGGCGCAACCCGGTGACCCCGCGGTCGTCACCCGTGCGTCGGACCCGGTGATCCCGGTGGTGGTCGACGCGACTCCGGGTGACCCGGCGGTCGTCACCCGCACGACGCCAGCACCCTGAACACGCCCTCCTGAGGACGGCTCAGTCGTCGTTGCGGAAGTTCAGGTAGTAGCGCGACGGCGTGGGACCACGCTGGCCCTGGTACTTCGACCCGGTCGCGTCACTGCCGTAGGGGTGCTCTGCGGCCGTCGTCATCCGCAGGAACGAGATCTGGCCGATCTTCATCCCCGGGTAGAGCGCGATCGGCAGGTTGGCCACGTTCGACAGTTCGAGCGTGAGGTGACCGTCCCAGCCGGCGTCGACGAAGCCGGCGGTGCTGTGGATCAGGAGTCCGAGGCGCCCCAAGGAGCTCTTCCCCTCGAGCCGGGCGACGAGGTCGTCGGGCAGGGCGACGCGCTCGAGCGTGGAGCCGAGGACGAACTCGCCCGGGTGCAGGATGAACGCCCGGTCGTCGGTCATCTCGACGAGCTCGGTGAGGTCCTCCTGGCGCTCCTTCGGGTCGATGAAGGGCGTGGTGTCGTTGCGGAACACCCGGAAGTAGCGGTCGACGTGGAGATCGACCGACGACGGCTGCACCGAGTCCGGCCCCAGCGGGTCGATCACGATGCGCCCGGCGGCGAGCTCCTCGCGGATGGTCACGTCGGAGAGGATCACGGCGGGGAGCATATCGGGGCCGACTCGCGCGCCCGGGCCCCGGAGTGATGGCCGGTCACGACCCGTTCAGACGGGGACGGGACCGTCGACCGTGCAGCGCCGCATCCGACGGCGCTGCGGGAAGTGGTCAGCCAGCGCACGGTGGTTGGTGGCGGCTTCGTCCCACATGGCGACATCGCCCGGCGACCAGCGCCACCGCACGCAGAAGTTGGGGTTGGCCGCGTGGTCCTGGAGGAAACCGATGAGCGCATCGCTCTCGTCGCGGTGCATGCCGACGATCTGGTCCATGAACCCGGTGGTCACGAAGAGCGCGCGGCGACCGGAGACCGGGTGCCGTCGGACGAGCGGGTGCTCGACCGGCGGGAACGCCTCCACGATGCGGGTCGCGACCTCGGCGTCCATGTTGCGCTCGATGGCGGCCCGGAACCCGGGGCCTGGCCAGTGGCGGACGCGCAGGCCGTCGCACAACTCCTGCATCGTGGGCGACAGCGCGTCGAACGCGGCGAACAGGCTGCTCCACATCGTGTCGCCACCGAACTCGGGGACGGCGACCGCGGCGAGCACCGCGTAGGCAGGCGGCTGCGCGACCCAGGTGATGTCGGTGTGCCAGCCGTCGGCGTCGGGCGGTTTCTCCTCGGTGTCCTCGATGAAGCCGAGCGCGGTGGTGGAGCCCAACATCTTCGCGATCGGGTACGGCGACACGGTGCCGAAGCGCTCGGCGAACGCGACGTGCTCGTCGTCGGTGAGGTGCTGCTGCGGGAAGAACAGCACGAGGTGCTCGTGCAGTGCGTCGCGCACCTGCTCCCATTGCGCGTCCGACAGGTCGGTGAGCTTCACGTCGGTGACCGTCGCGCCGATGTGGCGCGTGAGCCGGGTGATCGTCACAGAACTCACGGACCCTCCTGGAGTCAGTCGCCGAGGTTCAAGGAGAAACCCGACTTGCCGTCGCCGCCACTCTGGGTCTGCGGCATGTACGGCGCAAGTGCCGCGGCGAGGTTCGGCAGCGGCATCGTCTGCAGCCACACCTTGCCCGGGCCGGTGAGCTTGGCGAGGAACAATCCTTCGTTGCCGAAGAAGATGTTCTTCACCCCCTTCACTCGGTCGAGTTCGAACGCGATGCCGGCCTCGAACATGCCGACATGCCCCGGGTGCACCCGGATGTTCTCGCCGGGCTGCAGGTCGTAGGTGACGATCTCGCCGTCGAGCTCGATCCACGCGTCGCCCTCGCCCGAGACCTTCTGCAGGATGAAGCCCGCGCCGCCGAAGAGACCCGCGCTGAACTTCTGCTGGAACCCGATCTCGAGGTTCACCCCGGTCTGGCCGGCGAGGTAGCCGCCCCGGTGCACCATGTACTCGTGCGCCGCGTCGACGCGGATGGGCAGGATCTGGCCGGGCACCTTCGTCGCGAATGCGACCATGCCCGAGCCGCCTTGCGCGGTGTACTCGGTCATGAAGATGCTGCCGCCGGCGACCGCGCGCTTCACGACGCCGAGCACACCCTTCGCGCCGGCCTTGCCGCTCGCCGCGGTCTCCATCTCGATCGAGTGCGTCATCCACGAGAGCTGTCCACCCTCGGAGACGATCGATTCGCTCGCGTCCAGAGCGATCTCGAGCACCGGCATGACCGTGCCGATCACCTTGTGGTCCATTGCTGCGCTCCCTCTTCCTCGCGTCGCGCTCACGGCACCGGCTCAATCAGCCGGGCGCGGCCAGTCCACCGGGCGCTTCTCCACGAACGCGCCCATGCCTTCCACGAGCTCGGCCCGGAGGCCGAGACCCTGGAAGAGGGTGAGATCGGCAGGTCGGAGCTGCGAGTTGATGTCGCGTTTGATCGCCGCGCGCGCGATGGGCCCGGTGCTGCGCACCTGCTCGAGGATCCAGTCGGTGCGCGCATCGAGGTCGTCGTGCGCGACCACCTCACCGACGATGCCCATCGAGGCGGCCTCTGCCGCGTCGAACCGCGCCGCGGTGAAGAACAGGTAGCGCGCCTTGGCGAGGCCGACGGCGTCGACGAGGCGAGCCGACATGAAGGGATCGGGGATGCCGCGCAGCAGCTCGGGCACCCGGAATGTCGCGCGGTCCGACGCGATGCTCACGTCGCAGTGCAGCGCGATCCCGAGCCCGCCCGCGTGACAGGCGCCGTTGATCTTCGCCACCCAGATCTTGCGACAACGTTCGATGTGGCGGAACGGGAAGTGATCGGTGCCGTCCCACTCGGCCGCGAGACCCTCGGGGTCTTCCTTGCGGCCGGCGAGGTCGCCACCGGCGCCGAACCACTCGTCGGTGCCGGTGAGGCACACCGCATCGAGCTCGGGCTGCGCGTCGGCCCACACCGCGGCACGCTTGATGCCGCGGTACATGTCCTGGGTGAACGCGTTGCGGTACTCCACGCGGTCGATGCGGACGTGCAACACGCGGTTCGCGACGTGGGTGACGAGATGCTGCGAACCGAGATCGGGGCCGGCTGCGTGGTCGTCGCTCACCGGCGTCACGCGAGGCCGTACAACGCCGCCGCGTTGTCGTGCAACACCTTGCGGGTGACGTCGTCGGACAATGACGCGAGCGCCTTCGACGCGTAGTCGCGTGGGCGTTGCGCCGGGGTGCGGGGGCCGGGGTGCTGGCAGGTGGGGTGCGGGTAGTCGGTCTCGAAGAGGATGTTGTCGGGGTACTGCGCGATCGCGTCGAGCGCGGTCTGCTCCTCGAACCAGAAGCACCCGAAGATCTGGCGGCGGAAGTACTCACTCGGTAGGAGGTCGTACTCGGGGTGCTCGTCGCGCACACCGCCGTTGCGCCACTGCCAGTCGAAGGTCTCCATCGCGGCCGGGATCCACCCCACGCCCGACTCCACCGACACGAACTTCAGGTCGGGGAAGCGGTGGCACACGCCACCGAAGATGAGGTCACCGATGCAGCGCATGTTGTCCATGAAGATGAACGACGACGTCTTCGCGAAGTTGGTCATCCAGCCCATGCCCGCGCGGTCGTCGAACTGTGTACCCATGAGGCCGCCCCCGACGTGGAAGCTGATCGGGATGCCCGCTTCCTGCGCGGCGGCCCAGATCGGGTCCCAGTGCGAGTGCGCGAGGGGCGGCTGCGCGTACGCATCCGGTTGGTTGCAGAAGTTGACCGCGCGGTGGCCGTTGGCCAGGTTGCGCTGCATCTCCGCGATCGCGAGGTCGACGTCCCAGAAAGGCAGCGCGGTGATCGGGAGCAGACGGTCCGGCGCGACGCTGCACCAGTCGGTGAGGAAGTCGTTGTACGCGCCGACGCACTGCATCACGAAGTCCTGGTCGCCCAGGTTCAGGAAGTAGCCGTTCCCGAAGCCCCCGACGTTCGGGTAGAGCACCTCGGCGTGGATCCCCTCCCGGTCGAGGAAGGCGAGGCGCGCGGTGGAGTCGTACATCTCCGGCGCGATGTCGTCGAAGGTCTTCGGGATCGACCGCGGCATGACGCCGTCGTACCCCGCCATGGAGTAGTAGCCGGGCGCGCCGATGCGCTGGCCCCCGGCCATCCACACGTCCTGGCCGTCGATGCGTTCCACGTGGGGGACGGCGTCGTGCAGCGCCTTCGGCATGCGCGCGGTCCAGACGTCGGGAGGTTCGGTGAGGTGCGTGTCGACGTCGATCACGGGGACTCGGTCGAAGAGATCGGTGGCCACGGCGCTCGCTCCTGGTTCGCGGACTGGTCACGGTAAATCGGTTCGTCATACGATGCAACCCGGTCCGGCTCACGGACCATCACCGCCGCTACCGGCATGTCGGGGGTCCCATGAGGTCGGTACGCACCGCGCTCCAGGTGTTCGAGGGCGTCGCCCGCCACCAGCCCGTGGGCCTGAGCCAACTCGCCCGCGAACTCGCGCTCCCCAAGGCGACGGTGCAACGCTCCCTCGCCGCCCTCGCCGACGCCGGCTGGCTCGTGCAGGACCTGCTCGACCCCGGGCGCTGGACCGTCGCCACCCGCGTGGCGTTGCTCGCCGAGGCCGCGCCACCCGCGCAGGCGCTCCGGGCCGCGGTCCATCCGCACCTCGTCGATCTCCGCGACACCACCGGTGAGACGGTGGGGCTGTTCACGATCGACGGCGACCACATGGTGATGCTCGAGGTGCTCGACGGGACGCACGTGGTGCGCGCGGTCGAGCGCGACACGAGCGCGTTGCCCGTGCACGTCAGTGCGGCGGGGCGGGCGATGCTCAGCGCGTTGGAGCCGCGTGAACGGAGGCTCGCGATCGAGCGCCTCGCCGGCGGCGGGCTCACCGCGTACACCGAACGGTCGTCTGTCGACGCGAGCGCGTTGCTGGCGAAGGTCGACGACGCGGCCGCCACCGGATTCGCGGTCATCGACGGCGAATACATCGACGACCTGTGCGGGCTGGGTGCGGCGGTCGTCGCCCCCGACGGTCGGCCGCTCGCGGGCATCGCACTGCTCGCACCCGCGTTCCGGGCGCGCGACCGGTTGGAGTCGCTCGGCGGGCAGGTTGCGAACGCCGCCCAGACCGCAAGTTCGGCCATTGCCGGCGCGGCCGCGGCCGCGCCCGCGGCTGCGAGCGCTCCCGGCGCCTAGAGCCCGAGCGGGCGGTCACCGACGATGTCGGCGGCCTCCAGCGCGGCGATCTCGTCGGGTGCGAGTCCGATCTCCGCCAGGACCTCGTGGTTGTGCTGGCCGATCAGGGGCGCGGGCGTACGGATCCAGTGGTCGACGTCGGAGTAGCGGAACGGGGGCCCGGCGATCGGGCGCGGCCCCACCACCGGATGGTCGACCGCCTCGTGGAACCGCCGGGCGACGAGCTGCGGGTGCGTCGACATCAGACGCGGGTCGAACGCCCGTGCCGCGGGGATTCCGGCTGCGAGCAATGCGGCGACCGCATCCTCGACCGGCGTGAGCGCGGCCCACGCCGCGAGATGCTCGTCGATCAGATCGTGGTGGACACGCCGGCCGGCGAAAGTCGCGAGCGCCGGATCGCCTGCCCACCCGGGATCTCCGAGCACGCCGGCGAGGGCGGCCCACTGCTCGTCGTCGAACACCGAGAGCGTGAGCCACTGCTCCACGCCCGGGCACGCGTACTGACCCTGCGGCGCGGCCCACGGGCTGCGCGCGCCGTCGCGCATCAGCCGGGTGCCGTACGCCGTCCACTCGATGGGCAGCTCCGCCGCGACCTGCAGCGCGGCCTCGAACATGGGCGCCTCCACGAAGCAGCCCACGCCGGTGCGATCGCGACGGGCAAGGCCCACGAGCGCGGCGAAGCACGCGTGCATGCCGCCGTTGGGATCGCAGGGACCGCGCTGGATCCGCGGCATGTCGTCGGCGAACCCGGTGAGCCAGGCGAGGCCGGTGACCTGCTCCATGGTCTGCGCGAAGCCCTGCCGGTCGCGCCACGGTCCGGAGAGCCCGAACGCAGGCATGCGCACCATCACCGCGCGCGGGTTGGCCTCGTGGATGGTGTCCCACCCGAGCCCGAACTGGTCGAGCACGCGCGGCGTGAAGTTCTCGACGACGAGGTCGGCCTGGCCGACGAGACGCAGCAGCACCTCGCGACCGCGCGGATCGTTGAGGTCGAGGGTGAGGTCACGCTTGTTCGTGTTGGCGGCGAGGAACATCGCGCTGTACTCCCACCACTGGTCGAGGTGGGCGAACAACGCGGCGGAGAGCCGCATGCCGTCGGGGCGGCTGATCGACTCGATGTGGATGACGTCGGCGCCCAGCGCGGCGAGCATGCCGGTGGACGACGGACCCGCCCACCACGCGGTGAGATCCACGACCTTCACGCCAGCAAGCGGGAGCCCGGTACCGGTGCCGGGGGTGCGCGCGGGGCGCGGGGCAACGTTGCCGGTGTGCTCACCCAGACGCGGCGCGGGTTGCGGCGGGTCGGGAAGCTCGCCGTCGATCCACCACGAACGCCGCGGCACCTTGTAGGTGCCGGTGGGATCGTCGACGAAGATGCCCCGCTGCTGCACGTGGTCGAGCTCGAGGATGGATTCGCCGTCGCACACCGGCGCGACGGGAATGCGCAACTCGACGGCCTTCTCGATCACCTCCGCGGTGGAGTGCTTCGTCGTGTACTCGTGGATGATCGCGTTCCACTCGTCCCATTCGCCCTGACGCTTCTGCATCCCCTCCCAACCAGCGTCGATCAGGTCGGGACGTTCGATGAGCAGCAGGAACGAGTCGAACATCATGCGCGTGTTCGTGTTGAACCCGACGTAGCCGTCGAGCGTGGGCTCGATCGACGGCGTCTCGAGCGTGCGGGCGATGGGTCGGTCGTCGAGCGGGTAGCTCCCCATGAGCGAGTACATGAGGTCGGTGAACAGCGAGCCGGTGACCGCGCCGACCTCGAGCTGCGACAGGTCGATCAGCCGCCCGGTGCCGCCCTTCCACACACCGTGGAGCGCGGCGAGCGTCGCGACCCCCGCGTACAGGCCCGACACCCACTCGGTGATGCGTCCACCTTCCTGGATGGGCGGATGGTCCGGGTGACCGCGCACCGCGAGCGCACCGCTCTCGGCCTGCACCGTGAGGTCGCTCGACGGGCGGTCGACGTAGGGCCCGTCGAGCCCGAAGGGCGAGATCGACGTGACGACGAGGTGCGGGTGGGCCGCGAACAGTGCTGCGGCATCGGCGACCAGCCCGGTGCCGTCGGTGAGCACGACGTCGGCGCCGGCGAGGAGCTCGGTGACCTCGGCGAGCGACTCGGCCACCACCGAACGGTGC
>Ga0302321_100005962_pt1 | contig 10693 bp, 13 predicted proteins | sample Fen_T0_1_FD_202505 | JGI IMG/M metagenome (GOLD analysis project Ga0302321, IMG submission 202505) | Peat permafrost microbial communities from Stordalen Mire near Abisko, Sweden - Fen_T0_1 | ecosystem: Environmental > Terrestrial > Soil > Wetlands > Permafrost | place: Sweden: Abisko... | reverse complement strand
CCGTAAAAGGAAGAGTGAGGCTCGCGCTCGAACGGCTCCGCAGCCTCTCCAGCCACTACGACCTGCAAACCGACCAATGAGAAGCGACAGCGACACCACCGACGAGGCCGACCACGAGACGCTCGCCCACCTGGAGCGGGCGCTTCCACGCGTATCCCCGCCGGCGGACATGTTCGACCGGATCCTGGCCGAGATCCAACCGGAGGCGACCGTGATCCCCCTGCGGCCAAAGGCGCAGCGCCGCCGCGTCGTGGCCGCCGCCGCCACGCTCGCCGCCGTCGCGGCCGTCATCGTGGTCGCGATTGTCTGGCGCGGCAATGGCCTCGGCCCTCCCGATGCGCGGGCAGCGATCGCGGGCAAGAGCGATGCAGCGGTCACGGGTGAGGCCAGACTGTACGGCTCGAACGCCGACGGCGGCACCGTGCGCGTGGCGCTCCGCGATGTTCCGCCCGCACCAAGCGGCCACCACTACGAGGTGTGGGTGCTGCGCCGCAACAGAGGAAGCCAAATGGAAGCGATCGGCAGCTTCACACCCACCTCACAGACCGTCAAACTCGACCTGCCGCTACCGGGCGCCGGCGACTACGCCGCCCTCGACATCTCCATCCAACAAGACGGCGGCTCTCCCGAGCACAGCAACACGAGCCTCGCGACCGGCGCTTTCAGCTGACCGCGGTCGCTCGCGCGGCAGGGATCGGTTGCGGGGATCTGGCCGAGCCCATCGGACAATTCGAGCCCGATCACGGCGGGGCCGCCGATCTGAACGACTTCGGTGGGACGTCCTGCTCAGCGTGCGAACGTGGGCCGTCCCCCGCGACCGCGGCCACCGCCACGACCGTTGTCCGGCGTTAGCTGCGAGGTGGGAGTGGTACGAGAATGCTGGTGCGTCGCTTGTACTCGCGGTAGGCGGGGTCGTCGCCGTACTTGGCCTCGGCGCTTCGCTCGAGCAGCGGGATCCCGCTCACGAAGAGCAGCAGCAGGGTGATGAAGACGGGGCCGATCACCACCGCGAAGGCGGCCCCGTGTAGGAAGGGCACGGCGAAGATGAAGAGCCCCCACCAGACGAGCATCTCGCCAAAGTAGTTGGGGTGGCGGGAGTACCGCCAGAGGCCGCTCTCGATGAAGCGCTCGCGGTTCTCGTCCTTCGCTTTGAACGTCGACTTCTGGGCGTCGGCTACGGCCTCGATCACCAGTCCCACCAGCCAGACGGCGGCCCCGGCGATCGCCCAGAGTCCGAAGCCGGGAGCTGCGTCCTGGCCGAGGAGGTAGGAGACCGGCAGCATGATCACGGCGACCGAGATCGCTTGCAAGAGCCAGAACCGGGCGAAGCGAAGCGGGTTATCCCTCATCTCGTCGAAGCGATGATCGACCTTGATCCGCAGGATGCGCCGAAGCAGATAGCCGCCGAGCCGCACCGCCCAGGTGAGGACGAGAAGAGCGGCGGCGAGCTGAACCGACTCGCCCGCCCCCAGGAAGGGCAGCACGATCACGAGCACCGCGAAGGAGAGGCTGTAGGAGAGGTCCGTAACGACATCGGTCTTACGGACCGCCGCGAAGGCAAAGAAGGCAGCGTTTACCGCCAGCGCGATCAGGAAGGAGAGGAGAATCGCGTTCATGAGGTGAGCATCCAGGCGACACTCGCCCGGTCAGCAGCTCTCGTCACGATCATACGTCAGCTTCGTCCGGCTGCGAGCACGGGTCTGGCGCCTGCGACGCGGACGGCGGGCGAAGATCGCCCACCCGCAGCAAGCGGGACGAGGGTGTAGAGGGCGCACGTCCGGCGGCGCGGCCGACCGAGACGCCGGTCTGGCCGAAGAGGGCCTCCCAGGCGTCGAACTGTTGCGGGAGCAGGTACGGCTTCGCGCCCTCGAGTCCTGGGAGCGCAGCGATGCCCAGGAAGGCGAGCGCGAAGATCACGGTGCCGACGATCGCGGCGGCGCTCATCGCGACCCTGCTCACGTGGCTCCTCTTCAGCGCAATGGCGCGGCTACCGTGCCGGCTGCGGATCCCCGAGTTGGCGGGCGCCGAGCCGCCTCGACGTCGACCCCGAGCGCGACCACACCCGCGGCCCCGACGAGGCACCGGATCGGGGACTCGATCAAGGTGACGCTCGACGCGTGCCTTCGGCCGGCCCACCGGACGCTTCGCCGCTGTAGCGAGCGCCCGGGCGATCTCCTGGTGTGAGGCTTAGGAGCGCGGAGTACGCCGCCATCGCCATCGCCATCGCCACCGTCATGGGCGGCATGAAGGTCAGGTGGGGGGTCAGCGGGATCACCCGTCGCCCTTGTCTGCTCAGTGATCCGGCGGGCGCGCAGGAACGTATAGATGGACATTAGATAGACAAATATATTCGTTCGTCAACACGAAGGAGCTCGAACTAATGCGAAAGATCACGCTCATCCTGGCTATCGCGGTCGTTGCTGTGGCCGCCGTACTGGCCCCGTCCGTCTCGGCTCGTTCGACAGCCGGCGAGGCCGACATCGTCACGACAGCCGTGAACAACGGCAGCTTCAAGACGCTCGCCTCTCTCCTCGGGGCCGCGGGTCTTGTCGACACGCTCAAAGGCCCGGGCCCGTTCACAGTGCTCGCCCCGACCGACGAGGCGTTCGCGAAGGTGCCGAAGGCGACGCTCGACGCGCTTGCCGCCGACCCGGCCAAGCTGAAGGCTGTCCTGCTCTACCACGTGATCGCCGGCAACGTTCCGTCCAGCGAGGTCGTCAAGCTCACCTCGGCGAAGACGGTCAACGGCGCGAGCGTTGCGATCAAGGTCGACGGTGGCTCCGTCTTCGTGAACAACGCGAAGGTGATCATTCCTGACGTCCAGGCGTCAAACGGCGTCATTCACGTCATCGACACCGTCCTCCTGCCGCCTGCCGCAACGCAGAACATCGTGAAGACGGCGGTCGCTGCGGGCCAGTTCAAGACGCTGGTGTCGCTCGTGACGAAGGCCGGCCTCGCGAAGACGCTCTCCGGGGGAACATGGACGGTGTTCGCGCCGACCGACGCAGCGTTCGCGAAGGTGCCGAAGGCGACCCTCGCGAAGCTCGGCAAGAACCCCGCCCTGCTCAAGAAGGTGCTCCTCTACCACGTCGTCAAGGGCGCGGTTCCGGCGAGCAAAGTCGTCACCCTGAACGGTAAGTCCGTGCAGACGGCGGCCGGTGTGCCCGTGAAGATCAAGGTCGCGGGCGGCAACGTCTTCCTGAACGGCTCGACCAAAGTGATCAAGACCGATGTGATGGCCTCGAACGGCATCATTCACGTCATCAACAAGGTGCTGATCCCCTCCTCGTAAAGCTCACCGCGACAGAGAGACCGAGCCGACGGGCCGCGGATCACCGCGGCCCGTCAGCTCGGACCCGGAGCGAGTCGATCTGGCACCGCCTCGACGTTGGCGCCACTGCGTCAGCTTCGTCGCCACTCGCCGTGATGACCCATCCTGAGCAGTCACTGGGGATCGCTCGATTCCGGGTGGGCTAACCTGCGCCGCTCTTGCCGACGCGTCCGACCATCGAAGGACACGAGATGAACGAGAACCCCACGGACGACACGCGCTTGAGCCGTCTGCGCCGATGGAACATCGTCGTCGGCCTGATCCTCGCCGCCCAGGCTGTCGCGATTGCGTTGCTCACGAACGGCTTCAGCCTTCCCGTGACGTCCACGTTCATGACCGGACCCCCGGGTACGCCGCCCGAGCTCGACACGCTGTTCGATGTTCCGCTCGGCTGGGGCGTGTTCGCATTCCTCGCCATCTCGGCCGGGGCGCTGCTCATCATCGCCTCACCCGGCGTGTTCGAGTGGTACACCCGCAACCTGCAGCAGAGCCGCAACTACGGGCGCTGGATCGAGTACTTCTTCAGCTCCTCGATCATGATCGTCCTGATCGCGATGATCACCGGCGTCAGCGACATCGCAGCGCTGCTCGCGATCTTCGGCGTCAACGGCAGCATGATCCTCTTCGGCCTCCTGATGGAGAAGTACGAAACGCCGGGCAAACCCAGCTGGCTCCCATTCTGGTTCGGGACGTTCGCCGGCATCATCCCCTGGATCATCATCGTGATCTACGTCTGGAGCCCCGGGCTCGACAGCCCCGGGCCTCCCACATTCGTCTACGCGATCATCGTCAGCCTCTTCCTCCTCTTCAACGTCTTCGCCCTCAACATGTGGCTGCAGTACAAACAGATCGGCCCCTGGAAGGACTACCTCGTGGGCGAAAAGACCTACATCCTCCTCAGCCTGACAGCGAAAGCCCTACTCGCCTGGCAGGTGTTCGCCGCAGTCCTCGCAGGCTCGAGCACGTAAACCCGTCGCCACGCCGATCCCACAGGCTCCGCGAACGAGCTCCACCATTCGCGTCGAAGCCAGAGTCAGTCCCTGCGATGGCGCCAGGCCCGCTCGACCAGTGTCCGTCAGCCGAAGCGACAACAACGAGCGGGCCTCGGTGACCAGAGCTACGTGACTACAGCAATGGCGAGATCGCCGTGAAGCCACCCTCCTTGATGACGCCATCATTACAACGGTCGCCTGGTACCGCGACCTAACCCGCACCCCCAGCTAGCCACCCCCGCCACATGAGCTACCGGGGCGCACGTCGTGGCGCTCTCCGAGGCGATCCGGCTGATGGGGGAGATAGACGAAGTGATCGAGGAGCACGGCGGCTGGATCGACCGATCGCCGGGAGCCAGTGCGGGATCGAGTTGTGTCCAAGCATCAGAAACCGCTTGAAATAGACGTTCTTGATGGGCGCACCTGGGATCGAACCAGGGACCTCTCGCGTGTGAAGCGAGCGCTCTCCCGCTGAGCTATGCGCCCGGGAGGGTTGTAAGGCTAGCGCACGCGGGGCGGGAGAACCCGACGGTCGGAACGAGCGATGTGCTCGGGGCTGCGATGCCGCGTTCACACGACCGGCGCGGCCCTCACACCGGCGGCGCACGCGTGCGAAGATCCGCCGGTGGAGCACGACATCGATCCCGTCACGGTCGGCGCGGTCGGGGTTCTCGACCCGGGGGAGTGCGCCGCGGTCGCGACCCGCGTGGCCGCGCTGATCGACGTCGAGGCACTCGACAGCAGCGCGCCTGGCGAGGCCGTGCCCCTCTGGCGCACCGCAGGCTCGGAGGCCTGGCTCAACACCTGGTGGCAGCCGCGGGACAGCGGCTTCCACGACCACGGCGGGTCGGGCGGCGGCGTCCACGTGATCGCTGGCGAGGTGACGGGCGAGTACCTCCGGATCGAGGGCGGCCGCCGTGCGACCCGGTTCGGCGCCGGCGAGTCGTTCTCGTTCACCGGCGACCGGATCCATCGTGTCGACCACCACGAGGGAGCGGTGACCGTGCACGTCTACTCACCGCCGCTCGGGTCGATCGGGCACTACGAGCTCGTCGACGGCGAGCTGCGGCGCGAGCACGGGCCTCCGGACGAGGTGTCGCCGCCGAGCGCCGCGCTCACCAGGGCGCTCGGCGGCTAGCGCCGCAGTGGCGACCGGCGACGTTCAGACGGATTTCGCGAGGGCAGCGGCCGCGGACGGGATCGTGCTCGAGAGCGCGTCGTTCGACTGGCTCTGCGAGCAGGGTCACGTGGGGCTCGAACGCGTCGCGAAAGGGCGGCGGGACCCGGCGCTCGCGGGGCCGGTGACGGCGGCCGTCGCCCGGCTCGCCACGATCTACATCCGGCTCAGGGGTGACCCCTCTGTGCTCGACGCCTCTCGCGAGAACCTCCTGCTGCCGGTGGACCTCGTGCACGGGCCCACCGGGACCGTGATCCAGGTCGACGAGTCGGCTCACTTCACGTCGTTCCGGCTGACCGCCCTCGAGCTCTACGGCCCTGACGTGACGGTGGGGTTCGACCTCGCCGAGCACGAGGAGCTGTGCCGCACGTGGCGCTCGACGACCGACGGCCTTGCGCGCGGCCTGGCGGCCAAGGGCTTCGGCTTCGGGGGCGTGCAGCGGGAGCGGGCATACCACGATGCCCTCCTCGACCTCGGCGCGCCGGCCATGGGCCTTCCGCCGGTCGTTCGGGTCGCGGCCGTGGACGCAGACGGGGAGGCCGCGTATCGACGCGCGCGGCCCTCGCTGCTGAGGCTGGTCGGCTCCTGAGTCAGCGGGCGGGCGGCTGATAGCCGTCGATCACGGACACGTTGACCGTCGAGCAGCGCCCGCAGCGAATGCGGACCTTCTTCGTCATCTGCACCGGCTGCATCGCCGTGGCGAGCAGGTTGCCGCACTCGACGCAGACGTAGTCGTCCGGGCCGTTGCCGTGGAAGACGGGCCGCTCCGGGTCCTCCTGGATCGCCGTTCCACCGTCAGGCGGTACCTCGCCGGGACGGATCTGTCGCATCGTGATCGTCGCCATCGGCCAGCGCCCCGCTCGTTCCGGGATCAGCTCTCCCCGACCTTGCCGGCGAAGTCGGCGATCAGCGCGTCCAGCACGCCGACGAGGACTCCCTCGCCCATCGAGGCCGCCTTGCCGGTGATCTGGGCGCTCGTGTGGATGGTGCCGCCACCGTCCGAGAGGGTGAAGGTGACGGTGGCGTTCGCGTACCCCTGGCCGCCCGCCTCGCGGGACTTGACTCCCATCACGATGCGGTGGGCCGCCGCGTCCTGCTCGACGATGTCGACGGTGCCCGTGAACGTCATGGACATCGCTCCCATCTTGACCTTGATCTCGGCCCTGACCGACTCCGGTCCCGTCTTCTCGAGCACCGAGCCGCCCTCGACGCAGGGGATCGTGCGCTCGAGATCGAGGATCGCCGCGTAGCTCTCGTCGATCGGCTTCGTGGTCGAGAAGGGATGATCAAGCTCTACGGCCATGGCTCGCCTGCTCCTCGTCGTCGGATGAACACGAACGGACAAGGGCATCCTATCCCGGCACGTGGAATCCTCTAGGCTCCCGCCATGCCGCTCCTGCCGGGCACGCACAGGTTCGGGCCTGGTAACGCCACCTTGTCGGTGAAGACCGGGCGCACCGGCGCCGCCGCGAAGGCCGGCCACAACCTCCTGATCGCGGTCACCGCCTGGCAGGCGACGCTCGAGGTCGGAGCCGACGGCGCGGCGACGAGCATCGTGCTGGACGCGGATGCCACCTCTCTGCGGGTGCGCGAGGGCACCGGTGGGATGCAGGCGCTCGGCGACGACGACAAGGAGAGCATCCGGCAGACGATCGACGACGACGTCCTCGAGCGGACGGCCATCGAGTTCCGCTCGACGTCGGTGCAGGCGTCGCCCGACGGCGGCCGGCTGAGCGTGCAGGGGGAGCTGACGCTCGTCGGCACGACGTGCCCGATCGCGTTCGACGTCACGGTCGGCGCCGACGACAGGATCAGCGGCAGCGCCGTCGTCAAGCAGACCGACTGGGGGATCACGCCGTACTCGACGCTGTTCGGGACCCTCAAGGTCGTGGACGAGGTCGAGGTCGTTCTCGACGCGGTGCTCGGTGCCGGCGATCCGGGCGCCCCGGCCGCGCTGCCCGAGGTAGCCGAGGAACCCCGGCCGGAAGTTCGAGCGCGACCGATGCACCTCCGCGCGCCGAGCGTCGACCCGGGGGTCACGAGCTTCCTCTGGGCGCTGACGTTCTTCCTGTTCCTCTGGATCGGGATGGGCGCCATCGGTATCTCCGGGGGCACCGCCCTGATCTTCGCGCTCGTCGCCGCATTCCTGATCTTCGTCTTCGTTCGCACCCAGGGTGCGGGCCGCAAGCCCTAGAGCCTCCTCAGTCGCTGTACACGGCCTGTGCGTCCAGGCCACCCTCGACGCCGGGCGGCAGGGCGCCGCTCGAGTGCGCGTAGAAGGCGAGATCCTCGATCGTCTTGACCTGGGCCGGGTCGGTCGCGTCGGCGCCGACCCACGCACCGTTCGACCAGGTGAGGGTCTCCGGCGGTGCGTCGAGCGCCGCGCCCGCGAGCAGCTGTGCCTTGGCGCGAACCTTGCCCGTCGCGCTGAGGATCGCCGCCGAGGTGCCGTCCGACGGGCTCGTGTTGTAGCCGTGGCCGATGCCGAACCGGTTGGTGTCCGCCGGAACGACCTTGACGTCGAGAGGGGGGACTCCGAGCTCGCCGGCGGCGAGCTGCGCGTACTCCGCCTCTCTGCCGTCGGCCTCCGTGGTCAGGCTGAGGACCATCTTGCCGGTCGGGTGCACGCGCAGGAAGACCGCTCGGTATGCCTCGTTAGCCATCGGTGGATCGCCTCCTCGTGGATCGGTCGCTGGTCAATTCTCGCCCTTCGGCGCCGCGGGGGCGCGCTCGCTCTCGAGGCGCCGGCGTTCCTGGTGCGCGGTGAGCGCGTTGTGCTCCTCCAGATCGCAGAAGGCGGGCTGCGGCCCGCCGAGCGGATGCGGTGGCACAGCCGGGCGCCCGCAGCCCGGGTAGATACACGTCTTTCCGGTGTCGTCGGTCGTCATCGTTCGGCAGCTCCGCGCAACTCAGCCTTCTCTCTCCTCGGTCGCCCACCCCGGAGTAATGTTGCCCCTCCTCGGGCCGTGCCCGCTGGGCATGCCGACCGAGCTGCCCGGGACAGGGGTGGCGCTGCCCCACGGTTCCTCGGCGTCGGCACTGGCATTCGCGGCCGTGCTCCAGCGCATCGCCGCTGCTCCCCCGTCGTCCCTGTCCGTCCTTCCGATCGCCTCCACGACCTCGCCGAGCGCCTCGAAGCTGTGCCCGCTTACGAGGGCGTCGATGTACGGCAGTGCGGCCACCATGCCGCCGGACTGCACCGAGAAGGCGTCGGCGCTGACCCGGGGATTGACCCACACGATTCGATGGGCGAGGCGGGCGAGGCGCTCGAGCTCGCGCCCGACGAGCGCCGGGTCGCCGCGCTCCCAGCCGTCGGAGAGGATCACGACCACGGCCCCACGGGCCATGCCGCGACGTCCGTGGCGGTCGTTGAACTCCCGCAGCGCATCACCGATCCTCGTCCCGCTCGACCAGTCGGGTGCGGCGGCCGCGGCGGCCTGGATCGCCCGCTCGGGGTCGCGAGACGCGAGTGCGCGGGTGAGGCGGGTCAGGCGCGTGGCGAAGACGAAGACCTCGGCGTTCGGCCCGCTGCCGGCGGCACAGGTCAGGAACTGGAGGTAGGCGCGGGCATACGGCTCCATCGAGCCGGAGATGTCACAGAGCATCACGAGTCGGCGGCGGGCGAAACGTCGGCGCCGGCGCGAGAGACGGATCGGATCGCCTGCGGTGTGGAGGCTCCTGCGGAGCGTGCGCCGCATGTCGATGCGCTCCCCGTGGCGCCCCTTGTCGTAGCGACGCGTGCGTCTCAGCGGCGTCGAGAGCTCGAGGCGCGACATCAGCCGGTAGAGCTGCGCGAGCTCGTGCGGCTCGAGTGCGTCGAAGCTCATGCGCCCCAGCTGCTCCTCGTCACTGGCGAGCGCCAGCGGAGCCTCGACCTCCGCGACGTCGTCGTCGTCCTCGCCTCGTGGTGCCGACGACATCGTCGGACGGAGGTCGACGCCGTCAGGCTCTCCCGCGGAAGCCTCGTGATCGGGCTTCGGCCCGTCGGCCGGCGCGGACGGCACGGTTCGTGCCTCGTCGGGGTCGAGCTCGTCACGCGCCGTCCCGGCTCCGAAGACCGAGACGAAGACGGTGTCGAAGGCGTCGACGTGCGTCGGATCGGACACGAAGATAGCGCGGGCGGTCCAGTACAACCGCCGTCGCGAGATCGGTCGGACGAGGGTCAGCGCCCGCGCGAACTCGGAGGAGCGGGCGGGAGTGACGGGCACGCCGCGATCGTGCAGCCGCCGGCTCAACGCTCCGACCAGCGGCGGCAGGTCGAGCACGATCGTCTCGACCCCGAAGGCCGGCGCGGGCGAACCGATATCACTCACCGGTGCGCACGAGCTGGTCGAGGCCGGCCGCGCGGATCACCTCCTGATCCTCGTCGTACTTCAGGACCGATCCGAGGGTGCGATCGATCGCCTGCGCGTCGAGGTGCTCGATGCCGAGCAGGCTCAGAGCGGCCAGCCAGTCGATCGCCTCGGCGATGCCCGGGGGCTTCTGCACGTCGCTGTCGCGCATCCGCGCGACGGCGTTTGCGACCTGCACCGCCAGCGTCTCCGACGATCCCTTGACGCGGCGGCGCACGATCTCCACCTCGCGCTGCGGCGTCGGGTACGAGATCCTGTGGTAGAGGCAGCGGCGCTTGACGGCGTCGTGCAGGTCACGGGTCCGGTTGGACGTCAGCACGATGATCGGCGGATGCGTGGCCCGGATCGTGCCGATCTCCGGGATCGTCACGCTCGCGTCTGCGAGCAACTCGAGGAGGAATGCCTCGAAGTCGTCGTCGGCGCGGTCGATCTCGTCGATCAGCAGCACTGCGGGCCGCGGCCCCGGGTGCTCGAGCGCGCGCAGGAGCGGGCGCCGGATGAGGTAGTCCGGGCCGAACAGATCCTCTTCGCGAAGCGGCGCACCGCTCGAGTCGGCGAGGCGGATGCTCAGCAGCTGGCGCGGGTAGTTCCACTCGTACAGCGCCTCCGCCGCGTCGATGCCCTCGTAGCACTGCAAGCGGATCAGCGGGGTGTCCAGGATCAGGGCCAGCGCCTTCGCCGCCTGCGTCTTGCCGACTCCGGCCTCGCCCTCGAGCAGCAGCGGCTGCGGCAGGCGCAGGCTCAGGAAGATCGACGTCGCGAGGCCCTCGTCGACGAGGTAGTCGACGTCGGCGAGCCGCCGGGCGAGCGTCTCGATGTCGGGTACGAGCTGGCGGATCTC
>Ga0302321_100005961_pt1 | contig 10693 bp, 10 predicted proteins | sample Fen_T0_1_FD_202505 | JGI IMG/M metagenome (GOLD analysis project Ga0302321, IMG submission 202505) | Peat permafrost microbial communities from Stordalen Mire near Abisko, Sweden - Fen_T0_1 | ecosystem: Environmental > Terrestrial > Soil > Wetlands > Permafrost | place: Sweden: Abisko... | reverse complement strand
TTGCCTCCTGGTTCGGTTCCACCCCGCAGGCCCCGGCGGGCACGACGGCACCGGGGCAGCACGCCAACCTAAGATCAACGCGATGAACCGGTCAACCAGGACAAATAGTTCGAGCCTCCGCCTCGTTCCGTGCCTGCTGGCCCGGCCTCGGACAGCCGTCCGGACGATGAAAATCGTGCAGCCCGGACCGGTCGTGGTGCCGGCAACCCGGTCCAGCCGCCTCCCCAGGCGGTCGAGAACCGTCGGTCATGACGAGTTTCCCCGGAGCTGCCGGTCAGTACCGGTGAGCACCCGTTGACCGGAGAGGCGTCATGACCGACACGCAGAACCGCACGACCCGCACGGCCGACCCGACCCGCGCGGCCACGACCGCGGCCCAGCGCTGGACGCTGGCGCTGGCCGCCGCGGCGTCCTTCATGGTGGCCCTGGACCAGCTGGTGGTCGCCTCGGCGTTGAGCACCCTGCAGAGGGAGCTGCACGCCTCGCTGGAGATCCTCGAATGGACCGTCAACGCCTACAACGTCACGTTCGCCGTCCTGCTGATGACCGGAGCGGCCCTGGGTGACCGGTGGGGCCGCCGGCGCCTGTTCGGCTGGGGCCTGGCCCTGTTCACGGCGGCGTCGGCCGCCTGCGCCCTGTCCCCCGGGGTGGGCTGGTTGATCGCCGCCAGAGTGGTGCAGGGCGCCGGCGCCGCGCTGGTGATGCCACTGGCGATGGCGCTGCTCTCGGCGGCCTTCCCGCCCCGGTCCCGCGGCCGCGCACTGGGCCTGTTCGCGGCGCTGACCGGGCTGGCGGTCGCCGCCGGCCCGCTGGTCGGCGGCGCCGTCACCCAGGGCCTGGACTGGCGGTGGATCTTCTGGCTGAACGTGCCGGTCGGCCTGGTCCTGGTCCCGGCGGCCCGGGCCCGGCTGGTCGAGAGCGTCGGGCCTCCCGCCGGGATCGACGTCGTCGGGCTGCTGCTGGCCGCGGGTGGCACGCTGGGTCTGGTCTGGGGACTGGTCCGGGGCAATGCCGCCGCCGGATGGTCGAGCGCGGAGGTGATCGGGGCGATGGCGGCCGGGCTGGCGCTGGCGGCAGGCTTCGTCGTGCGGCAGGGGCGGGCCGCCCATCCGATGCTGCCGCTGCGGCTGTTCCGCTCGGCCGCCTTCGCGGCCGGCAACGCGTCGGCCTTCCTGCTGTACGGCGCGCTGTACAGCGCGGTCTTCTTCATCGCCCAGTACCTGCAGGTGGGGCTGGGCTACTCCCCGCTGGAGGCTGGGCTGCGCACCCTGCCCTGGACCACCACCATCTTCGTAGCGGCCCCGGTCGCGGGAGCGCTGGTCGAGCGGGTCGGCCCGCGGGTGCTGATCTCCTCGGGGCTGTTGCTGCAGGCCGTCGGGCTGGCCTGGATCGCTCTGGACGCGCACGCCGGGCGCGGCTATGCCGCCTCGGTCCCCGCCCTGGTGATCGCCGGGATCGGCGTCTCGATGGCGATGCCGTCGGGTCAACGGGCGGTGCTCAACTCCGTGCCGCCGCAGGCGATCGGCAAGGCCTCGGGCACCTACAACATGCTGCGCCAGCTGGGCGGGGTGTTCGGGATCGCGATCCTGGCGGCGACCTTCGCCGCGCACGGCAGCTACGACGGCCCGGCTGCCTTCACCGCCGGGGTGGCTCCCGCCATCGGGGTGGGCGCCGGCCTGTCCCTGCTGGGTGCCCTGATCGCCCTGGCCACGCCGGGACGCGACCGGGCGGCGGTCACCGGCGCCACGGCGTCGCCCGCACCCACGGCCGGCACCCCGGCGGTGCCGGGTGCGTAGCGCGCAGCTGCCCGACGAGCAGGTCGGCGCCGACTTCGCGGCGCAGGTGGCCCCCTATCGACGGGAGCTGCTCGCGCACTGCTACCGGATGCTCGGTTCCGTGCAGGACGCCGAGGACCTGCTGCAGGAGACGCTGTTGCGGGCCTGGCGCGGCTTCGGGGACTTCGAGGGCCGCTCGTCGCTGCGTACCTGGCTGTACCGGATTGCCACGCGGGCCTGCCTCAACGAACTGGCGCACGGTCACCGGCGGGTGATGCCGTCCGGTCTGGGTGCCCCGCAGACCGGGCCGGACGGCATGGGCGACGAGGCAGCGCCGGAGGTGGCGTGGCTGCAGCCGATCCCGGACGCCCTGATCGACCCGGCCCACGGCGACCCCGCCACCATCACCGAGCGCAGCAGCAGCACCCGGCTGGCTCTGATCGCGGCGATGCAGCTGCTGCCCGCCCGGCCCCGGGCGGTGCTGATCCTGCGGGACGTCCTCGGCTGGCGGGCCGCCGAGGTCGCCGAACTGCTGGAGACCACCGTCGACGCGGTGAACAGCTCCCTGCTGCGCTCCCGGGCGCACGTCACCCGGCTCGCGCCGGCCGAGGACCTGGTGGAGGAGGAGCCGGCGCCGGACGGGAGCCGGGTGCTGGATCGGTACGTCGCCGCCTTCCGGGAGGCGGACGTCGCGGCACTGGTGTCGTTGCTGCGCGACGACGTCCAGCTCGAGATGCCGCCCCGACCGGCCTGGTTCGCCGGCCGGGGCGCGGTCGAGGCGTTCCTCGGGTCCCACCTGGGGGCACCGGACACCTGGCGGATGCTGCCCGTGCGGGCCAACGGGCAACGGGCGGCCGCGGCCTACCGACGCGACGAGCAGGGCGTCCTGCGCGCGCACAGCATCCATCTGGTGTCCGTCCGGGACGGCGGGATCGCGAGGATCATGGTCTTCCTCGGCGGCGCCCAGTTCGCCGGTTTCGGCCTGCCCCCCACCCTGCCGGACGCGCCGCCGGACCAGGCCACGCCGGCATGACCATGGACGCCGAGCTGCTCCCACGGTCCGTCGACCACTTGCTCGACGCTCTGCGGACGGTCCGCCCGTGCGCCCTGGCCCGGCCCACGCCGTGCCCGCTGTGGACCCTGGAGCTGCTGCTGCAGCACCTCGCCGGGTCGTTGGAGACGTTCACCGGCGCCGTCTGTCGGGGCGTCGTGGATCCCCGGGGCCGGACGCCGGACCCGGGCGTCCCGACGGTGGCGCGCGTGGCCTGGGCGGCGTTGCGGCTGCGCGCCGTCCACACCCGGACGGGCCTCGACGAGGGGCTGCTGGTGGTCGCCGACCATCACCCGCCGCTGCCGATGCCGCTGCTCGTGCTGACGGCCGCGCTGGAGGTGACGGCCCATGCGTGGGACATCGGCCGGGCCACCGGAGCGGCCCGACCGATCCCGGAGGACCTGGCCGCCGCGCTGCTGCCGGTGGCGGAACGGCTGGTCACCGCCGCCGAGCGGCCATCGCTGTTCGGGCTGGCGCTGCCGCATCCTCCCGGCGGCAGGTCCGGGGACCGGCTGCTGGCCGTGCTGGGACGGGGAGACCCTGCCATGATCGCCTGATGCTGAACCGTCAGTTCGCCCACCCGCGGGGGCTGCTCGGACGTCTGGTCGGTCGCCGGATGGCCCGCAAGAACGCGAGGCTCACGCGTCGGGTCGTCGCCGCCGCCGAGCTGACCGGCGCCGAGACGGTCCTCGAGATCGGCTGCGGGCCCGGGGTCGGGCTGGTCGCGTTGGCACGGGCGCTGCCGCGCGGGCGGGTGCTGGGCGCCGAGCCGTCCGGAGTGATGCGCGCGCAGGCCGCCGCCCGGGTGCACGGCTACGGCGAGCGGGTGCAGGTCGTCGACGCGACCGCCGACGCCCTGCCCTGGCCGCCCGGCACGGTCGACGTCGTGGTGGCGGTGAACAGCGTGCAGCTGTGGGATCCGCCCGCCGGGTCGTTGGCCCGGATCAGGCAGGTGCTCACGCCCGCAGGACGCCTCCTGATCGGTCTGAGCGAGCACGCGGTGCGTTCGGACGCCAGCACCGTCCCGGCGGACGTCGACAGCTGGCTGGTGGCCGAGCTGACCGCGGCAGGTTTCCTCGTCGAGCGCCAGGCCTGGGAGCCGGGAGGCAACGGGCGGGAACTGCTGGTCGTCGCTCGTCCAGGCTCCTGACGACACCTAATGCCTGACGACACCCAATGACGGGCGCAGCGTGCGTGGTCGGGACGTGCGGCGCCCTCACCCCTCCGAGGGGAGCTTGCCGTCCGGCGCCGCGGTCATAACGACCGCGCCCACCTTGAGGCCGCTGACCCGCCGCTCCAGGTTGACCACGGTCTGGGCGGTGGACCGGCGGCCGTCGTAGGTCAGGCGCGTGGTCAGGGTGACCTGCAGGTCCTGCACGGCCTGCGGCGCCCCGAGCACCTCCAGCCGCAGGTCCGTGCCGTACGTCAGCCCGTCCCGGTCGAGGAAGGCCCGGCCGCGGAAGGGGCGGTCCCGTACGCCCGCGGCGTCGATGACCAGCACGCCGGCGTCCGCCACGACGGAGGCGTCCAGCGCTGCGGCGTCGTGGGCGTCCACGGCCCGCGCCCACGCCAGCACCGCCGCGACCGCGGCACGCTGCGCGGAGGTGGGCGCCGGCGTCAGCCGCCGCTGGTCCTCGCGCGCGGAGTGCAGCTGCACCGCCAGGACCACGACCGCCGCCCAGCCGGCCACGATCGCGACGGCCAGGATCGCCGCCGTCAGCCGCCGGCGGCGAGCACGAGCGCCGACCGGCGCGCCCACGGAGCGCGGCCAGGCGTTGACCCGGGCAGTGCCCGGGCCCGGATCCTCCCCGATGATCTCCATGTGCTCGATCTCGGGCATGCCTCTACTTCCTCATGCCGACGCGATGATCACAAGCAGTACGCTGCGCGGTCGTGTCGCCGACGGCGTCGCCGTCCACCCCCGGCCGCGAGGCCCGGGGCGCCGGATCGGTCACACCTGGCCCGGCGTGCACGTCAGGTGGGTGACGGCGGACGTGGAAGGGTGGGACCGATGGATCAGACCGACGAGTTCGAGGCCGAGCGGGCGCGGCTGGTGGGGATCGCGAGCCGGGTGCTCGGCGACCACGCCGAGGCGGAGGACGTCGTCCAGCAGGCGTGGTTGCGGCTGCACGCCACCGACGCCGAGATCGACTCGTTGCCGGCGTGGCTGACGACCGTGACCACCCGGCTGTGCCTGGATCGGCTGCGCGCCCGCACCCCCGTCCCGGTGGAAACGGTGGACGACGTCGAGCCCGACCCGAACGTCAACGACCCGGCGGACGACGTCGCGCTCGCCGACACCGTCGGGGTGGCGCTGCAGGCCGTGCTGGACCGGTTGTCCCCGCGCGAGCGGGTCGCGTTCGTCCTGCACGACAGCTTCGGGTTCGAGTTCCCGACCATCGCGGCGGTGCTGGACGCCACGCCCGCGGCCGCCCGCAAGCTGGCCTCCCGCGCGCGGGCCAAGGTCGCCCAACCCCGTCCCGAGGACCGGTTGGCGGACTGGGAGGTGGTCGACGCGTTCATGGCCGCGGCCAGGAACGGCGACTTCGACCGGTTGCTGCGGCTGCTCGCGCCCGACGCGGTGGTGACCGCGGACGACGCCGCGATCCTGGTCGGCACGCCGCAGCGGATCGACGGGCGCGAGGCGGTGGCGACCTTCTTCAACGGCAGCGCGCGGTCCGCGCTGCCCGTCTTCGTCGGGGAGCGGCCCGCCAGCGCCTGGTTCCACCTGGGCGCGGCCAAGGTCGTCTTCGACTTCACCATCGCGGACGGCGTGGTGCACGCCGTCACCTTCCGTGCCGCCCCGGACGTGCTCTCACGGGTGGCGCGTCGCGAGCACGGCGCGCCACGCGACTGACACCGGTCACACCTGGCCCGTCCCCGACGTCAAGACCACGGAACACCACCTCACAAGGAGCCGACCATGCCCAGCACGCCGACGACGCCGACCGTGAAGACGATGACCTGCCGTGACCTGGGTGGACCGTGCGACCTCGAGCACCACGAGGCCAGCGCCGACGCCGTCATCAAGGCCCAGGACCGCCACCTCAAGGAGGCGGCCAAGGCCGGCGACACGGCCCACCAGCCGGCCCGCGACGCCATGAAGCGCCGCTGGCTGCACCCCAAGCAGTCGATGGACTGGTACCGCAGCACCCAGCAGGCCTTCGCCGCCCGTCCCGCCAAGTGACGCCGAGCGCCTCGGCCGAGGACCTGCTCGCCTCGGCCGGGGCGCCTCGTCGCGGGTGAGCGACGCCTTCCCGTCGTCCACCCGGCGTCCACCCGTCATCCACCGGACGTCCACCCCCCTTCGGCCTGCGACGGGGATGTCCCCGATGTCGCGACCGCGGGCGAGGGCCACGATGACTCCAACGTCGCAGCCAGGCCGAACGGGGATGATCATCATGGAGCAGGTCACGCACTCCGCACCGCCGCAGGGCGGATGGTGGAGGTGGATCGACAGGCTCGAGGGGAACTGGCGCGGCGACTTCGCCGACGCGCAGCAGGAGGCGATCTGGAACAAGGCGTCCGCCTCGGCCCTGTACCTGGTGGGGTGGGTGGGCGTCCTGGCCGCGCTCGTCTTCGTCACGCTCGACGCCGACCGGTACGGCCCGTGCGTCGTGGCGCTGGCCCTGGTCGCTCTCACGGGCCCCCTGTTCGCCCAGGTGGTCGCCCGTCAGCAGAACGTCCGGCCGGTCAGCCGGGTGCCGTCCTGGCCGTCCGCGGCCGTCGACGCCCTGCTGACGGGGATCGCGTTCTTCGTCTTCCTCCGCGCGAACGAGCCCGGGCAGAGCTGGCGCGCCCCAGCGATCTCGGCGGTCGTCGTCGGGGTGTTCTGGGCGGTCACCCTGCGGCTCCTCCTGCGCCGTCGGCAGAACCCACCCGTCCGCCGCGCGGGGCAGGCATCGGGCCGTCGCTGACCGGCCTGCAGGCCGCGTCGCCGGGCGTGATGATCACGGTCAGGACCCCGGTACGGGTGCGCCGGCAGGTCCCACCGCGCTCGTGGTGGTCCCGGCGGCCCGGTGCGCCCGCCGCAGACGGACGTACCGGCGATGGCCGGGCGCTGCCAGGGACACCAGCAGGACCAGCGGCACCCCGGCACCGGTCAGCCTCTCGTGCAGACCGACGGACGTCGCGGCGAGCAACCGCCCGATCCCGAGCACCGCCAGCGGGGGCGCCACGCACCAGGCGATCACCGAGGGCACCAGAGCGCCCCGAAGTACCGCCAGGGCCACCAGGCCCAGCCCGCACCCCAGGACCAGGACCAGGGCGCCCCCGCCCAGGCCGGACGCGGTCGACAGCGGCTCGACGTGAGCGCCGGGATCGGGACCGGAGGTGAACCCGCTTCCCAACCCCCACAGTCCGAGCAGGAGCAGGCCGAACCCGGCGACGTGCACCGCGATGAAGGCCACGGCCGCTGCACCCAGTCGCGTCGACCACGGCATGGCGATCCCGCTGACGTGCTGGACCTCCAGGCACGAGCGGACAAAGCGACGCATCCCCGCAGTATGGCCCGACGGGGAGGCCTTCCGCCCTCCCTGATCATGGGATGGCCGGCTCGAGCCAGGTCGCGGCTCGACCACCCCACCCGCGCCGTGCTGGGCCGGCGTCCGGTCGATCCTGGGTAGATCACGGCCAGACATGGGCATCGCCCACCGATGCCGGGAAGATCGCGCCGTTCCTACCGTGATCCCAGCCCGGCCCCGCGGAAACGACCGCGGTGCGCCGGTCGGACCGGAAGGAGTTCTTATGCCTGTGTTCACGGAGGGGGACGGGTTCCACCACACGAGGGGAGGAGCCTGACATGCGGCTGCGCACCTACCTCGCAGCGGTCCTGGCCGGCGGCCTGCTGGCGACCGGGACCGCGACCTTGGCATCGGCCCACACCGGCGGCGGGCAGCTCGCGGCGTTGCGGACGGCGACCGACAGGTACCACAGCATCGCCGTCGCCGAGCAGCACGGGTACGGGCTGCTCACCGACACCAAGAAGATCGCGTGCATCGACATGCCGGGCATGGGTGCCATGGGGGTGCACTGGGCGAACACCGCCCTCGTCGCCGATCCGAGGATCGTCGCCGACCAGCCGGAGGCCCTCGTCTACGCCCCCGCGAAGGACGGCACCCTGACCCTGGCGGCCGTGGAGTACGTGGTGGTCAAGGCCGACTGGGACAAGACGCACCATCACGCGCCGAAGCTGTTCGGGCACGAGTTCGACGTCACGACGGCCCCCAACCGGTACGGGTTGCCGACGTTCTACTCACTGCACGTGTGGGCGTGGAAGCACAACCCGGCCGGCACGTTCGCGATGTTCAACCCGGACGTGACCTGCCCGCCGGTGTGAGGAGAATCAGGGCCCGGCCGGCGAGCCGCTCGGCGCGGCGACGCCTGCCGGGCCGCCGGAGGCGAGGCGGGCGGCCTCCCGCCGGGAGGCCACGCCCAGCTTGGTCAGAACGGCGGAGATGTGGTGATGGACGGTGCGCACCGACAAGGTCAGGCGGTGGGCGATCTGCTCGTTGGTCAGGTGCTGGGCCACGAGCTCGAGCACCTCCCGCTCACGGCGGGTCAGTCCGTGCGGGTCGGACCGGGTGGCGCCGTTGGCGCCCGCCGGGACGGCCCGCAGGCCCAGCGTGCGCATCCTGCGCCGCACGACGCGCGCGGCGGCCGGGCTGGGGGCGTCCAGCCGACCGACCGCCTCCCGCAGGTCGCCCTCGTCGTCGGAGTCCGCCAGCGCCAGCGCGGCGTGGTACGGCATGCCCAGGGCGTCCCAGGTCTCGGCCGCCCGGCGCGGGGGGCCCATCACCTGGACGGCGTAGGGCCCCGGCGCCGGCACCTCGTCCGGGGCCGGGCCGAGCCGCTTCTGCCAGGCCAGGACGGCGGCCTTCTGCCTGCGCTGCAGGGGGCTCAGCAGCAAACCCAGCAGCCGCAGCTGATGCCGGGCGGCATCGGGATCGTCGGCCAGCCAGGCCGCCTCGGCCGACGCCAGCCGGGCCATCGCGACGTAGCCGGGCTCCGCCACCCCGACCGCCACGTGCACCGCCTCCGCCAGGTGACCGGCCGCGGCGGGATCCCCGCGTCGGGCCAGCACCAACCCCGCGCTGACCAGCGAGGTGAGCCGGTTGATCGGCGACGCCTTGGTGGCCAGGGTCTCCCGGGCGTAGCGCAGTGCCTCCTCGTGCCGGGCCTGGTCGAGCAGGGCCAACGCGTAGTGGCCCCGCACGCAGTTGCCGAACGTGGACACGTCGTGCTCCGCGCAGTAGTCGAGCGCCTCGTGGAACAGCGGCTCGGTCTCCACGAACCGGAAGTCCGCGGCGAGGTACTCGGTGAGGTTGGCGTACGTCAGACCAACCTGCTGCTGCAGACCATGGTCGAGCGCGATCCGCAACGCCTCGCGCAGAGGCGCCTCGTAGTCGCCGCCGGTGCAGGCCGCCAGGTACCCCAGGCCGTTGAGGGCACGGACCTGCTGCCGCGGCAGAGCCAGAGCGGCCGCCATCTCGACCGCCTCGAGGATGTGGCCCGCGATCGTGTCGGGGTCCGTGGCGTCCGCCCCGACGGCGTACAGGTCGCACAGCGCCGGGCTCGGCCCCAGCGGTGCGAGCCGTTCCCGGGCCCGGCGGAACGCCGCGGTCGATTCCTCGCCCCGGCACAGCCGCCACAGCGCCGTCCCCAACTGGGTCTGCGCGGCGCCCTCGCGGATCCGGTCGCCCACGGTCCGCCAACGCTCGACCGCGGCCGCCCGGACCTGCGCCGTCTCCTCCCACCGCTCCACCAGCGCCAGCTCGGTGGCGAGGTCGTCGTACAGCTGCGCCTGCACCGCCGGGTCGGCGGCGCCGGCGTGCCGGACCGCGCGCTCGAACTGCGCCGCGGCCTCGCGGTGGGACGACAGGTCGGCCGCCACCCGGCCGGCGCGCGCGGCGTGCTCGACCACCCCGGCGCCGTCCCCGGCCCCCTCCGCATGGAACGCCAGCCGAGCGTCGTCACGGCAGCCCGCGGCGCGCAACGCCTCCAGCAGCGCCCGGTGCACCTGCACGGCCCGGTGGGCGGGCAGCTCGGTGATCACCGCCTGCCGGGCGATCTCGTGCCGGAACCGCAGCTGACCCTCGTCCGAGACGAGCATGCCGCTGGTCAGCAGGGCGTCCAGCAGGTCCGGCGTGGCGCCCGTGCAGGCGCTCAGCACCGCGGGCGGGACCCGGGCCCCCAGCAGGGCCGCGTGGTCCAGGACCGCCCGCGCCGCGACGGGCAGTCCGGCGGCCCGGGCAAGCACGACGTCACGTGCGGAGCCGGGGACGCCGAGCGTGCCCGAGGACAGCACCTCGCCGACGAAGAACGGATTGCCCCCGGTCCACGCGTGCAGCGCGGCACCGTCGATCCCGCTCCCGACGGCCAGCGCGCCGACCGCGTCCTGCGACAGCGGGCCGAGGACGATGCGGCGGGTGGCCGCGTGCGTCGCCAGGTCGCCGAGCGTCAGCCGCAGCGGCTCGTCGGGCGCCAGCGCGTCGTCGCGGTAGGTCGCGATCACCAGCACCGGCAGCGGCCGGATGCGCCGTCCGAGGAATCGCAGCATGTCGAGCGTGGCCTCGTCGGCCCAGTGCAGGTCCTCGACGACCACCACCTGCACGCCCGAAGGCCGCGGGCCCTCGCGCAGCGCCCGCACCAGCGCGTCGAACTGCTCGTCGCGCGACGCGCCGCCCGCACAGACCTGCGCCAGCGCTCCCCCGGCCTGTCCGGCGATGTCGGCGAGCGGCCCGAGCGGGCGCGGCGTCGACAACCCGTCGCAGGCCCCCCACCAGGTCGGCTCGCCCAGCTGCGTGGTGAACCGCTCGAGGAGGGTGGACTTGCCGACGCCGGCCTCGCCGCACACCAGCACGATCCA
>Ga0302321_100005960_pt1 | contig 10694 bp, 8 predicted proteins | sample Fen_T0_1_FD_202505 | JGI IMG/M metagenome (GOLD analysis project Ga0302321, IMG submission 202505) | Peat permafrost microbial communities from Stordalen Mire near Abisko, Sweden - Fen_T0_1 | ecosystem: Environmental > Terrestrial > Soil > Wetlands > Permafrost | place: Sweden: Abisko... | reverse complement strand
AAGGGCTTCTCGATCACCGCTTCCTCGGTGACCGCGACCTCGCGGCCGCGCACCGTGGTGGTGGCTATGCCGAAGGCGGGCTTCTCGTAATCCTTGCCCAGGCGGTGCAGCAATTCGTAGCCGGCCGACATCTCGCGCGAAAAGGGCAGATACGAAAGGGGACTCGCCGGATGCGTATACATCTGGGCGGCGCCCTCGGCGAAAGCCGTGATCGGGTTCAGCAGGCGGCGGTGCAGTTCGTGCAGTTGATAGAGCATCGGACCTTAGCTTCGGGTTGCCACAGCAGGGCAGCGCAAAAATTATGATTGTACTCTCGTTATTCGGGCGAATCGGCCGAATAGGGCGGTCTATGCCCCCTTATTGGGCTGGAACCGCACCCGGATGGGGCTAAGGCCCCTGAGCGGGGTTTTCCACGCGGCGGACCAGGACCGGGCGCGCCAGGCCGGTCCGGCCCGGTGCTGCCGGGTGCGGGGGCTGCTATACGGGAGGCGGAGGGAGGCTGCTTGTGTTGCCTGGCACGCGGGCATCGAAGTTCATGTCTCCTGACAGGCACCTACACAGCCTGCTGCTGCGCCTGGCACCGTAGGATCCAGGCCTACTGCGCGTGTCGCCTTGGATCCAGGCTACTGTGCCTGTCGCCTTGGATCCAGGCTACTGTGCCTGGATGTGCGCGTCCTTGACGATCCTGGCGTATTTGCCGTTTTCCTCGTCGATGAACCGGGCGAAATCGGCACCATTTGATCCCACCGGGTCGAAGCCCTGGGCGATCAGGCGTTCGCGCAGGTCGGGGGACTGCAGGGCCTTGATGGTGGCCGCTTCTATCCTGGCGGCGACGTCCCTGGGCAGTCCGGCCGGGCCCCACAGGCCGTACCAGGAATAGAACTCGAAGCCGGGATAGCCCGACTCGATCATGGTCGGCACATCCGGGAACAGCGGGCTGCGTTTGGCGGAGGTGATCGCCAGCGGCTTGAGCTTGCCGGCCCTCACGTGCGGGCCGGATGACAATATCGGGTCCATCATCGCCTGGGCCTGGCCGCCGATCACGTCGGTGAGGGCCGGGCCCGCGCCCTTGTAGAGCACGATCGGGATGTCCAGTCCGGCGCGCAACTTGAGGAACTCTTCGCCCAAGTGCCCGGCCGAGCCGAATCCGCTGGTGGCGAAGGCGTATTTCGTGGAATCGGCTTTCACCAGGGCCACGAACTCGGCGGCGTTCTTCGCCGGCACGCCGGGGTAGACCGTAAACAGCAGCGGACCCTGCGCCAGGGTGGAGAGGGGAGTGAAGTCCTTGACCGCGTCGAAACGCGCCTTTTCCTTCATCACGTAGGGATTGATGGTGTGGATGGAGGCGTTGACGTACAGGATGTAGCCGTCCGGCGCGCTCTTGGCCACATATTCCGCGCCTATGGTGCCGGAGGCGCCGGCACGGTTTTCCACCGCGACCGGCTGGCCGAGGATCTCGCCCAGCTTGGTGGCGAGCATGCGCGCGACCCCGTCCACCGCGCCGCCGGGGGCGTGCGGTACGACGATGTGGATGGTCTTGTTTGGGTACTGCGCCTGCGCCGCGCCGGGAGCGAGCGGCAACAAGGGCAGAAGGGCAAGTGCCGTGCGGCGCAGCAGGGATTGCAAGGTCATGGTGCGAAATCTTCCATCAGGTCTAGAAAGTGCCGGGGTAACTGCCGCCGTCGATCAGGAAGCTTTGCGCGGTGATGTATCCGGCATTTGCCGAACAGATGAACGCACAAAGCGCGCCCACTTCGTCCGGGTCGCCATAGCGCCCCGCCGGGTTGCCGCGCTCGCGCTCGGCCCAGATCGCGGCGAACGGCCGGCCGGTCTGCTCGACCAGGCCCTGCACGTGGTTCTTCTGCGCGTCGGTGGCGAAGATGCCGGGCAGGATGTTGTTGATGGTGACGTTGCTGCGCACCGTCTTGCGCGCCAGCCCGGCGACAAAGCCGACCAGCACCGAGCGCGCGCCGTTCGAGAGTCCCAGTTCGTGCTGCGGAATCTTCACGCTGCGCGAGGTGATGTTGACGATGCGGCCGAAACCGCGCGCCAGCATGCCGTCGACGGTGGCCTTGATCATCTCTATCGGCCCCAGGGCCATCGCGTCGAAGGCCGCCAGCCAGTCGTCGCGGGTCAGGTCGTTCATGTCGTTGACCCGCGGCCCGTCGGCGTTGTTGACCAGGATGTCGGGCTGCGGGCACACCGCCAGGGCGGCGGCGCGGCCTTCGGGCGTGCGGATGTCGGCCACCGCGTAGCGTGCCGCCCCGGCGCGGCCGCAGGCCTGGTTGATCGCCTGTGCCGCCGCCGCCAGGTTGCTGGCGGTACGCGCGGCCAGGGTCACGTTCGCGCCTTCCTGTGCCAGGCGCAGCGCGCAGGCATAACCCATCCCCTTGCTGCCGCCCCAGATCAGCGCCTGTTTGCCTGCGATGCCTAATTCCATGGTGTTATTCTAGCCAGTCGATTGGTCCGTCTTAGACCAAGTTTACACAACGATATACATGACGACCCAACGCTTTTCCTCGCTGGCCCACTGGGGCGCGTTCATCGCGGTCGTCGAAGACGGCCGCTTCGTGCGCGCCGAGCCCTTCGCGCGCGACCCTGCGCCTTCGCGCTTGCTCGAAGCCATGCCGGGCATGGTCTACTCCGACAAGCGGGTGCTCAAGCCGGCGGTGCGCCGCGAGTGGCTGGAAAAACGCACCCGCCAGCGCAGCGGCACGCGCAACGTGTTCGTCGAGGTCGATTGGGACACGGCGCTGGGCCTGGCGGCCGGCGAGGTCAAACGCGTGCGTGAGCTGCATGGCCCATCGGGATTGTTCGGCGGCTCCTATGGCTGGTCTTCCGCCGGGCGGGTGAACCATGCCAAGACCCTGGTGCGGCGCTTTCTTTTCTCCGGCGGCGGCTGCGTCGACCAGATCGGCACCTATTCCTTCGGCGCCGGCCAGACCCTGCTGCCGCACATCATCGGCACGTCCGACCCGATAGGCGGCAAGGTCACCTCCTGGGCCTCCATCCTCAAGCACTGCCAGGTGTTCGTCGCCTTCGGCGGCCTGGCGCTGCGCAATGCGCAGATCACCGCCGGCGGCGGCGGCGAGCACGCGCTGCCGGTTTGGCTGAAGCGCTGCAAGGAGGCGGGGATCCGCTTTATCAATATCGGCCCGAATCGTGACGATTGCCCGGACTGGCTGGAAGCCCAGTGGATTCCAATACGACCTGGCGCCGACACTGCGCTGATGCTCGCAGTGGCGCATGAACTGATCAGCAGCGGGCGGCACGACGCGGCCTATCTGAAACGCTACACCCACGGCCACGAGCGACTCGTCGCTTATGTGCTGGGGCAGAGCGACGCCACGCCGAAAACGCCGGAGTGGGCCGCGGCTATCTGCGGCACCAGTGCCGCGACCATACGCGCGCTGGCCGATACCCTGGCGGGTGCGCGCTCCACACTGTCTCTGGCCTGGTCGCTGCAGCGGGCTCATCATGGCGAGCAGCCTTACTGGATGGGCGTGGCGCTTTCGGCCATGCTTGGGCAGATCGGCCTGCCCGGCGGCGGCATCGCCTTTGGCCACGGATCCTCGAACGGCGTCGGCATTCCGCGCCCCGACGTGGGCGCACCGGAAATGGCCGCCGGCCACAACCCGGCATCGGCGCACAACATCCCGGTGGCGCGCATCGCCGATATGCTGCTGGCCCCTGGCGGGCAATACGATTTCAATGGCGAGCGCCGGACCTACCCCGATGTGCGCCTGGTCTGGTGGGCGGGCGGCAACCCCTATCACCACCACCAGGACCTGAACCGCCTGAACCGCGCCTGGGACCGGCCCGAGACGGTGATCGTCAACGAAAGCTGGTGGACCGCCACCGCGCAGCGCGCCGACATCGTCTTTCCCGCCACCACCACCCTGGAGCGCAATGACATCGGCGGGTCCTCGCGCGACCGCTACGTGTTCGCCATGCAGCAGGCGATAGCGCCGGTGGGCCAGGCGCGCGACGATTACGCCATCTTCCGCGACCTGGCGGCGCGCCTGGGCCACGAGCAGGCCTTCACCGAGGGGCGCGACCAAGCTGGGTGGCTGCGCTTCATCTACGAGCGCTTTTGCAATATTGCCGCGGTCAAGGGCTATCCCCAACCCGACCTTGAGACCCTGTGGGCCAGGGGCTATAGCGAACTGCCCGAACCGGAACAGGACTACGTGCTGTTCGAGGCATTTCACGCCGACCCCGTTGCCAACCCCTTGAAGACGCCCTCCGGCAAGCTCGAGCTGGCCTCCGACAAAATCACCGCGATGGGCTATGCCGATTGCCCCGGCCACCCGGTCTGGCTGGCGCCCGACGAGTGGCTGGGCAATGCGAGCGAGCAGTACCCCTTGCAACTGATGACCATCCAGCCCCCCGACAAGCTGCACAGCCAGGGCGATTTTGCCTCGGTGTCGGCGCAATCGAAGGTCGCCGGCAAAGAGCCGGTGCGCATGAACCCGCGCGACGCACAACGCCGCGGCATCGCCGGCGGTGACGTGATCCGGCTTTACAACAGTCGCGGCGCCTGCCTGGGCGGTGCGCTGATCGACGATGCGGTGCTCGAAGGCGTGGCGGTGATGGCCACCGGCGCCTGGTACGCCCCGCGGGACGACGGCCTGGACCTGAACGGCAATCCGAACGTGTTGTCGGCCGATCGTGGCACCTCCAGCCTGACCCAGGGCTGCGCGGCGCTCTCCTTGATGGTGCAGATAGAGGCGGCGCGCGCCTGAGGCGAGGCAGGGGGAGGCGGGCGGGCATGGTCAATGCCAAGAGCATGAAGCTGCGCTAAACTACGTGCTGACTCTAAGGGAATACGCGTAGGCGGGTGTCCGTGCCCAAGGGGGAGCAAACCGAACGGGAGGTCGGGTGTTCCGGGAAATCACCGTAAGCAAGCAGGCGGCCACCGGGCCGAAGCGGCGCTGGTATCAGAGCGCCTACTTCGACCTGTTCATTTTCTATTATCGTCACGGCGAGCGCGCCGATTCCAAGGCGGACCGTGAATTCGTCGGCCTGCAGCTTTGCTACGACATCCGCCGCAACCAGCGCAGCCTGGAGTGGAAAAAGGACAGCGGCTTTTCGCATCACCGGGTCAACAAGGGCGGCGATACCATGAGCGACCACGGCGCCTCGGCTTCGCTCCTCGAGCAGGGCGGCGAGTTCGACGCCAACGCGGTGCTGGGCCGCTTCATGAGGGATTCCGGCGGCCTGCCACCCATCGTGCGCAAGTTCGTGCTCGACAAGTTCACCGAGTATGCCCGCAGTCTGGGCCAGGCTGCGGACCCCGGCGCTGTCGATCCGCAAGCCCAGGGCCTGACCGATATCGGTTCCAATTCGAACGGGCTCAACTCCGAAGGCCTGGGTGCCGAAGGGCCGATCTCCGAGCCCCTGGCAGACTGTTGAATGGCGATCATGGCGCTGTGGCAAGTCCGCGTGATGCGGCTCACCCGGTGCCGCGGTCCGCGCCAACCGCGGGCCGCCTGAGCAGGGGCTAGTCCCCGCTCGCACCTATCCTTGATGGGCGGCCTTTCGGGCTCCAGGCAAAGCCGCCGTAGAATACGGCCTGCGCGCGGCAGCGCGGCGTGTTGTTCGTCGCGCCACCAGGCATCACCCCACGCCGCCGGCACTGGCGCCGGGCGCGCATGCAGCGCGCCCTCCCATTCCACAAGCTGATCATGACAAACTCCAAAGACGACCCCAAGGGCATCCAGCGCGGCCTGACGCAATACGGCGACGCCGGCTTCTCCCTGTTCCTGCGCAAGGCCTTCATCAAGGCAGCGGGCTATTCCGACGAGGCGCTGGACCGGCCGATCATCGGCGTGACCAACACCGGCAGCGAATTCAACCCCTGCCACGGCAACGTGCCGCAGATCATCGAGGCGGTCAAGCGCGGGGTGATGCAGGCCGGCGGCATGCCTATCGTGTTTCCCACCATCTCGATCCACGAGTCCTTCGCCCATCCCACCTCGATGTACCTGCGCAACCTGATGGCGCTGGACACCGAGGAGATGATGCGCGCCCAACCCTGCGACGCCGTGGTGCTGATCGGCGGCTGCGACAAGACCATCCCCGCGCAACTGATGGCCGCCGCTTCCGCCGGCGTCCCCGCGGTGGTCATTCCCACCGGCCCGATGATGACCGGCCATCACAAGGGCGAGCGGCTCGGCGCCTGCACCGACTGCCGGCGCTACTGGGGCAAGTACCGCGCCGGCGAGGTCGACGACAAGGAAATCTGGGAGATCAACGCCAAGCTCGCGCCTACCGTAGGCACCTGCATGGTGATGGGCACCGCCAGCACCATGGCGCTGACCACCGAGGCGCTCGGCATGTCGCTCTCCGGCAGCGCGGCAATCCCGGCGGTGGCCTCGGAGCGCTTGCGCTCGTCGGAAGACACCGGGCGCATCGCCGTCACGCTGGCGCGCAACCGGGTCACGCCGCTGGACATCATGACCCCCAAGGCCTTCTCCAACGCCCTCGCGGTGCTGCACGCGATCGGCGGCTCGACCAATGCGCTGATCCACCTCACCGCGGTCGCCGCGCGCTGCGGCATCAAGATCGACCTCGACGCCTTCGATCAGCTCGGCCGCAAGGTGCCGGTGCTGGTGGACCTGAAACCTTCCGGTGCCCATTACATGGAACATCTGCATGAAGCCGGCGGCCTGAACGCGGTGCTGCGCGAGCTCAAGCCCTGGCTGCACCTGGATGCGCCCACCGTCGATGGCCGCACCCTGGGCGAAATCATCGAAGCCAGCGAGCCCGACCCCACCCAGACCGTGGTCAAGACCGTGGCCGACCCGATCTACCCGACCGGCGGCCTGGCCGTGCTGCACGGCAACCTCGCGCCCGACGGCGCGTTGATCAAGCATTCCTCCGCCACCCAGTCCCTGCTGCAGCACACCGGCCGCGCGGTGGTGTTCGAGTCCCTCGAAGACCTGGCGCTGCGCATCGACGACCCGGACCTCGACGTCAAGGCCGACGACGTGCTGGTGCTCAAGAACGCCGGCCCGAAAGGCGCGCCCGGCATGCCCGAGGCCGGCTACCTGCCGATCCCGCGCAAGCTGGCCCAGCAGGGTGTGAAAGACATGGTGCGTATTTCGGACGCGCGCATGAGCGGCACCGCGTTCGGCGCCATCGTGCTGCATATCGCCCCCGAGTCCGCCGCCGGCGGCCCCCTGGGCCTGGTGCACAACGGTGACTTGATCCGCCTCGACACCCAGGCGCGCAGCATCGATCTGTTAGTCGACGATGCCGAACTGGCGCGCCGCCGCGCCGCCTGGCAGCCGCCGGTGTCTACCACCAAGGAGCGCGGCTACCGCAAGCTCTACCTGGAGCACGTGACCCAGGCCGAGACCGGCTGCGACTTCGACTTCATGCTGCCGGAGGCAGACGGCCGCGTCGCCCCGGTGCTGCGCTAGCGGATTGACTGGCCCGGCGGCCGGCCTGCCGCCGCGTGCCGCGCAGTATCGCTGGCGCCTGTGCGTCAAGACTGCAGCGCCGCCCCTGCGGACCATCTCACATCGAACCCGCACGGCGATGTGGGCGCGCCGTGCGCCTGATTTGCGCTGCTGCGGCCCGCCGGATCTCGCGCCATGACTTCGTGCGCCGCCGACAGTGCCGGCCTACAGCGCAAGCAGCCTGCGCCTACAGATGGCCTTGCCTGCGCTCGGCATCCTGATCGGGTTGCGGACGCTTCTGTCCGCTACCCGCATAAAGGAGCATCGCCATGGACAAGGTACTGACCCGACGAGTAGTGAGCAATGAAGAAGACGTGAACCGCGACCCGCTGAGCGGCGAGACCGGTGCGCACCCCATAGGCACCGGCGCCGGCGCGGTCTCCGGCGGCATGGCCGGCGGCGTGCTCGGCGCGATTGCCGGCCCGGCCGGCGCGCTGATCGGCGCGGTGGTGGGCGCGGTGGCCGGCGGTCTGGCGGGCAAGGAAGCGGCCGAAGCCGTCAACCCGACCGCCGAGGAAATCCACTGGCGCGAGTATTACACCCAGGAACCTTACTTCGTCGCCGACAAGTCCTACGAGTATTACGGCCCGGGCTACCGCACCGGCTGGGAAGGCCGCGCGCTGTTCGACGGCCACACCTTCGACGAAGTCGAGAACCAGCTGCGCCTGGCCTACGAGCGCGTCAAACAGCGCGAATCCGCCGACTGGGCCCAGGCCCGCGATGCCGCCCGCGCCGCCTGGGAACGGGTCGACCACAGCTGGCGTCGCGCCAAGTAAGGCAAGCGGGCCCTGGCCTCCGGGGCCAGTTCCCCGGGGCCAGTTTCCCGGGCCGGCATCCTTAACCGCGCGTGGATAGCCGCATCTTCACGCCAGGCCCCAACTTCACGTGCAGTCCTGGCCCTTCAGGCCAGCCCTGCGCGCAGCTGCATCTGGTGGCTGATGCGGTTGTGCTTTTCCACCAGCGCGCCCAGGTCCACGCCCTTGAGTTCGCCGGCTTCGATAATGATCTTGCCGTTGATGATGGACAGCCAGGCCGGCCCCGGCGCGCAGGTGAGCAGGGCGGCCACCGGGTCGCCCAGCGCGCCGGCATGATGCAGGCCGTCGACGCGAAAGGCCACCAGGTCGGCGGCCTTGCCGATTTCCAGGCTGCCGATGTCGTCACGCTGCAGCACCGCCGCGCCGCCCAGGGTCGCCAGTTCCAGCGCCTCGCGGGCCGACATGCGGTCGGCGCGCGATTCGAATCCGGGCCAGCCGACGCGTTGCAATAGCATCGCCTGGCGCGCCTCGCGCAGCAGATGATTGCCGTCGTTGCTGGCTGAACCGTCCACGCCTATGCCTACCCGCACCCCGGCATCTATCATCGACCGCACCGGGGCAATCCCGGAGGCCAGGATCATATTGCTGCTCGGGCAGTGGCAGATGCCGCTGCAGGTATGGCCGAGTCGCCGCACTTCGTCCGCATTCGGATGCACCATGTGGGCGAACCACACGTCCTTGCCCAGCCACTCCACCGACTCGGCGTAGTCGATTGGCCGCAGGCCGAATTTCTCCACGCAAAAGCGGTCTTCGTCCAGGGTCTCGCACAGATGGGTGTGCAGACCGACTTTCGGATGCAGCCGAGCCATCCGGGCCGACTCGCGCATCAGGTCGGTGCTCACCGAAAACGGCGAGCAGGGCGCCAGGGCGATGCGCAGCATGGAGAGCGGATCGGGGTCGTGGAAATCCGCGATCACCCGCATGCAGTCGTCGAGTATCGCTTCCTCGTTTTCCACCAGGCGGTCGGGCGGCAGGCCACCCTTGGATTGCCCCAGGCTCATGCTGCCGCGGGTCGGGTGAAAGCGCACCCCCAGCTCGCGCGCGGCGGCGATCTCGTCATCCAGCCGCGAGCCGTTCGGGAACATGTAGAGATGGTCGGCCACCGTGGTGGCGCCGGAGAGCAGCAGCTCGGCCAGGCCCACCTTGGCGCTGATCCGCACCGCCTCCGGGTTCATCTCGCCCCACAGCGGGTAGAGCATTTTCAGCCACTCGAACAGCACCAGGCCGCGCCCGGTGCCGATCGACCGGGTCAGCGTCTGGTACAGATGGTGGTGGCAGTTCACCAGCCCGGGAATCACCGCGCAGCCGCGCGCGTCCATCACCTTGACCGGCTCACGCGCCGGGTCCAGTGCGATCCACTCCTGCATCTCCTGGGATCCGCCGACGAAGGCGATGGTTTTGCCTTCCACCGCCACCGCGCCATCGCGGATCTCGCGCCGCAGCGCGTCCATGGTGACCACAACCTCGGCATTGCGTATCAGGGTAATCGCCATCGCGCCACTCTCTTCAAAAGACCCTGCGGGGGGTTGCAGCCCAGGTGCAGCCCAGGTGCAGCCCAGGTGCAGCCCAGGTGCAGCCCAAGTGCAGCCCAAGTGCAGCCCAGGTGCAGCCCGAGGTACGGCCCTACCTCTGGTGGTTGAGCCGGAACATGTTGTCGTCCGGGTCGGCCAGCACCACCTGATAGGCATTGTAGTAGCTAATATACGGCGCTTTGAGCACGCGCGCACCGAGGTCGAGCGCCTTGGCGAGGTGGCTGTCGAGTTCGTCCTTGCTGTCCACGTTGAAGGTGAGATAGGTGCCCACCGGCTTGGGGCTGCCCTGGATCACGCGTTCGCCTACCTGCAGCAGCTCGTAGGCCTTGAAATCGTGGATACCGATGCGGGTGCCGTGCACGTCCAGGGCGCGGTAGATCGGCGAGGCCACCGCGTCGATCAGGGGCAGATCGAACAGCGCGGCGTAGAACCCGGCCAGGGCGTCGATGTCGCGGGTGAAATAGCTGACTTCGAGCTTGACCACGATCAGGCCGCCACGCCGGTCTTGCCGGCGGGCGTGCCGGCCCCCGCATCCGCGCCGGGCAGGCCGCCGCCAAAGTCGCCATAGGTCTCGCGGATTTTCATGCCCAGGTACTCGCCGATGTTGCAGTCCGGATACCTGGCGGGATGCTCCGCGTCGCGGCAGGAAGCCAGGCAGGAGACCGTGGCGTCGTTGTCGCCGTCCTGGAAAAACGGGATCGAGTAGCGTGACTTGCCGGTGTCGTTGCGGTTCAGTACCCGGTGCATATTCGACTTGTACATGTCGTTCGACCAGCGCTGCAGCAGGTCGCCGATGTTGACCACGTAGGTGCCCTCTATCGGCGGCGCCTTCAGCCAGACGCCGTCGGCATTGCGCACTTCCAGGCCGCCCACGCCGTCCT
>Ga0302321_100005959_pt1 | contig 10695 bp, 3 predicted proteins | sample Fen_T0_1_FD_202505 | JGI IMG/M metagenome (GOLD analysis project Ga0302321, IMG submission 202505) | Peat permafrost microbial communities from Stordalen Mire near Abisko, Sweden - Fen_T0_1 | ecosystem: Environmental > Terrestrial > Soil > Wetlands > Permafrost | place: Sweden: Abisko... | reverse complement strand
GAGGCCGCCCCAGTAGGTCCAGAACTTGAGCACGGCGACGTACGGCTCGTGACTATATTGCTCGAAAAAAAGCCATTGGAGCGTCTGCGCCCGGAGCAGTCGACCCGTGGGCAGATACTGGGTTCCGTCGGCGAGGTAATACAAAATGGCATTCGACTCAGCCAGGCACGTGCCGTTGTCGAGTTCGAGCACCGGGATGCGACCATTGGGATTCTTGGCCAAAAACTTAGGTTCACGCGTTTGCGACGGATCGGCGAGAATGTCGAGATCTTCGACATCGTATGCAATGCCGAGCTGGCTCAGTAATAGATGGACCTTGTATGAGTTTCCCGACGGGATGTTCGAGTCGTAGAGTTTCACGTCGAATGCCTAGTGTTGTGGTTCGACTAACGCAACCCGGACAGGGTAAATTTCGATGCTCCGCCGCACAGGGCCAAACTGCCTGCTGCCAGGCTCGCGGCAGCGGCACTTTCCAAGCAAATGCCTGGTAATTACGTTACGTTCACGAGTGGATCCCACTTGCCTTCATCACTCCTCCCTCGGCACCCGAGAGTGGATGAAAGACGATGAATGCGCTCGGGTCAATCTGACGAACCAATCCCTTCAGGCGTCCTAGTTCTAGGCGTGTTACGACGCAGTATAGGATTTCCTTTTCCGTGCCGCTGTGACCCCCAGTACCATGAAATACGGTCACCCCGCGCCCGATCTGGCCCGTGATACTGGCGCGGATCTCCGAGTGCTGCTCGGACACGATGGTTACTGCCGTGTGTTCATCTATACCGTAGAGTATGTAGTCCAGGGTTTTCGTCGCTGCAAAGTGGGTTACGATTGAATAGAGGGCGGCGTTGATGCCAAGCAGTGTCAAAGCGCACTTCGCAGCGCGAATGCCCATCCCAATTGGCGGTAGCCAATCGCTATGAAGGGCAGATTGACGACGGGCAGCAACACGGCAAGCGGCACTGGTGTGACCTTGGCGAGCAGCATCGACACGCCGGTTACACCGCCGTCGATGAAATTGCTGGACATCAAGAAACCCTTGAGCCCCATTCCAGCGAGCGCCTCTCCTACCGCCTGCGGGCGTACTAGTGTGACTTTTCCGGTCTTACCGCGCGCAACGGATGCCCGTGTCGCGACTGCTAATGTCAGGATCGGTTGAATAGTAATAATCGCGCATGGCCACTCGTAAATCAATGGCATAGCGGCCCCAGCTGCCGCCCCGAATAATGTGGTCGTTCCCAGATGTTTGTGCGCAGTTAGTGCAGGTGGCAAAAGTGTAGTCCGCGTAGTAGTCAAAGACCCACTCGTTCATGTTACCGGCGAGGTCCAGGTGCCCCCAATAACCGGCCCCCGCGGGCTTACTGCCAACGGCCAACAGTGGGGTATCGTCCGTATCCGCAAAATTCGCATTGTTCGAATTCGGCGATTCGGCTCCCCACGGGTATAAGCGATTTTGGTTTCCTCCAGCAGCCGCGTACTCCCACTCGGCTTCCGTCGGCAACCTGCCACCGTCCCAAATGCAGAAAGCAAAGGCCGTATACCAACTGACGCAATTGACTGCGTAAACTTCATTGTTGCCAGGCGTGTCCGTCCAAGTCGCGTGATGAGTGTCAGACGAGCTGCTGCATTTTAGCGTGACGACCAGGGATGCAGTGTCGGCAGGCAAACGCGGGTTCCAGGTTGAGTCCCAACCCGTCATAGAATTGGACGGATTGAGTCCGGCTAATTCCTGCGGATTGCCGGCAGCTGTATGCCACCGGTAATAGTCTCCAACGAACTGGCGAAATCGACCTACTGTGACTTCGTACTTGTCCAGGGAGAAGCCGGCGACCGTCGCAGTATGCTCTGGCGCTTCCCAAGTATAACCACCCGCGAAATAGTCAGAGGATTGGCTATTGTTACTGCGACCCATCGGGAAAGTGCCGCCCGGCACGCTTATTGTGGTGCAGCAACTTTCGCCCTGACAGAGCGAAGGCAGGTTCTCACAACTAGGCGATTGGGGTTGAAAAGTCGAGCTGATTGAGGTTGTTCCCCCGGCACCGATATTACCGCCCAGCGACGTAACGCCAGCTGACGTCTGCGACCCGCCTTGAGTCGCGCCGCCGCTCGGGAGGCTCGCGCCCGCCGCCAGATCGTCGAGCTTGGTTCGGGCGCCGCATGCCATCGACGACGCGAGCACAAGAGGCCCGAGCAGCGGATATTGCTTGAATACTCTCAAGAAAGCATGCACGCGCGAAGGGTACGCAGCGCTGGCTGCAGACGCAACATCGCCGCCGCCGCAGCTGTAGGAATCAGCAGTAATTCTGCTCACATTGTAAGTTAGATATGCGAACTCTCGGTACTTTGCGAAAGTCTCGCCGAGGTACTGTAAGGTGAGGGATGATTCGGCGTTTACGGACGTAGACTCCGGAACTCAACGCCTGCATCGCTGTCAGAGGGGATATGCCGCGGACTCACGTACTTATCGGATTCTGCACGCTTCTAGTTTTCGTCGGATGTGAGCGCTCCGCGTCTCTCAGCGTAGCGGCGGGCGAGACTTTCGCGGAGCTTCGCGCCGTCAAAGGCGAGATTACCGTCAAAGCGCCGGGAGCCCTGGCGCGTGCACCGTTACCTCGCGAGCGACTCGTCGAAGGCGAGCAGGTGACATTGCCTCCCGGCGCGCTTTCTTGGATGCGTCGCGATGCAGGAGCCACTTGGCTCGTCAAAGGCCCCGCACAATTCACCGTCCGAACTGGCAACGTAGAATTGAGCTCGGGCCGCGCTTTCGTGGATACGGAAGCTGGTCCTCCCGTTGCAATTGCGACCCCGCGCGGTCCCGTTGAGCTTTCGGATGCCCGTGCCAGCGTCGAGGTGCTCGCAAACAAGGAAACCGCTGTGTATGTCCTACGCGGCACCGTGCGCGCCGCCAATGCTGGCCGTGCCGGTCCTGGCGAGCTTGTCACGTTGCATTTGGATGGCACATCGGCACGTTTGGCCCAAGTTGCCTGGGATGACTGGACCGGCGGTCTCGCGACGGCCGATCCTGCGGCAGATCCTGCGCCTTTCGGCATGGGAACGGTGGGTGCGCGGCCGCCCGGCGACAAAGGCAAGCCGCGCTTTTCACTCGTCGTGCAGCGGCTCGACGTCAATGTGACCGTCGATCACGACTTTGCGATTACCGAAGTCGATCAGACGTTCGTCAATCCGAGTGCTGACATCGTCGAAGGGATTTTCAGTTTCCGCACGCCCCCCGCAGCGGTTCTTCAGCGCTTTGGGGTCGATCGCAACGGTGATTTGGTTTGGGGGAGAATTCAAGAGAGCGCTGCGGCGGTCAAGCAGTACGAAAGCAACGTATACGCAGGATCCACGGAGGATCCCGCCCTTTTGCAATGGGCTGGACGTGGAGCATATAACGCAAGGCTTTATCCAATTGGAGCCGGCGCATCGCGACGCGTCGTGACTCGATATGCGGAATGGCTGCCTCGCAATGGCCCGCGTGGCGAGCGACGTCTGTACGTTTATCCGATGGCCGCCGAGGGCGCCAAGAGCTCGCTGCCCCGCATCGAAGAGCTCACGGTTACTTTCGACCTGTCACGCGCGGCCGCCCACATCGTTAGGGCCGGCATGGGCGGCAAGCGCGAAGGCGACAAAGTGATTGTCAAGGCATTCGACTTCGTGCCGCGCGCCGATCTTTCAGTTGAGTTGTTCGACGACGGCCAGGCCGATCCCGTCGCCTATCGCGCTCCGCACGCGCTCAGCGCCGAGGATGCACCCGAAAGGGCCGAATCGGGGTTTGCCGAGAAGGTATCGAAGGAAGAATCCGATTACCTGTTGGTTCCATTGCGAGCTAAACCCGCAGCGGTTCAGTCGTCGCGTGGCCTGGATGTGGCAATCGTCGTCGATACTTCAGCCGCGACCGAGCCCGGCGCGCTCGCGATTGCGCGGAGTATGGCCGCTGCGTTGCTCGCGCACCTCGGTCCCGACGATCGCGCCGCGCTCTGGGCAGGCGACGCGACGCTGCGCCCCGTAGTGGACGGCAGCGGCGCGCTCAGTTCTGTGGATGCCGCGCGACGCCGCGCGTGGCTCGCGGGGCTGTCAGCGGTTGAACGCGGTGGCGCTACGGATCTAGGCGCGCTCTTGACTGAGGCCGCCGCTAAGCTCGACCCCAAGCGCCCGAGTGCGGTTGTTTACATCGGGGATGGTCTTCCTACGGTGGGAGAAATCGCCCCGAAGGCTTTGCGTGAACGCCTAGCGCGGCTGCCGCAGTCAACGCGCGTCCTCGTCGCCGCACTTGGTAGCAATGCCAATTTGCCGTTGCTCGAAAAACTGGCGCGCGGTGCGCCTGTCGAGCCCATTGGCGACGCTTACGGAGCGGCGCGCGCGGCACTCAGACTGCTGGAAGCGGCAGGGCGCCCCATGTGGCTCGGCGCGACTGTGGACCTGGGTTCGGGTGTAGAGCGATTGTTGCCCCGCGAGCTGCCACCGATTGGCATGGACGAGAATGTGCTCGTGGTGGGACGCATCACGGGCGCCTCACCGAGCGCCGTGACGATTCGCGATGGCATCAACACGCTCACTCGGCCCTTGAACGTGATTGAGCTTGCCGACTTGGGTGACCTGCGCAGGCGTTGGGGTGAAGCGCGACTTGCCGAGCTGATCGAAGAAGGGGCAGGGCGCTCGGCCCTGGTCGAGATCGGGCGTCGATTTGGCCTCGTGTCGCCCTTTACCTCGATTTACGTGCCGACCAAGCGCGAGGTCGAGACTGCAGAGGAGTCCCCCGAATCACAGGCGCAAGAACTCGCCGATCGACGTCGCCGCTGGAAGCCTTGGCTGCGTTCGCCAGCGGAGTACGCAGCGAGAGCTGCTGAGGAGGCGACTGCTGAGACGGTAGCTAGCGATACAAAAGAAGGCGGAACCGGCACTCGCGCCAAGGGCGAAGAGGGTTCGATGGGGAGTCCTTCTTCCAAATCCACTAACAGGCGCTATTCAGTTCAGGGCCCGATGGACAGGTCGGACCCTCAAGCCGCACGGGCTGCCGCGCAGCAAGAGGCCCAAGCATTTGGCATGATAGGTCTTCTCAATGCACCGCCGCCAGCGGCTAGCGCCGGAGGATCGAAGCAAGGCGCCGAGTTGGCGCCCATGGCAGAGCCCGTCCCAGCCGTACCCGCAAAGCCGCAAGCCACTGGCGCGGCGATTGATGATTCCCGCGCCTTCCGGGGCAACATGCATGGCGATGTCCCGACGGGCGCCCTCGATAAAGCCGCGGCGAGTGGTGCTGGCATTGCACCAGATGGCGCAGTAGCGAGGGACGAAGCGGCAAAAAACCCCTACGCCGCACGACTTGCGACCAAGTCGCTCCCACGTGTCGCTGGCGCCAAGAAGTCGAACAATTGCTCACCAGGCGATCCGCTGTGTGACTCGGGGGAATCGTCTAACGCCATTCGACCTGGAGCTGCGGGAGTTTTATCGGGTGGGGGCCTCGCTGCGCTTGGATCGATGGGTCGCAGCGAAGGTACGGGCGCAACCCAGAAAGTTAGTGGACCCAGGGGGAACGCTGCAATCGGCAACACCGAGGTTAGCGGGGGTACCGTATCCAATGCGCCCCGTGTCGCGGCGGGCATGCGTGCCGGGTTCCGTAACTGTTACAACCGCGAGCTCGCCGTGAACCCGGATGCTCGAGGCGAGCTGTCCGTGAATGTTCACGTCGGGTCCAAGGGCGAGGTGAGTTCAGCGACGGCCACCCCCTTGGGAAATCTCGGTTCAGCTACGCAATGCGTAGAGGCTCGTACTCGCGCTGCCCAATTCGATCCGCCCGAGGGTGGAGTCGCGACAATTACGTTTGTCGTAACGTTCGTGACTCAAGACGGAACCGCCCCGGCACCGACCACGCCCACCCTTAAGAATATTCCCACCCCGACGGCACACCTGCCTTTCTTCCTCGGCAATATTGGACATCAGCCGCGTCCCTGCGGTCCCGCCGCCGATCTCCCGCTCGACGAGCGCCGCATATGGTGGCGCGAGCGGCTCAGTAGCGTCGGATCGCCGGGCGAGGTAATTGCCCTCTATCGACTGGCGCTTTCGGACTGCGAGGCCCCGGGTTGGCGCGAACGACAGTCCCTCTTGATTTACATGGTCGATCGAATGGGCACCGTGCGGCAGCGCGTCGAGCTTTGGCAAGCGTTGCTGAAATATCCGGGGGCGGCCGATGTCGTCTACCGGTCGATGATCGTGCGTATCCAATCTGCCCAGGAGCTCCGCGAGTTGCACGACGCTCTCGGGCTAGCCAGCATTGATCCTTCTCTGCTCGCCGGGATACTCAAGCAGCACAAGTCCGCCGCCGAACGGCTCACGCTTCTACATAATGCGGCCTTGCGTTGGCCCGATGACGCCGAGTTAGCCCTCCAGGTGCTCGATGCTTACGAAGACGCGGGCGACGTCTCGGGCGGGCGTGCTTGGGCGCGGCGGCTCCGACGTCGAGTGGATGCGACAGCGCATGTCCACACGAACATCGGCGAGTATTATTTGCGCCTCTCACAGCATGAACCCAGCCCCGCTAGGGAGCGCGATGCCAACGAAGCGCGCCGGGCATTTGGCGAACTCGTCGAGTTTGCCCCCGAGGATCCCGTAGCGCGGCGCCGTCTGGGTGATCTGTTGCGCGCCCATGGCTGGTACGAGGAGGCATTTCGCCAATATGAGACGCTCGCCCAACTGGCACCTGATGACGCGTCGATTCCGCTCCTGCTAGCGGCCGCCGCGCAGGGCATGGGCAAGGTCGAAGAGGCCGTGCGCTGGGCTGAGAAGGCCATGACAGTGGGTTCGCCGGATGGTTCGAGCGAGCTTTCGCGCTCGGCACGGGCGCTGGCGAGCGCATTTCTGGCCTGGGCTTGCGATGATGCACGCACCCACGGGCGCAAAGACGAAGCAGACCGATTGCTGAATCGCGCGCGCCGGCTTGCCAACACAGAGTCGTCTGGCAACGCTTCGATTCACTTCCTGCTCAGCTGGTCGCATCCCGAATTGCGACCGGCGCTTTGGACATCGGCCCTCGGAGCACTGGCGCCCGCGGCTGACAACTTTCCACTCTTTGGCGTAGCGCAGGCATTCGTGCCCGCGACGCCGGCGCCCTCGGTGCAACTCCGCCTGGATACCGAAGATGCCGCGCGCGCAGCCCGATTGGGCGCGCAAGCGACGTTGACGGCTATCACAGGGGAGGGAACAGAAGCCGAGCGGGTCGCCCACTTGGCCATCACGTTTGGCAGCGCTGGGCAACCGGTCGATCACGTCAATGTGACGCTCACGAACGGCGAACTGCATCAGGAGGCGTTATGAAACTGAATCGCCTACAGCGCTCGGCAGTCATCGCCTTTGCGGGGCTCATCGTCGCCTCGACTGCAGTTTTGGTACTCGCGCATAGGTCGGCAAGGCCCGACACCGGCGTTTACACGGTCGGGGATGTGCAAGTGATGCATGCAAGTGTCACACTGAGCGGTCGCGAAGTGCGTGGCCATGCGCGCCTCGCTGACGGTGACCGCTTGCTTACGGGCCCAGACGGTCGCGCCCGGCTGCGGCTCGATGATGCGACGCTCGTTTTCGTTGCAGCTTCTACCGATTTTACGCTGCGCGGTTCCGGAATTACTCTAAGCCAGGGTCGGCTCTTCGTGCAGGGCGACGCAGCTTCGCGCACGGAAGTTACCATCGGCGCGGCCACAACGGCAGTTTCTTCGAGCGCGGCTGCATTCGAAGTCGGGGTAGGTTCGAATCGCAATCCCGTCAACAAGATCTACTGCGCTCAGGGCGAACTGCTCGTAAGCGCCGGCGGCCGCCAGGCGCGGATCGCAAGCGGCGAGACTGCGACACTCGACAAGGACGGTCCGAAGGTTCTACCGGAGAAGGCCTTCGACGACTGGACCGGAGGGTTAGCGGTGCCTTGGGCAGGCGACGAAGGTCGTCACAGTGCCATCGCGGAATTTCGCGTCGGGCGCGGCGGCGATGACCCCGGCACACCGCTCGTGATTCGTTCCGAGACTATCGAAACGAAAATCGATGGCGAATTGGCCGTGACTAAGACGCGTAGTCGTTACTTCAATGGCTCCGAGAGCAGCGTCAGGGCCGACATAAGAATGGCCGCGCCGCCGGGTGCGATCCTTTCAAGGGTTGCTCTACGCGAAGGCGGGCCCGAGGCAAGTGAACGTGAAGCCGTGCTCTTGCCGAGCAAGCTCGAACCGAGTGCTACCTATCTCACCGGGCAACTGAATTGGGCGGGCAACGGTTGGTTGCGCGGAGAACTTCCCACTATCAATTCAGGTGCGGCGGTTGAACTCATCGTCGAATACGTCGAGTGGCTCCCGACGCGCGCGGGCAGCGCCACGTACCGTTTCCCCATGACACAGACCGGCGAGCCCCCACTCATCGGCGACTTGTCGGCAAGTGTGGACGTGAGCGGCACTAACACGCCCTGGATACGCGCCAGTAAGGGTGCGAGCATTCACGATCGCAAAGTGGATCTGCACCGTGCCGACGCGCGACCGAGCTCTGACTTAGTCGTCGAACTTGCGCCGTCCGTGGCCGTGCCCAATGCTGCGCGGGCTTACGTTACTCAGGGAGAAAAGGGCGAAGATCCGTATGTGCTAGTTCGAACCGAGGTTCCCGAGAAGACCGAGGCGGGCGTCACTCTTGCATTAGTCTTGGACACGTCGATGAGCGCGGGCACCGCGTCGCTCGAAAGTGAACGAGCCGTTGTAGATGCCCTCCTCGACGGGCTCGGGCCACGCGATTCACTCGTCGTCTTGGCTGCCGATCAATCGGTGCGCGCGCTGGGATCGGTGCAACCAGTGCCCGTTACGCCTGCACTTCGAACCGATTTACTTAAATCACTCGCGTCGATTCGAGCGGGGGGCGCCTCGAACTTGGGACTCGCGCTCGAGCAAGCGGCGGACGCGCTCGACGCCAAGGGGGCCGGCAATCGGGCAGGTTCCGGAATGGTCGTGTACATCGGCGATGGTCGCCCGACCGTTGGAGAGCTCGACGCGCGTGACATGCGGCGTCGTTTGAGTCGTCGCATCGGAGGCATGCCGCGCCTCGGCGCGGTGGCCGTCGGTGAAGGTGCCAATCGGTGGCTGCTCGCGCGCCTGGTTGCAGGATCGGGTCCCATCTACGAAGTGGCCGATCGCTCCGAGGCGGCGCAGGTCGGGGCATCACTCGTTGCGGACGCTCTCGAGCCGACGCTGCGCAACGTGGACCTCGATCTAGGGCCCAACATCGATCGCATCTACCCACGTGAGGCCCGCGCTGCACTCGCGGGTTCGACGGTGACGGTCGTGGGTCGCCTGCGGGGTCGCTTGCCTGACAGTATCGGGTTTCGTTTTCACGATGGCGTAAAGCTCGTCGAAGCATCGAGGCGCCTGGTTTCCGTCGCCGTTCCCGAAGCCGCGGATGTGGCAAGGCGTTGGGCCGCAGCTCGCATCGAGGAGATGACCGCGCGCGGGGACGGCATCGAGGCCACGCGTGTGCTCGCCGCGCAAGCCAAGCTGCTCACACCCTGGACCAGTTGGTTTTTTGCCGGCCCCGGGGACACTTCGCCGCATGCCTGTCCGCCATTCGAGCAGCGTTTATTGGGTCTGTCACCCACGCTGGACGCCGCGTTTGCACCGTATATCGAGCCCGGCGCAGCCATGAGCTCCCAATTGCTGGAGCCGCCGAGTTCGTTGTCGGGCGGCGTAACATTGCTCGAGGGCGCAATGGCGGCGGCGCACCGCACGATTGATGAGGCCAGGAGTGCGCTGCGAGCCTGCGCTGACGCCCGCGCGGCAACGCGTCCCGACGTCGTGGGTCGATTGCACATCAACTTGGTCGTGAGCTCCGAAGGTAAGGCAACTGAAGTGCGTGTGTCTGCGCTCGAACCGCGTGACGACGATCCAGCCCTTGACCGCTGCGCGAAAGGCGTAATCCAAAGCTTACTCTTCTTCGGCGCCGGTAAACCTTTGACGGTCATTCATGAGCTTACGATTTTGCCGGGACGAGCCAGCCAGCGGACGCACTGTTCCCCAGCGGCTACGCTGCCGCTGCCCGTGCGGCGGGGGATCTGGCGCGCGCGGAGTATCGGCGGAGCTGAGCGCTACGTGCAGGCTGCCAGGGGTTGCGAACTACCAGCCTGGCGCGACCGGCGCACGCTGCTCGAGCTTACCCTGGATGAAACGAAAAACAGTGAGGAGCGCCTGGCCCTAGCGAGCGCCCTCGGCAATGCCGGCGAGTCCGACGCCGCGACTTTCGTTCGCAATGAAGCGCTTCGCCGCGTCACGACCGCGGACGAGCTTGCACGGGTGAGCCGGGCCATGATGCTCGGAGAGCCCGTGATCGACGGCGCGTTCGATAAGGCATTCAGGGCCGAAAAGAGCGACGACAAGCGGCTCGAATTGGTGCAGCGATTCCTACGAATTGCGCCGCACAGCGCGCTCGCCCGCAGGCGCCTACTCGCACTACTCGAGACACTGGGCCAGAGGGATGCCCTGATTCTAGCGATCAATCGAATTCGCTTGGATCCGTTTGCCGACGCTGGTCTTCTCGCAGCGGGTGCCTCTGCCCTTCGGCGTGCCGGACAAGACCAAGAAGGAAGACGCGCCTTTGGCGAACTGGTCGAGCGGGCTCCGGGCGATCCGTGGACGCTCGCATTTACCGGCGATCGGCTGCGCGCCGAGCAGCTCTTCGATGAGGCGGTTGCCC
>Ga0302321_100005958_pt1 | contig 10695 bp, 15 predicted proteins | sample Fen_T0_1_FD_202505 | JGI IMG/M metagenome (GOLD analysis project Ga0302321, IMG submission 202505) | Peat permafrost microbial communities from Stordalen Mire near Abisko, Sweden - Fen_T0_1 | ecosystem: Environmental > Terrestrial > Soil > Wetlands > Permafrost | place: Sweden: Abisko... | reverse complement strand
ACCTGGTCGCCGGCATCCCCACCACGGTGGACGACCGGATCGGAGAGGCCGTCAGCGCCGGCCTGGTGCGGTTCGAGGAGAGCACGGCGAAGGCTGTGCACGACGTCTACGCGCGGGTGCAGCGGAATGTGGACAAGCTGACCCAGCCCATCCTGACCATGATCGCAACGCGCTCCGGTGGCCCGCTGCCGGAGGCGTTCGACCCGGCGGTGCACAAGCCATGCTGACGCGCTGCTCACGATGCGACTGGGTGATTCCGCAGGAGGTCGCCGACGTCAACGGCGGCCAGTGCGTGCCCTGCTGGCGCTGGACGTGCACCCACCGGACAACCGCCGTCGTCATGATCGAAAGAGAGAGCGCGTCGTGATCACCGTCCCGATGGCCCGGCCGGCGCCCCTGGTCGCCCCGCGCCGGCCCCGGCACGCCATCTCGTTCTGGCTGTCCGCCGGCCCGAACCGGCTCACCGCGATTGTGTTGTGCAGCGGCGACGACAGCGACGACTGTCACCAGCTGTGCGAGGACTGCGGCGACGACGTGTGCGAGTGCGAGTGGCCCAAGCTGGTCGACCAGGGGCACTGCCTGGCCGTCGAGTGGTGGACGCTCGAAGGTGACCTGCTCGAGTCCTACGAGCCGCTGCCGGCCCCGCCCGGGCAGGAGCTCGACCAGGTGCCCGCGGCGGCCGGCCCGATCGATGTGTGGTTCGACGCCGGCTGGCTGTGGCGCTACAGCGACGACCGGCGGGTGGTGGACCTGCCGCCGCTGTGACGTCCATCGGGCCCCCGGCGTGTACACGGCGCCGCGGGCCCGATCTCTCCCCGGCAGGTGTAGACCTGTCACCCACCCCGAACCGAAAGGCAAGATCATGTCAACCGGCTGTTCACCCGCCATGGTGGCGGCCCTGCTGGGCCCCGCCTGCCCCGCCTGCGGCTGGCACGGCGGCCAGCACCGCCCCTGGGGGCTGTGGCTGGCCCCCTGCCCGCTGTGGGACCCGCTGCAGGTCGAAGGGTGGCGGTCATGAGCGACGAAGTCAGCAAGATCAATCATCACGAGTACACCACTACGCGCCATTCGTGGGAGTTCACCCATCACTGGGGCAGCATGATCACCGACGTTCACCGCTACCGGGTAACGCTGCGCAGCGATGGCTATATCAGTGTGGCTGTATTACGGACGGGTAAAACAGATGAGCTGAACATGCCGCGATCAGTCGCAGTGGCCTTGATGCAGGCACTCGGTGAGGCCTTGATCAACCCCAGGTCAGAGTCACCCGAGGATCTGACCTGATGGCCAAGAAACCGACCGGCCCCCTCGGCGACTGGGAGCCCGGCCCGGATGACGTCCCGCTGTTCGCCCTGCCGCGCACCCCGAAGCGGTCCGTGGGCGTCGAGCGCCAGCGGGCCGCCCCGACCGCCGCGACCGGGTGGTGCCCGCTGCACAAGGGCACCACCCGCACCGGCGTGGTGATCTCCGGCTCGCACTACGTGTGGCGCACCCACACCTACATGATCGGCAAGACGTCGGTCGCGTGCCGCGCGGCCGGCAAGCCGATCTGCGAGATCCGACCCACCGACGCCGTCATCGTGCTGGTGCTGACCGAGGACCAACGGCGCACCGACAACGGGCAGCGCAAGGGACGCTGTCGACACGAAGCGGGGTGGGGCACCACGCCGTCCGCACCGTGACCGCGACCGCTTCACCGACGAAGGAACGGGCCATGACATGAGCAAGATCAGAGCTATCCCGACGACGTACGCCGGACAGGCCTTCCGCTCAAAGCTCGAAGCGCGGTGGGCGATGAACCTGGACCGCTGGGGCATCGCCTGGACCTACGAGCCGGAGGGCTACCAGCTGCCCTCGGGCGACTGGTACCTGCCCGATTTCTGGCTGCCCGGTATCAACACCTGGCTGGAAGTCAAGGGCCCCGGCGTCCCCGGCCTGGGCAAGTTCGAAGAGTTCGCTCGCGAGCAGGGCCCCCGCGGGGTGGCATTCCCCCCGGATGAATGGGAGGCAAGGGGCTGCGAAGGTTATGAGACTCACGTGGGCATGGCGTTCGTTGTCGGCACCACCCCGCGACGCGACGGCGAGCTCGACGTCCCCAGCTGGCAGCAGGCCTGCCGCTACTGCGGGGAATGGCTGCCCATCTATCATGACAATCTTCCGGAAGGCTGCTCATTCCTGGCCTGGTGCACTACGGGAACGTGCATTGGACAATCACAATTCGTTACCCGGCATGGCGGGATCGGCGGCTGCGGAATGGACAGTCGGTGCTTCGTCTGCGGGGACAAGGTCAGTCCCCGGCTGACTGGGGTCGAGTTCGCCCGGCTGCCGCGGATCGAGCCGGCCGGGCGCCGGTCATGACCCCCTACGAAGGAGCCTGCCAGGCCTACCTGGCCGCCGGCTGGACCGGCGTGCTGCCGCTGCCGTACGGGCTGAAGGCGAAGGTGCCGGTGGGGTTCTCCGGCGGCATCGACAAGCCCGACCCGTCCGGCGCCGACTACTACGAATGGTTGCACGGAGCACCCATCAACTGGTACGAGCCGAGCATCCTGCCCGGCAACGTGTGCCTGCGGATGCCCGACGACGGGACCACCGCCGTGATCGGCATCGACGTCGACCACTACGCCGACAAGACGGGCGGGACCACCCTGGCCGGCTGGGTCGCCCAGTGGGGCCCGCTGCCGGACACGATCTGCTCGAGCGCACGTGACGACGGCGTCAGCGGCATCCGGTTCTACACCGTGCCCGCCGGGCTGGCCTGGCACGGTGGGGACAGCATCGAAGTGATCCACCGCGGGCACCGGTACGCGGTCGCCTGGCCGTCGCTCCACCCGTCCGGTGCCCAGTACACCTGGCGCGTCGGATCAGTCGTGGGGCCGCCGCTGGCGCCCGGGACGGTACCGCTGCGGTCCGACCCTGCACCCCTGCCGCCGGCCTGGGTCGAAGGCCTCACGCACGGCGGGGAGCTGGCCAGCGCGCACCCCCGCGCGGGCACCGCGGCCGGCCGGGCCTGGCTGGCCACGCTGCGCCCCGGCGAGCAGGTGTGCCCCGCGGTCGCCGCCGCCGTTCAGCGCGGCTGCGAGACGTTGCGCACGCGCGGCGCGAAAGCCCGTCACGACGTCGCCATGGGCGCCACCTGGGAGCTGGCCAAGCTCCACCACGAAGGCCACCAGGGCGCCGACAGCGGCCTGCGAGCGGTGGAACTGGCCTTCACCCGAGCCACCGACGACCCGGCCCGCACCGACGACCCCGGCGAGTTCGGGCGGATGGTGGACGGCGCAGCCCGCAAGGTGGCTGCGCTGCCAGGCGTGGACTTCGGACCTTGCTACACCGACGCGATGCGCTGCGCAGTGCCGCCACCGGATTTCGTCGGTGGACCCGCCGCTGATGCCGGCTGGCGGGCCGGTGCCTACAACCTGCCGGCCGACTTCTGGGCCAAGCGCGTCGCCCTGTCGAAGATCCAGCAGGCGGCGCACGCGCGGCTGCTGTCCCCCGACGCGGTATTGCACGCGGTGCTGGCCAGACTGTCGTCCATGATTGCGCCGAGCGTCCGCGTGGATACCGGACTGGGTCGCGCATCGCTGAACGTGTACACCCTGTTGATCGGCGATTCGGGCACCGGGAAATCGCAGGCCAACCGCTGCGCGCGGGATCTCATGCCTGCCCCGGCGCTGCCGAACGGCTACCTGGACAGTCTGCCGGTGGGGTCCGGCGAGGGCCTGGCGGAAGCGTTCTACGGGGTGAAAGAGGTCGACAACGGGAACGGCGGGACGAAAAAGGTCAGGGCCAAGGTCCGCGACAATGCGTCATTCTTCGCCGATGAGGGCGAGGCACTGACGAAACAGATGGAACGGGCCGGGACGACCATTGGACAGGTGCTGCGAACCGCCTGGATGGGCGACACGCTGGGCCAGGTGAACGCCACCGACCAGACGAAACGGATCGTGGACGCCGACACCTACAGCCTGGGACTGATCATCGGATACCAGGTGGCGACGGTCGGCCCGATGCTCACCGACGGTGGTGGCGGCACCCCGCAGCGCTTCCTGTTCGCCCTGTCGACGTCCCCGGACATCCCCTGCGAGCGCACACCGTGGCCCGGCATGTTCCAGAACGTGGAACACATGCTGCCCCACGGTGAGGACTTCCGGTTGCCGGAGACGGCACGGGAAGAGGTGTGGCGGGCCCGTCATGCTGCCAACAGCGGCGCCAGCGCGCCGGAGCATCAGGGTCTGTCGGTGCACTGGCCGTTGCACATGACAAAGCTGGCTGGCCTGCTGGCGGTGCTCGACTACCGCGACAAGATCACCGAAGAGGACTGGGAGATGGCCCGGCTGGTGTGGCGGACGTCGTGTGCGGTCCGCGATTGGTTGGTTGGGCACTATGCGCGGATGGCCATGGACGAAGCACAGCAACGGGAGAACGTCAAGGTGCGTACCGCTGTGCGCTCAACGGTGGAAGCGGACGCCGCGAAAGAGGCCGTGACAGAGCAAAAGGTCGCGCGGTTGGCCATGCGGCTGGCGTCACTGGTGAACGACCGCGGTATCCGCTCGGTGGACGGCCGCGGAGGGCTGCGCGCGGCAACAGCGAGCAGGGACCGCGTGTTGCTCGACGATGCAGTCGATGTAGCGGTCGCAAGCGGCTGGTTAACGATTGGCAACAATGATCAACTGTTGCCCGGTCCGACGCCGGTAAGCAATGTTGGACAGTACCAGGTGTCCAACGGCTAAAAAATCATGCCTCTGACCAGCGTAGGACAGTTGGACGGTTGGACACGTCCGACGGCGACACCCTTTCGTCGCCTCGCGCACTCCCGCAAAGTCAATCAGATCATGATCATGATCTTTTATATAAGGGTGATCATGGTCGAAGAGGATCAAGGAAAAATCGAAAGGGTCCCCGTTGGACGATGTCCAACCGTCCAACGGAGATCAACAGGGCGCTGACCTGCGCGTATGCGTTGGACATCGCCGCCTCCGCGGTCACAACGGATGTCCAACGGCCGCGCCGTGTGGCCGCTGACCTGCGGCGATGCGTTGGACATGCAGATGAGAGGGTGTTTACGATGATCTTCACCGGAATCACACGATGGATCCGCACGACGTTTCATGCACACGCCGACGCATCGTGGAAGCGCGTAGGCATCTACGACTACGAGCAGTGTGCGTGCGGTGCACGGCGAACCACGCATGCCGTGCGTAGTCTGGGCGGCCCCTCCGCCGTCGACTGGCCGCAGTGCTACGACGGGCATGGTGTGTGGCGGGACACGTCCGGCTGGCACCAGCCGCCGCAGGGCGGTTGGAACACCGCGGGTTACCCCGTCGCTGCGCCGCCGCCGAAGTGCCCGCCGCCGCCCGACCCGATTGCTTACTGATCATGGCTGCCGTTCATGCACCGATGCCTGATTGGCTGTTGCACCAGATCGAAACGCAACAAGGGATCACGTACGTTCGGGGCTTCGGCAAGCACGTCAGCGAAGGACGTTGCGGAACGTGTGGCGCTCGAGTGCTGCGGGCCCGTGACGACGAAGCCCAGTCCGCAACGGTCGACGTGTACACGGTGGGCAGGATGGGGGAGGCGTGGGCGCTGCTCGACGGCCGCGCCACCTGGCGGCTGGCCGGGCACAGCCTGCTGCAGCTGTGGCGCCGGCATGAGCAGAACATCGGCAGCTGGCCGATCGGCGGAAAGGATTCATCCGGCCCGGTGCGTGTCGTGGTCGAGCACCGGTGCCGGATGTTCATCCCCCAGGCCTGGCGGGAATCATGACGCTGATGGCTGTCGGATTGGCCTGCTGGCTGGTCGGCGGCACTGTATTCGTCGCCTTTCTGCTCGCCATTACCAGGGAATGGAAATGAAAGCGGGGCTTGACACGGAAATACCGCCGTGGCAAGATATGCCTTGTCGCCGGTGCTCGACGTCCACGGGATTACCCTTTCGGGGGCTGTCCCGATCGGATATTGAGTCACCGGCGTACTTCGTCTCCCCTGCTGGTCGGGCATTCTCATCCAACAATGAGAGCCGATTCTCGACAAGTCGCGCCCGTCCGGCAGGGGGACAACGACAGGCAGGCGGGGCCAGCATGCCGATCGACCTGGATCCGACCGTGGTGCGTTCGTGGCCGAAGCTGCGCGCCTACTGGCGCCAGGTGCGCGGGCCGTGTGCCCGCTGCGGTGGACGGATCCTGTACGACGCGCCGCGGTACCGCTACGGCTGGACGGCCGACGGGCGCAAGGTGCGCCGGGAGAACCCGTGGGCGCTGGACATCGGGCACAAGCTCGGCGTGGACCTGGACACCAGGACGGCGTGGGCACCGATCGACACCCAGCCGGAGCACGCGCGGTGCAACCGGGCGGCCGGCGCGGCCTACGGCAACACGAAGCGAGGCATGACCCAGCGACGCCGGAAAGCGACCATCGCCCTGGTGACGTCCCGGCGGTGGTAGTACCGTCGTGGCTTATGGGCCACGCTGAGTTGCTGATGTTGTGTCCGAGCCGGAACCGGCCCGACAGCATCGCCGAACTGATCATCACCTGGTGCCAGACCGCATCAGGTCGCAGCAAGCTGTTGGCGGCCGTCGATGACGACGACCCGAAGATCCAGGACTACCGCCACGTCGAGAACGATCTAGCCGGCCTGTCCGAGAACGGCGACCGGGTCGAGTTCGTGTACGGCCCGCGGCTGCGCCTGGGCGGCACCCTGGACGCCCTGGCCGCCCGGTACGCGCCGGACCACTTCGCGATCGGCTTCCTGGGCGACGACCACCGGCCCCGCACCTACGGCTGGGACCAGGCCTTCCTGGACGCCCTGGGCCGTCACGGCACCGGCATGGTCTACGGGAACGACCTGCTGCAGGGCCGGAACCTGCCCACCGCCATCGCCATGACGTCGAACATCCCGCTGGCGCTGGGGTACTTCGCCCCGCCCGGCTGCACGCACCTGTTCTTCGACAACGCCTGGCTGCAGATCGGCAAGTCACTGCACGCGATCACCTACCTGGACGACGTCGTGCTCGAACACATGCACCCGCTGGCCGGCAAGGCAGACGCGGACGCCGGGTACGTCGAGGTCAACTCCGCCGCCATGTACGGCCATGATCAGCAGGCCTACCAGGAGTGGATCCGCTCCGGGGAGTTCACCGCCGGCGTGCGGCGCGTGCGGGCTGTCGCGGCCTTCGCGCAGATGCGCGGCCAGCTGGCCGCCGAAGAGTCGGCCGGCACCTGGTCGCCGATCGGCATCACGACCGAGCCGGACGTGTACACGGACGACCCGATGCGTGGTGACCCGCGGTGACCCGGCGACGGCTGCGCGACATGCCGACCGCCGACGACCTGGCGAAGCTGTACGCCACCCCGCACCAGCACACCCGCTGGGCGGACCACGTGATGCGGGCCAACGTGACCGTGGCCATGGGCATGTCCTGGCCGATGACTGTGGCCGGGCGCCGGGCGCAGGGGGCCCGTAAGCCGCTCGTGGCGGACCTGTCGTGCGGTGACGCCTGGATCCCGCGGCAGCTGGCGCAGGCGCTGTCCGGTGACGTCCTGCTGGGTGATTTCGCCCCCGGCTACGACCTGACGGGCCCGATCGAGAAGACGGCCGCCCAGTTCGCCGGCTCCGGCCAGGGCCGCGCCGACCTGTTCGTGTGCTCCGAGACGATCGAGCACCTGGACGACCCGGACGCCGTCCTGGTGCAGGTCCGCGAGTGCGCGAACACGCTGCTGCTCTCGACGCCCGAAGGTGAGGCCGACGACCGCAACCCCGAGCACGTCTGGGGCTGGGACGCCCCCGACGTCGAGGCGATGTTGGCCGACACCGGCTGGACGACCCTGGTGCACACGACCCTGGATCTGCGCCCCGCCGGCTTCCTGTACAGCTTCGGCATCTGGCTGGCGCAGTGAGCAAGCGTGCCTTGGTGACCGGGTCGGCCGGCTTCGTCGGGCGGCACTTGGTGCCCGCGCTCGAGCTGGCCGGGTACAACGTGGTGGCCGTCGACCTGGCCGACGCGGCGCAGCCGCGGGACGCGCGAGAGTTCTTCGCCCACGCCGGGCCGGACTGGGGTCACTTCGACGTCGTGGTGCACGCTGCTGCGCACGTCGGTGGACGGGTCGACATCGAGCGCCGGGCGGCGTTCATCGCCGCCTACAACCTGCAGCTGGACGGCGCCCTGTTCGAATGGGCGTTGCGGGCCGAGCCCGACCAGATCATCTACCTGTCCAGCTCGGCGGCCTACCCGGTGCACCTGCAGTCGCACGCGCTGGGCGCTCGCCTGTCCGAGGGTGACATCGACCTGGCTGACCCGGAACTGCCGGACGCCACGTACGGCTGGGTGAAGCTGACCGGTGAGCGGATGGCCGCGGAGATGCACGCCGCCAATGGTCAGCGTGTACACGTCGTGCGGCCGTTCTCCGGGTACGGCAGCGACCAGGACGTCAGCTATCCGTTCGGTGCGTTCCGAGCTCGAGCACTCGCCCAGGCCGACCCCTTCGAGGTGTGGGGCAACGGCAAGCAGGTCCGCGACTGGATCCACATCGACGACGTCGTGGGCGCGATCATGGCCCTGATCGACGCCGACCTGTCCCCGACGACCGTCAACCTGTGCACCGGGCGCGGCGTGTCCATGGTCGATCTGGCGCACATGTTCATCCGCACCACGGGCCGTTCCAGCGTCTATTTCCCGCTGATCACGACCAATCCGGACGCACCGGAAGGCGTGCAGTACCGGGTCGGCAACCCGACCCGCATGCAGAGCATCTACGTTCCCAAGATAACGATCCTGGAAGGCGTGAAGAGAGCATGTCGCAGGTGATCCCGCAGATCGGTGACTTCGGGTTGGTCCCGATCGCCGGTGACGTCGGACGGCTGATCCGCTTCGGGCAGTGGTTGAACGGCGACGGCTACGCCGACTTCGAACACGCCTTCGTCTACGTCGGCGGTGGCCGGCTCGTCGAAGGTCGCCCGGCCGGCGCCGCAGTCGTCCCGCTGACGACCTATGCGATGGGATCCATCGCGTGGTACAGCTGCCCGCCGCTGTTCGGGCGCGCCGTCGCGTCGGCCGCCATGGACCTGATCGGCACGCCCTACAGCTTCGCCGATTACCTGGCGCTCGCCGCGGTGCGCTTCAACCTTCCTGTTGGTCAGGCATTGCGCCAGTACGTGGCGAGCAGCGGGCACATGATCTGCAGCCAGCTGGTGGACGCCGCCTACCAGCGCGCCGGTGTCCAGCTGTTCGATGACGGACGCCTGCCGGGAGACGTCACACCCGGCGACCTGTACAAGCTGGTGACCGCGCAGCGCAAGGCGGGCGCGTCGCGCAACCTGGCGCCCCCGCTGTCCTGGCCGACGGACGCGCCCGCCCCGAAGATCCCGCCCGGCCCCGGCATGCGCGGCCGCCAGGGCGGACCGGGCGCAGCGCCGAACTAGAAGCCACGGCGACGGGAGACCACCTGCCGTTAAGTGGGCGGTCACATATCCACCCGAGCGAGCAAGGGGGAAAGGCAATGCGACAGAGCAAGCGCAGCGCGCTGACAGCCGGATTCATCGGGCTGTTCAGCATGATCGGTCTGGTGTTCGCCGGATCGGCACAGGCCACCGGCACCGGAAACTACTACTGCGGGCTGCCGAGCAATCCGTACTCCGTCGGTGCGACCGTTCATGAGAGCGGTCCGCATTCCGGGTGGTACTTCAACACCCAGCGGTGTGCGGGATTCACGCAGAGCAAGGATTCAGCGGGCAAGTATTACAGCAAGTCGATAGGGCCTGGCACGTTCGCCACGCTGAAGATCACGTCCATGAACGTCCCGGACGCGATCGACCAGACGGTGTTTCTCACGAAGATCATCTATGCGGACAAGTGGGACACGCTGTGCACCGCCTTCCCCGCGTTCGGCAACGAGCCGATGGGGACGGGCGAGACGATCAGTTTCGGCATCGACGGTTCGGGTCTGGTGTCCCGCGCCTACCTGACCGAAGCCAGCGGTGAGGTCATCGGGATCGACATGGACGACAACTGCACGTCCGGCAACAAGTGGACCAGCAACATCTACATCGGTCCGACGAACGGATACAACCCGTTCGTGGAATGGTTCTTCAACGATGGCCCGCCGAACAATGACGTCTTCACGACGCGACACAACACGTACAAGCTGTAATTCCTGGGACAACGTAGGGAAGGAATACCCGCTGTGACATGGCACGCCTTCAAGGTCAGGGCATCACGTTCCGTAAGGAAGGGGCATCGCAGTTCCTGGCCCGTCAATGTGGGGCGTGTATGGCAGACGCGGTGGGTGGGCGATGCAGGACGCCGATGCGTGCACGTGGCAGGTATGAGTGTGCGCATCGGCAGCACGTTGTATCTGACGTACTGTGATCGCAAGGTGTGCGAGGTGCAGTGCACACGTATGCACGTACCCATGTGGTTCAGCAAGGCAGCACGTACTGTCGAAGGGATGACAGGCAAGGGCAAGACTGTCAGGTAACACGACACGCAATGAATACACAACGCAATGCATAACAAATGAATGCATAACAAATGAATAAGTAATGAATAAGGAAATGGATAACGGATAGGCGTCAATGATCATCATCAACAGGCATCGTTCATGATCGAGGAGTGATCGGCAACTCATGATCAAATTCAAGAGGGGGCGGGGGTGCGCCTGATCATGGTCGAGGCTAAACACCCCGCTAAGGTGACGTGATTTC
>Ga0302321_100005957_pt1 | contig 10696 bp, 12 predicted proteins | sample Fen_T0_1_FD_202505 | JGI IMG/M metagenome (GOLD analysis project Ga0302321, IMG submission 202505) | Peat permafrost microbial communities from Stordalen Mire near Abisko, Sweden - Fen_T0_1 | ecosystem: Environmental > Terrestrial > Soil > Wetlands > Permafrost | place: Sweden: Abisko... | reverse complement strand
GAGTACGGACTCGGTGTGTGGCTCCATCGCGACGGTGAAGTCCTTGAGATCCACGGCTACGACGCCGGCGTGTCGTTCTACAGCCTGCATCACCCCGCCTCAGCCACTACGTGCACCGCCATCTCGAACACTGGTGAGGGGACCTCGGCGCTCGAGGAACTGCTGGAGCACCGCGTCAGGCAGTGAGTGGGCTGCTGCACTCCACACCCGTGGTCTCGGTGATCGATCCCTGCCGGACCACCCCAGACGAGTGCCGCGGGCTACCCCTCAACTGCGTTGCAGGGACCCGGGCGACCCTCAACTGACGCCCCATGCGAGCGAACACGAAGAGCTGATAGCGCGTGTTGGCCTTTGGGCAGTGCGTCGTCGTGGTGCACCAGCGCAGCTGTGCCGCTCGGCGGGTTGTCGGACTTCTCGTCGGAAGGCGGCCCCTGCATCAAGCGGTTCTCGGACCAGCTGGAGGTGGTTGTACGGTGACGGCCATGGACGTCCCGACGACAAGGCCGGAGGGCATCACCGCAGACTCGTGGCAGGAGTGGCCCCACAACCGTTGGGCGTTTCAGCACATCGACGAGGTGCTGCGTACCGCGGCGGTTCCCCGCGGTGAGGGCCCGGTGCTCGAGCTCACGGACGGCGTGCCGCTGGACGCGCCCGGCCTCGATGACGAGTTGCGGGCGCGCAGCACCGACGCACTGCTCGTCCTGCGCGGCCGCGAGATCCGGCTCGAGCGCTACCTCAACGGAATGGAGCGCGACACCCGCCACCTCCTGATGTCGGTGTCGAAGTCGCTCACCAGTGCAGTGTTCGGCCAATACGTCGCACGAGGCGAGATCGACGTGCACGAACCGGTCGCAACGTACGTCGAGGCGCTCGCGGAGTCGGCGTATGGCGATGCCACAGTGCAGCAGACCCTTGACATGACGGTGGCCGTCGCCTACGACGAGAGCTACGACGATCCCGACTCCGAGGTGCAGCGGCACGACCGCTCGGCCCTCTGGCGGGCCCGGCGACCAGGCGACCCGTCGGGCGTCCGCGAGTTCCTCACCACACTGCGCAAGGACGGCGAGCACGGACGGGTCTTCCACTACTGCTCCGCGAACACGGACGTCCTCGCCTGGATCCTCGAAGAGCTGACCGGACGCCCGTTCTCGGAGCTGCTCGCGACAGACCTGTGGGCACCACTCGGCGCCGAGGCGGACGCCGTCGCGACGGTCGACGCCGAAGGATTCGTCTACGCCAACGCCGGCATCTGCACCACGCTGAGTGACCTGGCGAGGTTCGGCCGCATGGTTCTCGACGACGGCGTCGGCGCCAACGGACACCCTGTCGTGCCCCGCGCCTGGATCGACGACGTACGCAAGGGGGGAGTGCCGGGCACCGACGTCAGCGCGATGCCTGCGTCCCTCCCGAACGGCAGTTACCGCAACCAGTTCTGGCTCACGGGCGACGAGCACGGCTGCTTCTTCGGCGTCGGGATCTACGGCCAGTACGTGTGGATGAACCCCGTGACCGACACCGTCGTAGCGACGTTCTCCGCCCTGCCCACGGCCGACGACGACGCGGCGTTCGCCGCGCACGTCGACCTCCTGCACCGACTGTCGGTCACGACCTAGACGTAACGACGACGCAAGACCGCGCGTGCCGGCTTGCGACAGGTCAACGAGCTCTTGGTGCCGATAGGACCCGCACGGGTGCTGGGGCATCAGGCGCGCCGCATGGACAAGGCCCTGGCTTTGCAAGTAGGTGTTCACACACTGGCTGAACGCGAGTGGCTGATCTTCGGTCACTGCACCGGACATCTGGAGGCGCGTGGTGAGGACCCGGCGGTATGACGCGCTGGTGGTTGGCGGTCGGATCGCCGGTGCCCTGACGGCCGCGCACCTGGTGCAGCGAGGTCTGGACGTGTGCGTGCTGGAATCGCAGGCGTTCCCGTCGGACACGATGTCGACGCACTTCTTCCGCGGGGATGGACTGGTGCGCTCTCTGCATGACGTCGGCGTTCTGGGCGAGGTGCTCGCCACGGGCGCGCCACCGCTGCGCTCGGAGATGTTCTCGATGAACGGCGAGCCGGGCCAGGAGGGTCCACCGCAAGAGCCTGGCGAGGTCGGCTACTGCCTGTCGGTGCGCCGGAAGACGTTGGACTGGATCGTCGCCGACTACGTCGCCGGTCAACCCGGTGTCGAGTTCCGGACGCGGACACGTGTCGTGGACCTGACCCGGTCCGGTGCCAGAGTCACCGGAGCCGTGACCGACGACGGCACGAGCTATGAGGCGGATCTGGTCGTCGGAGCGGATGGTCGTCGGAGCACGGTGGCACGACTCGTCGACGCAGCGGTGCAGCGGGACCACGCCCCGACCCGCGTCATGTACTTCCAGTACGTCACCGGTTGGACCGCGCCGGATGGCAGCGAGCCCTGCATGCCGGAGTTCTCCCTACTGGGCGACGAGCTCGCGTACGTGTTCCCGAGCGATCACGGCGTGGCCTGCGTGGCGATCTCCTTGCCGGTGGACGCGTGGGTACGCGGTAGCGGAACCCGAGAGCAGCAGTACCAGGAGCGGCTGACGTCCCACACGTGGTTCCGTGATCGACTCGACCAGACCCAGGCGGTCGGCGGTGTGGTCGCTGCGCCGCCGAGCCACAGCGTCGTACGCGAGGCGGCGGGGCCAGGTTGGGCGTTGGTCGGTGACGCCAGCACCCATCAAGACCCGTGGAGCGGTTACGGCATGGACACCGCGGCACGCCAGGCCGTCGCCCTCGCCGACAGCATCCACGATCCCGACACGCCCGCCGCCTACGCGCGTGCACGAGACGCAGTAACGCTGGAGCGGTTCACCCAGACCGTCACCCTGGGTCGCGACCTCCGACTGCTTGCGGGCTGAGGCCTTCGCGGAGAACGCCGAACCGCGCAACCGCCACAGCCGCTGAGGACCGAGGCTGCCACCGTCCGAGAAGTGCCGATAGGGCGCGCACAGGGCGCGGGCCACTCCGATGTGCCGTTGTGGCTTGCCTTCCCGGCGGTCGCCGGTTCCGCCTCGCCTTCTCAGGAGAGATCCGGCGTTGGGTGCGAATGCTGCTATGGCGATCCTGCGGTCTGTGGTTACGGCTCCGCTCGCGACCACAGGGCGCGAAGGGACTGGGCGAGCACCTGCGGTTCCACGCGGTGCGGAGGATCGAAGTGGTGCCGGTCTGGGAACTCTTCGAGTGTGAAGTCGGGGAACGTCCGCCCGAGACGCTCAGCGATCTCGCCGTACTCGTCAGGGTTGCTCAGCCCACCCAAGGCGAAGTACACGGGCCGGTCAGACCCAGCCAACACTGAGCGGTCCAGATCGTAGGTCCGTGAGCCGTGGCCTCCCGCTCAATCCCGTCGACCTCGGTGTCCAGCGTGTAGTCCGACGGTGGTTGCGGCCCGGCGTAGACCTCCAGCTCCTTCGCGACCGCGTTCACGTCCGGCCCCACCTCGGCGATCAGGGCCGGGTAGGCGACAGAGGCCGGAAGCACACTTCCCGGCAGTAGAAGGACATCCCAGGCCGTCATTGGAAGAGGCTGCACCCGCCCTGGACCCGCTGACAAGGCCACTCCGATGTGCCGTTGTGGCTTGCCTTCCCGGCGGTCGCCGCGAGACGGATGGGCGGTACACGACCTCTGAGCCGAACTGCCTTCCTCCTGCGCTGACTCTGTACGTGCGGCACACTGGCCGCAACCGAGCATGGAGGCCGCATGGACAAGGATCTTGCGGAGCAGGTCGTCGACATCGCCGGCCGGGTCGTCGCGAGTGGGGCGATCTCCGCGAATGGGCACGGCAACGTCAGCATCCGGGTCCCGGGCTCCGACGAGATGTACTTCACGGCTGGCCCATCGCTGCGCAATCACCCGGTGTCTGCGGTGGTCCGGGTGGGGCTCGACGGCACATTGCGTGAGGGTGACCTGCCGCCGATCCAGGGCGCAGTGGTGGCCATGCACACTGCCATGTACGCGGACCGCCCTGACGTTGGCTGCGTGCTCCACACCCATTCCCCCTATGCCACTGCGTATGCGGTGGCACAGCGCCCGATCGGCTGCTGGGTCGAGGCATTGGCGATGTTCGGGCTGCCCACCGGGGTTCCGGTCGCGGGCTACGGACCTCGCGGATCGGATGAGGCGGTCGCCAACATCCGCGGCGCGGTCGTCCCGAACGTGCCGGCCGTGCTGCTGTCCAACCACGGCGTCCTGGTCTTCCACCGAACCCCCGAACTGGCCATCATGGTCGGCGGCATCGTCGAGGAGGCCGCCCAGGCAGGCATCAACGCGAGCAGTCTCGGTGGACCGGTGGAGATCCCCGAGCACCTCCGCGCAGCCGCTCTCCAGCGCGCCATGGCATTCGACACTGCCGGAACGGCCCACGCCTGACAGCGAAATCCCGCTGCCGCTCGCGCCCGCCCGACCACTCGCTCACAGTGCCGAAAGTGGCGCCACCGAGGTTGCACCCTGCCGATAGGGCTCGCCTCCTCAGCGGGCGGATGATGCGTGTCTGTTGCCCGGTGGCACTTGGTTCGCGAGAGTGGCCACGCGGGCGGGCGTGCGGCGATCGAGGCGGCCTGGGGCGCGCTGACCTGCTCGACGGCCCGGCGTGATCCAGCGGCAGCGGCAGCGGCCCTGCCGGCCGCGGTGCGCCTCGGCCTACTTCAGACCGCCGGCCTCGTCGCGGGGATCGCCGCCGAGTCGGGCGCGGCAGGCGACGGGGTCACGACGTTGGTGTCGGCGCTGCGGGACCGGGACCGGCCCGGCGACGACGTCCGGATCGACCAGCTGACCGCCGTGACCTCCGGCGGCGCGCCCGGCCGGGTCGGGTTGCAGGTGGATCTGGAGATGCTCGGCGGCGTCATGTGCGACCAGAGAGGTGGGTACCTCGAGCTGGCCACGGGTCATGTTTGGCCGATCGAACTGGTCGAGGACGGCCAGGTCGAGGGACTCGAACCGTTCAAGGAGCTACCCGCACCTGTGGCTCGACGTCGAAGGTGAGGGCAGCCGCGTCGCCCACCAGGACGTGGTCGACCTCACCACCGAGCAGACCGACGCCAGGGCCCGCGCAGACCTCATGACCGCACTCGACGGCGAAGGCGCGTTCCGCCGGTTCCAGGCCGCCTTGAACCGACACGTAGTTTGGCGAGCCGACCGGGGCGCGGCTCTCGCCGGTGCGCCCCCGTCCCGCGCGCGCTGCTCCCGAATCCCTCGCCCTCCGATGGGGCGACGCTCCGCGTGGCGTCAGCGGAGGGCGAGGGATTCGAACCCTCGAGGTGTCTCCACCTAGCGGTTTTCAAGACCGCCGCACTCGGCCACTATGCGAGCCCTCCCGGTGGCACCAGTGTTCCATCCACGACCACCGCAGTGTCACGGCGCCCGAGGAGGTACGAGCGCTCGGCCTCGTTGGCGGTGAGCGAGGCCGCCCGGTCGAAGGCCAAGGCCGCGTCGGCTCTACGGCCGATCCGCTCGAGCAGGTCGCCGCGCGTCGCGTGCCAGAGGTGGTAGCCGTCGAGCCCGGTGAGCCCGTCCACGATCTCGAGCCCGGCGGCCGGCCCGTCGACCTCGGCGACCGCCACCGCGCGGTTGAGGCGTACGACGTCGCTCGGGCCGAGCGCGAGCAGCCGGTCGTAGAGCGCGACCACCGACGCCCAGTCGGTGTCCTCCACCCGAGCCGCGTCGCTGTGCACCGCGGCGATGGCGGCCTGCACCTGGTAGGGCCCAGGAGTGTTGCGGCGTAAGCACTCCCGAAGGATCGCCTGCGCCTCCGCGATGAGCGCCCCATCCCAGAGAGTGCGGTCCTGATCGCCCAGCCGCACGAGCGTCGCGTCAGGTGCGACCCGCGCCGGGCGCCGTGACTCGCCCAGCAGCAGCAGCGCCAGCAAACCCTGGGCCTCGGGCTCGTCGGGCATGAGCGCGACGAGCAGCCGTGCCAGCCGCACCGCCTCCGCGGCGAGGTCCACCCGGTCGAGCGTCTCCCCCGAGGTGGCGACGTACGCCTCGTTGTAGACGAGGTAGACGACGGCGAGCACCGGGCGTAGCCGCGCCGGTAGCTCGTGCTCCTCCGGGACACGGTAGGGGATGTGCGCGTCGCGGATCTTGCTCTTGGCGCGCACGATGCGCTGGGCCATCGTCGGCTCGGGCACGAGGAACGCGCGCGCGATCTCCGGCGTCGTGAGCCCGGCCACCAGGCGCAGCGTCAGGGCCACCTGCGCCGCGGGCGCGAGCGCCGGGTGGCAGCAGGTGAAGACGAGGCGCAGCCGGTCGTCCCGCACGGCCACCTCCTCGGGCGCGTCGTCGGGCGTGAGCAGAAGGGCGGCCTGGGCGTGCCGGTCGCCCCTGCTCGCCTCGCGACGCCAGCGGTCGATCGCGCGATTGCGTGCGGTGGTGACGATCCAACCCGTCGGCGACGGCGGTACGCCGGTGCGCGGCCACGTCTCGAGCGCGGCGACGAGCGCGTCCTGCACCGCCTCCTCGGCGAGCCCGAGGTCGCCGAGGAGGCGGGCGAGGGTGGCGACGGCGCGCCCGTAGTCGTCGCGGAAGACCCGCTCGACCTCCGCGCTGCTGATCGTCTCGGGCACGCGCGACCTCAGGCCTCGGGGAAGGTCTGGAACGGCCGTACCTCGACGTCGCCGCGGCAGGCGATGGCACCACGCTCGGCCCAGGCCAGCGCCTCGGCCTCGTCGGCGACGTCGATGATCCAGAAGCCGCCGATGTGCTCCTTGCTCTCGAGGTAGGGCCCGTCGGTGCGCTCGATCGCACCGTCGCGCACCCGCACGACCTTGGCCGTGGTCGAGGGCTGCAGGCCGTTGGCGAACACCCACACGCCGGCGGCCTGCATCGCGTCGTTGACCTTGCCGGTGTCGGTGAACGCCTTCTCCATGTCCTCCGGCGTCGGGTAGACGGGGCTGTCGTCGTTGTGGACGGACAGCAGGTAGTGAGTCATGTCGGCTCCTCGCGTTGCGGCCGGTGGCCCCGGCCTCTCATCCTGTGGACGAATCTGACAGGAGCGGATCGACAATCCTGAGGACGCTCGCCCGCCGGTCGTGGTTCAGGACGCGGCGCCCTGGAACGGCCGCACCTCGATCGGCACCCCGATCGCGTCGGTCATCCGGCCTGCCCAGCCCAGCGCCTGGTCGAGGTCGGCGACGTCGAGGACCACGATCCCACCGACCATGTCCTTCGTCTCGAGGAAAGGTCCGTCGGTCACGACGTGGTCGCCCGAGCGGCCGTCGACGACCGTCGCGGACGTCGCGTCGTGCAGACCGCCGCCGAACACCCACGCGCCCGCCGTACGCATGTCGGCGTTCACCGCGTCGACGCGCGCCATGATCGCGTCGAGCTCGCTCGGCTGCGGCGGTGCGGCGTCGGCGGGATAGCAGACGGTCAGCAGGTAGTGGGGCATCGGATCTCCTCAGGTAGCGGCCGCTGTCTGCGGCCTCCACTCCCAGTACGAACGGCGAACCGCTGGATCGACAGCGCCCGGCCGTCCCGCCGTCACGTGTACGCGGGCCGGCAGAAGCCTCACGTGCTGCGGAGGCTTCTCAGCGCTCTCTGACCGTACCCGTACCTCCACCTGCTCGGATCCCCCGCGGACCGGCCGATGGAGGGTGGGGACAACCACCAGGAGACACAGTGAGCATCGCTCCGATCGGCACGACCAGCACGACCGCGCTGTCCGGCACGCACCACGTCGGCCACCACGGCACGTCAGCGCGCAGGACGGCGATGGACGCCGCAGCACAGGCCCTCGGCATGAGCAGCAGCGACCTGCGCAGCTCGCTGAAGTCGGCGCAGACGCTGGCCTCGCTCGCCACGAGCAAGCGGCTCGTGCCGGGCGCGCCGTCGACGCGTGACCGGCACGACACCGGCAACGAAAGCGACCCCGGGTGACCGGCGAGCAGGCGCGCTCGGGCGCGCGGCCGTACTCTCGCCGCATGCCGCTCACGCTCTCCTCCGTCGCCGAGCACGCCCAGCGCGGCGCCGCCCGCCTCGTCGACGCCCTGCCGCCGAAGGTCGCGCACCGGTTGGCGGGCGACAGCCTCGACGCCGACGGCCAGGTGCTCGACCCGCACCTCGCACTCGTCCTGCGGATCGAGGAGCGCATCAACGGCCGCGAGGTCGACGTGCCCGTCGCCGAGCGCCGGGCGCGCACCGTCGAGTCGGCGCGCGTCGCGGCGGGAGTGCCGATCCCGGTCGGACGCGTCCGCGACCTCACGGTCGACGGCGCTGCCGGCCCGTTGCGCGCGCGCCACTATGCGTCTCCCGGTGGCGGTGCCGGCCGGCCGCTGCTCGTCTTCTTCCACGGCGGCGGCTGGGTCGTGGGCGACCTCGACTCGCACGACCAGCCTTGCCGTCTGCTCTCGCGCTACGCCGACGTGCACGTGCTGTCCGTCGACTACCGCCTCGCGCCCGAGCATCCCTTCCCCGCCGGAATCGACGACGCTGTCGCGTCCTTCGCCTGGGCCGTCGCGCATGCCGCCGAGCTCGGCGCCGACCCGTCGCGCGTGGCGGTCGGCGGCGACAGCGCGGGCGGCAACCTCGCCGCGGTCGTCGCGCAGGTCACCCGCGACACCGGCGCGACCCAGCCCGCGGCGCAGCTGCTCATCTACCCGGGGGCCGACGCGAGCCGCGACCGTCCGTCGAAGAACCTGTTCGCCGACGGCTACTTCCTCTCGCGCGCCGACATGGACTGGTTCCTCGACCACTACTGCCCCGGCGTCGACCGGCACGACCCGCGGGTGTCGCCGCTGCTGCATCCCGATCTGTCGGGCCTCGCGCCGGCTGTCGTGAGTACGGCGGCCTTCGACCCGCTGCGCGACGAGGGCGAGGCCTACGCCGCAGCCCTGCGCGTGGCCGGCGTCCCGACGGTGCTCCGGCGCGCGACCGGCCTCGTGCATGCGTACTTCTCGATGACCGGCATCCACCGGGCCTCGCTGCTGGAGTCGATCGCCGTCACCGGCGCCTTCGCGGCGCTGCTCGACGCGAACGCCTGACGTCAGCCCATCACGAGGCTGCCGCGGTGCTCCTCGTCGTGTCCGAGCGTCGCGAGGATGAGCGCCTCGACGTCCATCTCGCCGAACGTCTCGTGCTGCGCGCGCGCTCCGGCCCACTGCTCCGGCGTGAGCTCGCGCAGCCGCGTGAGCATCGCGATGCGCGTGGACATCAGCCGTGCCGCGGCGTCGTCGAGCGACGTGCCGGCGTAACGGGCGTACGTCGACTCGCCATCGGGCTCCCACCAGTCGAAGCTCGGCGGCTGCTGTCCGGCGTCGAACGCCTCGAGCATGAGTGCGAGCCGCGGCGACCACACCTGCTCGTCGACGTCCGACACGTGCCCCACGATCACGTGCGGCGGCCAGTCGTCGGGACCGCCCACGACACCGTCGGCCTCGCGCCGCGCCACCGCCGCGCGTGCCGACCCGGTCATCCGGTCGACCGACATGACGAGCTCGACGTAGAGCACCGATGCGGGTGAGGCCACGGCGGGAGCGTAACCGCGCACTGGCACGAGCGGGCGCCGTTCAGGCCCGCTGACCGCGGTCGCGGGCCAGATGGCCTGCGGTCACCTCCGCCGCGATCGCCCGACCGTCGACGCTGCCGGTCACGGCGGCGAGGAAGTCGTCCCGCCCGACGACGAGCACGTTCCCGGGAGACACTGCCGTGACGGTGGCCGTGCGTCGGATCGCCTGGAGGAGAGCGATCTCGCCGAACGATCCCGGCGCCTCGAGCACGTGGTCCTTGACGACGCCGTCGATCGTGACGGAGTAGCGCCCGCTCTCGATGACGTAGAACTCGTGACCCTCGGCGAACTGACGCACGACCTCCGCGCCTTCACGCACCGACATCCAGCGCGCGTGCGAGGCCATCCGCTCGAGCTCGTACTCGGGCAGAACCGAGAAGAACGGCACGGTGCGGAGCAGCGCCTTCTCCTGCGGCCGGTAGGTCGCACGAGCATCGAGCCGGCGTACGAACCTCGAGGCGAGGAGCACCACGAGCGCAGCGCCGAGGCCGAGGGGCAGGAACGCACCAGCGGGGGACAGCCACGACACGAGCGCCGGCACGAGCGCGGCCCCGAGGGCGAGCCCGAGCAGCGACATGCTCTCCTGGACGGCGAACACCCGCGAGAGGACGGACTCGTCGGTCGCGCGTTGCAGCAGGGTGCGCGAGCACACCATGTAGACGGCCGTGGCCACGCCGGCCAGCGCGATGAGCGCGACCGCCGCCGGCAGCGCGCTCGTGCCGGCGACCGTCGCGTAGCCGACGCCCGCGACGAGGGCGGTGCCGACGATGACGCCGGTCAGCGCCCGACGTCCGGCGAACCAGGTGGCGACCGCGGCGCCGATGATGCCCCCGATGCCCGTGGCCCCGACGATGAACCCGGCTCCTCGCGCCCCCGCGTCGAGCGACGACTCCGCGTAGGCGACGCCGAGGACGTCGAGCGCACCGCCCAGCACGAACGACACCGTCATGACCGTCAGCAGCGACAGGGACGGCCAGTCGCCCCGGAGTGCGCGGAGGCCCTGGAACGCGGCGCGGAACCCGGTGTCGTCGTCGTCCACCCTCGACGGCACGAGCTTCGGCAGGCCCAGGCACAGCAACGTGCCCAGGAGCGAGGCGACGAACGACGCCGCCATCACCAGTGCCGGCCCCGACGCGGCGACGAGCAGACCCGCGATGACCGGACCCAGGAACAGACCG
>Ga0302321_100005956_pt1 | contig 10697 bp, 10 predicted proteins | sample Fen_T0_1_FD_202505 | JGI IMG/M metagenome (GOLD analysis project Ga0302321, IMG submission 202505) | Peat permafrost microbial communities from Stordalen Mire near Abisko, Sweden - Fen_T0_1 | ecosystem: Environmental > Terrestrial > Soil > Wetlands > Permafrost | place: Sweden: Abisko... | reverse complement strand
GGTAATTTTGCGTAAATCCTATGGTGGCGCGCATATCGTCATGAATAGCAAAGGGATTGGGGGAGACTTCAATTTTGCATGGCCGACCTCTGAAATTGCTGTTATGGGCCCTGAAGGTGCTATTCTCATACTGTATCGTAAGGAACTGGCAGAGGCGGAAGACCCGGAAGCGCTTAAAAAGCAATTGGTAAGTAAATATCGTGATGAAGTAGCAAGTCCATACATTGCCGATGAAAAAGGATACATTGACGAAGTGATTGACCCTGCATTTACCAGGGCTAAGGTATATAAGGCATTAAAAAGCCTGGAAAAGAAATCTGTAAGTGTTCCACGACGTAAGCATGGGAATACTCCATTATAATCAAAATTTATAAAGATGATAAAATCGGTTTTGATTGCCAACAGGGGGGAAATAGCAGTACGCATAGCCCGCACAGCAAGGCGGATGGGCATTATGACATTTGCATTACGAACAAAGAAGGAACCCGAAGCAGCATATCTTCAAGCTGTAGATTCCGTTATAGATTTTCCCGAAACGAATAGTTGTGTATCCGAATTTCTTAATGCAGAAATGATCGTACATTTAGCCAAAGAATATGACATACAAGCCATTCATCCCGGCTACGGATACCTATCGGAAAATGCTAATTTCGCTGAACAATGTAATCGTTCAGGGATTAAATTTATTGGTCCTTCTCCAGAAATAATTAGGGCTATGGGCGATAAGATTATGGCCAAAGAAATTGCAGCCTGTTGTGGTGTTCCTATGTTGGGAGGTAGCAAAGGTCGCGTCGGCACTATAGATGTGGCAATAGATATTGCTGAAAGCATAGGTTACCCTGTTATTATAAAAGCAGCGTCAGGTGGAGGAGGAAGAGGAATGCGCATTGTTCGCGAAAAATCTGATATGAGGCAAATGTTCGAAATGGCTTCATCAGAGGCTTTAAATGCATTCGATGACTCTTCCGTTTTTATCGAAAAATATCTTGAAAATCCAAAGCATATAGAATTTCAGATCGTTGCAGATAACTTTGGGAACGTGGTTCATCTGGGAGAAAGGGAGTGCTCTGTGCAACGTAAGCATCAGAAGTTACTTGAAGAAGCCCCTTCCCAGGCTCTCGACGAAAAGCTCCGGCAAAAAATGGCTACAGCTTCAGTCAATCTTGCAAAAGCTGCAAATTATCATAACCTCGGTACCGTTGAGTTCCTCTTAGACAAAAATGGCAATTTCTATTTTATGGAAATGAACACCCGTATTCAGGTGGAACACCCGGTAACTGAAATGATCACAGGATTCGATTTGGTAGAGTTGCAAATTCTTATCGCTTCAGGGGAAGAACTTCCAATAAGCCAAAAAGATGTAATTCTTAACGGATGGGCAATTGAATGCAGAATCAATGCAGAAGATGCCCAATCTGGGTTTGCACCATGTATTGGCACCATCCGTAACCTAAGATTACCGCAGGGCAATAATATTCGCATTGATACAGGCATAAGGCCAGGTTCCGAAATTACACCATGGTTCGATTCCATGATAGCAAAACTTATTGTTTATGGTAAAAATCGGGCTGAAGCCATTGAACTGGCTTTATCATCCCTTCAGCAATTCCACGTAAAAGGTATAAAAACGACCATACCTTTCTGCAAAGCAGTATTGCATAATCCGGATTTCCGGTCAGGAAATTTCGACACTTCATTTATAGAAACCAAACTTCATTCAATAGTTTACAGGGAAGAACACGAAGAATTACTGGCAGCATTGCTGGCAGTCTATACCTATACGCACGAAACTTTACCAGTTACTGGTCCCGAAACTGCAATCGATCCTTGGGTGCTTAACAAACGAATAAGGCATTTATAATAATAAAAAAGGCCATAATATGAAAACGCAAAATACTAAACTTATTGCTTTTGGGAAAAACAAGGAAGAATATGAATTCTCCGTTAATAACAGTTATGAATATAGCCATTGGGAGCAAAAACTGAAAGTCGAACTTATCGAAGAGGCAGATGGTTTTACAATTTTGTCGTGCAATGGAGTGCGATATCCAGTGGAAATATTATCGCAAAAACAAAATAGCTTTGAAGTACTCGTTAATGGGGTGAGCTACTCTTTTCTTGTTGAAACGCCCTTTTCACTTAAGAGAAATCATATTCTTTCCAGCCAGAATAAAAAATTTGAAACCGAAAACATTACAGCCCCAATGCCAGGTAAAATATTAAACATATTAGTTGTTGAAGGCCAAACCATAAATAACGGTGAGGCGTTGCTCGTTCTGGAAGCAATGAAGATGCAAAATGTTTTGGTTACGAATGTAAAAGGAGTAGTGACCAAATTATTTGTTAAAACTGGCAACACCGTTGGAAAAGATGATCTGCTGGTTGAGATCAAAAGTATGTGATCAATATTAAGTTGCCGCGTGCAATCTTCCACTTAAAAAGGTATATTACTTCATGATCCTAAATTCTCCTTAAATTAGTAAACCAAAAACTCATATTTCTATGAATAATGGATTTATGCTAATTAATTAAACATCTAAATATTATAATTAGATAAGGTAATTTTTAATAAAAATTGATTTTAAACAATTCCCACAAACCCACCCTTTCGCACTAAGGAATTCGCAAAATCGACAGGCAATAATTACGCCAGTCCGATATAGCACATTTTAAAATTGGGTAGTTTTTAAGGTATAAAATAAGCTACATCGCCCTTCGGGAGGAGACTGTCATATTTTTTGCTTTTGTTGCTTTTGCTCATGGTAACATCTGTTCCTTATGCACTGTTCCACTGCGTTTCACAAAGCATAGGTCCAAATGTTGCCCATATAATGCCATTTGAAGTTAATCCAATAAATAATTTGGTATAGCCCTATTTGAAAACCATTAAATAGGGTTATGAACTATATTCATACATACCAATAGGTTTAAATCATATATTATTTCTCCTTTCACTTTTCCCAGTTGTCAATGGAACTGTCCACCCCAATTGAGTTCTTTTATCACCCTTTCGCCTTCGAAAAATAACATGACCTATTTCGCCTTGCAATACCTGAGCGAGGGATGTCCCTAAACCATTTCCTGGCAGCATATTTTGGCTTTCTTGGATTAATAGCCATGAATTGCTTAAAGGACATCCATATTGACAAGCCGAATTGGGTCATGTTCTGTATTTTACTCAGCGAAACGGCGATAGAACTCATTAAACGGGGATGGACCTCTAAGTTCATTGAAAAACTGGAAAAAGTGCAAGGATAAAGAGATAGAATTCCCAACCATTGAAAAAAATTGGCTCTCCAGCTCCTGAATCTAATTCCAAGGATATATCTGATAATAAGTATTTTATGTTCCACGTGAAACAATATAAACCAGGTATACAGTTCTTTGACATATTGATCAGCATGAGTATTGCGACCGGAAGGCGGTCGGATATCACAAAATATACTGACATGAAAACGCAATACAATCGCCCCGATATCGTGCCGGGGACAACTCATTTCTTAAATAATTAGAAACAAATTAAAAATGTATAGCCATGAAAAACAATTCATTTTCAAAGACAGGTGTCCAAAACAAATCAAATAAGATTTACGACACCATCACAGACACCATGATCGATTTTATCGAAAGTCTTAAGACCAATCCTACTCGTTGGGAACAACCCTGGATAAAAACAGAAAACGGACTAGGTGCCCACAATGCACTGAGTAAACGTCCTTATTCTGGATTAAATCAATTATATTTATCATATCTATGCTTAAAAAAGGAATTCCCCTATAATCGATGGCTTACTTTTAAACAAGTACAAGATCTAGGAGGTCGAATAATTGAAGGATCAAAGTCAGCTTTGATAATTTTCTTAAAACATATCGAAGAAGAAAATAAGGAATCTACAGAACCTCTTTCTAATCCAACAGAATTGGAAAATAAGTTAGTAAAAACTAAATTGCTCCTCTCCTATTACAATGTATTTAATGTTTCCCAAATAGAAGGATTAAACGATTCACTTATTTCTCCTTATCTTATTAGTGAGGGATTCGAATTCCGATCCCATGATTTAGCAGAACAATTGATGGAAAAAAGTGGCGCTGAAATTGAATTTTCACAACAAGATGAAGCCTATTACACTGAAAAATCGGATTTAATTTCGCTGCCACTCAGAACCCAGTTTAAAACATCAAATGGATTTTACCATACCACATTTCATGAATTAGGACATTGGACAGGTAATCCACTTCGATTAAACCGAAAATTATTTAACCGGTTTGGGTCGGAGGATTATGCTCGGGAAGAACTTACCGCTGAGATGTGCAGTGTATTTGTTAACTCTCTTTGTGGAATTGAAATACAAATAAAAAATAGCGCTGCTTATCTAGATAGCTGGTTAGGTGTTCTTAAAAAAGACAAAACTGCTTTTATTCGTTCCACAATGCAGGCACAAACTGCTGCAAATTACATACTGAAACAATCAGGAATGGAACATTTAAAACAGCCGCTTTTGGAAGAACACGAACATTTATGAAAAAACCTCCAAAGAGGCTTTTTTCATAAATGTTCGATTGTATTTTTTTTATTTACTTTTGATTGTGGACTCATTTCAGAAGATTTCGATCCTATAAGGATTTGAACCCGGAACCTTTTTATCTTTCATTTTTGCAAGATTTTAATAATTAACTACTTAATAAATTGGAAGATTTTATTCAAATTGGGCAATCCCAATTAGGTTCCCCCGTTAATTTAAATTGTATTAATTGCTGTAATTCAATGTATTATACTTATGGTTCGAATCCCTGGCTCTCCGCTGATCGAAATTCAAACAAATACAAAGCCTCAAAATTAACGTTTTGAGGCTTTTTTATTTCCAGAATAATCCATTAAAATACATATTCATTCATATTTATTTATCCCTAATTGGTTCCCTGTTTTAAATATATGATATAATAAATTATTATAAAAAAAGACTTTTCTGAGACTAACAAAGCTAAAAAATCCAATCTCCCACTTTTGGGTTAGGGTAACTGTCATATTAAGTCTTGACTACTTCATTTCAATCTATCATCGTTTAGTACAAAAAAATCTTTCCATTTAAAAGCAAAGTATCTAACCACTAATTTAACCTCTCTTTCTGCAAGAACTTAAATTCACTATCCTAAATACCTGTATATGAAGTATAACCTCAAATACCTCCTTACCTATTTAAACGTAAAAGCCATTTTTTCGGGTATCAGATACCATTTAAAATCAGAGTTATACATCAATCCGATACTTGAAGGCCTTATACCTACTGGTTGCAGCAGGGTTGCTATACCCTTGCTATACCCTTGGTATACCCTTCCTATACCCCTGGTATACCCTTTCTATACCTAAAAGGTAAATTTAGAGTAGGTTATAGGCTAATCAATAGTATAAAAAAGATATATGATACTTATAGGTAATTGAAAGGATTTATTTTATATCCTGGCTAACATAACTGGTTAATTAGTACCAGGAGGCAGGAGTACGTGATTATTTCACCACCAGCTTTACTTTTTTTGTTGTACCGCCGGTTTCAAGTGTTAAAATATATAATCCTGATTTCAACCCCGGGTTGCAGTAGTTAAACTCATTCGGGTCTGCCACAAATGCCTTGTTGGCGCAAAAATTGCTGTGTTGTTTGTTAGAGTCTGTGATTGAACTTCACCTGAATTTATTTTTCCGCTTCAATCCACGCCAACAACCCTCCTTTGAGGTTAAATACCTGATTAGCTGCATGGCTTTCAGCAATAAACTGGGCCGCTTTCATACTTCGTGCTCCACTTCTGCACACCACCACGATATCCTTATCACAAGGTATTTCTTTTAGTCTTTCGGTGAGTTTTCCCAAGGGGATGTGAGTTCCACCAATATTAAACTGTTCGAATTCCGATGGTTCCCTAACATCCAACAGAAACAAATTGTCCATCGGTGTAGCCATCCTTCGTTTTAGTTCTAAAGCACTTATTTCATCAATCATAGGTATAATTTTTTCGTCTGTTTCATTAAAAGCTTTCCTATCTGTGACCGGAGTTTTATCATTTGGATTCAATCTTTTCAGAGACCACAATTCTCTGCCCATCATTATTAATTAAATATAACTCATAAAGCCAGGAAAACTTGGGATTGTTCACGACACTCTTAAAAATATTATTTAACTAAGCACATGTTTTAGTCTTATACACCCAAAAAGTAATTCATGAAAAACTACTTAACATTCAATGGAAAGTTGAATCACACCATAAAAATAATCCTGTCTTTTTTGTATATTTAATAATTGTCGTTTTGAGTTTGCACGCATGAGTTTGCGCAGAATTAATTTCCATTATGATTTGGCGAATCTTACAAATGCGGTGGTCGAACAAACATTATAGGTAAAAAGCATGATTGACAGAGATCGCCAGAAATTAGAACAGGAGTTAATTGAAAGTGAAAGGAAATATAAACTCATTGCCGAGCATACCAATGACGTTATATGGATTATTGATATTAAAACATTTAAATTAAAATACATTAGTCCTTCTGTTTTTCAACTTAGAGGAATAACCATTGAAGAAGCACTGAATGAATCACTTGAACAAACATTCTCTGGCGACTCCTTTCAAAAGGCGATGGATCAGATTGCTATAGCACTTGAAAATTCAAAAAACAACCAATCATCGGATATTTTCGATGAATACAAATTACAATGCAAAGATGGTAGTGTGATTGATGTCGAAATAAGTGCGTCCATTATTAAGGACGAAACTGGAAACCCAACAGAAATGCTTGGCGTTTCCCGCGATATTACCCGGCGCAAAATAGCTGAAAATTCTCTTAAAGAAAGCCAGGATCAATTAATCAGATTACTAGCCCGACAAACAAAAAAAAGTAAAAAGCTTACCAGGGATCTCAAGTATGTATTTGAACATACAACCAATGCCATTGCCTTTTTTGAAATCGTCGATAGCCAAATCCTGTTTTCGCTATGCAATAACAGATGGGCGAATGCATTAGGATTTGATTCCAAAAAAATTATTGGCATGAATATCGACCAGATTGGTGATGATGCAACAACCACCCTTTACCGGAAATATATCAACTGGGCGGTTTCGGAAAACAAACCTATCGAAGATGTGACCCTTTGGAAAGACAAAGAATTACAAATTGCAGTGATTCCATTAAAAGACGATTATGAGATTGTTTCCGGATGCGCTGCCTTCGTAACTGACATAACAGATAAACAGCATGCTGTACAGGAAATGAGGAACCTCGAAAAACAAATTACATATACAGGTATAGAGGTTGAAACCCGCGAGCGCAGAAAGCTGGCTTCTGATCTGCATGATAATGTTGGACCATTATTGTCCAGCATGAACATGTATCTTTCGTCGTTATCACGAAAACCGGAAATACAAATGTATTCCGGTATACTGGATGATATCCGGCGAATCCTGAAAGAAACCATTTCTTCTGTTCGCGAGATATCCAATAATATCAGTCCGCAGGTGTTAAATAGCTATGGACTTACGGCAGCCTTAAACCTATTCTTTGAGACAAAGAAAAATCTCATTACCATTCATATCGATAATAATATGGATGATTTTCGTTTTTCCGAAACGAAGGAAACCATGCTATATAATATCATTAAAGAAGCTTTTAACAATTCTATAAAATATGCAAACGCGACGTGCATTGACCTAAGCATAAAAAAGAATGAGAATCTAATTACTGTGATATATAAAGATAATGGCATTGGCTTTAATTTAAAAGAGAAGATGGCGTCAGCAAGTCAAAATCTGGGTTTATTTAGCATCATAAACAGAATTAAAAACCTGGACGGTATTTATGAGATTAAAACATCGGAAGGCAAAGGTTTTATGCTGGAGGTAAATTTTCTGACCAATTTATAACCAATGAATAAAATAAAAGTAGCCATTGTAGACGACCATAAAATACTTCGCGACGGGCTGAAAGTATTATTACACGAAATGGAAAATGTCGATATCGTTATTGAGTCATCCAATGGCAAAGAATTTATCGATGAATTACAAAACGTTACTCCCGATTTAGCTATTATCGATATTAACATGCCGGTGATGAAAGGTGATGAAGCCATTCGCATTGCCAGGAAGCAATTACCCAATCTGAAAATTATAGTTCTTTCCATGAATAATGAGGAGCAGTATTTTCAGACAATGAATCAGCTTGGTGTAGATGGATACATCATTAAAGAATCGGACTATGAGGAATTGGAACGTGCTATTACATGTGTTTTAAAAGGTGGAAAATATTTCTCACAAGAACTGTTGGTTAATTTAGTGAACAACAGAACTACAAAGATTAACCTGATCCTCACGGATCGCGAAGTCGAAATCTTAAAATACCTGTGCCTGGGATTATCAGCTAATGAAATTGCCGATAAATTATTGATCAGTGTCCGTACCATTGAAAAGCATCGTTCCGACATGCTATTGAGGACAGGCTCCCCCAATTCGATCAGTCTGGTTGTATTTGCCATCAAAAACGGATTAGTGAAAATCTAAAAGCGTAAAACTACCCCGTATTTACTGCGTACATTATTCGAAACTACTGCAGATCTTTTTCGAAATTATACGACCTTCCGTCCTCTGCTGAATCTATATTTTTGAACTATAAAAATATAGATATATGAAAATTGCTTCCTACCGTGTACTAATTATTGATGACAACCCGGAATTTATCCGGTCGCTTAAAAGTTTGATTTTAGATGTTGCCGGATCGCAAGTCGGGGAAGTATCCTCTGTCCACAATGGGAATGATGGTCTGGAAATGATGCGCGATCAGGATTTCGATTACGTCTTCATGGACATTAACATGCCCGGTATAGATGGAATAGAAGCTACCCGCTTTGCACGGTTCGAATATGAAAAACCCCACATGAAGATTATTGGCGTCTCTTTCAATGCCGGGTTCCGGTATAAATCTCAAATGATGCAAGCTGGTGCGGATAATTTTCTCGTCAAGGACGAAATTGATGCCGAAAAACTCATGGAAGTATTTAATATCAAATAAAATAACGCCTTATTAATTGAATATAAATGATTAACTTAATATCAAGGATTACATTTTTAAATCTAATATTAATGAAAATGAATAAAAGTAAAATTGTTTTAATCGCTTTAGCAGTTATATTATGCAACTATGCACATAGCCAGGACTCCTGGGAACCACAGAAACACATCACTGGTTATCTCTCTACCCAGGCTGAATATATAGACGGTCTGAAAATTTTCGAAAGAAATTATGGCGTTTCATTAAATGAAGCCGGAATACTTTGTACTTATCAGCCTTTGCAAAAACTCACTTTCAAGACCACTTTCGTTTACAGGCCAGGTCTCCTGTTCGACCAAATGTTAAACGATGCTTATGCAGAATGGAAATTCAACAGTAATATAGGCATTAAGTTTGGCCGGTTTCTTACGCCACTAAGTCCGTTAAATCTGGCTCAATATGCACCCATGAATAACGCCGCATCCTTACCCATGCTGGTAACACATCACAATATGTACCCGATGCATGTGGACGGTATTTCGTTGAATGGATCCATCGGTGAGCTTGTTAAACTCAACTATAATGTATTTGCAGGTGGTTATTTCGATGCCGGATATTTAGCATTTGATCCAATTGGTTATGCCGGTAAAGAAGTTTTATATACGGAAGCCCTGGAAGTAAACGGCAAATTTGATGCTGACGTTAAAACTGCTGATATGGCCTTATTTGGAGCCGCAGGAGCGCACCTGGCGTTAAATTTCAATGATGTATTCAACATTGGATTAAATTCCTTTTTAGGAGGTACCGATAAATATGTTAATCCTTATGACTCCGCATCTGTGGCAGAAGCTGCAAATACCAATGTAGGTAACGGAACGAAACATGCTTTTGGCTTTGATGCCAAACTTAAAATCAGCAAGTTTCAGTTATCAGGTGAACAATGGTTTGGGAAGCTATCTGCAGTAAATGAACCATCACAGGATATATCGGGTGGGTTTTATGAACTGAATGGCACCTTTGGGAACTTTACACCATACCTGCAATTTGAACGGCATTTAATGTACGATTTACATTATTCACGCTATGTAGCTGGTCTTAATTTCAAACCTACATTCGAAACTACTTTCAAACTCGAATATTTCAATTTTGCCTTTGATGGCAATGAAGATCTGGCAAAATACAGCATGAATGGCTTAATCGCTTCCATCATTTATTCATTTTAATACGGCAACATTATGAAATTAAAGATATCTGTACTAATAACATTTGCATTGCTCCTGATTACGGATGGAGTATTTGCACAATCCTTTAAAGTAGTCGTGAATTCAAGTAATTCGGTTACTGCTTTAACTAAAAAAGAAGCTTCCGATCTGTTCTTGAAAAAGAAGAGCAAATGGACGGATGGGAATGCAGTATCACCAGTTGATTTATCCTCATCATCAAAAGTTCGTGAAGAATTTTCACAACAAGTTCTTGGCAAAAGCATTTCGGCCGTAAGGAATTTCTGGCAGCAAGCAGCTTTTTCGGGTACAGCTTCAGCACCTACAGAAAAATCTTCGGATGAGGAAGTTATTGAATTCATAAAGAAGAATCCCGGAGGCATTGGTTATGTTTCTTCATCAGCCAATACGTCGGGGGTTAAAACCGTTTCAATTAATTAATATGCTATGTTA
>Ga0302321_100005953_pt1 | contig 10698 bp, 9 predicted proteins | sample Fen_T0_1_FD_202505 | JGI IMG/M metagenome (GOLD analysis project Ga0302321, IMG submission 202505) | Peat permafrost microbial communities from Stordalen Mire near Abisko, Sweden - Fen_T0_1 | ecosystem: Environmental > Terrestrial > Soil > Wetlands > Permafrost | place: Sweden: Abisko... | reverse complement strand
GTCGCCTTCAAGTTCCGGACCGGATAGTGGCAAGCTGTCGGCGTCGCTGCCTCGGAGCGCAGGTTCGGCTGCCGGCGCCCGGGGTACGGAAAGACGCCCCAAGGCTTCGTCGAGCGCGGCAGGCCCTCGGCCCGGCAAGCCGGCCACGAAGCGCGCGGCGTCGATCAAGCCGCCTCCGATCCTTGTGCGCCAGGTGCGCGGCGCAGTCGTCGAAAGCGTCCATCGCGGCTCGATAGTCCAGGTCGACGTCGACGGCACCGTCCGCCGCCTGCTGGGCGACCCGGACGTGCTCGTCAATCTCCGTTCGGCCGTGAAACCGTTCGGGCTGGTCGCATTCGTGGAGGCCGGTGGCGTCGAGGCCTTCGACCTCTCGACCGCCGAGCTGGCGATCATGGCCGGTTCCCATTCGGGCGAGGACCTCCATGTCCGGACCCTGCAGGCGGTCTTCCGGCGATCCGGGATCTCGCAGCTGATGCTCGGGTGCGGCTCCGAAGGGGCCCCGCTCGACGCCCTGACGGCTGCCCGCCTGTCGCGCGACGGCGAGAAGGCGGGCTCGCTCCGCCACATGTGCTCGGGCCAGCACACTTCGATTCTGCTTCTCTGCAAGATCAACGATTGGCCGGTGGAGGAATACTGGCGGCCCGACCATCCGGTCCAGCGCCTCTATGCGGCGACGATCGCTCGGGCCTTCAGCACCAGCGCGCCGCTGCTGGTGACATCGACCGACGCGTGCGGCGTCCCGACATATGCCTTCCCGCTGCGTGAAGTGGCGCGCGCGTTCGCCCTGTTGGCCGATCCAAGCGCGGTCCGGCCGGCCGATTCGCGATCCAGTCTGGTGGTCGCTCTCACACGCATTCGCGACGCGATGATCGCAAATCCGGAGATGGTGGCCGGCACTCGCGACCGGCTCGATACCTCGGTCATGAAGGCTGCGCCGGGCCGGATGGTTGCCAAGGGTGGCGCAGAGGGGTTGCGTGGTTTCGCGATCCTGCCGGGTTCGGGGAACGGCCGTTTCCGCCAGTCGGGCGTCGCGATCAAGATCGAGGACGGAGGCGGATTCGATCGCGCGGCCGGGGCCGCTTCGGTCGAGACGCTCCGCCAGATCGGGGTACTGGAACCGGCCGCCCTGCGCGCGCTGGCTCGCTACCACCGGCCCGTCTTGCGCGACCCGCGCGGCGAGCCGGCCGCCGAGGCCATCGCGGAATTCGACCTCGCGCCGCTGAGCGAGCTGCTGTAGGCGCGCGCAGTGCGTCGCTGGGACGCCCGGGGCGCCCGGCACAAATCGCTCGCCGCCCGGGCCGCGACGCTCTCCCCGTACACTAGACGCATGACAGACGTCCGCGTTCGAATCGCTCCGAGCCCCACCGGGCCTCTGCATCTGGGGACGACTCGAACGGCGCTCTTCAACTATCTGTTTGCGCGCCATCTGGGCGGCACTTTCATCCTCCGCCTCGAGGACACAGATCAGGCCCGTTCCACGGTTGAGTTCGAAAACGACATCCTGACCGGCCTGCACTGGTTGGGCATGGAATGGGACGAGGGGCCCGGGATCGGCGACGAACACGATCGAGGCTCCTACGGTCCCTACCGCCAGATGCAGCGCCTGGCGCGCTACACGGAGGCGGCCGATCGACTGCTGGCGGAGGACAAGGCGTATCACTGCTACTGCTCGCCGGCGGAGCTCGATGCCGAGCGCAAGCGCCAGGATGCGGCCCACGAATCGGCGCGCTACAACGGCCGCTGCGCCCACTTGACCGCAGCAGAGACGGCCGCTTTCGAGGCCGAAGGCCGCCGGCCGGTCTTGCGCTTCCGCATCCCGCCGGATCGGACGGTCGCCTTCGACGACATCGTCCGCGGTCACGTCGAGATCGACACGAACCAGCTCGGCGGCGATCTGGTCATCGTGCGCTCCGACCTGACGCCCCTCTACCACTTCACCGTGGCCGTGGACGACGCAGCCATGGCGATAAGCCACGTCATCCGGGGCGAGGACCACCTCTCCAACACGCCCAAGCACATCCTGCTCTTCGAGGCGCTCGGCGCAGCGATACCGCAATTCGCGCACCTTCCGCTCATTCTCAATCCCGACCGGACAAAGATGAGCAAACGTAAGAGTCAGACCGCGGTGGCGGACTACCGCGCCCAGGGCTTCATTCCCGAAGCCTTCGTCAACTATCTGGCGTTCCTGGGCTGGTCGACCGGCACCGAAGAGGAGGTTCTCTCGCTCGCAGAACTGGTGGAGCGCTTCGAGCTTTCGGCCGTCAACAGTTCGGGCGCCGTCTTCGACCGCGAAAGGCTCGAATGGCTGAACGGCCAATGGATCCGACGGCTCTCGACCGAAGACCTGATCGACCGGCTGCGTCCATTCCTGGAGAACGAGGTGGCGGCGGGGCGTATCGAATGGATGCCCTCGGATGAGGAGATCTCCGCCTTACTGCCCGTGGTCCAGGAGCGGCTGCCCACGCTGGCTGCCGTCGGCGATGTGATCGGGTTCTTGTTCGTGAAAGATGTGAAGCCCGACACGGCGCTGCTGGTGCCGAAGCGCTGGGATGCGGCGACCACCGTGGCCGCACTCGACGCCGCCCGCCAGAAGATCGCCGACGTCGGCGAGGTGAGCTGGGAAGCGGACGAGATCGAGCCGCCGTTGCGCGCGCTGGCGGAGGAGCGCGGCTGGAAGGTCGGCGACCTGTTCATGGCAATCCGCGTTGCGGTCACCGGGCGGACAGCGACTCCGCCGCTCTTCGACACCATGGTCGCTCTCGGCTACGAGCGGTCGCTGGCCCGGCTGGATCGGGCAATCGAAAGGCTCGCAGCGCGGGCGGAAGCCTCGTAGGAGGGGACCTGGGATGGCACGTACGATCCTGGTAGTCGACGACGAAAAGACGCTGCGCGAAACCCTGGCCGAGAGCCTCGAAATCGAAGGCTTCACGGTGGTCCAGGCTGCAGACGGGAGGGAGGCGGTCGAATCGTTCCGGCGCCACCACCCGGACCTGATCCTCCTCGACCTGATGCTGCCCGAACTAAGTGGCACCGAGGTGTGCCGGATCGTTCGAAGCGAGTCGGACGTGCCGATCCTGATGCTCACGGCCAAGAGCGCCGAAGTGGACAAGGTGGTCGGGCTCGAATTGGGGGCGGACGATTACGTCACCAAACCCTTCAGCTTCCGCGAGCTGCTGGCACGCATCCGTGCCCTTCTGCGCCGCTCGGAGCAGCAGGCCCAGGCGTCCGACCAGGAGACCATCGAACTCGGGGCGGTAAAGGTCGACCTGGCCGGTCGGCGGCTGTTGCGGGGTTCCGAGGTCCTGCCGGTCAAACCCAAGGCATTCGAGCTGCTGCTGTTCCTGATCCGGAACGCCGGCCACGTCTTCACGCGCGACCAGCTTCTCGAGCGTGTCTGGGGCTACGACTACGCCGGCGAGACTCGCACCGTGGACGTGCATGTGCACTGGCTCCGCGCCCAGATCGAGGCAGATCCAGCCAACCCTGTTTATCTCGAGACGGTGCGCGGAGTTGGATACGTGCTGCGGCGACCGGAGAACGACTGACGAGGAAGTGGCGCGGCTCTAGACGCCGAAGAGGTGCAGGAACCCGCCGATCGGCCCGGACAGCAGGTGCAGCACAAGGAATGCGGCGGCCGCGATTAGCGCCGAGCAGGGGATCGTCAGGATCCACGCCGTGACGATGCTGCGCGCCAGCCCCCAGTGAACGGCGTTGGGCCGGTCGCTCGATCCGACGCCCATGATCGCGGTCGAGATGACGTGGGTCGTCGAGACGGGCATACCGAAATGGGACGCCGCGAGAATGATCGACGCAGCCGTCGTTTCGGCGGCGAAACCGTGGATCGGGTCGAGCTTGACCACTTTCTGGCCCATCGTCTTCATGATCCGCCAGCCGCCGGCAGCGGTGCCGAGTGACATCGCCGTGGCCGCCATGAGGATTACCCAGATCGGAACGGTCTTGTTCGGGATGGCGTTGGCGCTGAAGAGCGCCAGGGTCATGATGCCCATCGTCTTCTGAGCGTCGTTGGAGCCGTGGCTCAAGGCCATGTAGGTCGCGGACAAGACCTGCAGGCGACGGAACCGCTGGTTGATCCGCATCGGGCTGACCCCCAACGCCTCGCCGGTGTCCTCCGGTTGCGCCTCTCCGTTCGACCGGAGGCGCTGGATGCCGCCCCTGATCCGCCTCGGGCTGGCCCGGACGATGAGATTCAGCAGCACCACCATGAATGCGAATCCGATGGCCAACCCGAGGAACGGTGAGCTCACGAGCGGGACCACGACCTTGGCCACGAAGTTGCTCCACTGCACCGCATCTGCCCCAGAAGCGGCCCAGGCCGCGCCGATCAGACCGCCGATGAGCGCGTGGCTGCTGGAGCTCGGGATCGCCAATGCCCATGTGATCAGGTTCCAGGAGATGGCCCCGAGCAGGGCCCCGGCCAGAACCATGGCGCCGCTGCCGAGGATCATCTTGTCCTGGACGATGCCCGAGCCGATGGTGCTGGCGACCGCGGTCCCAAAGACAATCGCGCCGAAGAAGTTGGCCGTGGCAGAGAGCACGATCGCGTGTTCGGGCTTGAGAGCGCGTGTCGAAACCGAGGTGGCGATCGCGTTGGCGGTGTCGTGGAAGCCGTTGATGTAGTCGAACGTGACGGCCAACGCAAAGATGGCGATCAGCCCGAGTAACGTGCTCGTCGACAAACCTGAAGGCCCTCTCGATGCCGGCCAAACCGCGGCGGGGATGCCGCAGTTGAGAGGCTAGCAGGTCGAAGGCCGGGATGCGTTATCCCTGTCGCCGGCGCGACCGCAGCGCGGCCGCAGCGCCGCCTGGTGCGGTCTACGGGTTCAGGTCTTCGACCTCGCCGGTGGCCAGGAAGACGACGTCCTCGGCAATATTGGTAACGCGATCGCCGATGCGCTCCAGGTAGTGGGCCGCGAAGAGAATCCGGGTCCCCGGATCGACCTTGGCCGGGTCCGTCCGCATTTCGGCGAGCACGTCGTCGAAGACCTGGTGGTACAGCCGGTCGATCTCGTCGTCGCGCCCCGCTACGACTCGGGCCCGTGCCTCGTCGATGTCGACCAGCGCCATGACGACGTCCCGAACCTGGCGGGCCGCAAGAGTGGCCATCGGCGTCAGCTCGTCGTAGGTAACCATGATCGTCACCCCGGCCAGCTTGCGAGCCTGCTTGGCCACGGAACCGGCATGGTCGCCGATGCGCTCGAGCTCGTAGGTCACCCGGTCGAGGGCGAGCAGGAAGCGCAGATCGCTCGCGACGGGTGCCTGAGTCGCGATGGTCATGGCCACCAGCGCCGTTACTGCGCGCTGTACCTCGTTGATCCGGCCGTCGGAGGTGATGACCTTCTGGGCGAGTGCCGCGTCCCGGTTCAAGAGCGCGTCGTGGGCGGCCAGGATCTGGTCCTCGACGAGGCTGCCCATGCGCAGTACGCCGTCCTTCACGTCGCCCATCTCGATATCGAGGCTCGCGAGGATATGGTGGGCCGGCCGCGGAATCTGGTCCAACTGGCCGACACCTTCGTTCACAGGCCCGCCAGCCCCGGAAGCGTCGGGATCCATGACCTGCCCGTGCCCCGCCCTCTCGTGGGACTCCATGATCGACTCCTCGTGCTCTCGGGCGCTCATCCGAACCGTCCGGAGATGTAGTCCTCGGTCAACCGCTCATGGGGCTGCGTGAAGATGCGACCGGTTGGACCTTCTTCGACGAGGTAACCGGCCCCGTCGTCGCCCATGGTCAGGAATGCGGTCCGATCGCTGACCCGGGCCGCCTGCTGCATGTTGTGGGTCACGATGACGATCGTGTAGTTGGCCCGCAGGTCGGTCATGAGTTGCTCGATCTGGAGAGTGGCGACGGGGTCCAAGGCGGAGCAGGGCTCGTCCATCAGCAGGACGTTCGGCGCCAGGGCAAGGGCGCGTGCAATGCAGAGCCTCTGCTGTTGTCCGCCCGACAATGACGCACCGCTCTGGTGCAATTTGTTCTTGACCTCGTCCCAGAGGGCTGCTCGGCGCAGGCACTGCTCGACCAGGTCGGCCGACGCCGTCTTGCCCTTGACCAATCCGTTGAACCGCGCCGGGGCCGCGACGTTGTCGGCGATCGACATCGTCGGGAACGGGTTGGGCTGCTGGAAGACCATGCCAATCGAACGTCGAACCGCGGCCGGGTCGATACGGGCGTCGTATAGATCGGTCCCCAGGTACTCGATGAGCCCGGTCGCCGTCGCATGCGGTACGACCTCATGCATCCTGTCCATACATCGCAGCAGAGTCGACTTGCCGCTGCCCGACGGACCGATGATGGCCGTGATCGAATTGCCCACGATGTCGAGACTGACATCTCGGATGACTCGACGGGTGCCGTAGTAGGCATTGACGTTGCTCAGCTTCAGGACGACTGCCTTATCGGTTCCCTGCGGCCGAGCCGGCTCGGTGGGTGCCGTGGAAGCCGGGCGGAAGGGAGTCTGGATGGCCATGGTGACCTCTTCGTTCATCGGGCTGCGCTCCGTCCCTGCTTTCGCCGAGCGACGAGCCACCGGCCCAATAGGTTGAAGGCAAGGACGATGAGAACGAGCATGAGCGCGGCGCCCATTGCCCGATCTCGAGCGGCTGGGAACGCTGAGTTGAGCGCGTTCCGGTAGATCAGTAAGGGCAACCCCTGCATCGGCTCGTTCATGTCGGTCGAGAAGAAGTTGTTGCCGAGGGCTGTGAAGAGCAGCGGCGCGGTCTCGCCGATGGCCCTCGAGACTGCCAACAATAAGCCCGTGAAAATGCCCGAGAGGGCGGTCGGAATGAAGACCGACGCGTACGTCCGCCAGCGGCTGAGGCCCAAGGCTCGGGCGCCTTCATTTATGGACCTCGGGATCAGGCGCAACATCTCCTCGGTTGAGACGACGATCACCGGCAGCATGATGGCGGCCAGGGCGACCGAACCGGCGAAGCCGGAGAAGTGTCCCTGGGCGACCACCACAAGGGAATAGACGAATATGCCGATGACGATCGAAGGCAGCGCGGCAAGAACGTCGATCAGAAAGCGCGTGCCGACTGCGACACGGCCGCCCACCTCGGTATCAAAGACGGCGATGAGGATCCCCAGGGGAGCCGCGATGACGGTCGCAAGCGCGGTCATCTCCAGCGTTCCCGTAATCGCGTTTCGGATCCCGCCTCCGGCCGCGCTGAGGTCACCCGGGGGATCTTGAAGGAGGAAATTGAGGTTCAGCACGCCCGCGCCCTGCGTGATGAGATAGAACGCGACTGAGACCAGAGGAATCAGGGCCATGGCGGTCGCTACCACTGCCAACGCGACCACCAGGTTGGACTTGAGCCGACGCGCATTGCTTGTTGGTCGAAGCAGAGCCCCGAACTCAGCGGCCACGGCCTGCGCTCCTCTCGAACCGACGACGCACGGCGACGCCGGCGCCATTGACCGCGATCGCGATGACGAGGAGCACTACCCCAAGGCCGACGAGCGACTCTGCATGTAGCGGTTCCGTGGCTTCGTTGAATTCGTTCGCGATCACGCTCGCCAGCGTGAAGCCCGGCGAGAAGATGGAACCGCCGATCCGCGGCGCATTCCCAATCACCATGGTGACTGCGATCGTCTCGCCGATCGCTCGGCCCAGGCCGAGGAGGATCGCGGCGAGGAGGCCAGTCCGCCCGATCGGTAGGACAACACGCCGGATCACGTCCCAACGCGTTCCACCGAGGGCCAGCACTGCCTCTCGCTGCAGTCGTGGCGTCGTGGCAAATACTTCGCGGGTCAGGGCGGCGACGATCGGGATGATCATCACGGCAACGACGACCCCTGCCACGAAGTAGCTCGGGCCCGGCGTCGGAGCGCCAAGGAACGGTATGAGCCGGCCGGGTCCGTCGGCGATGCCATGCTCGATCGGTCTTATGAACGGGACGAGGACGAGCAGGCCCCACAGGCCCCAGACCACGGAGGGGACCGCCGCAAGCATGTCGACGACGATTGCGACCGGACGGCCGATCCGCGGGGGCAAGAACTCGCTGACGAGCAGCGCAATGAGGACGGCGATCGGCACGGCCAGGAGCAGCGCGATCGCGCTCGTCAGCAACGTGCCGTAGATGAAAGGCAGGGCGCCGTAGATCGTAAAGGAGGGCGACCATCGGATCCCAGTCACGAAGTTGAGCCCGAACCTCTGAAACGCCGGCCATGCGGCCTGGACACTATCGAAGACCATCAGCGCGATCAGGCCGATGGTCAGAGTTGCGGCCGCGGCTGCCACCAGCCGAAAGACGACGTCTCCGTTGATTCGGTGCCGACGGACAAAGGGGTCGGGCGCCGGCCCGCCGGGGTCGCCTCTGGTATTCACGCTGACTGCCATCGTGCGCCTCGAGATGGAGGGATGAGCCACCGCTCCGGGTCTGGACCCGGAGCGGTGGCTATTACGAACGCGGTTTCTGTCAGGGGAGGAGCGGTTGACCCGCCCAGTTCAGCGACTTGACCGCCGCCTCGTCCTGGGTCAGGAGCGAAGCCGGGATGGAGCCGTAGTTGAGCGGCGCGGCATCGGCCTGGCCGTCATGGATGGCCCACCACAGGAAGTCCACCAGGGCGCTCGCCCGATCCTGCGACTTGAGGACCTTCGAGAGGTCCTTGTAGACGATCAGCCAGGTGGTCCCGGAGATCGGGTAACCCTTGGCCGCCTCGGTGTTCGCGAGGTTGAAGCGGAGGTCGGCCGGATAGGTCGCCAGATTGGCCGCCGCCGAGAGCGAGTCGAGAGACGGCGTGATGAAGGTGCCGCTCTTGTTCTGGACGTCCGCGAAGGGGATGTGGTTCTGGAGGGCGTAAGCGAGTTCGATGTAGCCGACGCCGCCGTCTGTCTGGTTGATGCCCTGGGTGACGCCCTCGTTACCGCTGGCGCCGAGGCCCGTCGGCCAGTCGACCGTCTTGCCCGCCGACTTGGTCGCGTCTCCGGCACCCACGACTGTCACCCAATTCGGGCTGGCCTTGGTCAGGTAGGTCGTGAAGATGCTCGTCGTGCCGGAGCCATCCGAGCGATGGACGACGCTCACGTCGGTGCTCGGGAGAGTGACGCCGGGGTTGAGAGCGGCGATGGCAGAGTCGTTCCAGGCGGTGATCTTGCCGTCGAAGAGGCCGGCGATCACGTCCGCGTTCATCTTGATCGGCGCCGTAAGCCCCTTGAGGTTATAGGCCACCACGACCGCGCCGAAGGTCACCGGGATTTCGACCGCATCGCCATTCTTGGCCGCGGCCTGGATGTCCGAGTCAGCCAGGTACGCGTCGGAAGCGCCGAAGTCGACGGTGTTGGCCGTCCACTGCTTGATGCCGCCGCCGGATCCGATGGACTGGTAATTGAGCTTGACACCGCACTTGGTGCTGTAGTCGCCGCCCATCTTGGACAGCAGCGGGAAGATGAAGGTGGATCCCGCGCCGTTGAGCTGGCCGTCGCCCTTGCTGCAGCGGTAGGTCAAGGCCGCGGCCGAACCGGGAGCCGTCGTGGCACCGGCCGGGGCCGAGGCGACCGGGGTGTCCTGGGGCGCCGTGGTCGGCGCCGGACTAGGTGTCGCGCTGGATGAGCAGGCGGACAGCACCAGGGCGGCCGCGACTGCCAGTGCGCTGATGCGACGTGTTCCGTTTAGCAACTGAGTCTCTCCTCATACGTTTGGGCATTCGACTTTGCTCGTCTGGTTTCAGCTTCCGACCGCATGGTCAAAGCCGGCGCTTAACGCGGTGTTGGCGGTTTGTTAACGTTCTCCAGATCGCTCGCCGACGCCGAGGGCGGGTCGAAGAGGTATCCGGAGCCACGCACGGTCAGCAAATGGATGGGATTGGCCGGATCGCGTTCGATCTTTGAGCGGAGCGAGAAGACATAGACGTCGACCATCCGCTCGTTGCCGGCGACGCCGCGCCACACCCTCCCGAGCAACTCCTCGCGGCTGAAGGCACGACCCGGGTGCATCGCCAGAAACTCCAACAGGGCCAGCTCCTTGGGTCGGAGCGAGATGAGATGACCGTCGCGGCGGATCGCCCGGGCTCGGAGATCGAGTTCGATCCCGTGGCTGACGGAGATTCGGTCGCCCGCCTGCTGGCCTTCTCCGGGTGCGCGCCGACCCGCGATCGAAAGGCGGCCGACCACTTCCATCGGGTCCGACGAGAGGTCGACGACGTCGTCGAAACCCAGTTCGAGAGCGTGAAGCCGCGCCGCCACGGCGTGGTGGTGGCTCAGCAGCACGGCGGAAGACTCATGGTGAGTGGCGAGCCAGCCGGCGACGCGCTGCAGATCGCCCGGTCCCGCCGGCGGGGCGATGAGGACGATGAGGTTAGGCTCCGCGGTCGCCAGCGCATCGGCAAAGCCGACGGAAGTCAGCTCGACCCGCACGTCGACATCGGGGAACAGCCGGGGGAGGTCGATCGGGCCGTCAGGGTCCGCCAGCGCAAGCCAGCCCGCGAAGGGCTCGAGCATCGGCAAGAAGGGAACGCTACCAGTTAAGAAGTCGGCCCCAGCACCGTGGGGCACATGGCTGTCGGCCCGCGTCATTCGGCAAATCTGGCCGCCCAGTGTTAACGCCGTATTCCACCGGCGTGAACGTTCGACTCAGGTTCGCCGCGGAGCGGACAGGCCTTTGCGTGAGCGAGGAGCGGACAGGCCAACGAAGGTATCCGCCGCCTGCCAGTAGCTAGCCGCCCTGCCGGCGAGCGTAGACCGA
>Ga0302321_100005951_pt1 | contig 10699 bp, 8 predicted proteins | sample Fen_T0_1_FD_202505 | JGI IMG/M metagenome (GOLD analysis project Ga0302321, IMG submission 202505) | Peat permafrost microbial communities from Stordalen Mire near Abisko, Sweden - Fen_T0_1 | ecosystem: Environmental > Terrestrial > Soil > Wetlands > Permafrost | place: Sweden: Abisko... | reverse complement strand
GCTCTCGTCGAGCGCCGCCTGCACGTCGCGCTCGTCGAGCTCCCACTCGCCGCAGGTGGCCACCAGACCGGCGAGCTCGCTGCCGGTGCGCGGGTCGCCGTCGGGCTCGAGCCGCCACAGGCCCAGCGCCTCCTGGGCCCGCACGATCGCCGCTTGGGTCTCCCCCGCTGAGTGCAGGTGCTCCGCGAGCTGGGCGACGAGCGCGCGGCGGCTGAGCCCGGCCTCCGCCTCGGCGGCGTCGTCCCACAGCGCGAGCGCCCGCATCTCCTGGGCAGCGGCCTCGGCGTAGGAGACGGCGGAGGTCACCTCCGCCGCGCGGACGTAGGCCACGGCCGCCGCCCGCGTGCGCCCGAGGCGCTCGAGCATGGCGGCCATCGACGCGTGGTCGCGCACCGACGCCTCGCCGGCGGCGATGCGCTCACCGAGCAGCGCTGCGGCGTCGCCCGTGAGCCTCGTGCGACGGACGACGGTGAGGTCGTCGAGCAGCGCCTCGCGGAGCAGGGGGTGGCGCACGTCGACGCGCTCGCCGACGTCGACGAGCACGCCCGCGTCGCGCGCCTCGCGCCAGGGCCGGTCGGAGCCGTCGAGGTCGAGCGACGCGAGGGAGGCGAGCACCGCCGGACGCGCGGGCGCGCCCCAGACCGCCGCCGCGTGGCAGAGCGACTGCGCCTCGCCGGACAGGTCGCGCAGCGGACCGAGCAGCGCCTCGACCAGCAGCTCGGGGAGGGCACCGTCGTCGCGCGCGCTGCGCGCGAGAGCCTCGAGGAACAGCGGGTTGCCCCGCGCGCGCTCGATGATCCGCCGCTGGCCGTCGAGCGGGACGGCGCCGTCGACCGCGTCGCGCACGAGGCGCGCGCTCGCGTCGTCGGGCAGCGGAGCGAGCCGGATCTCGAGGGCGCCGCGCTGGCGCACGAGGTCGACGAGCACGCGCGACACCCGGTCGGAGGGCCGCTGCTCGTTGCGGCGCACCAGCACGAGCGCGAACCGCCCGAGCACCTGGCGCGGGATGCGGGCCACGAGGTCGAGCGTCGACGCGTCGGCCCACTGCACGTCGTCGACGACCAGGACGACCGGCCGGTGCGTGGCGAGCCGGCTGAGCAGCCACGGCACGACGTCGGCCGGGCGCGTGCCGTCGGGCAGCTCGGCGGCACCGAGCTCAGGCAGCAACCGGGCCAGGGTCGGGCGCACGGGGGCCACGACCTCGTCGGCCAGCTCGGGGGGCAGCCGGCGCAGCAGGTCGCGCAGCAGGGCCGCCACCGGCACCAGCGGGACGACGTCGTCGCTCGAGAACGCCGCCCCGCGACCGACGAGCACCTCGGGGTCCAGGCGGTGCAGAACCTCCTCGACGAGGCGGCTCTTGCCCACCCCCGCCTCGCCCGAGACGAGCACGACGGGCGGTGGCCGGTCGTCGCCGGCGTCGGCGGCCAGGGCGCGTGCGAGGGCCGCCTCGAGCCTCGCGCACTCGGGCCCGCGACCGACGAAGGCGACCATCGCACCTCCCCCCACGGACGCTGTGCACCGAGAGTAGCCAGGCCGACGCCCTCCGCTCCCCGGTTCAGCAGAGACGAACTGAGGTCAGCGGGCGCCGGATCTGAGGGATTCTCCCGATGCGCCCCCGAACGCGCGACCGGGAAGGTCGTCGTATGACGTCCACCCCGACACCAGCGCCGCCGCTCCGCACGCCGGAACAGGCGCCCACGACCGACGACCGGGGCGGCTCGGAGGGCACTTCCCCGCCCCCCACCGCGCCCGACGCCGGCGTCCCGACGTCGGGGCGCCGGCGGACGGCCCGCACCGCGCCGCCCTCACGGCTGCCGCAGCGGTGGGAGGAGCTGTGAGCCGCTTCCCGGTCGACGCCGGCCTGTCGGTGCCGATGCTCAACGTGCCCAGCGCGCTGCCGGTACCGGCGCTGCTCTTCCTCGCCGCCGTGCTGCTCGCCGCGCTCGACATGGCGGGCGCGATCGCGGCCAAGCGATGGGCCACCGGCGGCTCGACCGCCTGGTTCGTGGGCGGCGTGCTCATGTTCGTGGTGCTGTTCTGGGTCTACGGCTCGGCCCTGCAGTACGCGGAGCTGTCGATCGTCACGATGGGCTGGATCGTGATGCTGCAGGTCGGACTGCTCGTCGTCGACCGTGTGCAGAACGACGTGGTGCTCTCGAGCGGGCAGTGGGTGGCCGTCGCCGGGATCCTTGCGCTGCAGGGCTATCTCGTGCTCGTGCCCCCGGGTTCGGCGCCCTGAGCGGGTGCGGACGTGCGACGTCCCGAGCCGGACGGGGGTCGGCTCGGGACGTCGAGGTCGGATCGAGGAACGGGTCGGTCAGGAACCGCCGGAGGACACCGGGCCGTTGCCGCCGCCGTTGCCGCCGCCGTTGCCACCGCCGTTGCCCCCCTGGTCGGCGGGCGGTGCCTGCACCACCGGCTTGCTCCCCTGCCAGTCGGCACCGACGACGAGGACGAGCTGACCGCCGGTGTCGGCCTGCTGGATCTGGCTCACGCCGGTGGAGTCGGCCAGCAGCTGCGCTGCGGCCTTCATGCCCGCCGGGTAGCCGATGATCGACTGACGCACGCGGCCCTGGTAGTTGGCCGTGGCCGCGATCTGGAAGCCGGACTTGCGCAGGTCGCTCGCGGCGGCGTGCGCGGCGCCGGCGACACCCGTGCCGTTGAGCACCGCGACCGAGATGTCCTGAGGCGCGAGGGCTGCGTTGCTCTGACCGCTGCCGCCGACGCCCTGGACGCCGGAGCCGGAACCCGCCGCTGCGGAGGGCTTGGCGGCCGGCTTCGTGCTCGGAGCGGGGGCCGGCGCCTTCGACGCGACCGGGGTCGCGGCCGCGAGCCCGGCGCCGAGCGCCACCGCACCGACGGCGCCGGCCACGGCGGTGCCCGCGGTCAGCAGCGTGACGCGCGAGAGCAGCGCGTCACGGTGCTCGGCGCTCCAGCCGTGGCGGGTCATCGGGTCTCCGGTCGGTCGGGTCGTCCTGCCGCCCTACCCGAGCGACCTCCGCAGAGTGCCAGGGCGGCGTGAAGCGTGCGTATGCCGATCCTGTGGAGAGCCTGAGAGCACGGCCAAGACTCGGTCTGGCTCGGCTCGCTCGATCGCCCCGGAAGGCGACGCATTCGTGGTCGCGCGCGCGTCCGTGCGCACCTACGACGACGCGGAGACCGTCGTCCACAAGGTGCTCGACGCGGTCGCTGCACCTGTGCAGGTGCGCGGCCACGACCTCGTCGTCACGCTGAGCGCGGGGATCGCGCTCGCGCACGACGGCATCGCGTCCGACGACCTTCTCGACCTCGCCGACCAGTCGCTCCACGACGTGAAGCGCCGAGGGGGTGCGCGCGTGGGACGCGCGGATCGACGAGGTCGGCGCGCGGCGTCAGAGCCTGCGGTCGGGCAGCACCGGGAACGACCGCCGCCACGACGTGACAAGGGCGGGGTCGACGTCGGCGTAGAGGATCTCCTCGCCCGCACCCGCCTCGGCGACGACCGTGCCGCGCGGGTCGACGACCACCGACGCCCCGCCCATGGCGACGCCGTTGTGCTCGCCCCCGGTGTTGCACGCGACCACCCAGGCCTGGTTCTCGATGGCGCGCGCACGGGCCAGCACCGACCAGTGCTCGATGCGGGCCATCGGCCAGCCCGAGGCCATGAGGAAGGTCTCCGCCCCGGAGTCGACCAGGCGGCGGAACAGCTCGGGGAAGCGCAGGTCGTAGCAGGTGGCGATGCCGGTGGGGCCGAGCGGCGTCGGCAGCACGACGAGGGTCTCGCCCGCGCTCATCACCGACGGCTCGCCGTCCTCCCAGCCGAACAGGTGCATCTTGCGGTAGGTCGCCACGATCTCGCCGGACGGGTCGAGGATCACCGAGGTGTTGTAGCGGTGGCCGTGCGCGAGCTCGGCGAAGGAGCCCGCGTGCAGCCAGATGCCTGCGATGCGTGCGGCTTCGCGCATCCGGCGTACCGAGGGGCCGTCGATCGGCTCGGCGTTGTCGCGGGCGCTGTCGAGGTCGAACGCGCCGACGTGCCAGAGCTCGGGCAGCACCGCGATGTCGACGTCATCGAGGTCCTGCACCATCTCGGCGACGCGCTCGACGCGGTCGGCCGGCGACTCGTCGTCGCGGACCGCCACCTGCACCAGAGCCACACGCGTCATGGCCGCATCCTCCCGCACCCCGCGGGGGTCCGCACGCAACTGGTGATCTGCATCGACGGGCTCCGGTTGTCGATGCACATCACCAGGTGCATGCGTCCTGTCAGGGGCGGGACGTGCTGTCGCGGAGGGCGTCGCGGCGCACCTTGCCCATCGCGTTGCGGGGCAGCGCGTCGGTCGGCGTCCACCTGCGTGGGCGCTTGTACGCCGCGAGCCTCGGCTCGACGTGGGCGGCGAGCGCGTCGGCGTCGTAGGACGCACCCTCGCGCAGCACGACGAACGCGGCGACGGTCTCGCCCCAGGTGTCGTCGGGCAGGCCGACCACGGCGGCGTCGACGACGTCGGGGTGCTCCAGGATCGCGTCCTCGACCTCGCGCGGGTAGACGTTGTAGCCGCCGGTGATGATGAGGTCGCTGGCGCGGCCGACGAGACGCAGGTAGCCGTCGGGGTCGAGCTCGCCGATGTCGCCCGTGCGGAAGAAGCCGTCGTCGGTGAAGGCCGCCGCGTTGGCGTCGGGCCGCTCCCAGTAGCCGCCGAACACGTTGGGGCCCAGCACTTCCACGGATCCACCTTCGCCGAGGCGCACCTCGACACCGGGCAGCGGCAGGCCCACCGACCCCGCGCGGCGCTCGCCCTCGACGGGGTTGGAGCAGAGCATCACCGTCTCGCTCATGCCGTAGCGCTCGACGGGCGCCTGGCCGGCCCGCGCGGCGACGGCGTGGAACAGCGCCGGGTCGAGCGGCGCCGACCCCGACACCAGCAGGCGCAGGTGCGAGAGGTCGGGGAGGCGTCCGGCGTCGCGCAGCCGCGCGTACATCGTGGGGACGCCGAAGAACATCGTGGCCTCGTGCTCGTGCACCGCCGCGACGACGGCGTCCGCGTCGAAGCGCGGCAGCACCACCATCGAGGCTCCAGCGGCGAACGAGCCGTTGATGGCCGCGCCGAGCCCGTGCATGTGGAACATCGGCAGCGCGTGCACCAGCCGGTCGTCGGGGCTCCAGCGCCACGCGTCGACGAGCGCCTCGGCGCCGGCCCGGAGGTTGCCGCGCGTGAGCATCGCTCCCTTGGGCCGACCGGTGGTGCCGCTGGTGTAGGCGACCATGGCGAGCGCGTCGTCGGGCTCGAGGTCGAGGCGGCCGGCCACCGATGCGGCCCTCTCGAGGCCGATGGGGGTGTCGCGCGACTGCTCCGTCGACAGGGGTTCGAGCGGCAGCGGTGGAACGCGGTCGTCGCCCGCGTCGGTGACGGCGAGCACGGGACGGACGTCGCCGACGATGTGCTCGAGCTCGGTGCGCGTGTAGGCCGTGTTCGCAGGGACGACCACGGCGCCCAGCCGCAGGATCCCGGCGTAGGCCACGACGGTCTCGAGCGACGGCGAGCACGACAGCAGCACCCGGTCACCGGCACGCACTCCACGCGACTCGAGGGACGCGGCGAACACCGCGCTGCGCAGCTCCACCCTCCGGCCCGACCACGCCGAGCCGTGCACCGCGTCGACGAGGACGGGGCGGTCCGGCTCCGAGCGCCAGCGCTCCACCCAGCCACGCGTGATCGTCACCCCCCCGATCCTGCCACCGCCGGGGTGGTGGGCCGGTCGGGTGGTTAACCTCGGCGGCATGGCTGACGACGTGCTCGACGACGACCTGCCGGCTGCGGCGTACGACCTGGCGACGCTGCTCGACGCGTGGGAGTCGTCGCTGCGCACCGTGGTGGGCCTCGGGCGGGTTCTCACACCCGAGCAGTGGGAGGCGCCCACCGAGTGCCCCGGCTGGAGCGCGGGCGACGTCGTGCGCCACCTCTGCTGGGTCGAGGGCTTCCTCGCCAGCCGCAGCGACGCGCCGCACGAGGTCGACTGGGCCGCGCACCCGCACGTCACGAACGACTTCGGCCGGCTCACCGAGACCGGTGTCGACGTACGCCGGCACCTCGAGCAGGCCGCCGTGTGCGACGAGCTAGACGCGCTCATGGACGTCCGGCTCGCGATGATCATGCGGCTCGACCCGCTGACGCTCGACACGGAGGTGCCGGGGCTGTTCGGCAGAGCGGTGCCCTTGCGCAACCTGCTGCGCGTGCGCGTGTTCGACATCTGGTCGCACGAGCAGGACATCCGCCGGGCCGTCGGGCTCCCCGGCAACCTGGCCTCACCGGGCGCCCAGGTGTCGGCGCTGCAGATCACGGCGTCGCTGCCGTTCGTCCTCGCGAAGGGCGTGCAGGCGCCCGCGGGCACCACGCTTCAGGTCTCGGTCGACGGCCCGGTGCGCTTCGAGAGGTGCGCGGTCGTCGGCGACGACGGTCGCGGGGTGCGGGTCGCGATGACGGCGGTCGAGACGCCGACGCTCGCGATCGAGACCGACTGGGAGACCTTCGCGCGACTGTCGGCCGGTCGCCTCGACGTCGCCGATCCGAGCACGACATCACGGGTGCGGCTGCGTCAGCGCGACGACGTCGAGGGTGCCGCCGACCTCGCCGCGCGACTGCTGGGCGAGCTCGCCATCACACCCTGAGGCGTCGCACGCACGGAGCCGTGATCGCGTGCGGGGGCACGCGACCGGGTCGAGTCGGTCAGGTGGCTCGCGGACGCGGCTGCGGCTTGAAGCGCCGCACCTCCTGCGGCCAGCCGCAGGCCACCGCGACCTTGCCCGCCCACATCCCTGCGGTGGCGTCGTCGGGCACCTCCACGACCGTGAGACCGCCGAGCCACTCCTTGGTCTCGATGAAAGGTCCGTCCGTGACCAGCAGCGTCCCGCTGGTCGCGTCGGCGCTGAACGCGATGTCGACGTCCTCCTCGAGCCCTCCTGCGAAGACGTAGACCCCCGCCGCCTTCATCTCGTCGACGACGGACCTCGCCAGCGGCCCGCGCTCGCGGAACCACTCCTCCGAGTGGTCGCCCACCCACTGCTGGTTGAAGTAGATGAGGTATTGGGCCATAGCGGCTCCTCCCGAGGGGCGGACCGGATGTCCGCCGTCATCTCGTGCACGAACGCATCCGGGCGAGATCGACACGCAGGCGCGCACGATCTCGCGATCACCCGCGGAATGCTGCCCTCAGGGGAGCAGCAGCGCCACGGCCGGGTCCTCGAGGAAGCGGGCGACGCTCGCGAGGGCCTGCGACCCGAGCGCGCCGTCGACGAGCCGGTGGTCGAACGACAGCGTCAGCTGCATCACCGACCGCACCCGCACCTCGCCGTCGACGACCCACGGCTTGGGGATCGCGCGTCCCATGCACAGGATCGCGGCCTCTCCCGGGTTGAGGATCGGAGTGCCGCCGTCGACGCCGAACACGCCGACGTTGGTGATCGTGATCGTGCCCCCGCTCATCGCTTCGGGCGTGGTGCGCCCGGCCTTCGCGGTCTCGACGAGCTGGTGCAGCGCGCCGGCGAGACCCACGAGGTCGAGCTGGTCGGCGTCCTTCACGTTCGGCACGACGAGCCCGCGAGGCGTCGCCGCGGCGATGCCGAGGTTGACGTAGTGCTTGGTGACGATCTCCTGCGACGCGGCGTCCCACGTGGCGTTGATGCCCGGGTGCTCCCGCGCCGCCCGGACGAGGCCAGCCGCGACGAGCAGCAGCGGGCTCACCCGCACGTCGGCGAGCTCGGGGCGCGCCCGCAGCCGCTCGACCAGGTCGAGGGTGCGCGTGACGTCGACCTCGACCCACTCGGTGACGTGCGGCGCGGTGAAGGCGCTCGCGACCATCGCCTCGGCCATCAGCCTCGTGACGCCCTTGATCGGCGTCCGCGTCTCACGCTCGCCTGAGCGCGACGCGACCACCGGGGCTGGGATCCCTGCCACGGCGGGACGGGCGCCCGTCTCGTGCAGCGACGCCGACAGCCGCGCAGCGCGCTCGACGTCGGCGCGCGTGATGACGCCGTCGGCGCCGGTGGCGTCGACCGCTGCGAGGTCGACGTGCAGGTCCTTGGCGAGGCGACGCACCGGCGGCTTGGCCAGCACCGGGCTGCGCCGCGAGAGCACCTCCTCGGCGTGCCTGCCGATCTCGAGGCCGCCGTGGCGCACCGGCTTCACCGGCTCGCCGGGCGGGCCGGCCTCCGGCGTCACCGTGCCGTGCGGGTCGTGCGCGAGGATCCGAGCGCGCCGCTGCGGGACGCCGGTCTGCTTGACGCCGTACCCGACGAGCACCGGCGTGCGCTCCTGCGTCGCGGGTGCAGGCTCCGACGTCCTTGCCGGAGGTGTGCTGAGGGCGCTGTCGTCGCGCCTGTCGGAGTGAAGGGCGCCTTCATCCCCCGCGGGGGCGGTGCCGACGAGCTCGATGGAGAGGATGGGGGCGCCGACGGGGACGACGTCGCCCTCGTCCACGAGCACCTCGGTGATCGTGCCGGCGTAGGGGCAGGGCAGCTCGACGGCGGCCTTGGCCGTCTCGATCTCGACGATCGTCTGGTTCACCACCACGACGTCGCCGGGCTTCACGTGCCACGTGAGGATCTCGGCCTCGGTGAGCCCCTCACCGACGTCGGGGAGCAGGAACGTCTTCACCTCGCTCATGACGGCCCTCCTCTCAGAACGCCAGAGCGCGGTCGACGGCGTCGAGCACCCGGTCGAGGTCGGGGAGGTAGTCGTCCTCGAGCCGCGACGGCGGGTAGGGCGCGTGGTAGCCGCCGACGCGCAGCACCGGCGCCTCGAGGGAGTAGAAGCACTCCTCCGCGATGCGCGCCGCGAGCTCGGCACCGATGCCGAGGAACACCGACGCCTCGTGCACCACGACGAGCCGACCGGTGCGCCTCACCGACGCGGCCACGGTGGCGACGTCGAGCGGCGAGATGGAGCGCAGGTCGATCACCTCGAGCTCGGTGCCGTCGTGAGCCGCGGCGGTGGCGGCCTCGAGGCAGGTGCGCACCATCGGCCCGTAGCAGGCCACCGTGCACGCGTCGCCCGAGCGGACCACGCGTGCCTCGAACGGCGAGGGCGCCGCGGCGACGTCGATCGACCCGTCGACGTCGGCCTTGTCCCAGTAGCGGCGCTTGGGCTCGAGGAAGATCACCGGGTCGTCGCACCGGATCGCCTGCTGCACCATCACGTAGGCGTCGAGCGGGTTGGACGGCGAGATCACGCGCAGGCCGGCGGTGTGGGCGAAGTAGGCCTCGGGCGACTCGCTGTGGTGCTCGACCGCGCCGATGCCGCCGCCGAACGGGATACGGATGGTGATGGGCATCGGCAGCCGGCCCTCGCTGCGCGCGTGGTACTTCGCCACCTGCGACACGATCTGGTCGAACGCGGGGTAGACGAAGCCGTCGAACTGGATCTCGGCCACGGGGCGCAGCCCGCGCATCGCCATGCCGACGCAGGTGCCGATGATGCCGCTCTCGGCCAGCGGCGAGTCGATCACGCGCGACTCGCCGAAGTCCTTCTGCAGACCGTCGGTGACACGGAAGACGCCGCCGAGCTTGCCGATGTCCTCGCCCATGAGCACGACCTTGGCGTCGTCCTCGAGCGCCTTGCGCAGCCCGGCGTTGATGGCCTTGGCCATCGTGGTGACGGACATCAGTGCCCTCCCTCGAACGACGCGTGGTAGGCCACGAAGGCCTCGCGCTCGGCCGACACCAGCGGGTGCGGCTCGGCGTAGACGTGGTCGAAGATGAACGTCGCCGGTGGCGGGTCCATGGCTCGGCAGCCCTCGCGCAACCGCACCGCGAGCGCCTCCGACTCGGCCTCGACGCCGGCGAAGAAGGCGCTGTCGGCCCAGCCGCTGCGCGCGAGGTAGACCTTGAGACGCTCGATGGGGTCCTTGAGCTTCCACGCCTCGACGTCGGCCGCGACGCGGTAGCGCGTCGGGTCGTCGGACGTCGTGTGCGCCCCCATGCGGTACGTGAACGCCTCGACGAGCGTGGGTCCCTGGCCGTCGCGCGCCGCGTCGAGCGCTGCGCTCGTGACGGCGAGAACGGCGAGCACGTCGTTGCCGTCGACGCGGACGCCGGGGAAGCCGAAGCCCTGCGCGCGCTGGTAGAGCGGGATGCGCGACTGGCGCTCGAGCGGCTCGCTGATCGCCCACTGGTTGTTCTGGCAGAAGAACACGACCGGCGCGTTGTAGACCGCCGAGAAGACGAACGCCTCGTTGACGTCGCCCTGGCTGGTGGCGCCGTCGCCGAAGTAGCAGATCACCGCGCCGTCGCCGCCGTCGCGCTGCACGCCCATCGCGTAGCCGACGGCGTGCAGGCACTGGTCGCCGATGACGATCGTGTAGAGGTTGAAGTTGTGCTCGTGCGGGTCCCAGCCCCCGTTGGTGACGCCGCGGAACAGCCCGAGCAGCTGCAGCGGGTCGACCGAGCGCGTCCAGGCGACGCCGTGCTCGCGGTAGGTCGGGAACGCGAAGTCCTGCGGGAGCAGCGCACGCCCGGAGCCGACCTGCGCGGCCTCCTGGCCGAGCAGCGGCGCCCAGAGCCCGAGCTCGCCCTGGCGCTGCAGCGCAGTGGCCTCCGCGTCGACCCGTCTCACGAGGACGAGGTCGCGGTAGAGACCGCGCAGCTGCTCCTCGGACAGGTCGACGTCGTACTCGGGGTGGTGGACCCGCTCGCCCTCGGGGGTGAGGAGCTGGACGAGCTCGGGGC